>Ga0209148_1000135_pt1 | contig 169939 bp, 143 predicted proteins | sample AraplaCol_mMF_r2_2_FD_184288 | JGI IMG/M metagenome (GOLD analysis project Ga0209148, IMG submission 184288) | Arabidopsis root microbial communities from North Carolina, USA - plate scrape CL_Col_mMF_r2 (SPAdes) (version 2) | ecosystem: Host-associated > Plants > Roots > Endosphere | place...
GATGCGGATGAATACCGCTGCCCGATGGACAAACCCTTGCGATCATCGGGCAAGGCCACCGCCGATGGCACGACGATTTATCGCAGCGGTGTTCACGACTGTGCGCAGTGTGAGCTGAAATCGCGTTGCTGCCCGAACACACCTCAACGGAAAATTACCCGTCAGCGTCATGAAGCCGCGCGCGACGTTGCCCGCCAGATCGCCACCACAAGGCGCTACGAACAATCACGCCGACAGCGGAAGAAGGTCGAGATGTTGTTCGCTCACCTCAAACGCATCTTGCGACTGGATCGCTTGCGCCTGCGTGGCCTGAGCGGCGCAAACGATGAGTTTCTGTTGGCGGCTACCGCACAGAATCTGCGACGAATGGCGAAATGGTTGATGCCGAAGGTGGCCAAAGGGGTGGATCTGGTCCCCGCATGATCGAGTAAGGGCCATCGATCACCGTTTCTTCGTGGAGGAATCGTTAGAAAATGTCGCCGTCGCGGCGAGCCACTAGCGAAACACAGAGTTTTTCAACACCATCGACCCATAGCGGACGCTCAGTTTTGTGTTCTGGAAGGAGCTAGGCCCAACCCGAAGCGGACAGTCCCTCAAGAGATGTTGTGCCTTACTTAGCCCAAGGAACAGGTTGAATCGACGATGCATTTACAACCCCCCACCCCGTTATTCGTGGGTTTGACTCTTGCCGGCATTACTGCGCTTGGCGCCCGAAGCCACCATCAAGTGACGAGCGACGGCCAAGTCTTCAAGATTCCGCGTGCGACTGCCTACCTGATGATCGGAATCGGGATAATTTTTGTCTGGGCTCCTTTTTGGCCAGGTGCTGCCGGCAATATGGGCTTTCTAACCTTTGCGAGCTTTTTCTGGGGTTTTGCTCTATTTTCGGTTCTTTTTGGGATTTATCTTCTGAAGTACCGCGTGGTTGTCGGCAGCGACACTGTAACCATTGGTGCTTTCTTCCATAAGCGGTTCTCTCAACAAGACGTTGAGGCAGTGCAGTTGAAGCGGGGATCTCGAAGTGCGGAGCTCATCATCAGGCTACGCTCCTCGCAAAGAATTGTTATTTCTGGAATGCTTGGTGACTTCGACGTCCTCGCTAACATTATGACGAACATCGCCAATGGCAATCGTAGAGACAGTTCTTTTAGCGTCTAGACGGAGGTCTGCTTTCACCCAAAGCGGACCTTTTCTTCGGAACAGGTGCTCTCAAAAATCACAGGGTCGATCAGGAACCCATGGTGCAATTCATGATCCCATTGGGCTATCTATACAAGCAGGTTGCCAGCCGCCCTGAGTGGCTGAAAGCTGTACAAGTGACCGACATTTACTCAGTCAGCAGCCACGTGTCTGAGGACTTCACGGATTACATCGGTTATTGGAAGCACAACGGATACTGGCTGTTCGACTCGCCAGATATTCTTGTTGAGGTCGCCAAAGATGCATCGGTATCTTTGGAACAACAAAAGCTCTTCTATTACGAAGCGTATGAGCTTCAGTACGACGAGGAGGCGAAAACATGGTCGAAGTTCGGCCCGGAACCGTCGTTCACAACGAATGTCGTTGTCCCCGAAAGCAGAAAACTGGAAGGGTTCGATATCACTTCGTTCTCACTCGGAAATGCACCCGAATGCTCCCCTTTGTCATGCAATGGGCAAGCCGAAAGGTTACCTACTACGAGTCATTGCCTGCTTGGAAGCTTTGAGGAAGCGAGGGCGGTCATCGAGCAAGATAGCTTTAATGGCTGTGAGCCAGGACCTTACCGCATCATCGCCGTTTACTCCGTCGGCGGGGGCGACGAGGTCTGACTTCGATTACGTCACGTCAGGTCCGCTTGCCAAGGCGGACATGTCAACAAGGCATAATTTTGGTATTTTTCGGAGCAAAGCAGTATGTGGATTCCGCTACTTTGTCTCACCGCAATCTTGTTGATGGCCGCAATCAACATTGCTGCTCTTAGGTCCGGTGAAGATAGGTCTACGATGCTTCACAATTTGGCTAGTCTTTCCGGCGGCTTGGGCATCTTCTTTGTGCTGTGTGTTCCGATTTCGCTGTTCTACGCGATCAGCAACTACATGTTTGGACCAGCACAAGACACAAGTATTTTTTTCAAAGGGGCGTTGATAGGAGCGTTTGCAAGCACGCTTGTCTCATTGGTGCTTAGCATCGTCATCTGGCGCCGCGACATCAGGCAAGATACGTGAGGAACTCGTGCTGTCTGCTTTCGAAGGCGGACACAATGGTTACCCTTCGGAAATCTTGATTTTGCTCTACAAAAAAAGCAAACGGTTGTTGTGGAGGTGGCATCATCATGACGTCGTATCACCAAATCCAGGTGCAACCAACATGAAATTCCGTGATCTTGAAAAGTCAGCACTACAGCTAAACGAACTCTATGAAAAGCTTGAAATCAAGAGATGGGGGCGCAGCTGGACCACGGTGGAACTTGCGCTCGGTTTCGTGGGAGACGTAGGCGATCTTGCAAAATTAATCCAGGCAAACGCCGGTATCCGGGACATTGATGACTGCAAAGCCAAACTTGGCCATGAATTGTCGGACTGTTTATGGTCGATTATCGTGCTTGCACACAAGTGCGGCATTGATTTAGAGGCCGAGTTTGTCAAAAACACCGGAGAGTTGGCCGAATATGTATCTGGCGAGCTTGGCTCATGAGAAGACGTTATGCTGAGCGGATTCTGCGCCGCTTTGCCACAAGACTCGCGCATGAGAATAGGCGTTAGACGCCATGGTCAAAGGACGGCCGTGAACTTTTGAGTGCACGCTTCCGCCTCCTCCCCCCAAGAGCGGGCATTGAACGATTGGGCGAAGAGACCGAACGTCCTGAACTTCCTGCGTTACCTCTAGTCTACGAAGGGGCCTGCCCGGCGCCCGGTCCGGGCCATCGACGGGAGGTACACCTTGAACAGGATGCACCTGAAAATTGGAGGCGCCCTAATCCTGGCCGTGATATTCGGCCAGGCCACGGCCACCGATGCCAGCCATGCCACCACGCCGCAGCGTATGCCGGATAGCTATGCGCACGCGGCGAAACTGATCGACCTCGGTCATGGCCGCCACCTCAATCTGCGCTGTTCGGGCGACGGGCCGCAGACCGTCATGCTGGAGGCAGGCGCGATCGCCGATTCCTCCACGTGGTTCAAAGTGCAGCCACTCTTGTCCGCCCACACGCGCGTCTGCGCGTACGACCGGGCCGGGTTGGGTTTCAGCAGTGAGGGGCCATTGCCGCGAGATCTCGACGCCGACGTGTCGGATCTGCACGCACTGATCCAGCGCGGCGGTCTTACGACCCCGCTGGTGATGGTGGGACATTCATTGGGCAGCAATATTGTTCGGCTGTACGCGAGCCGCTATCCGACGGACGTGAGCGCGATGGTTCTGCTTGATCCGCCCGCGCAAGCCATCGGCCGGTTTGCTCCCGGCTGGCAGAAGGATGAGGACACGCTCTCGGTACAGCGGTTTGCGTTTCTTCGCCGGTGTGAGGCTGCCGCCGAAAAGCACGAGCTGCCGTCCACCGATCCGGCACTAAGCCAGTGTCTCGGCGAGGCCGATCCGCTGGCCAGCGCCAATCTCAACAGAGTTAACCTCGCCCTCATGTCGAAGCCTGCGTATTGGCACACTGTGCTGTCGGTACTCCGAAACAATGTCGAGGTGTTCAAACAGCCTGTGTCAAAGCAAGAGACGCATGGGTCGACGCCCTTGATCGTGCTGTCTGCCGCCAACACCTATGCCGATGCGCTACCGCGTGACCGCAAAGGGCTGGAAGAAGCCAGGGCCCACACGCAGGCACAGATCGTCGCCACCTCCTCGCGCGGCACGCTGGTGCACGTTCCGGATACTTCGCATGACATCCAGATCGATCGGCCGGATGTGGTGGCCAAGGCGGTCATGCGGGCACTGGGAATTGCGCAGCACACGCCGAAGTAGTGCTGCCCAAACCAAGGTCATCTTGACTCATGAGGGCACGTTGCGCGACGACGAATTATGCGCTGCGCCGCCTCACCAAGCTCGCGCATGAGTGGTGCCGTTTGGATGCCGTGATCAAACGACGATCGGGATTTTTGAATGTCCGCTTCCCACCTGAAGCGAATGTTTGAGGATACATTTGGCAATCCTTGTAGGGGGAGCGAGACAATGCCGTTAGCTCGACAAGAGCCAAGCTCAGTTGATCGTTCGGCGAGGAAGCGCTTGGTCTGTCGAGCCGCTGTCCTCGCGTTCGTTGCTTTCTCGATTCCGCTCGCTTCGGCTGCTTCGGCAGCTCCCGATAATTCTTCTTGGGAAAACAACCTGCGCCCCGCGATCGTGGAGGCCGGCCAACCTGTTCCGCATTGGTCGCTGCGCGATCGCATGGCGTATTACCACGTCCCCGGCGTCGCCGTTGCAGTGCTGCGTAACGGCAGGGTTTGGCAGGTGAGGGGGTATGGGCTACGGGAAGCTGGCACGAATGACAAAGTCGATGGCGATACGCTGTTTTCGGCGGGCTCGATCAGCAAGGTGGCAACGGCCGTGATGATTCTGCGCATGGTGCAGGCGGGCAAGTTGGACCTTGATCGCAACATCAATACCTACCTGACGAGCTGGCATGTTCCGGCCACCAAGGACGCGCCCCATCCCGACGTCACCCTGCGCATGCTGATGTCGCATACCTCCGGGTTCAATGTGGGCGGCTTTCCCGATTTCATGCCTCAGGAGCAGGTGCCGACCTTGCTGCAGACGCTGGATGGTCTGCCGCCTGCGAAACACCATGCCGTTCGACTTATCTATCCGCCAGGTTCGCGCTACGCCTATTCCGGTGGCGGCATTGAGGTGGAGCAGCAGCTAATCGAAGATGTGACCCACACCGATTTTGCTACGGCGGCCCGCACGTGGTTGCTCGATCCGCTGCATATGCAGCGCAGCACGTTTGAGAGCCCCTTGTCTGCCGCGCGTGGCAATATCGCCAAGGCGCACGATGAGCAAGGCCAGCTCATCGCGTTGCCGCGCGGCTGGCAGACGTTTCCCGAGCAGGCCGCTTCGGGACTATGGACGAACGCGAACGAACTCGGTGCCATGGTCGCCATGCTGATCGAAAGTTATCAGGGACATAACGGATTCCTGTCGCGCGCCCTTGCCACGCAAATGATGAGCGCCGTCTCGCCCAGCCCCCAGGGGCTTGGACCTGAGCTACTGGGATCGGGTAACGGACGGGTCTTCTTCCACAGTGGCTCCAACGACAACTACCGCGCCTGGATGGAGGGTTACCTGGAAACAGGCGACGGCTTCGTGATCCTTACCAACAGCCCCAACGGTGCCCGTCTCCGCCTGGAAATCCGGCATTCGTTGTCCGACATGATCGGTCAGGGCGTCGATTCGGTATTGCATGCTGTCGCACTCGATCCTGCGGATGCCTCCTATGCGGACTACCAGGGCACGTATCGCCTGGATGACAGTGTTCCTATGGATGTGCGCGGCCGGCTCGCCGATGACTTTGACGCCGATTCGTTTCAGATCACGATGTCTCGCGGCAAGGCGTCCATGCGAGTGCCGGGCGACGATAAGGTGCACCAGCTAGAGGCGTTATCGCCGACGCGCTTCGTCGATCCGGATTCCGAGTCCATGCCTCTCATGCAGCTTGAGTTTCATCGCGACGCATACGGAAAGGTCCGGGCGGTGAGTGTGGAAAGCGGCGATTATCATGCCTACTATCGGCGGCAGTAAGGGGGCGTATAAGAATCTGCTATGCGATCGCCGATGTATTCAATAGCGGCGCCCAACCGGGGATTACCGCTTGCGATCTACGGTCGAGGTAGTGACAGATCCCGATTACACTGTAACTTTCCTCGTCCATAAGAGCGATGGTTGAATCTGATCTATCTGTAACGCCCGTTTTCGACCCGAAACAGACGCGACACAGTGAGTGCCGGGATAATACTTGGCCGGAATGAACCGATAGAGGCAATGGGTGCGCGAAACCATCCTGGACGCTGTAAAAGTCATCATCAGATTCGTTTTCGAAACGATCATCTGGAACTTCGTGCTTTTCCATGTAGGGCGCGCCGCGATGCTCACAGTCACATTAGGTCGGTATCCGACCCGCAGAGATTGCGCGCAATCCCCAGAACGCATCCAACTGGCAGGTGTGGCTGTACTTGTAATGCTGTGGGCTGCAATTGCTGTGTGCAACAACCTTCATGGGTAGTCCTTCTCGCCTTGTACGCTTTCGATCCGAGGCGGGCATTTGGGCTACCAAGGACGATGTGAATGATGGAAGACGCTGACGTCTTGGCTGCCATCGATGAAGCCTTCGGTCCAGTGCCGAAGCCGGATCACTTTACGAACTTTACTCACTGCCTGGAGTGCGCAGAGCACGACGAGCTGCTGAGGTCGCGTGATCGTGAGACGCTGGTCATCGAGGATGTAGGCAACGTTTGCTGGTCGCCTCTGGCTTTTTCATCCACCGAGGGCATTGCCTATTACATGCCGTCGCTCGTGCGACTTTCGCTCGCCGAGCCAACTTATGCGTACGGATGGTTTGGAGACGTGTTGCTGTCTCAACTGGTCTACAAGGGTGCCGACAACAGGCTCTTCAACTATTGCACTGACCTTCAAAAGCGCGCGATCGCTTTGTTTTTGAAGCATCTGCTGGCGACGCGAATGGAGCAGGCCGAGGTTTTATCGAGTAAGGAAGAGTTCGTACATGCTTGCGAACTTTGGTCGAGTTCGGCTGTTGAGAGATCACGTTCGGGATAGGGATGCACGCTTCGCTCGACCCGAAGCTGACATTGAATAAGGCCGGGGTGCGCTAATTTGTGAAGTTGGAAGCTTTTCCCGATGCCCCATGTCGGTCCCGCAAGCGCTCATCCGTCGCATACAAGAAGGTGGCCATAAGGGCCACCCTTGACGCCAAGGAGATAGCCATGTCCTACATCGATGGTTTCGTGATCCCCGTACCTAACGCCAACCGCGAGCAGTTCATCGCGCACGCCCGCACCTTCGACGCCCTTTTCTTGGAGTACGGCGCCATCCGGGTAGCGGAGTGCTGGGGTGACGACGTGCCCGACGGTAAGCTCACCGATTTTCGACGTGCTGTGCAGGCACAGCAGGATGAATCCGTGGTGTTCTCCTGGGTGGAATGGCCCGACAAGGCCATTCGCGATGCAGGCATGGCGAAATTCATGCAAGACCCGCGCATGGAAGCCGCCAGCAACTGCCCTTTCGATGGCAAGCGCTTGATCTTCGGCGGCTTCCAGCCTGTGGTTAGCCTGCCAGCTTAGAAAGGTCTTGGGTTGTGCGCTTTCGAAGTAACATCCGTTTCGACCAGGCGGACATGCTCATGACGCCACATGATTTTGCTTGCATTGAATTACTGCCACTCACTAAAAAAGGATAAGTGACTCATGTCGAAGCGATGGCTCGTGCTTGCGGGTATGGGCATTACGCTCGGCATAGTAGGCACCACGCATGCCGCCGCCACCGACACGCCACGCCAGCAACTGGCCAACGAAACCTGCAGCGCCTTGAAGCAAGCTGCCGTAGCGATTCCAGGTGATGGCCCGATGATCTTGCCCAGCTATCCCACCATGCAGGGTGACGATGCGGCCACGCGTGCTCTGCAGAACGTGGGCTTTGTGTACGACAACGCATTGGCTGGTATTGCGCTCAGCGCGTGCGGTGCGCCGGGGCAGGCGCGCCGCATTGCCGATGCGTTTTTACTGGCGCCGGCCAGCGATGCTACGTATAAGGACGGCCGCTTGCGCAACGCGTATCGAAGTGGCGCGGTGCAAGACAACAAGGTGGTGTTGCCTGGTTATTGGCAGAAGCAGGGCAATTATTGGAGCCAGGATCCCTACCAGACCGGTACTTCGTCGGGAAACTCGGCGTGGGCCGCATTGCTGCTGTTGACCGTCTACGACAACACACACGATACGCGTTACCTCGATGGCGCGGTGGCGCAGTTGAAGTGGATCGCTGCACACACTGCCAACGCCACGGCACCTGCCGGCTATGAAGGCGGTGTGTTTGGTTACGACAACAAGCAGATCGTGCAGCATTGGAAGTCGACGGAACACAATATCGACATTTATGCCGCTGCCACGTGGGCTAACCGCGAGCGCGCTGATGCGGCGATGGCGCGGCAGGCGCAGATCGCAGGTGCGTTTGTCACGGCGATGTGGGATGGCAAGCAGCAGCGTTTCTTTGTCGGCACCGGTGTGGATGGCAAGACCATCGAACGCAGCAAGTCCGGGCTGGATCAGGAAATCTGGCCGCTGCTGGCGTTCCGGCCGCATCCGGCGGCGTGGACATCGGTGTGGAATTTTGTCGAGGCCAATCATCGCAGTGGCGATGGTTATGGTTTCAAGCGTCAGCCGGACGGCATGTGGACCGAAGGCACCAGCCAGGTTGCCGCCGCGTTGCAAGCCAGCGGCAAGCCGGTGCCGGACAGCCTTTGGCGGGCGATCGGTGCGCAACGTAGCGATGGCGGCATGCTGTACGCGACGCCGCAGTCGCGCATTGTTACGTCGTTCGCGATTGGGCCGTTGTCTACGTACGATGATTTTTTCTATTACCACGATCCGCATCTGGGTGCGACGGCGTGGGCGGCGTTGGCGGCCAAGGGGTGGAATGCGTTTATGGGGCGGGCGATTGCGCAGCCGGTTTCGGTGGGGAAGCCGTAGAGGTTTGCGCTGAGATGACGAGGTTCGCGTAGGCTGGGGTGAGCGGAACGCGAACCCCAACATCTCCGGAAGGGCCGTCATTCCCGCGAAAGCGGGAATCCATTTTCGGGATGCAACAGAGCAAGATGGATTCCCGCTTTCGCAGGAATGACGGCCCTAAGGTGGGGCGTGCTTCATGCAACCTACGCGCTCACTCCGGACACCGCGCGCAAATCTGCCAGCTCCTTGCGCAAGGCCGCGTTTTCTTCTTGCAGCTCGGCGACCTGTTTGCGCAAGCGCGTCAGTTCGTCCGCGTCGCCATCAACACCTGTCTCCTCCGAAGGTGTGATGGATTCTTTGTTCGCCGTTTCCCGCGGTTTGCGCTTTGCATCGCGCACGCGCTTGGCGACTTCCTTCAGTTCCTTGCTGCCTGCCAGAGCGGCTTCGCGCTGTTCTTCTTCCGGAAGGCTCGACACGGCTGCGGCAGCGTTGATGGAAAGGGTGCCTGAGCGCACGGCGGCGATGACTTCCGGTGCTGCCTGCTTCTGGATTTTTTCGATCAGCGCGACTTGATTGCCGCTGAGCTTGGCTTCGCGTGCGAGTGCTTCCCGGCTAGGTGGCCGCTCAGCGGGCGCCGGAGCAGGGATGGGTGATTCGCTGGTAGATGATGCATCGTCCTCATGTGCGGTCGTCGCAGCAGGAATTGGCGCCGCAGGAGTAGCGGAGCGTTGCGCCAGGATCTCGCGCTTGCGCAATGCGAGTACGCCGCGCTGGAAATCCGACACGCTACGTCGTCCAAGGTGTTGATCGATCATCCACAAGTGCACGTCTTCGATCGATTGGAAGCGTGGGTTTTGTATGGTCTGGAAGGGCAAGTTGTGCTTCTGGCAAATGCCATAGCGATTGTGGCCATCGACCAGCACGTTGCCCCATAACACCAATGCGTCGCGGCAACCTTCCGCAAGCAGGCTGCGCTCCAGTGATTCGTATTCTTCCGGCGTCAGCGGATCAATGTAGGCCTTGAGTTCTTCGTTGACGACGATATCCACGTCCGCTTCGTTCCGTATCAGGCGAAAAGGGCGCGCATTGTAGTGCGCTCGACTGGTATCGGAATAGCGCAGCCCGATGCATGCGCGTTCTGAGGGGCGGATCTGTTTCGCGCCGTTGAGTGTCAGTGCATGCGAGCAGATGGAGGCTCCGTTTTCCGTCAACCCGGTTGAATTTCGCTATGCAGCATATTTTTTGGACATTCGGTTTTAGTTGTTCATATCAAATCATTATAAATCAAAGTGTTAATATAGATATCTAAAGTCTGAAGACATATGACGCATCGCAAGTTGACACCGGTGACAATGAGGCCGCAATCTGATGCCCGTTCCAGTGCGGGGAGGCACAGTGAACGCAGTCATCGACTCTTTGGATCGGCCAGCGAGTGTTCCGACGGTGCCGTTTTTGGCGGCAGATGTTGGTGGCACCTATGCGCGCGTCGCCTTGATGCAGACCTCGCCGGACGACGCGCGCGAGGTCGAAGTGCTGGCCTATCGCAAGTTTGCGTGTGCGGATTTCCCGGGGTTGGCGGAGCTGCTGCAAGCATTCGTTGACGTCGACGCGCACACGTCGGTGCGACATTGCGTGATCGCCTGCGCAGGCCAGGTGATCGGCCATGATGTGATCACCGACAACACGGTGTGGCCCATCCATGTGGCGCAACTACAACAGGCGCTGGCGCTGGATGACGTTGCGGTTCTCAATGATTTTGAAGCGCTGGGGTACGCACTTGACCATTCCGCGGACGACGGCGCTCGTCTTTTGTGCGGGCCGGACGTGCACGCCGATGGCCCGAGATTGGTGATTGGACCGGGTACCGGGCTTGGCGCGGCAGTTCACCTGCCTGGCGCTAAGGGTGGCTACGTGTTGACGACGGAAGCTGGCCAGATGGATTACGCACCGAACTCGATTCGCGAGCGTGAAGTGCTTGCCCATCTGGTACCGGATGGCGGCTACGTGGCCTACGAGCGCATCGTATCGGGCCCTGGTCTGCTCACCTTGTACGACGCGTTGTGCGCGTTGCGCGGCGAAACGCCAAAGCTTGCAACGCCGGAAGCCATCACTGCTGCAGCGGCCACGCGACGCGATGCGGAGGCGGTGGAGGCGGTGGAAATTTTTTGTGCATCGCTGGGCAGTTTTGCCGGCAGCCTTGCCATGACCTTCATGAGCCAGGGCGGTGTGTATCTCGCCGGTGGCTTTTTGTATTCGCTGTTCGCCTTGCTTGAGCGCAGTGCGTTTCAGGAGCGGTTCCTGCACGGGCGCAGCGCGCGTGCGTTTTTGTCTCGCGTACCGGTGTGGGTGACGGAGCACGGTCGCAAAGGGGTGCTGGGAGCGGCGAAGTGGTATGTGCGGCGCGGTCTGCGTGGGGACGCGGGGCCGGGTCGTTTTCCAATGGGAGGGGTGGGTGATGAATGACGTTTTCTTAAGCGCATTTCAGCGCGAGTCGTCATTCCGGCGAAAGCCGGAATGACGGCCGTAGGGCATGCGCGCGGCCGATAAATAACGCAACACGCATTTCACCGGGGAAGCACGAAGAGGGAGCGGTCGTGGCACGCAGTGCCATGGCCGGAGCGGCATTACAACGAAACGCTATGCAACAGACGACACCTGGGTGCACGCGTTGAAGACAACCAAGAGGTAGGGCTCATGTACACGCTACATCGCAGGCACCCCTTGTCATTTGCCATATCGTCAATGCTCGCCGTGGTGGCGACATCCGCCATGGCATCGCAGCCGACAGGTGCCCAGCCGGATACCCAGGCGACACAAAACACTGCGACGCAAACCACTACGGCAACACCGTCGCCCGATGCCAAGAAAACCAAGTCCACCACCGGCAAGGACACCGAGGCCGACAAGAACGCCACCACGCTCGCCGCCGTCAACGTCGTGGGCGTGCGTGCATCGCAGATGCGCGCGATCCAGGTGAAACGCGATGCGGCGAATATCCAGGACAGCATCACCGCCGAAAGCATCGGCCAATTGCCGGACGTCACCATCACCGACGCACTGCAACGTGTAACCGGCGTGCAGATCAACCGCGATGCGGGTGTGGGCACTACCGTGGACGTACGCGGCCTGCCTGAAGTCGGCACCATGTTGAACGGCGAAGCCTTCATCACCGCCGATCAGATCGACTCGCAACAACCCGACTTCACCATGCTGCCCGCCACGCTGTTCCATAGCGTGGATGTGATCAAGTCGCCCACGGCCAGCACCACGGATGCCGGCATCAGCGGTTCGCTCGATCTGCATACGTATCGGCCATGGGACCTGCCTAGCGGCTTCACCTACAGCTATTCCGCCGATGGAGAGCGCGGCCGTACCAGCGGAAGAACAGGGCCGGAAGCAAACGGCCTTATCTCGTATAACGATCATGGCCGCTGGGGTTTGCTGATTTCCGCCGATTATTCCGACACCACGCGAACCAACTCCAACGAAGGCCTCGATCAATATGGTGTGGTGTTGAACGGCGAAAACGCGGCCAGTGCAGGTGGCTACAACGGCTTCCTCACGCCATGGAACGGCGCGCCGATTCCTTCCAGGATCGTGCAGAACCCCGACGGCAGCGTCGACGTGAATGGCGATGGCAAATCCAATGGCGTATTCATGGGCAGCCAGGACATCAGCCTGTACGACATCACCACCGAGCGTAAGCGCAAATCCGGCAGCGCATCGTTCCAGATGGATCTCGGTAGCGGGCTTACTTTCACCAGCGATTATTTCTACGCGCACCAGGCCGAATTCGATCGTGCGGTCGGCATTCAATTCAATTCCACCAACTGGCAAGGCGCTACCTACGTGCCGCTGCAATCGCGCAACACCGGCAGCCCGATCGCTGGTTCGTACGGTACGCCGGAACCGGGTTGGACCGGCTCGCAGTTGTACACCACGCAGGTGTATGAAAAATGGCCGGGCGACGTGGAATCGTTCTCGCAGGTCATGCGCAAGGAATCCTATGCACAGAACTTCAACATGCAGCTGGATTTCGACAATGGCGGACCGTTCACGGCGAGTCTGCGCGGCATTCGCGATACGGCGCGGCAGTCGCTGGTGGAGACCGACGTCAATATTTCCGATTCCGATGGCGGCCTGTGGCCCAACGTATTGATGGATGGCGTGCCGGCTGACGCCGTGCCCTACGGCACCTTCATCTATCCCGACCAGCTCGGCGGCAACCGCGTGTTCAACGCCATCGGCACGCCGCAGAACACGGTGCCGATCATCGCCAATTTCACTGGCCGCAACCTCACCGTCGGCATGCCTGCCTCGCTCGCCAGCCAGTTTGCCAACCCGTACGGGTGGACCATGAAAACGCTGGAATCCTCCGGCGATTACGACCGCTCAGTCGGGCTCAACGTGCTGCGTCTGGACGGCCATTACGATTTCGGCGATGGCATCAAGCTCGACTTCGGCGTGCGCAACAGCATCCGCAGCGCCCGCAATGATGGCTTTACCTTGGAGACGCCGGTGTATGCCGGCATCGGCGCCAGCGATCCGGGCGGCTGCATGGTGCGTTACGTGGGCGCCGACGTGGTGCTCAACAGTGGTTCGTGTACGGCCGGCAATGCGCTGGGTTACTTCCGCGCCGGTCCCTTGTCGGCGCTGCAATTGCCGAACACGCCGGGTCCGCTGGCCAACAACTGGAAGGAATACGCCAACCTGCTCGGGTCCGGCATCACCTTCTGGGCGATCGATCCGCATGCGATGGACGATCCAGAAGGCTATTGGAAATCGCTTTACCCGCAGACCACACGCGTGGCAGAGCCAGGCACCACCTGGGCAGTGGGCTTGAAGGAAACCACCGGCTACGTGCAGGGCAATTTCGAGGGCATGATCGGCAGCATGCCGTACAGCGCCAACATTGGTGTGCGCGTGATCAGCACCAACCTGGGCGTCACCCAGCATTTGACCGGTGCGCCAGGTGCCTATGGTGACGAGCCGGCCGATGCCGGCACGCAGATCACCCGGCACGATTACCGTGACATTCTGCCGGCACTCAACTTTGCGCTGGACCTGACCGAGGATCTGAAACTTCGACTCGCCTATTCGAAGAACATGATGCCGCTCAATCTCAGCCAGTGGGGCGGTGGCCTGCAGTTGAATTATTCATTGGTGGAAACACCGACCGGCCCGTTGTTCCGCGTGTCGACCGGTACTTCTACCGGAAACCCTGATCTCAAGCCATGGCGCTCCACCAACTTCGGCGCGTCGCTTGAGTACTACATGAATCCCACCAGCATGATCAGCCTCGCACTGTTCCGCATCAACGTGGCGAGCTTCATCAAGACCGGCAGCGTCATCAATTGCACCTTGCCGGATGAAGACGGCGTGGTGCGCGATCACTGCATCACCATCACCGAACCGGTGCAGGGCAGTGGAAACAGCATCCAGGGCGCGGAGTTCGATTACCGCCAGGGCTTCACCTTCCTGCCGGGCTTTTTGTCGAAGACCGGTATCGAACTCAATGCCACCTACGCGCCGAGCAATACGGGCCAAAGGGATTTGTCCGGCAGTAAGATTCCGTTTCAGGACAATTCCACGCAGTCCGGCAACATCATTCTGTGGTACCAGAATGACCGCTTCCAGGCGCGCCTTGCCTACAACTATCGATCACGGCGCGCGGTGCAGGAAGACGTCGGCGGCATCACCGGCATGGAGATGTACGAGGCACCGCAGAAGTATCTGGATGCATCGGTGTCGTACAAGATCAGCAAATATGCCGAGGTTTTTGTGGATGGCACCAACCTCACCAACGAGTACCAGCATTACTACCTGGTGTGGCCGGATCAGCCGGCGCATTCGAACTTCTCGGAGCGGATGTTTATGGTGGGGGTGCGCGGGCAGTGGTGATGGCACATGCGGCATGCACGGCGGATTTGCTCCCTCCCCTACGTGTAGTAGGGGAGGGTTGGGGTGGGGTGAAGCAATCTTGCGTGAGGTTCCATCATGTCAGGCGCTCATTCCAGCGTAGCTGGAAGCGAGCTTCGCTCGCCTCACCCCACCCCAGCCCTCCTCCCCGATCGAGTCGAGGACAGGCTCTGCATGCAGGGGAGGGAGCGTTTGCCGGCATATTCAGCATCTCGCATTGAACAAACTTTTTTTGCCTCAATCGCATTCCAATCCGAAGGCTGACATGCTCGATCCTCAATCCACACGCTCCACCCGCGCCGATCATTTCCACCGCTCCATCGGCCTGTTCTCCGGCACGGCGATCAACACGACGCAGATGTGCGGCATCGGGCCGTTCATCACCATTCCGATCATGGTCGCCACCATGGGCGGCCCGCAGGCGGTGATCGGTTGGATCGCCGGCGCCATACTCGCGGTGGCCGATGGCATGGTGTGGGCTGAACTCGGTGCTGCCATGCCGGGTTCCGGCGGCACGTACGTTTACTTGCGCGAAGCCTTTCAATATCGCACCGGCAAGCTGATGCCGTTCCTGTTTATCTGGACGGTGCTGTTGACGATTCCGCTGCTGATGTCGACCGGCATCATCGGCATGGTCGAGTATCTGGAATTTTTTTTCCCGCATCTGGGCTGGTGGCCAGTGCACCTTGTCAGCCTGGCATCGACGGGCCTTGTCACGTTGCTGCTGTACCGGCGTATCGAGTCCATTCGCGCCATCACCATTGCGCTATGGGTGATCATGCTGTTGTCGGTCATCGGCGTGTCCGCAGCGGGCTTCTCGGATTTTCATCCGAGCTACGCCTTCACCTATCCGGCCGGCATGTTCGGCGGCAAGTTCTTCGTCGGACTTGGGGCAGGGCTGATCATTGGCATCTACGATTATCTGGGTTATTTCACCACTGCCTACATGGGCGATGAACTGCGCAACCCGGGCCGCACCATGCCCGGCTCGATCATCATTTCGGTGATCGCGATGATGTTCGTCTATCTCATTCTCAATATCAGCGTGCTCGGCGTGGCGCCGTGGCAGGAGATCGCGCAGTCGCAATCGGTGGCGTCGCTGGTGGTGGAGCGCAGTTGGGGGCATGTGGCGGCGTCGGTCATGACCATCCTTATCATCGTGACCGCGTTCGCTTCGGTTTTTGCCGGCTTGCTGGGCGGTTCGCGCGTGCCGTTTCAGGCGGCGCACGAGAAGGTATTTCTGTCCGTATTCGGCAAGCTGCATGCGAAGCATGGTTTTCCGCACGTGGCATTGCTCACGATGGGTGTTGTGACAGCGATCGGCACGTTCTTCGATCTGACCGAAGTGATCAACATGCTGCTGGCGGCGACCATCATCGTGCAGTCCATTGCGCAGATTGCGGCGCTGGTGGTGTTGCGCAAGCGGCAGCCGAATCTGGCGCGGCCGTATAAGCAATGGTTGTATCCGGTGCCGTGTGTGATTGCGTTGCTGGGGTGGATTTATGTTTACGTGTCGGCTTCAACGATGTCGTTGGTGTTGTCGGGCGCGTGGATTGTGGTGGGGCTGGTGGTGTTTGTGGTCTGGGCGAAGGTCAATCGGTCGTGGCCGTTTGCGCCGGTGGAAGTTCGTGAGGCTTATCTTGGAGATTGACATCATGCGAAGCCCGTATCTTGATCCCGCGAAAAACGGTTCCCTCCCCTGCACGCAGGGGAGGGTTAGGGTGGGGTGCGAGCGAAGCGAGCGGCGAGGGAGTGGCATCGCTGCGGACATTTGGTTACGCGCTAAAGCACGAGCAACCCCACCCCAACCCTCCCCCCGGATCAAGTCCGGGGCAGGCTCTACTGTCGCAGGGGAGGGGGCGCATTCTCGAAAATATGGGAATGCACGCTTGCGTAGACGGCGCTCGATAAAGCCTTTGTTCTTGACGGTGGTGGCACTGGTGGCGTCGACCACTATGTCGTTGGCTAGCGCCAGCAACACTTACACCCCCACCCAACTACCCAACACCCCCGGATCAACCACCGCCATCGTCCACTGGCAAATCCAATCCACCGACAAAGCGCAGCAAAGCGGCGCGGATATTTCCACTGCCAGCTTTTCCACCACCGACTGGTACCCAGTAAGCAGCCGCGCAACCGTCATGGCCGGCCTGCTGGAAAACGGCGTCTACAAAGACGACGTGTTCTACAGCGACAACCTGCGTGCCGTGCAGGTACCTGATTCCAGTGGCAATCTGTTTGTGAACCCCTGGTGGTATCGCACCGAATTCACGCTCACCGCCTCGCATGGATTGCACACGTTACTGCGCACCAACGGCATCATCGCGAGCGCCGACGTGTGGGTGAACGGCCACCTGGTTGCCGATCATGCAAACGTCGCCGGTGCTTATCCCGTGCATGAACTCGACATCACCCAGTGGGTGCACACTGGCAGCAACATCCTTGCGCTGCGTGTGCATCCGGGTGATCCGCGCCGGAGCCTGTCGATCGGCTGGGTCGACTGGAACCCGACACCACCCGACAACAACATGGGCCCATGGCGCGGCGTGGATATCGTGCAGACGGGGCCGGTGCAACTGCGCTTTCCGGAAGTGACCTCAGCGTTGTCGCTGCCTGATCTAACGCATGCCGCACTCACCGCAAAAGTCCAAGCGCGCAACCTGGATACAGTCGAACACGATGCGACCATCAGCGGTGACGTGGCCGGCGTGTCGCTACGGCAGACGATCCACCTCGCGCCCGGCCAAACGCAGACCGTAACGTTTACACCCAAGACCGATCCGGGCCTCGATCTAAGCCATCCCAACATCTGGTGGCCGAACGGCATGGGTGCGCATCCGTTGTATGCCATGCAGATGACCGCGACCGTGGATGGTGCAATCTCCGACAAGGCCAGCACTACCTTCGGCATCCGCAGCGTCAGTTCGCAACTTACCAAGCAGGGTTATCGGCAGTTCTTCATCAACGGCAAGCCGGTGCTGATTCGCGGTGGCGGTTGGGCGCCAGATATGTTTCTGCGCGACGATCCCAAGCGCATGGAAGCGGAATTCAGCTACGTGCAGAACCTTGGGCTCAACACTATCCGCAGCGAGGGCAAGCTGGAAAACGAGCACTTCTACGAGCTTGCCGATCGCGACGGCATCATGATCCTGGCCGGCTGGGAGTGTTGCGACAAATGGGAGTCGGCAGCCAAGACCGGCGGCTCGCCGTGGGATGCCGCGGACGAAGCCGCCGCCAAGGATTCGATGGCCAGCGAAGCGCGCCTGCTGCGCAATCATCCATCAGTGATCGGCTTTTTGATTGGCAGCGACAACGCACCGCCACCGGCCATCGCCAAGATGTACGCGGACACATTGAAGGCCGAAGACTGGCAAACGCCGATCGTCGCCGCCGCAGCCGATCAAGGCACGGCTGAAACCGGGCCATCCGGCATGAAGATGGCTGGGCCTTACGCTTGGATTCCGCCCGTGTATTGGTACGCCGACAAACTGGGCGGTGCGTTCGGTTTCGATTCGGAAGTGAGTGCGGGCGCCGACATACCGCGGCTGGAAGACGTCACCCGCATGCTTTCGCCGCAGGAGCAGGAGGCGCTGTGGAAATACCCGCACGTGCGCCAATACCACGCCTCCGCGGATTGGTCGCCGTTTGCGCGCATCGACGATTTCGACAACGCACTGGCCCAACGCTATGGCGCGCCCAAAAATCTGGCGGACTACGTCGCCAAGGCGCAGCTCGATAATTACGACAACACCCGCGCGCAGTTTGAAGCCTTCAACGCGCACATGGATGCTGCCAAACCGTCGACCGGCGTGATCTACTGGATGCTCAACAACGCGTGGCCGTCGTTGCATTGGCATCTGTACGACTACTTCATGAATCCAGCCGGCGCGTACTTCGGTGCGAAGAAAGCCAACGAGCCGCTGCATATTCAATATGCGTACGACACGCATGCGATCGTGCTGGTCAACCAGACGCTCACCAGCGAGCATGGCTTGCAGGCAAGCATTCGCGTACGCAAACTGGATGGCAGCGTTGCCTACCAGCAACACCTGAAAGACATCGACCTCGACGGCAATCGCACGCGGCAATTGCTGACGCTGCCGGCGCTTGCCGGCTTGTCGCGTGCCTACTTCATCGAACTCGATCTTGCTTCCGCCGACGGCAAACCGGTCAGCCGCAACGTGTACTGGCTTTCCACCCAAGCCGATACGCTCGACTGGGCTCATTCCAACTGGTACCTCACGCCGCTGACTCAGTACGCGGACCTCACCGCGTTGCAATCCTTGCCGGCCGCCACCTGCCAGGTCCACGCGACGGTGCAACGAGCGGGGGCCGAGAATGCGGTGACCGTGACGCTGACCGTGCCGGCATCGGCCAAGACCATGGCGCTGTTCCAGCACGTCTCCATCAAGCGCGCCGACGGCAAGCCCGTGCTGCCGATCGTATGGAGCGACAACGACGTCACACTGTGGCCCGGCGAATCGATTACCCTTAATGCGCACTACGTCGGGGAAGGGGATGCGATGCCGGTGGTTGAGGTGAGCGGATGGAACGTTCCCACCCAGCAGGTACCGGCGGTCGAAACGCATTGAATCGGGACGCATTGAACCAGGCCAGACTTGCATGACGCGTGTGACCATGAGCGATGTCGCCCGCATGGTGGGGACATCGAAAAAAACCATTTCGCGGGTGCTCAACAACGATCCCAACGTGAGCGAGTCGCTGCGCCAGCGCGTGCAGTCCGCCGTCGCGGCGCTCAACTACCGGCCGCTGCTCTCGGCGCGCAGCCTGGCGACCAATCGCTCCTTCATGATCGGCCTGCTGTACGACAACCGTTCGCCCAGCTACATCATGGAAGTGCAGCTGGGCGTGCTGGAAGCATGCGAAGCCGAGCACTACAGCATGATGGTGCAGCCCCTGGTTTCCGCGGCGGAGGACTTCGTCGAGCGCATCGAAGACATCCTTGTGCGGCATCAGCTGGATGGATTGATTCTCACGCCGCCGCTTACCGATCATCCGCAACTGCTTGAATGCCTCCACGAGCGCGGCGTGCCGTTCGCCTCGATCGCACCGCGCGAACCGGACGACTGCATCGGCGTGATGCTGCCCGAACGCGAAGCCGCCGCCGCCATGGTCGATCATTTGGTGTCGCTGGGGCATCGGCGCATCGCGCACATCCTCGGCGATCCGGAACACGGCGCGGGCATCTGGCGCCTGGCCGGTTATCGCGATGGTCTTGCACGCGCCGGACTGAAGGAAGATCCCGCATACATGGTGCAAGGCCGCTTTTCGTTCGAATCGGGTGTGGAAGCGATGCGGCAGCTGCTGGCCTTGCCGCAGCGGCCGACCGCTGTTTTTGCGGGCGACGACGACATGGCCGTCGGCGCGATCTGGGCGGCGGCCGAGGCGGGCGTGTCGATTCCGCGCGACATCTCCATCTGCGGTTTCGACGACACGACCATCGCGACCCAGGTGTGGCCTCCGCTTACTACCATCCATCAGCCGGTACGCGAGATGGGCCGGCGCGCCACACAGGAGTTGTTGCTGCGGGTGTTGAACAAGGGCGAGCCGAGGATGGTGGAGGTGGGTTACAAGATGTGCATTCGTGCGTCGACGGCGCCGCCGAAGTAGGTTGGGTTCGCGTTCTGCTCACCCCAACCTACGCCGCTGCATTCGTCATTCCAGCTTTCGCTGGAATGACGGGCAGGGCATTACGCTAAAGGGCACTTCTATAAATTGCGTTGCAGCGAAGCAGACATCTGGGTCATCGCGAAAAACCACTCCCTCCCCTGCTTGCAGGGGAGGGTTGGGGTGGGGTGCGAGCGCAGCGAGCCAAGGGAGCCGAACGTCACTGCGGAAATTCAGCGGTACGCTAAAGCCCAAGCAACCCCACCCCAGCCCTCCCCTACTGCCGCAGGGGAGGGGGCACACCGTGGCGAGCGTCAAGCTGCGGGCAATTTATAGAAGTGCCCTTAAGTTAGTGGCAGGGCGTTTTCGCCATCCACATCCATTGATCAATCGGAGACATGCCCGCATGCCAGCCACCCCCGAGAGCACCAAGCACGCCCGCAAGTTCCACTTCATTTCCGGGCTGCCACGCGCGGGCACCACGCTGCTGGCTGCCATCCTCAATCAGAACCCGCGCTTTCGCGCCGGCATGACCAGTCCGCTCGCCGACATCATGGGCGTAGTGATGGCCGAGGCCAGCAGCAAGAACGACTTTTCGTTCGACGTTTCCGACGAACAACGCATCGCCATGCTGCGCGGCCTGGTCGAAAATTTCTACGAAGGCTACGGCGACGCCAGCGTGGTGTTCGACACCAGCCGCCTGTGGTGCAGCCGCATGTCATTGCTCGATACGCTGTTTCCGCAAGCCAAAGTCATCGCCTGCGTGCGGCAGTTGTCCTGGGTGCTGGACAGCATGGAGCGGCTGGTGCGCAAGCAGCCGGTCAGCGTAAGCAAGGTGTTCCGCTTCGACACCAACACCACGGTGTATTCACGCGTGGAGGCGCTGACCGATCCGCGCGGCATGGTGGGCTTTGCCTTCCAGGCCACCAAGGATGCGTTCTACGGCCAATACGCCCCCGGCCATTTGATGCTGCTGACCTACGAAAGCCTGGTGCGCAACCCCGCTGCCGCCATGCGCGCGGTCTACCAGTTCATCGGCGAGCCCTGGTTTGAACACGATTTCGACCATATCGCCTATAACGCCGACGAGTTCGATGCCCGCGTGGGCATGCCGGGCCTGCATACGGTACGGCCGAAGGTTGAGCCGGTTGAGCGCACCTCCATCCTGCCGCGCGAAATCTTCGGGCGGTTCGTCAACGAATCGTTCTGGATGGATCCGAAGAACAACATCAGCCAGGTGCCGGTTGTGTAAAGGCTTGCGTGCCGTTTTCGATCAACTCCCGGCTTCCTGCTCCACCATTGCCGTGACCCGCATCAACGCGCGCCAGGCATAGCTTTCACGAGCATTCCCCAAAATGGCGCGGCCCAGCATTTGCCGCGCCAGCGACACGCGCCCATCGCAATCGCCAACACGCACGCGATAGGTGGCCGAAAGCGGCACGATCTGTTGGGTGCCCGGCTGTTTCTGCGCCGGTATGGGGCCGCCATACACGCTGGCGATGGCCGGCTCGTCGAGTGTAGAAAGATTGACCTTGTCGACTGCCGTCACCCGGCAGTGCAGGGTGCCCATTTCCGCAATGGATGCTGCGAAACGCGCGGTATCGCCGGCGGCAACACGGCCGATCTCGTCTTCGCCGACAAAGGCTTCGCCTTTGATGCCGGCCGGCCCAATTACGTCGAACACGTGATCGCCGCGTGGCAGCCATGTGCCAGCGGAAAGGCCTTCGCCGAGAAGTTGTACCGTGCCGTCGAAGGGAGCGCGCAGCGTCAACTGCTGTGTTTCGCGCTCCAGCCCTGCCACCGTTTCGCGTGCGGCTTCCCAGCGCTTGCGCAGGGCGACACCTTCTTGCAGCAATTGCGGGTCGAAAGGTTGTTGTTCAACTTGCCAGCGCAATTGCGCCTCATCCACGCGCGCGCTCTTCAGCCGATAATCCAGGTCGGGCGAAACGAGTGTCGCAAGCACGTCTCCTGCGCGTACATGCGCCCCATCGTGCGGCAGCGGCGTGTTGGCCGAGATGTAACCCGCCTCTGGAGCATAAAGCCCTTGTGCGCGTAATGGGCCGAACATGGCCGGTGCGCCAACTCCGCCGTGCCACGGCAGCACCAGCCATGCGAGCAGCAGCGTGGCGAGGATAGTGGTGCGCAGCGTCTGACGGCACCAGGTGAGCCGGTGGCGACGGCGCCAGCACGCGGCAGCTTCGCCGGCGATCGGCCGTACGATGAACCAGCCGAACTCCACGCAGAACAACAAAATGCCCAGCACCTTGAAGAACGCGTGGTAGACGATCAGCGCAATCGAGAAGAACACCACCAGCCGGTACAGCCAGGTCACATAGGTGAAGCCGATCAGGAAAAGACGGCGTCGCGGCGTGCAAGGTTCCGGTTGCGGATCGCCCAGGCCAAACAGCCACTCGCGCATCCACCACCGGCCAAAGGCAAAAGCGCGATCGTGCAGGTTCGGCATGCCCAGCCAGTCGGACAGCAGGAAGTAACCGTCGAAGCGCATGAACGGGCTGGCATTGATCGTTACCGTACTGATCCAGGTGGTGGTAGCGAGCAAAAACGCCGCGGCGCTGAGTGGCCCGTCGGGCAAGAGGCTCCATGCCAGCGTGGCGAACGCGGCCAGGGCAAGTTCCGCCAACATGCCCGCTGCACCGATCTGCAAGCGCTCCCGCCGGCTCTGTATTTTCCAGGCTTCGGTGGTGTCGGTGTACAGCATCGGCACCATCACCAGCAACGCGAAGCCCATCACCGGTACGCGGCAGCCGTAACGGTAGGCGGTAAACGCATGGCCGAATTCGTGCAGCACCTTGGCAAATGCAAGCGTCACGCCGATGGCGACAAGTCCATGCCAGTCGGCATAAGCGCGGAACGTATGCGCGAATGCATCCCAGCGGCGCGAGACGAGCGCCAGGCCGAGCAGGGCGCAGATGCCGACAATGATCCAGAACGCAGGCCGGTAAACGAATTCGATATACCGTGAGCAGCGGCGCAGCAATGGCATCGGATGCCACAGCGGAATACGGATCAGCAAGTAATGCTTGAGCAGCCACATCGCGTGCGTCATTCGATGAGCTTCGGCCACGGCGCGCAGACGTTCGGTCTCAGTGGTATTAGCGGCCACGAACAGGTTCGCTCGATGCAGCAAATGCATCAGCGCGTCGAAATCGTCGAGGCTTACCGTCAGCGTCGTCTGGGCATTGACGGCATCGACGATCTTGCGCGGATCGTCGAGCGGCCAGCGCGAGAGCATTTCGAAAGCGGGCCAGCCAAGCTGAAAGAACAGGTTGGCTGCCGGATCGTGCAGCATCCAGGTCGGTGAGCCATCGGGCGCTGCAGCGCCGCGCGTCAAGCTGAGTTCCTGGCGCAGTGAAGGCAAGTAGGCCATCACCAACCCAGCCATTGCCGTGTTGCCGCCAACGGCCGGCGCAACAGGTAATACACCAAGGGTACCCAGCGGCCGTGGATGCGGGCGGTGCCCATCATGCCAAGCTCAGGGCGTGGTGCATCGCCGGTAAAGCTTGCCTTGATGCGATAAGCAAGCACGCCATCGGGTGTCGGCTCGGCGCGGTAGGCAATCGTGTCGACGCGCGCGGCGTAACTGACCAGGGGCGAACTCTTGGGATAGAGCGTGAGCGTGGCGCCCGGTTTTACATCCACGTTTTCGGCGACTGGCAGGTAGGCGGTCAGTTCGACGTGGGCTGGATCAGCCAGCAGCATGACTTTCTCACCCACGGAGACGGCGCGTCCCACCCAGTCGTTGGGATCGGAGAACACCGCAACGCCGGCGCGCGTTGCAGTGACGCGCAGGCGCGCCAGCTGCGCGGCGGCATAATCGAGTTCGACGGCGCTGGCATCGAGCTTGCCTTTCTTCACGGCCATGTCGAGGCGATCTTTGTCGCTTGTAACGGCCAACTGCGCAGTCTGCCGATATTCCTCTTGGGCGGCGTCGAAATTTTTGCGCGCCAGCGCATCGCGTGAGGAGAGCGTGGTTGCGTCGAGAGAGAACAGCGGCGTGCCCGCCGCGACACGCTGGTTCGGCTGGACCTGCAAGCGATCGATCACCCCGTCCAGCGGAGAGCGCACCACAAACGGATCTTTCGCCGTCACCTCTGCCGGTGCAAGCACGCTAAGCGGCACCGGCACCACGCACGCGAGCGCCAGCGCAATGAGTGCCCGCTTGCGCAGTTTGCCTTGGCGCAGCGAAGTGAGCGTGCGCGAAAACAGCGGCATTTGCGGCTCGAAGGCACGCAACGCGTGAGTCCACACATGCGCGAGCTCCGCCAGCAACGCCACTTCCTGCGGATTGAACGGCTCTTCGCGTGCGAACAAGACCGCGCCCAGCAGGCGTCGATGTGCGCCGATCAGCGGTACCCATAACGCGCAGGCTGGCCACCATGCGGCCCAGTCAGCCGCCAGTTCGGCCGGTAGATCGTCGGCAGTGAATGTCTGCGGCGGTATGTCTGGTGTCTCTTCGGCCGGCGCCGGTGCTTGTGTCGTTTCCTGCTGTGGCTCGCGACGGCGCGCCAGAGTTCGGCATACCGCGTTCAGCCACTGCACGTAGGGTGCCGCCGGGTCGCATTGCGGTAAACCCGATACGGCGGCGACCGCACCGGGCAGCGCACCGCCGGCGTGCCACCACGCAGCCTGGCGATAGGGCACGAGTGCCTGCGTCTCGTTGACGATCGTAAATGCCAATGCCGCTTTGGTTTGCGCCGCGCGAGCACGCGCCGACAGCTGCCACAGCGGTGCAAGCCGGGAGGCGTCGATATGGATGTTTCCGGTCATGGCGCTACGGCGTGGCGAACTTGGCCCAGCCGCTCATGCCGGGTAATAGTTCGGGTGCTTCATTGACCGGTGCCGCGGTCACGTCCACCGTCTGCGAAACAGGATCGACGCGTGCACCGATGCGGGCGACGCGGGCATCGTAGGTCTTGCCTACTTCATCCACCTGCACGCTGAGCGAGTGCCCCGGCTTCAACCATGCCAGCCATTTCGACGGCACGATCATCTTCAATTCCAGATGGCCGGTGTCGACGATGGTGAGCACAGGCTTGCCCGCTTCGACGAACTGGCCCGGCGCAGCGGTGCGCTTCACCACGCGGCCGGAGAAGGGGGCGTTGATCGTGCAATGGTTCACGGTGGCTTGCATATAAGCGACTTCCGCGGCGCTGGCCTTGGCTTTCGCATGCGCCTGCTCAACCTCCAGCTCGCCGACCGAGTTCAGCTTGGCCAGCTTGGTATCCACTTGCAGCAATTCCTGTGCTGCCTCCGCATCGGCCTGGGCCTTGTGCAGCTGCGCGCTATACAGCGCGCAATCGAGCGATACCAGCATTTGCCCGGAGCGGAACGCATCACCCTCGCGCAGCGGCAATTTGTCGATCTTGCCGGCGATCTCGCTGGATAGCTCCACCTCATCGCGCGAGACGAGCTGGATGCGGATGCGTCCATCCTCCGTCGCGGCATGCGGTACATCGGCGGCTGAAACCTGCAAGGCCGGCCACATGGTCACGGCGATGCAGCCGAACAGAAAACCATGCAACCTCATGATTTGCTCTCGTCTCCCTTGCCAAGCGAATCCCAGCGCTGCTGCTCCTGGGAGATCGCCTGTTCCAACGTGGTCAGATCGTGCGCTTGCACGGTATCGGGGACCGGGTCCAAGCCGAGCGTGGACAGTAGCTGTCCATAAGCGCTTTCCAGTTCGCCATAGCTTTCATACAGGCGCAGCTCCGCCATCATCGCGCCAGCCGCGGCGCGGATTTCGTTGAGCTTGCCGATCGCGTTCGCGTTGGCGGCGTTGCGCGTATGTTCCAGGATCTGCTGGTCGACGTCGTTCATCTGCTTGAGCAGCTCGAACTGCCGACGCTTGGCCGACAGGTCCGTGCTGGCGACGTGCACCTGCGTCAGCACGGCCATGGCCAGGGCTTCGCGCTGTATGCGTGCAACATCCAGCTCCGCCTTGGCTTCGCCGCGAATATTTTTGATGTTGAACACATTCAGCAGGTTCCAGCTCACGCTCAGGCCGGCGTCGCGCCAGGTATGGAAGGCGAGGAAGCTGTTGCTGTCGTAGTGGTCGCCCAGTTGCACCTGGATGCCGGGTAGCAGCTTGCTTAGCGCCTTGTGCGTTTCGTCGACGCTGATGCGTTCGTTGTAGCCGGCTTCCAGCAGTTCCGGCCGGCGCTTCAGCGCCGTGGTTTCCATCTGGGCAATAGGCATGTCGAAATGCGGCTCATCGAAGCCGGCCGGTGGCGCCAGGTTGAATTCCTTGCCTGGGTCCAGATTCATCAACGAGGCGAGGCGCGGTTTGGCTTCCTCCAGTTGGTCGCGCACGGATTCCAGCTGCCGCATGATGTCCAGCAGCTCGTGCTGGTAATTGAGCGTATCCAGCGGCGAGGCCAATTTCTCCTGCTGGGCATGCTTGGAATCATCGAGTGCATCGCTGGCCTGCTGCAGCAATGGGCCGATGCGATCGTGAATGCGTTCCGCGCCGGCTGCCTGCCAATACGCTTCGCGCACTTGTTGCATCAGCAACTGCACCACCTTGCGCCGGCGCTGCTGTACCACTAGCACGCGATCGGCCTGTTCTTTTGCTTCGAAGTAGCTCACGCCGAAATCGAGCAGGTTCCAGGAGAAACTCAGATCGGCGGTGCGCATGTTCTTGTCGGTGGAATACGACGGTGGCACCGTGGTCTCGCTGGGGTTGTTGAGCAACACCGAGCGGGAGGCCAACTCGCGATTGCGCGAGGTATAGCCGGCGGCTGCAGTCAACTTCGGCAGCAGATCGAAATTGGCCAGATCGAGTTGGCGCTGCGCCAGCGCTTCTTCCATCATTTTTTGCCGATTGTCGAGGTTGAAGCGGATCGCGCGCGCGAGTGCTTCATCCAGCGTGATAGGGCCGCTTACCGGGTCCTGCTGCGCGAACAGTTCGGTGCGCTCGCTGGCGGCCATGTGCTCGCGTTCCGCGACGGAAAAGGGTTTGGGATGGATGGCGCAACCGGACAGCCATACTGTGGCAGCGCTCAGCGCAAGCATCAGCGGGGTGCGGGCAAGTCGAACGCGGGTACGCGCGGCGGAAGAAGACGAATTCACGGTGATAGTCCCTGTCTATGATCGTGTTAGGTATGCGTGGGCGTCGAAGAGCGCGCATCAAGCGTGAGCGCTTCGGGCTGCATGGATGTATGGCGAACGACGTGAAAGCTTTTGTGCTCGCGTTCGAATTGCTCTTTCAGCGAAAGTTTTGCGGAGGAGCGCGGCACGGGCCGTACGGTGTGGTGAACGGTGGCGTGCTTGCCGCCGAAATCGAGCACGACTTCGCGGTACTGCTGATGCCCCTGTTGGTCGCGCGTGGCAACGAGCAGGCGCAGTTCATGCGACCTATCTCCATGACGTGGCGCATGACCTTGCAATTGGCGACTTGCCGGGTCGTAGTGCAGCCACCCGGGTAGCGCGCTGCCATCGGCTTGCGTTACGGCAATGACCTGCGCATTTGCGTTCACCCAAGGCGCGAGCGCCACGGTGAATCGCGCTCCCGGTGCCGCAACGTGCTGCTCGGTGGTAACCGGAACGTTGAACGGTGCAGTGATCGGCTCGGGCACGCTCCACGATGGCGCGCTGACCTGTGTTCCACCCAGCACGTCACGCGAGCTGGCGTGCTGTTCACGCGATGCCGTAAAGGTCGTGGTGTGGAAAGACAACGCGGGTTCGGCGGGCATGGACTCTGCGGCAAGGGCGTTCAGTATCACCGGTTCGCTGCCCGGGATGTCGCCGGTTTTCGGCAGTACAAACGTGATGGTGGGCAATGTGGCCGGTTCGGCCGGTACGAAGCCCTTGCCTTCGAAGCCCGCATGGACGGTGATCGAGCGTGTCGCAGCAGCGCTATCGAGCGTACCGTCGTTCACCACGAACGCGATGGTGCGGTTGCCGGCGGCGGCAGTCAGCGATGTATCCGTATATGCCACGGAAGCCAGTGCGGCCTGCCATTGCGCCAGCGTGGCAGTACTGCCAGCGGACGTAAGCGTCAACACACCGGTTGATGCGTTATAGGAGCCGAGAATGTTGCCCATGGTCGCGCTGTTGTTGACGAACAACAAACGATCTTCACCAGGATGGAGGCCGGCAACGATGGATACGGTGGCACTGGCCAGCGTGGGATTGTCACGGTCGGTGACGGTGATGCCCGGATCGACGGCTATCGGCGTGGTATGTCCAACGCCGCCAAAGATGGCCGAGCCGCTGGAGGTTGTGACGATGGGTGTCTGGTCGACATCGGTGACTGTTACCGTGCGCGTCGCCGCGACGCTGGTCTTCGTGCCGTCGTTAACGGTGAAACTGATCGTGCGCGTAGCGTTGTTCGGCGTAATGGCAGTATCGGTGTAGGTGATCGAGGCCAACGCCGCCTGCCACTGCGCCACGGTGGCGGTGGCGCCGGAAGAGGTGAGGGTGAGCACACCGGTGGCCGCGTTGTACGAGGCGCTGATGTTGCCCATGGTTGCGCCGTCGTTGGTGAACGCAAGGACATCCTCACCGGCCCGGAAATTACCGGTGATGGCAATCGTTGCCGACGCCAGTGTGGCGTTGTCGCGGTCAGAGAGCGCGATGCCGCTATCGATATGTACCGGTGTGGACACCGTATTGTCGCCGGCAACGAACGAAGCGCTTCCGGTGGAAGTCGTCACGATGGGTGTCTGGTCGGTATCGGTGACCGTGACCGCGCGCGTCACCGCGGCACTGGTCTTGATGCCGTCGTTGACGGCGAAGCTGATCGTGCGCGTGGCGTTGTTCGGTGTAATGGCGGTATCGGTGTAGGTGACCGAATCCAGCGCTGCCTGCCATTGTGCCAGCGAGGCGGTGGCACCGGCGGAGGTAAGCGTGAGCACACCAGTAGCCGCGTTGTACGAGGCGCTGATGTTGCCCATGGTGGCGCCGTCGTTGGTGAACGCGAGTACGTCTTCGCCAGCGTGGAAATTGCCAGTGATGGCGACCGTCGCCGATGCCAATGTCGTGTTGTCACGGTCCGACAGCGTGATGGCGGTGTCGATCAGCACCGGCGTCGACGTGGCATTGTCCGCAGCCACAAAGGACACGGACCCGTTGGGCGTCGTAAGGATCGGTGTCTGGTCGGTATCGGTGACGGTTACCGATTTCGTTGCGGCAACGCTGGTCTTGAGGCCATCGCTGACCGCAAAGCTGATGGTGCGCGCGGCGTTGTTCGGTGTGACCGCGGTATCGGTGTAGGTGATCGAGGCCAACGCCGCCTGCCACTGCGCCACGGTGGCGGTGGCGCCGGAAGAGGTGAGGGTGAGCACGCCGGTGGCCGCGTTGTACGACCCGCTGATGTTGCCCATGGTCGTGCCGTCGTTGGTGAAGGCGAGCACATCCTCACCACCGTGGAAGTTGCCGATGATGGCAACCGTGGCCGATGCCAGCGTGGTGTTGTCGCGGTCGGACAGCGTGATGCCGTGGTCGATCTGCACTGGCGTCGAGGCGGTGTTGTCGCCAGCGACGAAGGACGTGCTACCGCTGGACGTGGCCACTATGGGGGTCTGGTCGGTGTCGGCGACCGTTACCGTGCGGGTGGCGGTATTGCTGGTGATCGCACTGGTATCCACAGCCACAAAGCTGACCGTGCGCGTTGCCGTATTGGGCGTGATGGCGGTGTCGGTGTAGGTCACCGAATCGAGCGCACTCTGCCATTGCGCGAGCGTTGCCGTTGCGCCGGAAGACGTCAGCGTCAGTACGCCTGTCGCCGCGTTGTACGAAGCGGCGATATTGCCGTACGTCGCCGAATTCGTGTTCGTGAATGCAAGCACGTCTTCGGCAGCATGGAAATTGCCGGTGATGGCCACGGTCGCGGAGGCCAACGTGGGTGCCGCGCCGTCTGTCATGGTGAGCCCGGTATCGATCGCCACGGGTGTCGACACCGTGTTATCGCCCGCTACGAACGCCGCCGAGCCGGCATCGGTGGTGATCGTCGGTGGACCAAGTACGTTGACCGTGTCGTTTGCCGCGAGGCTGGTCTTGGTGCCGTCGTTGGTTGCGAACGAAATCGTGCGAGTGCCTGGCGTGGCGCTGGAGCTGGCGGAGAACGTCACCGCACTCAACGCGTGGGACCACTGAAGGTCAGTGGAGGTGGCGCCCGACGAAGTCAGCGTCAACACGCCCGTGGCCGCGTTGTACGAGCCGACGATGTTGCCGTACGTCGCTGAGCTGGTATTGACGAATGTCAGCGTATCGCCGGAGTGAAAGCCGCTCGTGATCCACACAGTTCCCGCCGCCTGCGTCGTGTTGTCAAGGTCGGTGACCGAAATGCTGCCATCGATGACCGCGGCCGACGTGCCGCCGACGTAATTCGTGGTGCCGCCCGTGGTTGTCACGATCGGGGTCTGGTCGGTGTCGGTGACCGTTACCGTACGGGTTGCCGTGTTGCTGGTGATGGCACCGGTATCGACAGCGGTGAAGCTGATCGTGCGCGTGGTGTTGTTGGGCGTAACGGCCGTATCGGTATAGGTCACCGCCTCCAGTGCCGCCTGCCATTGCGCAAGCGTTGCCGAAGCGCCGGAAGAGGTCAGCGTCAGCACGCCTGTTGCCGCGTTGTAGGACGCGGCAATGTTGCCGAAAGTGGCCGTACTGGTGTTCGCGAACGCAAGCACATCTTCGCCGCTGTGGAAATTGCCGGTGATCGCCACAGTCGTCGAAGCAAGGGTCGGTGAAGCACCATCGGTCAGGCTCAGGCTGGGATCGACCGCCACGGGCGTGGATGCGACATTGTCGCCCGCGACGAAGGAAGCCGAGCCCGAATCGGTCGTGATTGTCGGCGGCCCGAGCACGGCAACGGTATCCGTCGCCACCGCGCTGGTCTTGGTGCCATCGTTCACCGCGAACGAAACCGTGCGATTGCCGGGTGTGGCGCTGGAGCCGGCCGAGAACGTTACGGTGCTCAATGCGTGAGACCATTGCGCATCCGTTGCCGTCCCGCCCGACGAGGTCAGCGTCAAGACACCCGTTGCCGAGTTATACGAGGCAACGACGTTGCCGAACGTGGCCGAATTCGTATTGACGAACGTCAGCGTATCCCCGCTGTGGAACCCGCTCGTGATCGAGACCGTCGCGGTCGATTGCGTGGTGTTGTCCCTGTCGGTGACCGAAATCCCGCCATCGATCACCGCCGCCGTCGTGCCGCCGACGTAGTTCGTCGTGCCACCCGTGGTCGTCACAACCGGTGTTTGATCGGTGTCCGTGACGGTGACCGTGCGCGTCGCCGTAGCACTGGTATTGCTGGCGCCGTCGACCGCGGTGAAGCTGATCGTACGCGTCGCGTTGTTCGGCGTGATCGCGGTATCGGTATATGTCACCGAGCGAAGTGCGCTCTGCCATTGCGCCAGTGTCGCCGTCGCGCTGGAAGAGGTGAGCGTCAGCACGCCTGTTGCCGTGTTGTACGAGCCCGTGATGTTGCCCATCGTCGCGCCGTCGTTGGTGAACGCCAGCACGTCTTCGCCGCTGTGGAAATTGCCCGTGATCGCGACCGTAGTCGAACCCAGCGTCGCGGCGCTGCCGTCGGTCACCGTCAAGCCCGAATCGATCGCCACCGGTGTCGATACCACGTTGTCCCCCGCGACGAACGCGGCCGAGCCCGCATCGGTCGTGATCGCGGGCGGTGCCGTCATGCTGATCGTATCGGCCGCCTGCGGGCTGTTCTTGGTGCCGTCGTTGATCTGGAACCAGATCGTGCGGTCGCCGTAGGTGGTGCTGGTGCTGGAGAACGTCACCGATCTCAGCGCGCTTGCCCATTGCGCATCGGTGGCTGTGCCACCTATTGACGTCAGCAACAAAACACCTGATCCACCGCTATAAGAAGCCTGGATGTTGCCCATCGTCGAGCCGTCGTTCGTGAAGCTCAACACGTCGCCGCTCTGGAACCCGGTCGTCACCGCTACCGTCGCCGACGTTTGTGTCGAGTTGTCCCGATCGGTGACGGAAACGCCGCCGTCGATCGTCACCGGCGATGACGCACCGACGTAGCTCGTCGTGCCGCCTGTCGTGGTCACGATCGGTGTTTGATCGGTGTCCGTTACGGTGACGGTGCGGGTCGCCGTGGCACTCGTGTTGCCGGCGCCATCGACGGCGGTAAAGCTGATCGTGCGCGTCGCATTGTTGGGTGTGATCGCTGTATCGGTATAGGTCACCGATTGGAGTGCGCTCTGCCATTGCGCCAATGTCGCCGTCGCGCCGGAAGAGGTCAGCGTCAGCACGCCCGTGGCGGCGTTATACGACTGGACGGTGATGTTGCCCATCGTCGAACCGTCGTTGGTGAACGCCAGCACGTCCTGGCCGCTATGGAAATTGCCCGTGATCGCCACCGTCGCCGTGCCCAGTGTCGTGGCGCTGCCATCGGTCACGGTCAAGCCGGCATCGATCGCTACCGGCGTCGACGTTGTGTTGTCACCTGCTACAAATGCAGCGGAACCCGAATCGGTGGTGATGATCGGTGGCGCCGTGACGTGGACCGTATCGGTGACAGCGGCGCTGGTCTTGGTTCCATCGCTGGTCGCGAACGAAATCGTGCGGTTGCCGTAGGTGGTGCTGGTGCTGGAGAAGGTCACGGACTTCAAGGCGCTGGCCCACTGCGCATTGGTGGCCGTTGCCCCTGAAGACGTCAGTGTCATTACGCCCGTCGTCGCGTTGAACGAGGCGGTGATATTGCCCATCGTCGAGCCGTCGTTGACGAACCCTAGCGTGTCGCCGCTGTGGAAGCCTCCGCTGATCGACACGGTACCCGACGCTTGCGTCGTGTTGTCGAGGTCGCTGACCGAGATGCCGCCGTCGATCGTCACGGCGGACGATGCACCCACGTAGCTGGTCGTGCCACCGGTCGTCGTCACGATCGGTGTCTGGTCGGTGTCGGTCACGGTCACCGTGCGCGTTGCGGTGTTGCTCACGTTGCTCAGGCTGTCCGTTGCCGTAAAGCTCACAGTGCGCGTGGCGTTGTTTGGCGTCACCGCCGTATCGGTGTATTTGACCGATTCGAGCGCGCTTTGCCACTGCGCAATCGTTGCTGTGGAGCTGGCCGACGTCAATGTCAACACACCCGTCACCGCGTTGTACGAACCGACGATGTTGCCCATCGTCGTGCCGTTGTTCGTGAATGACAGTACGTCTTCGCCGCTGGTGAAACCGCCCGTGATCGAGACAGTAGCGGTTGAGAGCGTGGTGGTGGCCGCATCGCTCAAGGTCAGCCCGGCATCGATCGTCACCGGCGGGGATGGCGCGTTATCGCCCGCCACGAACGCGGCCGAGCCTGAGTCCGTCGTCAGCTGGACGGGATTGGCGACATTGACGGTGTCGGTCGCGGCCGCGCTCGTTTTCGTACCGTCGCTCGTCGCAAATGAAATGGTGCGATTGCCAAGCGTCGTACTCGTCGTTGAGAACTTCACCGCCGACAGTGCGTGCGCCCATTGCACATCGGTCGCCGTTGCCCCCGAAGACGTCAGCGTCATCACCCCCGTTACCGCGTTGAACGAGGCGGCAATATTGCCCATCGTCGAACCGTCGTTGATGAAGTTCAGCGTGTCGCCGCTATGGAAACCCGTGCCGATCGAAACCGTTGCCGACGACTGCGTCGTGTTATCGAGATCGCTGACCGTGACGTGGCTATCGATCGTCGTGCTGGAGCCGCCCGCGTAGTAAGTCGCCGTGCTGTGCGTCGTGCTCACGACCGGCGTTTGATCGGTGTCGGCAACGGTGACCGATTTCGTCACCGTGTTACCCGCGGTATAGCCGTCGCTGGTGATTTCGAAGCTGATCGTGCGCGTTGCCGTATTCGGCGTAACGAAGGTGTCGGTATAGGTGACTGCACGCAGCGCGGCTTGCCACTGGGCGATCGTCGCCGTTCCACCCGCCGATGTCAGCGTCAGTACGCCCGCACTGGAGGAGTAGCTGGCCGAAATGTTGCCGTAGGTCGTCGAATTCGTGTTGGTAAAGGCGAGTACGTCCTCGCCTGAGCCATGAAAATTGCCCGTGATCGAAACGGCGGCCGTCGTGGCCGTGGTTGAATCGCCGTCAGACAGCGTGATGCCCGAATCGACGACCACGGGCGTAGACGTCGCATTGTCGGCGGCGACGAACGCCGTACTGCCGCCGGAAGCCGTCAGCGCCGGCGGCGACGACAAATCGATGTAAGTGAAGTTGTTCAACGTCGGGGTGAATGTGCCGGAATCGCCCACATCGAGAATGACAATCGACGATATGCCCTTGAACTGGCTATACCCCGATAAATCCACATGACCGCTCAACTGCGCTCCGGACAGCGTGATTTCTCCGGTCGCGCTACCGTTCGGCTCGAGGATAATCGTGCCGTTGCTAAGACCTTCGTCGAAATCGAAGCTCGTCACGGCCATCGGGTCGCCGTTCTGCAGCGTGATCGTCACCTTCGTCATGTTGACGTCGCCGGGCTGATTGATCATCAGCACGCCGTCCGCCGCCGAGGTGCTGAGCGGCGCACCCTCATTGAGCGTATAGACACCGGTGGTCACTGCGCCGTCGGTCGTGTAGGTAATGCCGTCCAGGCTGAATGACGTCTGATACGTTGAAACGACGGATCCGTTGCCGCCATTCACGAGCGGGGACCCGTCATAGGTCTCGACCGTTTGCGAAAGCAAATCGCCATACTGCGCTTCGGCCGTGCGCGAAAAAATCACCGGCGTCGTGACGTTGCCCACGTGGTAGTCGAGCGTCCAACTGCCGCCCAGTGCCGCCGCGCCGACGAGATTCGTCGATGCGGCCACGTCCAGGTGGGTAATCGAGGCAATCTGCTGGACCAGCGCCTTGCCGTCCGCGTGTTCGGCGACGTCGCAGCCGTAAATCAAAAAGTCGCCACCGGGTTTCATCGCAGCACCAATCTGCGCCAGCGCGGCACTGTGCGCCGACAGATCGCCCTCATTGAGCCATGTGCTGCCCACTTGAATCTCGCCGTCGGCCCCGTGTGAGACCAAGTGGATCGAGCTCACGCCGGGGTGTTCCTGCAGATACGCGGCGATCTGTTGCAGGCCATCGGTATTGGCATTCAGAACGACGGTGCGCGTACCGGCTGGCAGTCCCGTGATCAACTGCTGATAGTTGGTCACGTTGGGGTCGATAAAAACCACCTGGCTGGCCTGCGGAGCGTTGCCGACATTGCGGTTCGCCTGGGCCAAGCTGCGTGCCGGTGTGTTTGCGTGTACACGGGTGTTGCTGTCGCTGCCGACCGCCGCGGCAAGTTCCGTCGCGTGCATGATCTGCGGCCGGGCGCCGGCCACGTGCGCGCTGACCTCGACGTGGTGTTGCGCCACACCCACGGCTGCAACCGACGCGTCGTAGACGATGCGAGGCTCGAGTGCCATCAGCAAGGGCGCTGGTGCAACCGCCGATGGCGTGTTGCGCTGGTTACGCGCACCAAGCCGCTTGAGAAATTCCAGTGCCTTCTTCATCACGACAACTCTCCAAGGGCGGCGCACCGCGTGGGGTACGCATGCCGCACCGCCTTTCCTGCGGACGGCTGATCACAGGCGGATACGGGGCGGCGTAGAACGCTGCGAGGCAAAGCCATAGCGCCCCTGCACACGGCATGGTTTGCCTCACCGTGCAGGGGTCTGGTTGATTTCAATAAAAACGTCTGGCCTATGGATGCGGCCAGTACTGCATGTGTAGGAACGCGCGGCACATCTCCCCCTGATGTCGCTGTGGCTGGTGTTGCAGCCTTATGCGCTGACGCCGGTTCCTGGCCGGGCGTCTAACGTGATGCGATGCTTTGCTGCTCCCCTTGCCGGTCTCGGCGTATCCGGCACATCCCCAATTCTAAACACCGTCCACTGTCCGAGCCGGCAATCCATCGGCTCGAAGTGCAACGATCCGAACACAGCTTACCGCGCCATACAAGAACTTGCGTGAAGCTTGCAGGCCCGGAAATTTACTCGACTCACCTTAACAACACAATCACGTTTCGCACTTGATGCCATAGAAACCGACTCGGTTCGGGCTTGCAAAAACTTTCGCAAACTTGCAGTGGAAAGCCTGCCGTCGAGCGGAACGCTGATGGCAGGCTGGATGGTCGAACAACCGCTGCGCGAACAGTGTTGGCTTAGGAGCGGCTCGGGAAAATGCCCTGCAGCGCGATGATGCAGGTTATTCCAAGGTACGGATTGCGCAATGGAACCGGCAGGTTGCCACCGGTGGTGCCGACCGTGATGGCTGGGGCGGCGCCGGTCGATGTCACGTTGAAAGGCAGAAGCGTAGTGTTGGCCGCGGTAGACGTGTACAGCGTGCCAGGGTGCCCTGTCACGCTGGCCTCTCCCAGCACCGTAGTCGGTCCGGGCGCCTGCACTGAGCTTCCGGTCGCCGGCGCACTGCAGGCAGGCACCGCAACACTGCCAGTCACAGACAGGCTACCGTTGGTCGTTGCAGTATGCGTGTGATTGGGCATCTGGTTGATCGTGAGCGTGGTGTTTTCCGCGCCGGCCATCTCGCCAATGTCGATCGGGCTGAGCCCCAGGCCGGTGCCCGTGCCGACCGGCGAGCGTCCGCGCAGATCGGGCAGGCCGAAGGTGGTTTGCCCATTGCCCCCATAAAACGTACCGAGCAGTGCAAATAATGCGTTGTTCTGGGAGATCGCCATGATGGCGCCATTGCACAAGGCCCAGCCGGTCGGCGCGTAGTTGAAGCCGACCATACGAATTTCCCCGAGATACGGATCACTCATGATGTTCCCCTGTGTGGTTGGATGGATCGGATAGTTACTTCGCCGCCTGGCACGACGGTTAGGCGTTGCGCTGAGCGGTATCTTCGGAACGCAGGCAATGCATGACAGCGGTCAGATTCGCACGGCCGTTGCTGCTCGGCCGGGTCGGTGTAGCAAGCAAATTCCAGGACAGGCCGTCAGGCGCCGTGAAACGATAGGTGTCCTGCGGAAGCCAGACGTCGGCAGGCAATTCGAAAGTCGCGCAGTAGCTGACGTAGCTTGCATCCATGGCGACACCGGCTGGCGCGGCGGCCAGACGGACCTCCATGCGATGTCCGTTGGCGGCCTCCAGCACGAACAGTTGGCCTAGCGATGCAATGAGCGTTTCATGGGTGGGAATAGCCTGCACGTGCTCTCCTTACTGCATTCACGCTTTGTCGCAAATGCCATGCGAATGGCAACTATTGAAAAGGCTTGTCTAAATCTTGCAGCGACAACGCTGCGTCCTCGTCGCCGAACGGAAGGGCATCTCTGCGCATCATTTCGTAGACGCCGTTTTCCCCGGCCGGCATGAATCCAAGCCGGCGATACAGCGCGCGGACCGGGTTGTTGAATTCCACATACAATTGCATCGGCATGCGTTTTCGAGCTGCTTCGGCCACGATCGCATGCATCAAGCGCGTCCCGATACCCGCACCGCGATAGGCTGGCAAGAGCGCTATATCGATCAACCGCGCTATGTCACCGCTCCAGCCGTGGTAAAGCCGGCCAATGTCTTGCTCACCGCGCATGATGATGTCGAAACGAGCGTGCGGATAATGGCGGTGATAATAGGCGTGTTGAACCGAGAACTGGCTGGCTAGCAAAGTCTCGGCCTGCTCGACGAGCATGCCTCCGCTGACGAATTCATCCATACGTGTCGACGTAAACACGTCACGAAGAAAATCCATGTCCGCGTCCTTAGCGGCACGTAACGTGATGTCGCCATGCGCGATGCAGACATCCGCGCCTGGTGTGACGCATGCCTCGGATCGGCCTGGCCGAATTTTGCTGTTCTCCATCCCCATGGAATCAGCGAGCCCCCTTGTTCCTTGCGCCAGGCAATCTACTCGGCTGAATGTTAAGGTGCGATCAAAAGGCCTGCCTCCTGCTTGCCTGTTCGCGTAGCGTTGTTCGGGACGATGCAGCGAAACATAATGCATTAATCGATCTAAAAGCTTGCCGTACAGAATCAGCCCATCACAGTGGACGTTGCCATTGTTTTTAATGTAACGAGGAACACGATGGTTGAGGCGACGACACATCTTGGTATCGAAGCGTTGCGTACTTATTGGGCCAGCCAGTGCGCGCCAGGTTCCGTTACGCCATTGCCCCAGGATGTGGTGAAGACGTTGCTGGCGGGTCTGCGCCTTAATGTGATGGAAGCCTTGCGTTATTTGCATCAGCAGCAGCCGAATTATGCGCAATTCGAAGCCTGGGTATGGGAGCGCAACGGCGGCGAACTGGAAGAAGGCTCATTGAATCGATTGCGGCGTGCACTCGCAGGCGAGACCGTCGGAGCCGAAGTCGGCAATCTCGACCACGTCGAAGGGCTGAATGCGGACGATCTCGCGCATTGGCATGAGCATGGCTACGTCATCCTGCGCAACGCGATCAGCCCTGAAGCGGCGGAAATCGCAGAGCTGGCCATTTACGGTTTTCTGGGGATGGATCGCAACGATCCGAAGTCTTGGTATCGCGAATCACTGGCCCATTCCATCTGGGTGCCGATGCTCCGGCATCCGGCGCTGGTAGCCAATCGTCGCTCGCCACGAATCCATAAAGCCCATGCCCAACTGTGGGAACGCGAAGATCTTTGGGTAACCATAGATCAAGCGGGATTTAATCCGCCTGAGCACGAGCATTGGCGCTTTCCAGGGCCGGACCTGCACTGGGATGCCACGCTCGCCGAGCCACATCGCCTTCAAGTGCAGGGTATTTTGTATATCGTCGACGTTGCTGAAGACCAAGGAGCTTTCAGTTGCGTGCCGGGTTTTCATCGCACCCTGAAAGAGTGGCTGAAAAACGTTCCCGCTGGCCTGAGTGCGCATGATCATGCGAGGCGTACCTTGACCATGAAGCCGGTTGCCGCAAAGCGTGGTGACATGATCATCTGGCATCACTTGCTACCGCATGGCAGTAGTGCGAACCGTGCACAACGGCCGCGGGTTGTGCAATATATGTCGCTGCAGCCCACGCGCTTTGCCTACACCGAGGAGTGGAAGTCTTGATTGGCGGCATTTGAATATGCGAGGCCGCTACCACTTTTGTTACTCCAGCAATGCCGAACCTCCAAGGTATTTGAGAGAATGGCCGAGGCGATCAATGAAGCCGTTCGTAGAAACGGTGCTAGCACACAGCGCGTCTCTCATGTAGAAACGCGCATTTTTCAAGGAAGCAGGACTGCATGATCCAAAGCGGGCTACAACGCGTGCCAGGGGCGGATAGCCTGCCATGATCGGGCGCACAGTGGGTTCCCATCGCACGGCCATCGTCTCGACCGCCTTGCTCATCCTGCTCATGCTGGTTGTTCTAAACGCGCCACGCTTTACCTATCCCGCGGCGAAACCCAAGCCAGCTCCGCCGCCGCGCACGGTGCTGCCGCAAGTCCACGTATGGCTGAGCACGGCGGATCGTCGGTTGAAGCTGCAGCGGCAGCCTGACGTTGCCATGGCGGCTCGCGGTGAGCGGACAGCCGATATCGTCATCGACCCGCAGAAGCGGTTCCAAACCATGGTGGGTTTCGGCGCGGCGATGACGGATTCGTCAGCGTGGCTGATCCAGAACAAGCTGAACTTTCTGCAGCGTCGGGCCTTGCTGCATGAGATCTATGGTGCGCCGCCCAACAATCTCGGTTTCAACATGATGCGCCTGACCGTGGGCGCATCGGATTTTTCATTAAAGCCGTACACGCTGGACGACGTCCCCTTCGGTCAGGTCGACCCGCAGCTGGAGCACTTCAACGTCACGCCGACCGTGCACGATGTGATACCGACGGTGCGCGCCATTCTTTCCATCAATCCGGGGCTGCAAATCGTCGCGTCGCCGTGGAGCGCGCCGGCGTGGATGAAAACCAGCCAAAACCTGATTGGCGGGGAATTGCTGCCTCAGTACGAAAGCGCGTATGCGGATTATCTCGTCAAATATCTCGATACGTATCTCGGTTACGGCATCCCGATCTTCGCCATCACCTTGCAGAACGAGCCCGGCTTCGTCCCCATTACGTATCCAGGCATGGAGATGCCGGAGGCCACGCGAGCGCGCATCATCGCGCAATACCTTGGCCCGAAGCTGGCGAGCCGCAACGCGAAGACACAGATTCTGGATTGGGACCACAACTGGGACCAGCCCGAACAACCCTTGGCGATGCTGGCGGACCCCGATGCCGCACGCTACATCGCGGGCGTGGCGTGGCACTGCTATGAGGGCAGCCAATATGCGCAAGGCCGCGTGCATCGTGCGTTTCCGCAAAAGGATGCCTACATCACCGAGTGTTCCGGCGGCGATTGGGAATCCGCACTCAAGGGCGAACTGCTCTGGTTTACGCGCGAATTGCTGGTCACGGGTACCAGGCAGTGGGCGCGTGGCGTGATCTATTGGAACCTGGTGCTGGACGAACAACACGGCCCGCATTTCGGCGGCTGCGCACTCTGCAAGGGCGTGGTGACGATCGACTCGCGCACCGGCACGGTAAGCCGCAACGACGAATACTACGCATTCGCACACTTCAGCAAATTCGTCTTGCCCGGCGCCGTTCGCGTGGAATCCACCATGACCGACGACAAGGGCCTTGCCAACGTGGCTTTTCAGAACGCATCCGACGGCTCGATCGTGTTGGTGGTGGTGAACAGCAAGGCAAAGCCGTTTCCGCTTTCGATCGCGCAAGGGGACACTCGCTTCGAATACACCATGCCGCCGGAAAGCGTGGCTACGTTCGTATGGAATACGGGGCAGATGGAAGCGTGGCGGCAGCGCGTAATCGAGTGGTTGAACAAGATTCGATAGTGATGTAGCTGCCCATGTGAATTGCGCTAAACGTAGATTGCCATGAAAGTGCGTACCGCTCTCTGATCCGTCACCCCGGCGTTCGCCGGGTTGGCGGTGTTTGAGGTCACTTTCATCATGGCGGGTGCTCAGGCGCTGCATGATGGTTGGGGTGAGGCGCAGCCGAACCCAAGGTGGCCTGCGCACCCGAATGGGAGTTCGCGTTCCGCTCGCTTCAACCTGCGCCGCCACTCGTGGATATGGACCAAGCCACAAATCAGCGCCGTTTGGACGGCTAAACAGATGATGAAAAAGGGGGCTTGAAAATGGCGCTCCGGTGCATAAAATCCAGCTCGCTGGACGCTTCGGGTCCGGCTTGCCGCGACCGTTTTCGCGGCGCGGCGAATAGTCTCTTTCCATGTTGCTCTTACGAGGATATGGCTATGCGCAACGTTCTTGATTTTTCCACGCTCCACCGTTCAAGCATCGGCTTTGAACGCATTTTCGACCAGCTCGAAGCGGCCCAGGCGCAACCGTCCGACAATTGGCCGCCCTTCGATACCATGAAGCTTTCCGATGACCGCTATCAGATCACGATGGCGGTGGCTGGCTTCAGGCGCAACGAGATCGATATTTGCGTGCAGGAAAATATGCTTATCGTGAAAGGCGAACGTAAAAACGATGTGGAAGGCGAGTACCTGCACCGAGGTATCGCGTACCGCCCGTTTGTCCGCCGCTTCGAGCTGGCCGAGCACGTCCAGGTCACGGATGCTCATCTCGGCGACGGGCTGCTGAGCATCAGCCTCAAGCGCGAATTGCCCGAGGCGATGAAGCCACGCCGCATTGAGATCAATACCGATGACGCTGTGGTGGCCAAGGTCCGCCAGATCGAGCAGCACGCTGCGGCTTAAGTCCTTTTACATCGTTCCGCTCGCATGACGTGAGGCGGTTCAGGTATGCGCTTTTTCTGCGCGAGGCTGATGCTTCGCGCTTTTTTTTGTGGGCGGGGCAGCGACGTCATGTTGGGGCTCGGCTGTGCCTCACCCCAACGTACGCGGCCCTGCTGCGGTAGCATAGGCGGCGACGCATTCAGGGGGTGAGGGCGTATGGCTTCAACAGGGGAGCTCATTGCGTTGAGTCCCGTGCTTGTCGTTGAAGACGACGAGCGAACGCAGCGGCGCCTTGTCCGCTTGTTGGCGGACATGCTTGGCGCAACGCATGATATTGCGGTGGCGGATGCGGTCGCGCAGGCCAAGGCTATCGTCCAAGTGTCCAAGCCTCGCCTTGCGCTGGTCGACATAGGGCTGCCTGATGGCAACGGGGTGGAGTTGATGGGTTGGATTGAGAGCCATCATCCCGATACGACGACGGTGGCGATCTCCGCGTGGGGGCATGAGGAAATCGTGCTGGCCGCTTTGCGTGCCGGCGCGGTGGGGTATTTGATGAAGGAGCGCGACGATGCCGAGCTTCGCGCTGCGCTGCAGAGCATTCGCCACGGTGGGGCGTTGATCGATCCGCTGATTGCACGGCGCATTCTTGCGTATATACCCATTGCGCCCGAACAGGAGCACATGCCGGCGGTACCTGTGACCGAGTCACGGGGCAGAGGCGACATAGTACTTTCGGAGCGCGAATCGGAAATCTTGCAATTCGTCGCGCGTGGATTCAGCAACCGCGAAATCGCCGACCTTACCGGTCTTTCGCGCTTTACCATCGAAGGCTACACCAAGAGCATCTATCGCAAGCTCGCCGTCAGCTCGCGCACGGCTGCGGTATTTGAAGCCAAATCCATTGGGTTGTTGTAGACATGCGCATGCTTTTCGCGTTGTTGCTTGCGTGTGGATGGTTGGCCGCGCCGGCTGCCGCCGAGCAAACGTTGTCAACGCCGAATGCAACCATCGAGCTACAGACGGCGGAGGCAGCACCGGCTGATTGGCATTCGGAGGCACCTCCGGTCGGCGGCTGGACGCCGGTCAAGCTGATGGACGTTTGGGATTCACGTTGGCCGCACCACGACGGCGTGGTGTGGTATCGGCTGCAATGGAATCAAACCAACACCGATCAACCGGCGGGCTTGTTGATTGATTACGTCAGTGTGGCGTACGTGCTTTACGTCAACGGCAACCAGATCTATCGCGATCCGCATTTGGTTGAGCCGCTTTCACGGGCCTGGATCCGCCCGCAATATTTTCTGCTGGACAAACTATTGCTTCGGCAGGGGCGAAATACGCTGCTGGTGCGTGTTTCGGGATTGGCCAATTATCAGCCGGGATTCGGCACCGTCACGATCGGTGATCCTGCAATGGTGCAGGCGCGCCAACGCCAGGGCGAGTTCTTGCGCTACGACGTCCAGATATTTGATCTATCGGTAGGGTTGGTTTTCGGCGGGTTGTTCTTTCTGCTCTGGCTGTTGCGGCGCAAAGACGCCTACTACGGATGGTATGCGCTGTGTACGGTGTTCTGGTCGCTGTATACGCTCAATTTCGTGGCGTCCAGCCCGTGGCCATTCGACAACACGGATGCCTGGGAAGCGATCAATGCGGCAGCGTACTTTGCATCGACGGTAACGTTCGCGATATTTCTGCTTCGCTACGCGGGCTATCGCTGGCGGCGTACAGAACTAATCATGCTGTCGCTTGGCGCAGCGTTGTTCGCCATTGCGCTGCTATGTCCCGTATGGACAGGCCACCATCGCACCATCGCATTCCTCGTGGGTTGTGGCACGTATTACGTGTCGATCTTCGGTTTTCTCGTCTATGCGTGGCGGCACCGGCGCGCGGATAACTACGCGCTGGCCGGCAGCCTGTTGATTCCCCTGGGTGTATCCGCGCACGACATGCTGCTGTTTCTCGGGGTCATTCAAAGCGACAACTATCTATTGGCGGTAACCTCGCCAATTACGATCATCGGCATGGGTAGTGCACTCGCCTATCGTTTTGCCGTTGCCATGCGGCGTGCGGAAAACTTCAACCTGGAATTGCAGCGCGAGGTGCAGGCAGCAACCGGCCAGTTGACGGAAACACTCAAGCGCGAGCACGACCTGGCCTTGAACCATGCGCGTATCGGCGAGCGCCTGAATCTCGTACGCGATTTGCACGATGGTTTTGGCGGCAGCCTGCTTGCGACCATTTCGGCGCTGGAGAATCCGCGCCTTCAGCCGGAACCTGGGCAGGTGGTCACTACGCTTAAGGAATTGCGCGACGATTTGCGTTTGATCATCGACACCACGACGCATGAGCGCGATACCGACCTGGCCGGGTTGCTTGCGCCTTTGCGCCATCGTTGGAGCCAGCGTTTTGATGCGGCGGATATCGATAGCCGCTGGGCGGTGGAGGGCGTGGACGATCTGAACCTTGGCGCGATGCGTGTGCTGGAATTGTTGCGGTTTCTGCAGGAGGCGCTGACCAATGTGCTCAAGCACAGCAGTGCGTCGCAGGTGCATGTGTGCGTCAAGCGTGAGGGTGAATGCTTGAGTGTGGATGTGCGTGATGATGGGCGAGGTTTTGATCCCACGGGCGTGGCGAGACGCGGGGCAGGGTTGCCAAGCTTGCATGCGCGTGCGGGCAGGCTTGGCGGTAGCCTGCGGATCGCGGCGTCGCCTGGTGGTGGTACGCGGCTCACCTTCGACGTGCCTTTGTCGTTGATGGCGGTTAGTTAGGTCATCGATTTCACCTCGTAGACTGAGATGAAATCCCAGGGCGAGGAACCCCAACCCGTCATTCCAGCGAAAGCTGGAATCCAGCGACTTTAAGGCCGAAAAGGCACTGGATTCCAGCTTTCGCTGGAATGACGGGTTGGGGTTCCCGACGAAGGAAATCCTTAAGTTCGGAGCATTGACCCTAACCCCCTACCTGCGCAGGGTAGGGGGCACATCTTCGCGAGTGTCGAGACACATGCTTACATGATGTTTAATCCCGACTCACTAGAACTGCTTCTGCACTCCAACCCGAATACTCTGATCGTGCGCATGCGGCATCAACAAATATTCATATTCCGTCGTCATCAACAGCCCGTCCTGCAACTGCCAGTCACCACCCAGGCCAGCTCGCACGCTGGTCCCATTCGCCGAATACGGATTCGTCAGTACGCTCCATGAGCCTGCCGAAGGAATAAACGCGTAGCTCAACGCTGTGTTGCTGGTGCCCTGGAAATCATGGCCAATTTCAAGCCGTACATGCGGTATCAGCCAGCCGCTGTTCCACGGCATCCTGCCGCTGGCGCGAACACCCGCTACGGCTTGCGAGGTGCGTAGCGTTTGGGTGCCGTACGCCAGCGCTTCGGTCACGTCGCCGCTTTCGGCGAACCCGTTGAGCGATGACAGTGACCAGGCGAAGCGTCCATAGGGCGATATCGCCCATGTACCGGTTTGGTATTCATAGCCGGCGGTGAGCGATGCGAACCACTGATCACCGTTACGACGGCCCACCAAGACGGTGCCGCTATCACTCGCGTAGCGGCTGCTATCGAAGCTCAAACCGCCACCACCCAGGACACCGTCAAGATAGATGTGTGCCGCCGGCTGATAGCTGCCATAGAGCGCGGCGGTGTAGCCCTGCGCCACACTGCGCGTGCCATCGTGACCGATCTCGCTGTTGTCGTGGTTGTAGCCAACGCTGAAACCCATCAGCGCGCGTTCGCCGATGCGCTGATCGACGCCTGCGCCGATTGCGATGTTGTCCGAATCAAAACCTCCCGCCTGCCGGTACGCATCGAACGTGCCGAAGTTGGCCGTGCCGTTGACCCATGCGCCCAATCCTGAGGAGGGTGTGTCGGTGGTGCGTGTATGGGTTTGGGGTGCGGTGTTGATCGAAGGCGACTCGCCACTGGCACTCTCGCTGGCGCCGATACCAGGGCGCATATCGGCAGCAGCCTGATTTGGCCGCGGCATGGCGCGAAGTGCCGTACTTGATGGCGCACTCAACGGTTTGCCATCCAGGCTGATGGACAGGTTGTTGCTGAAACGCGATGTACCGTTTCCATCATGCACGCTGTCCAGGCGGCTTTGGATGTTATTGAGCTGGTTTTGTGCAAAACGCTCGGCTTGCATCGTCTGTGCATTGACCAGGCCAAGCACGTCCTGATTGCGGGATGGATCGGGCTGGTTGCTCACCAGTACCAGGAGGTCGACCGTTTGCGGCTGACCGTTCGATGCCAGCAGTACGGCCGTGATCTGCACGAGACCATGGAAGCTCGATGCTGGCGTGAACGACAAGGTGGCAGGTTGGCTCAACGTTGCGTTGCCTGCGCCGGCGGGTGAGAGCCCGAGCAATGCGGACGACACATAGGTGCCGGAAGCGATGCTGGCCAAGTTGACCGATACCGGGCTGCCAGGTTGCGCCGTAACGGTACGGCTCACGCCCGCTGCATGGCCTGCCGCCGTCACCGTCACGGTGATGGCGCTCGGCGTGGAGATGCCGAAGTGATTGCTCAGTTGATAAGTAAAGGTATCCGTGCCGACGTAGCCAGCGACCGGCGTATAGATGATCTGTTCGCCACTTGCGGTTGCTGTTCCGTGCGAGGGTTGGGTCGCTACGTTCAAACCGGTCACTGGTTGCGGACTGCTCGCTTCGGTCGTGGCTTGGATAAGCACCGGTGTACCTGTCGTGGTTGCCACCGAAAGAGCGGCGGCGACAGGTGTGCTGAGCGGGGTCACGGTGATCGTCACTGTCGCGGGCGATGAATGGCCGCCTGGATTGGTCGCCGTGTAAGTAAAACTGTCACTGCCGCCATAGAACGTGGCAGACGGCGTATAGGTGATGATTTCGCCCGACACGCCGACCGTGCCATGGCTTGGGCCGCTGGCGATGGTGATGCCGGTAATGTCCGTTCCTGTTATCGCGCTCGCCAGGTTGATGCTGGTTGCTGTGTTGTAGCGCGTCGTTACAGACTTGGCGGCAACGGTTGGCACTGCCACCTCACCGACTGTCACGGTCACGGTTGCGGGCGATGATGTTCCGCCTGGATTGGTCGCTGTATAGGTAAAGCTGTCGGTACCGCCGTAGAAGGTTGCGGACGGTGTGTAAGTCAGTGTTTCGCCGGATACGCTCACGGTGCCGTGCGTCGGCGCGCTGGCGATGGTTACCGTGGCGATGCCCAATCCCGAAATCGCACTCGCCAAGTTGATGCTGGTTGCAGTGTTATATGACGTTGTTGTCGATACAGCCGCAGAGATAGGTGCGGTCACTGTGCCCACGGTTATCGTCACCGTCGCCGGTGCCGAAGTGCCACCCGGGTTGTTTGCGGTGTAGGTGAAGCTGTCAGTACCACCGTAGAAGCTCGCAGATGGCGTATAGGTCACGCTTTCGCCCGACACGCTCACCGTGCCATGGCCGGGATTGCTGGCGATGTTGACGCCAGTAATGTCCGCGCCCGAAATCGCACCCGCAAGGTTGACGTTCGTCGCCGTGTTATAGGGCGTGGTCGCCGAGCTGGCGGTCACGGTGGGCGCCGGTGGTGGATTGACCGTGATCGACACCGTCGCCGGCGCGGACGTGCCGGCACTGCTGCTTGCCGTATAGGTGAAGCTGTCCGTTCCGGCAAAGTTCGTGGCAGGCGTGTAGGTGATGGATGTGCCACTGACCTGGGTGGTGCCATGCGCGGCTGCGCTGGCCACGGCCACCGATGTGGGGTTGCCACTAACGCTCAGGGGAATGCCGTTGTTGCTGCTGTCAAACGCCACACTGGTATTCACGGCGTTCGCGGTTGGCGCCTGGAACGTAAAGGCGCCAGCGGTGGGCATGCCAGCAGTGGCGGTGCCTGTATCGGTGACTACGCTGATCGGCACCGTACCCGAACCATTGGGCACGGTGGCGGAGATCGTGCTGCCGCTAATGACCGTGAAGCTGGCCGGCGTGCCGCCGAAGTTCACTGCGCTGGTTCCGTAGAAACCGGAACCTGTAATGGTCACCGTTTGGCCAGGAGCGGCAGCCGATGGACTGATGGTCGGGATGCTGGGTGGAACCGATATGCAGGTGAGACTGTACGTAATCGAGCTATTGCTTAGATTGTCCAAGCCGTCCGCCCCTACACCAGAACCTGATTCTATGCCGGACACCGTGCCGCCGGGGTCGAACAGGTTGATAAAAGATCCGATGTAAGTCACCGACGCGCCCGACGTCGTGAGGGTGACTTGATCGCCTTGGTTGACTGGCTGGTTGTTCGACAGGAGTCCGATGAACTGATGAGCACCAAGCGTGCCCGACTGTCCATTGACATACTGGCAACCCGGCGACGCCAACACCCAACCAGGCAATCCAAGCGCACCCAACAGCCCGAGCTTCATCAGCCCGCGCCAAACCCGCCGCGTTCCCCGGTTGCACATGGCGCCTCTTCCCCTGTTCCACGCTTTTAAAACACATCATTGTGTTCATGGCGGCGCGTGTGGACACCCCCGATTTCGGGGGTATGCAAGGGCCCGTGCTCCGAACTTAAGGTTTTTCAATCGCGGGAAACTTTTGCTCGTCATTCCAGCGAAAGCTGGAATCCAGTGCCTTTACGGCATCAGAGTCGCTGGAATGACGAATTGGGGTTTACGGCAGCGGAAAAATCTTAAGTCCGGAGCATTGATGCAAGGGCAGGGGGCTGATCTTCTCAGCTACATGCACGTTGAATATGGCACGATGCTCTCCCCGCTGGGCGAGGACCGCGAGATGTTCGAGCTTTCGACTTTGACTACCTTCGTTGCCGTCGTATTGGGGTTGTTCCTGATTCCAGGACCGGCGGTGCTGCTGGTGTTGACGCGCACGATGCAAGGTGGGCGCAAGACCGGCATCCTGACCGGGCTTGGTATTGCAAGCGGCGATTTTGTGCATGCGCTGGCGGCGGCAATTGGGCTTTCTGCACTGCTGATGACATCGGCGCTTGCTTTCAACGCCGTGAAGATGATCGGTGCGGGTTATCTCATCTACTTGGGCATCAAAGCCTTGCGTGCTCCGCCCGCTGACCCGACCTTGCCGAAAATGCCATCAGTGTCGGCGGCGAAAGCGTTCTGGCAGGCCATTCCGGCGGAAGTGCTGAACCCGAAGACGGCGCTGTTCTTTCTGGCGTTTCTGCCGCAATTCGTGCATCCGGAGCGGGGTTCGACGTTCCTGCAGTTCACGGTGCTTGGGTTGATCTTTGTCGTGCTCAGTGCGGCTTATACGAGCTTGATCGTGATCGCGATACGGCCGCTGGCGCATGTGGTGAAACGGATGCGTTGGATTGCGCGGTGGCAGGGGAAGATCATTGGGTCGATCTTTATTGCACTTGGCTTGAAGGTGGCCACGCAGCATCGCTAGGGTGTCCGTAGGTTGGGGTGAGCGAAACGCGAACCCCAACGGTATCGGCATGCCACGTTGGGGTTCGGCTATGCCTCACCCCAACCCACATGGACTACGCGGATGCGCTTCTTCAAAAATCCGCACGCACACTCAGGTTATAACGCGTGTCATCACGGAAGAAGCCCTTCGGCACGCTCAACCCATCCGTGTTGATGATCTCCCGGGTGCGGAACGTCGAGTTCAACAGATTGGCCACCTGAAGCGACAGCTTTATGTGATCGGTAAGCGCATAGATCACCGACGCATCCAGCTGGCCTTGCGAGTCGGCCATCACCGGCAGGAACGGATAATCCGCCTCGTAACCCGTCACCAGATACTTCGAGCGCCAGTTGTAGGCCAGGCGCGTGGATAGCGGGCCCTTCTCGTAATACAGGGTGATGTTGTACGTATTGCGCGACAGTTCGTACGGCGGCAGCTTGAGCTGGTTCACGCACTGCGTAGCCGGCGCGTAGCCGCTGGGGCAGAAGTTGGCCGAGCCGTAGCTCAGGTTATACGGCTTGATGTACGTATAGTTCATCTGCGTGCCGAAGCCCGATAGCCAGCCGGGCAGGAAATCGTATTTCTGCTGATAGGCCAACTCCGCACCACGCACGCTGCCACCCTTGTTCAAGTTGGCCAGGCCAATGGTGTATTGCTCCGGATAGCTCACGCCATTGTTGGTGACGGTGGTGTCGACCACGCTGGTGATGGTCTGGATGGTGTTGTTCAACTGCTTGTAGAACAACGTGCCGGAGATCGAACCGGCATGGCCGAAATACCACTCCTGCGTGATGTCGAAGTTGTGCGCCTTGATCGGCGTCAGATACGGGTTGCTGCCGCTGTAGCCGTTGCCGACCGTCGGCACGCTGCTGCCGTTGGTGCCGTAGGGCAGCAAGCCGCTGACCGTCTGCCCGGCCTGCAACTGGTTGAGCGTGGGCCGGTAGACCGATTCGGAGAACGCGAAGCGAGTGATCAGGTCACCGGTCCAACCGATGGACAGGTTGAAGCTGGGAAGCCAGTTGTTATACGAGTTGCGTGCGGTAATCGGCGTGTACGCGCCATTGGCAAAGGTGATGTATTGCTGTTGCTGCGCGGGTGTCAGTGCGCAGAACGTGCCAGGCGCTGGCGTGGTGCCACCCTGCGTTTGTGTCAGGCAGTACTGCGCAATGCTGACACCATTGAGTACTGCCGTCTGGTTCGGCAGGATCAGATAGCCTTGTGCATCATCCTGCGTGTGCACGTAACGCAAACCCACGTTGCCGCTGATCTGCAGTCCGCTGAGGAAATCGGTGTTGTCGTTGCCGAAATTCAGGCGCACGTAGGCGGCGTTGGTTTTCTCCTGGTTGGAGGCGACTTCCTGCGGCAGGTAGAACGTGCCCGGCACAAACACATCGCCGTTGACGTACTGCGGGCGCTGGTAGAGGGTGTAGTACGGGCCGACGCTGCCGGGCGGATTCATCGCCATGGCCTGGCGGTTGATCTGCTGGATGATCGCAGCGGCCTGGTGGAACTGTGTGAGCGGATTGAGGTTGAAGTAGGGCGCAACTACGCCGCCGAAATTGCCGTTGCTGAAACCTGGCAAGTTGAGGGTGTACAGCGAGGTGACACCGGGCGTGTCGGCTGCCGTCACCGCGTTCTGCCCGTAAGGGGAACTGATGGCCGAATAGTTGTACGCCGAGTTCTGCACCGTTTCGTGCTGATCGGAGTGGCGCACGCCGAACTGCAGGTTGTCCAGGAAACTCTCGTCGATATCGAAGGTGCCATCCAGGCGGAAGGTGCGCTGGTTGCCCCAGGAGTTCGCAAAGTGATCCTGCGCCGCGGCCCAGTAATAATTATTGGGGTTGCTGTAGTACTGCGCCGTGGTTTCATTCGGATCCGGCGAAAGCAGGCCGACGCTGGGTGTGCTGCTGCCGTGCTGGGTGATGGCCCAGTTGGCTTGCGTCAATTGGCGAACGTAATAGTAGAAGTTGTTGAACTTGGCCTTGGTGTCCTGCACATCGGCGCTCAAGTGCAGCCGATCGTTGACGTTCCACTTCAGGTTGAAGCTGTAATCGTTGGTGACGTAGCGATTGCGGTACGCCGTGCTGTCGATCTGGGTCTGCACGCCGCCATAGGTGAGCGGCAAAAAGCTCGATGATCCCGGCGCACCACCGATGATGCCCGACTGAAACACGCCGTTGCTGTCGTACACAGGCGTCGCGCCAGCCACCGGCACGGCGCAACCGGCCAGCGATTGGCCAAAGGCGCAGCCGTCGGTTGAGGCTTGCAGGGTGTGTTCGTACGTGGTTTCGGTATCGGATGCGCGATCCCATTCCAACGTGGCTTGCCATGCTTTGTCCGGGCTTTCCCATTGCGTGGAAAGCACGTGGCCGAAACGTGTGCTGCTTTCGTTCTGCACGCGCAAGTCGGCGCCGACCGGCACGTACGCGTATTGGCCCGGCGCCAGGCCGGGGAAGCTGTCGGTTCTGCCGTTAGGCAGCGCGCAACCATCGCAGCGCCGCTGGAAGTCGACCAGCGAGATCGCGTTGTCCTGCTGCTTGATGCGGTCGTAAGCCACATTGAGCAGCACGCCGAAGCGGCCGATCTCGGTGTTCCAGTTGTGGCTGAAAAGGCCCGCGATTTGTGGTGTACCTTTCTTGTCCAGGTCGCCCCAATAACTGCCGAGGGTGAGCGATACCTGCGTATCTTTTTTGCTGTCGAAAGGCTTGCGCGTATTGAGATCAATCGAACCGGCGATACCGCCCTCGATCATGTCGGCCGTCTGGTTCTTGCTCACCACGACCGAGCCGATCAATTCCGGCGACACCGTGAAGAAGTTCAAGCCCTGGCCACCACCGGCGGAGAACACTTCGCGCCCGTTGAACAAGGTGCTGGTGTAAGGCAGGCCTTGCAGGCTGATGTCCGAGCCCTGGATGGAGAAGTGGTCCGGGTCGGCTGCGACGCCGAACGCACTGACCGCCACACCCGGCACGCGCTTCAACGCCTCGGTGACCGAGGTGTCGGGCAGGGAGCCGGCATCCTGCGCCGAGATCGCATCCACCACCGTATCGGCGTAGCGCTTGATCTCCTGCGCCCGGTTCAAGCTGTTGGAGAAGCCATTGACGGTGAGGCCGCTGAGCAGCTTGGCCTCTTTCTCGTCGGCCTTGGTGGCGGCGTCTTTTTTCTTGTTCGCAGCCTTGGTACTCGCAGGCGTGGCTTGGTCAGTTGACTGCGGCGTGGGTTGTTCGGTTTGCGCATGCAGCTGCCCTGCAGCGAACAACGTGATCGCGATGGCGAAGGACAGCCGGCAGGGCTGATGCATGAGTTGCTTGTTCATTACTGAATCTCTCCCAAGTTCAGTGAAAACCGCTGTCGCGTCCCTAAGAGCAATCCCCGGAGCGAGGCGGCGAAAAGTGCTGCAGAACGCATCGCGGCGCCTGACAGGGCGCCCCTTTTTTATGGGCGATGCTTCGAACTTAAGAACGTCTCATCGACCGAAATCTGACAACCGTCATTCCAGCGAAAGCTGGAATCCAGCGTCTTCCAGCTCAAAGTCACTGGATTCCAGCTTTCGCTGGAATGACGATGGAGAGTTTTGGGCGGTTGGATCATGCCTAAGTTCGAAGCATTGCCTATTCCCCTCGCGTTGCGCGCTGCAGCATGCGGGATTTTGCCCGCGACGCACGCTATTAAAAATGTACAAGCGCTGTCAATACGAAAATACCAGCGCTGGTACTTTGGATCGAGGCGGGTGAAATCCAGGTGGTTGCATGGCTTGCGCTTGGGTTAGCATGGGCCGTTGCAAACCATAAACAGGTCAGGGCGATACATGCCTGCGAGAATCGAAGACGTTGCTGCGCATGCAGGTGTGTCCACCAAAACGGTATCCCGCGTTCTCAACGGCCATACGAGCGTGCGCGCCAAGCTGCGTGCACGCATCGAAGCGTCGATTCGCGCGCTCAACTACGTGCCCAATCCGGCGGCGCGTGGCCTGGCGGGCAATCGCTCCTATCTGGTTGCCTTGCTGTACGACAACCCCACGGCCAACTCCAGCTACATCATGGAATTGATCGTGGGTGTGCTGCAGGCCTGCAAAGGCACACCCTACAACGCGGTGCTGCACCCGTTCGAGGCGGGGGACGACCTTGCCGCGCGCATCGATGGTTTCGTGGCCACGCACCGCCCGGACGCCCTGGTGCTGGTGCCGCCGCATGCCAACAACGCCAAGCTGCTGCAGCGTCTCGATGAGCTGGATATCCGCTATTCGACCATCTCCTCGAAGTTGCGCGAGTCGCGCATCGACATCGGGTTCGACGAGCGCAAAGCGGCGGCCGGCATCGTCGAGCACCTGGTGTCGTTGGGGCACCGGCGCATCGCCCACGTCACTGGCCTCAAGGGACATGGTGCGTACACTTGGCGCCTCAGTGGTTATCGCGATGCCTTGCGCAAGGCGGGCATCACGTACGACGAATCGCTGGTGGTGGAGGGGGATTTCACCTTCGCATCCGGCATCGCCGCTGCGAGAACGCTGCTCAACCGGCGGCGTCCGCCCACGGCGATCTTTGCCGCGAATGACGACATGGCCTGCGGCGTGATCCGCGAAGCCTACGAGCGCGGGCTGGCCATTCCCGACGACCTGTCGGTCGGCGGCTTCGACGACACCCCGGTGTCGCAACTGATCTCGCCCGGCCTGACCACGGTGCGCCAGCCCTGCCGGGAGATCGCCTGCCTGGCCGCCGAAAGCGTGCTGCAGTCGCTCCGCGACCCTGCCACACGCCTGCATGCGCGCGTGCCGTACCAGATGCAACTGCGCGCCTCCACGACCCAACTCAAAAAGCCGTAGGATTGCGGCTCGCCGTCGTCGGGTTCGCCATGCGCCTGACACATGGCATCACGGAGGGGCGAGCGGTGATCGACGACACAGCCGAAGCTGCAATGCGCGGGCTCCCGCAGGGCGGGGTGCTGACCGAGGCGACCTTGCCTGGGCGGCAGGTCGGCTGGTTGTTCATCGTGGTCTATGGCATGGCCTACACCGGCCTGTGGATGGCGCTGCTGCCGCCGATCCTGACTGGCCTGACGATGCGCGTGCATGAGCTGGACCCTGCGCATGCGACCGCCAGCCTGTCGCTGGTGGTGGGCGTGGGTGCGCTGATAGCGTTGTTGAGCAACCCATTCTTCGGTCGCTTGTCCGATCGCACCACCTCGCGTTTCGGCATGCGCCGGCCATGGCTGATCATGGGTGCCTTGGGCGGGGTAGTGGGCTTGGCGGTAATTGCCACGGCCGTGTCGGTGCCACAACTCTTGCTGGGCTGGTGCATCACTCAACTGGCCTACAACGCAGAATTGGCGGCGTTGGCGGCGATCTTTGCCGACCGGGTGCCGGCACCGCAGCGCGGTACGGTCTCCGGCATGGTGGGCATCAGCCTGCCGTTGGGCATGATCAGCGGAACCTTTCTGATGCAGGCGCTGGCCCATTCCACGCTCGCCATGTTTCTGGTGGCAGCGGTGATGGCATTGATCAGCGCATGCATGCTGGTCTGGCTGCTGCCCGATCAGCGCCTGCCCGCGATGGCGCGGTCGAGCTACGGGTGGCGTGAATTGCTCGGCAGTTATTGGATCAATCCGCTGCGCTTTCCTGATTTCGGATGGGCGTGGAGCAGCCGTTTTCTGCTCTATGCAGGTATCGCGGTGTTGATGACGTATCAGGGGCTGTATCTGATTCACCAACTGGGTTGTGCACCGGCTGACGTGCCGCGGCGAATATTTTTATCGACGCTGGTGCAGTCCTGTGCGGTGGCGATTTTCAGTGCAGTGGGTGGCGGCTTGTCCGATGCGATGGGTAAGCGCAAGGTGTTCGTATCCGGTGCCGCGGTGGTGTATGCCTTGGCCTTGCTGATCGTCGCGTTCGCAGCGTCGTATCCCTGGTTTCTTGCCGGCATGGCGATTGCCGGCGCTGCGCAAGGCGTGTATCTGGCTGCCGATCTCGCACTGGTGACGGAGGTATTGCCGCAACGCGAAACGCATGCGGCCGGCAACCTTGGCATTTTCAATATCGCCAACGTGATGCCGCAATCGCTGATGCCGGCGGTAGCGCCGGCGATTCTCTTGGCGAGCGATGGAAGCTATGTGGTGTTGTTCGTTGTAGCAGCCACACTCGTGGCGCTGAGTGCATGGGCCATCTTGCCCGTGCGTGCCCCCTAGGTTGGGGGGAGGCATAACCGAACGCCAACGTAGCGATGTGCATCCGGGGAGTTGGGGTTCGCGTTCCGCCGTCATGTGCACGTGTAGGCTGGGATGAAATCCCAGCGTGTTTGCGGCTCCCGATGCTGGGATTTCATCCCAGCTTACGTGCTTGAGAGCCGTCATTCCCGCGAAAGCGGGAATCCAGGTTCAGGGGGCATCAGAGCAAATGGATGATTCGCTTCGCTCACCCCTTCGGGGCCATCCTTCGGATGTTCTCCGCGCTGCGCGCTACGTCCCGCTTTCGCGGGAATGACGGCCCTGAGGAGGGGGCGTGTTTCATGACAACCCACGCATCCCGCTTATCTGGGCAGTCCATGCAAAAGACGGCCAGCATGACCGCCGTCACGGAAAAATGACAGCGCTTGTATTTTCATTTTGACAGCGCTTGTACTTTCGCATCTTGAGCGCCACAACAACCAGAAAATCCGGCGGCGACTGTCCCCACACGGCTGCATCAAAAGCGTGCCGTGGAATCGCCCATCCCCAATGTTTGGCTGTGATTTCATCCATCGCATAAAGGAGACAGTCCATGCAAAAGAGCATTCGTTCGACGCAGTGGTCCACGCTGGTACTAAGTTCGCTGGGTAGCTCGATCTGCGCCGTGCTTTCCACCACCGCACTAACGGCCATGCCGATCCAGTCGGTGCATGCGCAGGCGACGTGCGTGGCCGCCTGGAGCGCTTCGGCCGTCTATACGCAAGGCGAGACGGCCAGCGAAAACGGCATCAATTACGAGGCCAATTGGTGGACGCAAGGCAATGATCCGGCCACCAACAACGGCGGTCCCGGCAGCGGCCAGCCGTGGACCGCACAAGGCAGTTGCGGCAGCGCGCCGACACCTACACCCACGCCAACGCCAACGCCAGCACCTTCGCAAAGCTACGGCGCCATCGACGAACCAGGCGGCGTGGCGCAGTTCTACGCCGACGGTGGCACATGGGCCGACCTGCACTACACACCTGCCGGTGGCAGCCAGCTCAACGTGCGCATGAGCAACAGTGGCACCGACAACACCTATGATGTATCCGGCCTCACCAATGGCGAACAAGTGAGCTACTGGTTCACCATCGGCCAGAGCGATGGATCGGCGGTGAATACACCTTCGCAAACATTGACGTACGCAACGCCGACACCCACACCAACTCCGACGCCGACACCTTCGCCGTCAGGCCCGGTGTTTCCCGCAGCAGGCACCACCTTCAACCTGGTCAATGGCACCAACGGCGCCTATGCCGACAACCAGATCTACTGGACCATGGTCGGCCAGGATCCTGCGCACCCTGGCACCTTCGTGCACGTCGATTGTTCGGGCAACCTGATTCCGATGGCGCCGGGTGACAACGGTGCGCTGAGCAAGAACGGCCAGAGCTATGCCGATTACTCGATTCCGTTCTCGCAGTGCAAATCATTCACCGTGCCGCAGATTCTTTCCGCACGCATCTACCTGAGCGTTGCCAGTCCGATGTATATCCAGGCGGTCGGCAACCCGGTGTACGGCTACACCGGGCCGAATATCGATAACCCCACTGATCCCAACATCAACGTGACGTTCGACTTTGTGGAAGTGAACATCAACGCCACCAACTTCTACGGCAACACCACGCGCGTCGATCAATTCGGCATGCCGATTCGGCTGGAACTGCAAGATCCCAGCGGCTACGACCACACCGTGGGCGAAACGGAAAGCCGCGCCGCGCTGTTCCAGGAATTCGTGGCGCAGGTGCCGGCGCCGTTCCAGTCACTCGCCCAGGTGCAGGCGCCGTATCGCATCGTGGCGCCGGCACACGGCAGCTTTGGCGCGGGCGGTTCTCAGGCTACTTATCTGGATAGCTACATCCAGTCCATCTGGAATCAATACCGCAGCCAATCGCTGGTATTCACCGATGCGCAAGGCACGTTCACCGGCAACGTGGTCGGCAACCAGTTCGTGTTTACCGACGGGCAGGGCACGTATTACATCAACAACGTGCCGACCACGCAGGAGGTATTGCTAGGCAATGGCGTGTTCAACGACGCCAGCAATGCAGCGGCCGGCGTGGCAACGGCCAAGCAGTTGCAGATCCAGGCGCAAGTGGATGCGGCGTTGAATCGCCACGTGGCCGAGAATGCGGCAGCGTGGGATACATCAGCGAACTTCTACAACAGCGCTCCGACCAACTCCTACTCCGCGTTCTGGCACGCGCACAGCATCAACGGGCTGACCTACGGTTTTCCGTATGACGACGTAAGAGGCTTCAGCTCGTCGTTGATTGGCACCAATCCTACGGTGGCTACCATTACGGTAGGTTGGTAAGGGTACAAAGGAAGGCCCCGCATAGCGGGGCCTTCCAGATTCGTCATTAATGTGAAGCAGGTTGGGGGTGAGCGAACGCGAACCCCAACGTTACGCTGCCCATATGCCGTACAAAAAAACGTCGGCTGGGATGCCAATCCAAGCTCTGCCGCGAGATGACGGATGTTGGGACTGGTATCCCTGCCTGCGTCCTGTCGATAGCTGCATGAAAAAGACAACACAGAACTGCCAGGCTGAGCAGAAACCCGGCATGTTTTCACTCATCCATGCTTGACAGGGTGGATGGCGTGGGTCTACGTTTTATTATATGACAAATACGCGTAGCAGGCCGTATGTTGTCATTTTCACCGGGTGGGCCGTGGAGGTGGCCAGCAAGCTTCAGCCCATTCGACGTGGCCCGTGATGTCCAGCAGTTGCTGTTCGATTCCAAGAAGGTGAGGAGTTTGCTGAGTTGGCCGGTATCGGCAGCTTGCAGGCCGTTGTTCCATGTTCGCTCATGAAGGCCGCAGCTCTTGCTCGGATCTGCAGGGTTCGTTTCCCTATGGAGCACGCTGCCTCAATCCATAGAAGGGAATGTAGACAGTCATGAATACCTTTGCATTTAAAGGCGGTGCAGCGGCACGTTGTTCAAGGGCGCAGACTTTGAAATGGGTTTTATCACGCGGTGTCTTGGCGTGCGGGCTGCTTGGGCTGGCGACAAGTGCGGGCGCTCAGGTCAACGGCGTGGCCCAGAAACCTTATCTTGGCTGGAGCAGTTTCAGCCAGCAGACGCTCGACGCCAGCTTTCTTACTCAAGCCAACATCATTGCGCAATCCGATGCGCTGGTTGGCTCAGGATTGCAGGCGCATGGTTTCAATTACATCAATATGGATTCGGGCTGGCATGGCGGCTTTGATGCGAACGGCAGGCCGATTCCCGATCCCAGCTTGTTCCCGGATATCAAGGCGCTGATCGATCACATCCACCAGAATGGCCAAAAGGCTGGCATCTATTGGATACCGGGTGTGGAAGAGCCAGCGGTAACGGCCAACTCCCCGATCCTTGGCACGCCGTATCACATCCAGGACATTCTCACCGTCCCGTACACGGCGGGGAATGCGTTCGGCGGTTCGGGCACGTCGCCTTACCATTACAAAATCGATTTCACCAAGCCCGGCGCGCAGGCGTATATCGATTCGGTGGTGGCGCTTTTTGCGTCATGGGGTGTCGATTTCATCAAGCTCGATGCGGTGACGCCAGGCTCGTACAACGACAATCTCACTATCGACAACCGGACTGACGTCGCAGCCTGGTCCAAGGCCATCGCAAACAGCGGCCGTCCCATCTGGCTGACGATTTCATGGGAGATCGATCAGGATTACCTCGGCACCTGGCAGCAGTTTTCCAACGCGCGCCGCATCGACGATGACGTGGAATGCGAAGGCCGTTGCGACACGCTTACGGATTGGTCGCGCATTTACAAACGCTTTCGCGACCTGCCAGGTTGGGAGAATGCAGCTGGCCCCACGCTGGGCTGGAATGACATGGATTCGCTCGATATCGGCGACGGCAAACTGGATGGCCTCTCGCATGCCGAGAAGCGCTCGGCCATCACGTTATGGGCGATGGCGAACGCGCCGATCTATCTTGGCGGTGATCTGACGAAGATCGATGCATTCGGCAAGCAGTTGGCAAGCAACGATGACGTGCTTGCCGTCGATCAATCCGGCAAACCCGCAAAGCAAGTTCTTGGCGGCGATCTGCCGGTATGGGTTTCCGATCTTGGCGATGGCAACTATTACGTAGCTTTGTTCAATATGAATGCGGTGCCGGCGGAGGTGAAGTTGCCATGGCGGGAAATCGGGCTGGATGGCGTGCACCAGGTGCGCGACCTGTGGGCGCGAAGGGATCTCGATCCGCCATCCGATGTGTTCTCGACCCAGTTGGATGGACATGGTGTGCAGCTGCTCAAAATCGCAACGCGGGTAGGGCATGCGCCCGCCATGCCTTCCTTCAGTTACGAAGCGGCGTCGGCGACCTTGGCAGGTAATGCGTCGATTGCTGATTGCCCGAGTTGTTCGGATGGCAAAAAGGTCGGCGGTCTCGGCCTTGGCGTCGGCAATACCGTGACGTTCCCGAATGTCTACGTGCGCCACGCCGGCGTGTATCTGATGCAGGTCGATTCGATGACGTTTGCCTTGCGCTCGTATCTGTATACGGTCAACGGCGGCCCATACCAAACGCTCAATTCGGGCGGCGGAAGTTTTCTGATTCCATCCAGCACAACAGTGCCGGTTTGCCTGCAGGCAGGCTACAACAATATTCAATTCGGCAACCCCACCAGCTATGCGCCCGATCTGGATCGCATCGTGATCAGCGGGCAGGGCGATGCCGTATTGCCAACCGCTACGACATACGAAGCCGAGCAAGCCATCCTGAGCGGCACGGTCACCGCGGGTTTCAGCAATTATGCGTCGGGCCTTTCCAAGGCCAGCAATATCGGCAACGGCGCGGCCAATACGGTGACTTTCTCGCATGTCACCGTTCCGAAATCGGGCACGTATCAGCTTGAAATCGACTATGCGACGAGCGGTGCGCGCACGCTGGTTGTCACCGTCAACAGCGCCGCGCCGGTTTCGTTGAATCTGGACGGAAGCACCTTCGACGACCCGCGGCCGGCGCTGCTGCGCGTTCAACTGAAAGCCGGATCCAATACCATCCAGATGGGCAATCCGAATAGTTATGCGCCGGATCTTGATCGTATCGTGGTGTCGCCGGTAATCGCCGGCACGACAACACAAACGTGCCCCAGCTTGCAGTAGTTTGAGATGAGCGGAACGCGAACCCGACGTTTCGGTACCCTATGCCGCGCAGGGGTGTTGGGGTTCGGCGGTGCCTCGCCCCAACGGTCATGCGGTTCCCGGAGCACCCGCCATGATGAAACCGCCAAAGGGCCGTCATTCCCGCTTTCGCGCATTGCTGTCCAGGGAAAATTTTTAAGCGGACTGACAAAGCGTTGAGAAGGGATGCTCTCGCGTAAATCCATACGGGAGGCAACTCGCAAAAAAGTACGGCCAACGCGAGGTCGATGAGTTCATCACGAACAGCTCCCTCCCCTGCTTGCAGGGGAGGGCCGGGGTGGGGTGAGTGCTTGCCGGAAGCTTTCCCGCAAGGGTTCACCCCCCTCCCAACCTCCCTCCCCGATCGAGTCGAGGACAGGCTCTGCAAGCAGGAGGAGGAGCCGGTTCGGAGCATTGTTTTCGCTCTCGCGAATGTTGCGAAATTTTCTTGGACAGCAGTGCGCTTTCGCGGAAATGACGGCCATGAGGCGGGGACGTGTTTTATGGCAACCTACATGCGGACCGCGTGCACTCAATCGTGATAGAGCTGGCTACGGCCGCCATCGATCAGCAAATCCGTGGCGTTGATAAAGCGTGCTTCGTCGCTGGCCAGGAACAACGCGGCATACGCAACTTCTTCGGGTGTGCCGATGCGTTTGCAGGGCAGCAGTTCCGTCTGCCTGCGGCGTTCGGCTTTGGGATCCGGGCATGATTGGAAATAGCGTTCGGCAGCTGGCGTCAGGATCAATCCTGGTGAAATCGAGTTCACGCGGATACCACGCGCTGCATATTCCAGCCCTAACGCGCGCGTGAGTCCGATCAAGCCATGTTTGGCGACCGGGTAAGGGAAACTGCCCGGAATGATCTTGTGCCCATGCACGGATGCAATATTCACGATATGTCCGTAGCCTGCCTCGAGCATGGATGGCAACACCGCACGCGCGCAGTGCCAGGCACCTTGCACATTCACGCCGAGGTTGAGTTGCCAATCCGCGTCGCTCAAGGTCAGCGGGTCGCGGAAGACGTTGACGCCGGCGCCGTTGATCAGGATGTCGATGCGTCCGAGCGTTTCCTTGGCCTGCGCGACAGCGCGCTGCACGTCGTCGGCGTTCGATACATCGGCTTGCACGGCGATGGCATCGTGACCTGCACCGACGAGTTGGCGCGCCGATGCTTGGACAGCGGCGGCGTCGATATCCAACAATGCCAGCGCTGCTCCTTCGCGCGCAAACAGTTGGGCGATGGCGCCGCCGATGCCGCTGGCGGCGCCTGTGATGAGGGCTGTTTTGTTTTCAAGCCGAAGGCGCATGGTCTATTCGCGATCGAAAGTGATGGCCGTGCCTTGGAAATCCCCATGCATCACGACGTCGATACCCATGTTCATCCAGTAGGCGCCGCTTGCCACGGTGGGCGTATGCGCCGCCAAGGTTCCCTGCAGCACGTGCACGCGGTAGCGCGCCTCCGGATCGAGCCCCTGCAAGCGCACGGTCGGATACGGGTAACCTTCGGTGCTGGAATGCAGGAAGGCGAACAGCACGGCATGCGCCTTGTCGGGCGAGACATCCTCGGTGGCCGAATGCTCGCTGCCGTTATCGGGCGAGACCAGCCGATACAGATCGCCATGCTGCACGGTCTCGCGGATGGTCTTGTAATCGGCGACCAATCGTTTGGCGGTGCTCATGTCCTGCGCACTCCATTTGCCCAGGTTCGCACCGATGCCGAGCGAGCCTTGCATGGCTGACAGGAAACGGTATTCCAGCGACAGGCTGCGCCCATTCACGAAGGAGGGCGAGTCGGTCACCCACGCCATCATCACGCCCGGCGTATGCGCCTGGGTAAAACCATCCTGGATGCGCAGACGGTCGTAGGCATCCGTGTTATCGGACGTCCACACTTCGTCGGTGAGATGCATGATGCCGAGATCCACGCGACCACCGCCGCTGGAGCACGATTCAATCTCCACGTTCGGGTGCTTGCGGCGCAGTTCTTCCAGAATGCCGTAGACATTGCGCACGAAATCGACATAGACGTTTTTCTGTTGATCCGGCGATATGGCCGGCCAACCTGGCTCGGACCAGCTGCGGTTGTAATCCCACTTGAGGAAGGCGATCTGGTTTTCGCTGAGCAATTTGTCGAGTGCGTTGAACACGTAAGCGCGCACGTCCGGCCGTGCAAGATTGAGCACCATCTGATTGCGGCCCAGCGTGCGCGGGCGACCGGTCATGTTGAGCACCCAATCGGGATGCGCGCGATAGAGATCGCTGTCCGGATTGACCATTTCCGGTTCAACCCAGATGCCGAAATCCATGCCCAATGCGTGAACGCGATCGATCAAGGGTTTCAATCCATGCGGGAATTTCTGCGGATTGACGGTCCAGTCGCCCAAGCCGGCCTTGTCGTTGTTGCGCGCACCGAACCAGCCGTCGTCGACCACAAAACGTTCGACGCCGATGCTTGCGGCTTTTTCCGCGAGTGCGATTTGTCCGGCCTCGTTGACGTCGAAACCGGTCGCCTCCCAGGAGTTGTAGAGCACGGGGCGCGCACGCGGATGCGGCGCCTGCGGCAGGATGCGCGTGAGTTCCAGCCGGTGCATCAAGCGCGAGGCTTCGCCCATGCCGCCATCGGTGACGCCGGCATAGAAGCTGGGCGTTTGCAGGCTTGCACCGGGTGCCAGCTTGTAGCCGAAATCAAACGGATTGAAGCCGCCGGTGATGCGTACTTGATCGACCTGATCCTGCTCGATCGTCATCTGCCATGACCCGCTCCACGCCAGCGCGCCGAACCACACTTGCCCGTGGGTTTCATCGGTGTCGTTGCGGCGAACCGCGAACCATGGCTCGTTCTGCATGCCGGTGCTGCCACGGCGGCTTTCGAGCATGGTCTTGCCTGGTTGCACGGGACGTTCGTAGATATCGTTCTCGCCCGCCCAGCGCCCGGCAAGGTAACGCAGGGTGTAATCGCGTGCGCGCGGCAGGAACCACGTGCCCGCGGCCGCTTGTTCCACGATCACCGGTGTGGAGGTGCGATTCTCGATCACCGCGCTGCGCCGCACGATGCCGGTGCCGGGGTCGATGTCGTATTGCAGGGTGACGACAATGGGCCGCTCGATGTCCTGCATGACGATGGACAGCACGTTGTCATGCACGCTGTTGGACACGTAGTGCAGCACCAGATCGCGGTTGCCATCTGGAAAGGTCACTTTGAGATCAGGCTCGTAGTAGAGCCCTTCGCCCCAGCCGGTATATTCCTGCGGAATGGCGTTGACCGCGCCATCGATCGCGTCACGGCCGGGCGGCGCAATGGGCTTGGGCAAAGGATCGTTGGATGCCAGCCGCGGCCCCCAGTAGATCGACTGCAATTGCCCCTTGTCGTTGACGCCGAATGCGTAGGTGACCTTCGCCGCGTCCAGCCGGAAGACCTGGCCCGATACCTCGATATGCGCGGTGTCGTTACGGGGCGATGCGCACGCCTCGTGCAATGCAGTGCACATGATCAACACCATCGCGCCGAGGATCGCCAAGCGATGGCGGACGCGTGCTTTGGAAAGTTTCATCGAGCGGGAACCCCTTTGATCGCCGTGGCCAGGCGGCAAAGGTGGTTTTATACGACAAATGTTGTTCGGGTGCTTGCTGCAGTGTGGCAATCCGTTGCGATGTAGCCTGCGCGTGTATGTCGCTCATGCCGTTTTGCGCACGCGTGATGATGAAACTCGCCTGATATCCGTCGCCCTGGCGAATGCCGGGGCGACGGATGAGAGAGAACGCATCATCAAGTACGAAAGTGCCTGATAACTATTGGACGATATTCGCCGTCACGTGATATACGCGCCCACCCCAACCATCATTGGGGAAGGCATCGGACACCTTCACATAGACCGGCTTGGCGCCATTGGAAGCGGCACCGAGATACGGCGTGAGGTCGATGGTGCGAGCGGCCTTGTTCGAGCCATCGGTGACGGGCTGCGTCTCTTGCAGCACCGTCGTCCAGTTCTGGTTGTCCGTGCTCACTTGCACCAGGAATTCGTTGTCGATGGTCAGTGTGACCTGCGCGGAGGTGGTGTCGGCAGGGAAGGGGAAGCGATAGGTGAAATGCGCCGTGCCGTCGGCGAAACGGTTTTGCACGCCGTTGCTCTGCGAGCCATCGGGATCGAACAACCACGGCGTTTCATTGACCGTGCCCGTGTCGAAGTCGATGGTGTGGGCGATCAACACGTCAGCCTGTGCGATGAAGCTCATGCCGGCTGCGGCCACATTTGCGGTGACCATCTGATGTCCGTCCGCAGCCGTGCTCGGCACGGTGATGGTCAGCGGGATGGTGGTGCTTACCGGATTGGCGTTGCCATGGGGTTGCAAGCGCACCCAGGTGGTGGATGGCGTGGCCGTCCAACCGGTGGGCGTGTTGATGGAAGCGCGTGTTTGCAGTGGGAAGAATCCGGTTGCCGAAACGCCAAGATCGACCGCGATGGATGTGTTGCCCGACGCTGGCGGCATGATCACCGGTTGCGCCGGCGACATGGTTGCAGCCAGCGATTCCCATGGTGTCACAGCCGGCACGTCGCCAATCAGCGCACTCAGCGCGCTGGCCTGCGTGCGCCAGTCAAACACATTGGGATGATCGTTGTTGGTGACGCCGGACCAGCGCGTGCCGAGCCGGTCGGCGGCGTCGCGGTCATCGTTCCAGATGCTTTCGGCTTGCTGCTCGAGGAAGGCGGCGTAGCGTGGAGCGTGCGTGGTGTCGACAAGATCGGTCCAGTAGCGCATGAAGATGCCCTTGAACTGCTTGCCGTTGTCGTCGCAGGTTTGGTCCGTGGCATCGCAGCTTTCGGTGAGGATGCCGTTGCTCACCAACCCGTTCGGGCCGATCGCGGCATCCGCAAGTTGCTGCACGCTCGCCAGAATCTTCGGATCGCGCGTCGCACGCCACAATTCCAGGCCGGCGCCGATCGCCATGCCCTGGTTGTAGCTCCACACCGTCTGGCCGTTGTTGGTGCAGGCATTGGTGAGGCCATCGTTGACCAGGCCGTTGGCGTTGATCATGCCGCTGTTCTGGAACCATGCCCACGCGGTGCTTGAACGCGCCAGCCATTGCGTGTCGCCGGGGATGCGGTTGTGCAATTCGGCGGTCAGCCGAATCCATAATCCATTGGTCACCGCGTTCTTGTAGGTGCGCTCGGCATTCCACCACACGCCACCGCCGCAGGTGCTGGTGTCCCAGTAGCCGTACACGTAGTTGGCGATGGTGACCGCCATGTTGAGGTACTTCGGATTGCCGGTGATGTCATACGCTTCCACCCAGGTCAGCGCCCACCATTCGGAGTCATCGATGGCGCGGCTCGTGAAGTTGCCCAGCAGCGGATCACCCGACAACACGCCGGCAGGGAACACGCCTTTGTCCTTTTCGAACGTGTTATCCAACTGGCTGAGATAGCGGCGGTCGCCGGTGCGTTGCATGTAATCGCCAATGGTCTGCAAGGCGACGGCGGAGTTCCACCAGCTGGAGGGAAACCATGCCTTGTTGGGATCGTAGGAGTTCATCAACACATCCGCGGCCACGCGCGCACGGCCTACCGCGGTGGAGCCATCCGCCAGCGGGCTGGCTGGGTACGTTCGCTCGGCGGCCATGGAAGGGAAGGCGGCCAGGGCCGTCAGGCTGGCCACGGCCAGCAGGGTCAGAACTCGTGTGCGTATAGCGTCGAGACTCATGATCGGAAGCACTCCTTTCGGATACCCACGAAGGGGATGGAGGCCATGTCTTCCTCCATCGGCTCCACGGCCGGACTGTGGGCGGTGATCCGGCTTGGAAACATGCATGCATGCGGTACTTAGCCGTTTAAACGGCTATTTCCATGCAACCCTGCATAGCCCCCTGAGCGGAATGGAACCCGCCCCATGCCCAAAACATGCCTTGCGCCGGAAACCCGGCAATTCCCGCTACCCCGTTCAAAACCGCTATTTATATCGATCTAAATTTGCCTTCCAAAAAAAGGCCACAACGTGATGACCCGGTGTACGGATGTTCAACGATGGAAGCCCGCGGCGGACTCTAACCTGCTTTGGGGGTGTGATGCTCGTTGCATTGCAAAAAAAAGATGAGGCGTGATCAAAGCGTGTAACCCCACGGCCGTCGTTCCCGCGAAAGCGCACTACTGTCCGGCAAGATTTTTGCGTGAATCGATCGATCGCCTCATGGCCGTCATTCCCGCGAAAGCGGGACGTAGCGCGCAGCGCGGAGAACATCCGAAAGATGGCCCCGAAGGGGTGAGCGAAGCGAATCATCCATTTGCTCTGATGCATCCCGAAAAATGGATTCCCGCTTTCGCGGGAATGACGGCCTTGAGGTTTATGGCGCTTTTTGAGTCTCCGCACCGGCTGATGACATCAATCGCCGGCTCCACTGCATTTTTGCTGTCACCCGCAAAACGCGTGCCGGACAGCAGTGCGCGAACGCGGGAATCCATGGTGTTCTGATGCAAAAGGCAAAATGGATGATTCGCTTTCGCGGGAATGACGGCCGCACATAGGCTGGGATGCATCCCAGCCTATGACTTCTATGTCGCGCATGAATGCGCAAGCGCCTCCCGCACCGCCCGGCCAAAGTCATCCAGTGCGAACGGCTTGGTAATGATCGCCATGTTTTCACCCAGAAACTCCGATTGCACGGTGGCGGATTCGGCGTAGCCCGTCATGAAAAGCACGGGAACGGAAGGGTGTTCCACCCGCATCAGCTCGGCAAGCTGCCGTCCATTCATGCCTGGAAGGCCGACATCGGAAATAAGCAGGTCGATATGACCCAGCGACGAGAAGTGCGGCATGGCGGAGGTTGCATCCCGCGCGGTCGTTACCGTGTAGCCAAGCTCTTCGAGCAGATAACTGACCAGGAATCTCACCTGGTCATCGTCTTCCACCACCAGTATTTGCTGGCCGTCACCTTTGGGCAGGCGCTCGTTCTGACGCGCGTCGGCAGTACCGTGCTCCAGCGGTACGGCCGGAAGATAGAGCGCCACCGTCGTACCTTTGCCTAGCGTGGACTGAAGATCGATATGGCCTTTGGACTGCTGCACAAAGCCGTAAATCATCGACAGGCCCAAGCCCGTTCCCTGACCCAGCGGCTTGGTCGTAAAGAAAGGCTCAAAGACGCGATCCTTGACGTCCGGCTCCATGCCCACGCCCGTATCCGTTACCTCAAGCACCACGTAGCCCAAAGGATTGGCGGTGGCGTCTTCCGGCAAATAAGGGGCGGTAGCGGCGTAACGCGTCACGATTCTCAGCCGCCCGCCATCCGGCATGGCGTCTCTTGCATTGATGCTTAAATTCAGCAGGGCGTTTTCAAGTTGGTTGGCATCGACCATCGCCTTGTTCAACGATGGCTCCAGATCCACTTCGATGCGGATCTTTTCGCCCAGCGTTTGGCTTAGCAGCAGATGCGTGGATTGAACGAGTGCATTGATATCCACCGGCTTGGGGTCGAGCGATTGGCGGCGGGAGAAGGCGAGCAGCCGTTGGGTAAGGGCTGCTGCGCGTTTGGCCGAGTCGAAGGCGGCCCGGATCATTCGCTCCAGGTTGTCCACGCGCCCATCCTGAAGACGCAGGCTGATGACATCCAAGGCACCGATGATGCTGGTGAGCATATTGTTGAAGTCGTGGGCGATGCCGCCCGTGAGCTGCCCGACCGCTTCCATCTTTTGCGACTGGCGCAGCGCCGATTCGCTCTCCGATCTGGCTCGTATTTCTGCCTCCAACTCGGCCGTGCGCTCGGCCACCTTTTGCTCCAAAGTGGCCGCGAACTGCTGCGCGGCTTGCAACGACGCCTTGCGCTCAGTGATGTCGGTCGCGAAGACGTGGATGCCATCGACGCTGGCGTCTTCCTGAAAGCGGGGGATGTAGCGAATGTCGGCCTCCCACCGTCCTCCATCGGCGCGCGGCATGTTCAACTCGATTCGCGTTTCATCGCCTCTCATGGCGCGGCGCACCGCTTCTTTGCAGATGTCCCAATGCTGTGCGCCAAAGACTTCTTCTATCGTTTTTCCAAGCATGTTGGCAGGCGACATGCCGAACCAGCTTTGATAGGCCTGATTGACGAAGCGGTAGCGAAAACCCGGATCGACAAAAGCAATCAGCACGGGCAGGGCATCTGCGATCACGCGAAGCTCGGCCTCGCTGGCGGCCAACGCTTTCTCGCTGGCCGCGATCTCGGCCATGCGATCGCGTATTTCGAATTGCTTTTGCCGCGATCGCATGGCCGTGGCGACCGCGCTGATAAGCGAGGATGCGCCTACCGGGCGCTCAAGCTCGATACGGTTGATGACTTCGCGTGGCAGCGGCACGACCCATGGTGCATCGCCACTGCGAACCGAATGAAGCACCACAAACGGCACATCCGACCAGGCCGGCTGCCGTTGCAGGGCATTTTTTAGCGACTCGGTTCCTTCTCTAAGCGCTTCCTGGGTGAGCAGGACAACGCCGGTTTCTTCATCAATGTGTTCAGCCAACACCGCCAGGTTGGGATAGGCCCTGGTGTGGTAACCATCCTGCGCCAGAACTTTTGCCAGGCTTTCCGCATCGTGCTCCCACGGCGCCACAATCAGCACGCGATAGCCATGTGGGGCGTCTCTATGCATCACGCCCTTCCAGCAAGGAATGGGTCATGGCGCTGCCGACAAACTCCGGCGTTCCTGTCAGCACGCCCTGGAACTCGGTCAAAGGCTCGCCCACCTGCAAGCCATGACTGTCGATGCGAAGCTCACGGATCGTCTCCTCATGTTTTCCGCTTCGATTTTTGATCACGGAAATGGCTTTTCGGATACGGCCCCCCGCCTCGAAGAATCGCAACAGCACGACAGCATCGGCAATGTAGGAAACGTTGAGCGCCCCGGTATCCATGGAGCCGACCAAACCGAACTGGGGATTGATCAGAAAAGTGGTTACGCCCGATTGATTCAAAAACGCCAGCAGCTCGTGCATTTGCAGCAACAACTGTTTCTCTTCGGGCATGGCGGCCAGATAGCCATTGAGACTGTCGATCACGACCATCTTGCATGCTTTCTCTTGAACGGCCTCGCTGACTTGCCAGGCAAACTCGCCAGGCGACAGTTCCGCCGGATCGATCTGCATGACATGCAAAAGCCCCTCCTGCAGATACGGCGTGAGGTCGATGCCCATGCTTTGCGCCCGATTGAACAACGTGCCGACCCGTTCATCAAATTCATAGAGGTAGCAGCACTCCCCGCGCGCGCATGCGGCAGCGATGTACTGAAGCGCCAGGGTGGTCTTGCCGGTTCCCGCGGGTCCGGTCAGGAGCGTGCTAGTGCCACGCAGAATGCCCCCACCCACGAGCGCATCCAACTGAGCGATGCCGCTGGTGACGGGCTCATTGGAGAACGGCACATGGTGTTCGGCAGCGATCAGCCGGGGATAGACCTTGACACCCCCGGTTTGAATGGTGACGTCGTGATAGCCGGGAATGAACGTCGCCCCGCGCAGTTTTTGCACCTGCAGGCGCCGGCGTGCGGCACCGAATTCCAACGTAAAGCGTTCAAGCGAGATGACACCGTGGCTAAGACTATGCAAATGGGTGTCGTTCACTGACCGCTCCCCCGTCAAATCGTCCGTCATCATTACCGTGACGTTGCGCGGGGAAAAAAACTGCTTCAATGCCAACACTTGCCGGCGATAGCGCAACGGGTCCTGGGCAAGCAGGCGCAGCTCGGACAAGCTATCGAACACGACGCGCCGGGGAGTGATCTGTTCGATCTTTTCCTGGATCAGCCGAATCGTTTCGCCAAGCTCGACCTCCCAGGAGTGAAGCACGGATTGGTTGCGGTCATTACCCAACACGTTTTCCACGGTCGACAGATCGAAAAGTTCAATACCTTCCAGGCTCCACCCATGCGAAGCAGCCACCTCGGTCAATTCTTCCGCAGTTTCCGAAAGGGTGATGTAAAGGCAGCGCTCACCTACTCGCCGGCCTTCCAATAAAAACTGCAGCGACAGCGTCGTTTTGCCGGAGCCTGGCTGCCCTTCCAGAAGATAGAGATGCCCTGGCGGGAGACCGCCATGGAGCACCACATCAAGGCCGAAATTACCGGTACTGCAACGTGCTGACGAAGACATGAAATCGCCTCGTTCGGACTCGGATTGAGCGCAATGGTCGTGGCGATAGCCGTCCACATAGTGTGAAGTGAACCAGGCAGGCGTTTCAGTGCTGCTCAGCTTTTATCGCTTAGCTGAAGAGCGCATGACACAATGACGGTGTGCTTCGATGCAGCGTTCACAGTGGGCACACATGATCGAAACGAATGGCGGGTGGGCACCTTATGTTCGTCAGCCAATACAATGTTGATGGATTGCCTGGCTGGCTTTAATACCCAGTGACGAAGAACGCGATGAATGCACAAATACTCGAACGCCATGCGTTCTTCGAGGAAAATTTTTCAAACCTGGATATGGCCGACACCTTGCTGGAAGGAAAATCCTTCGAAAGCTGTTCTTTCATCAAGTGTTCGTTCAATGAAGCCGTGCTGAAGCAATGCAAGTTTGTAGACTGCGAGTTCCACGCTTGCGATATGAGCAACGCCAAACTTGCAGGCGCAAAATTTATCGGTGCCGTGTTCGAGGAATGCAAACTATTGGGTGTGGATTGGACCAAGGCCGACTGGCCGCGTTACGCCGCACCGGGGAAATTGTCATTCAAGAAATCCCTTTTGGATTACTGTAATTTTTTTGGCCTTTCTCTCCCCGAGTTGATCATGGAGGAGTGCCGTGTCGTCGGCGCGGATCTTCGGGAGGCAGACTTTACCAAGGCGAGTTTTATCCATTCCGTTTTTACGGAGACCCTGTTCGGCAAGACGACCTTGGCGAAAGCGGATTTCAGTGAAGCCACCGGCTACGCCATAGACATGCGCGAGAACGTCATCAAGGGCGCGAAGTTCACCCGCTCGGAGGCCATTGGTTTGCTTTACGGCCTGGATATCGAGCTGGTCGACTGACGATACCGGGACGATCGCCATCCACGCCGGGAAGGGCGTAAAAATTTCGCCCAGCCTGTCGAATTCAGGCGCCGCCGTTCGTCGCACTAGTGAAGATCGGGCAGTCCGCCCGATGGATAACCAGCCAGGAGACGAACATGCCGCAATACCTGATCTCCACCTATATCCCCGACGACTTCGACCCCTCGCTCGTCACCGAAGAAACCATCCAGGCCATCCACGCACTCAACCGCGACATGATCGCTGCCGGCGTCAGGAAGTTTGCATGCGGCTTGAGCCCCAAGGCGGTGACGGTGCGGTCGCAATCCGGCGGGGAGGTGCTTGTCACCGATGGGCCGTATATCGAGGCAAAAGAGTACGTGGGCGGACTTTTGATATTGGAAACCGAGAATCTGGATGAAGCATTGGCATGGATGCGCAAAGGTGCCCAGGCACTCCCGGGCGTGGTCGAAGTGCGCGAGATTTTCTTCAATCCGCCGCCTGCAGAGGACTGAGCAACCATGCGTAACAACACGATGGGTACGTTCCTGATCAAATGCTCCGTCCTGCTTGTCGGCCTTGGCCTGATACATCACGCGATGGCCCAGGGCGCGGCAAACCTTTACCCAACGATGGCCCCCATCGATCAATACCTGATGCCGGATCGTGATGCCGAGATCGCCCTGGCGCGCAGTGCAGCGCCCGCATCCATCTCACGCGATGCGACGGTGTTGGTGCTGGGGCGCAAAGGCTACGAAAAAGCGGTTGACGGCAAAAACGGATTTGTTTGCATGGTGGCTAGAGGCTGGGCAGGCCCGTTTGACTGGCCCGAATTCTGGAACCCGAAAGTGCGGGCTGCCGATTGCCTCAATCCCCAGGCTGCGCGTTCGATCGTGCCTATTTTCTATCTGCGCGCCAGGTTGGCGATGGCCGGGCGTTCCAAGGCGGACATGCTGTTGGCCGTCAAAGCCGCGTATGCCCATAAACAATTGCCGGCCCTCGAAAACGGTGCCATGGACTACATGATGTCCAAGTCGTCGTATCTCACCGACGAAGGGGAGCACAACATGCCTCATCTCATGTTCGACACCCTGGTCAAGGACGGCAAGGATTGGGGCTCCGGTGCGGAAGGTTCGCCGGTGATGTCCAGCCCTTATTGGTTCATGGCACCGGAAGCCCATCCGGAGATGAAAGGGTTGCCGGCTATTCTCGTGTTTCTGGTGCCGGCGCCCACGTGGTCTGATGGAACACCTGCGAACATGCATCACTAATATGTGGTTCTGCGCGATTGCGTGGCTGTAGGCAACTCGCAAAGGTATGTTCAAAGCGAGGCTGATGAGTTGACCACGAACGGCTCCCTCCCCTGCGTGCAGGGGAGGGTTGGGGTGGGGTGAGTACTTGCCGGAAGCTTTCCCGCAAGAGTTCACCCCCTCCCAGCCTCCCCCTGCGAGCAGGGGGAGGGGCTAGTGCCCGCGTGATTTGTCTCTCCCGCAAATGTTGCGAAATTTTCCGGAAAGCAGTGCCCTTTCGCGGGAATGACGGCTCTGGGAAAGTTCCATCATGACGAGCGCACCGACATCTCGCGACCATGACGCTTTTCCAGATAACGCACGAGGGCACGTTCCTGCCTGTCGCCGCGCAAGCTTGCGAAGGCTTGCGCGGCGAGACGTCCATCGAGCCAATCGGTGATCACTTGTGGATCGATGTAAGAGGAGCGGCACACCGCAGGCGTATTGCCCATGACCTCGGCAACCTCCTTGATGACACGGGTAACCACCCGCGTACGCGCGCGCAAACCGCCCGTTTCCGGTAACGGGTGTTTCGCCAGCAACCTGGCGGCCAGCAGTGTTGCGCCCCAGGTGCGAAAGGTCTTTGCGGTGAAGCATTCCTCATCGACGGAACCTGCGGCCTCCCGTAAATAATGATTCACTTCGGTGGAATCCACCGGCTGGCGAACGCCATCGTCATCCAGGTATTGGAAAAGCTTTTGGCCCGGCAGCTTGTGGATACTGCGGATGATCTTGACCAGACGCTTGTCGTCCAGCTGCACGTCGCGTTCGACGCCGCTCTTGCCCTTGAACACAAAGCGCAGCCGGCCGCGCTCATGCTTGAGATGGCGCGAGCGCAAGGTGGTCAATCCATAACTGCCGTTTTCCCGCACGTAGTTTTCATTGCCCACGCGAATCAAGGTTTTGTCCAACAACGCAATAATGGTTGCCACCACCTTTGCCTGGCAAAGTCCCGGTAGAGCCAGGTCGTTGCGCACCTTGCGGCGAATGGCCGGCAGTGCGCGGCCGAATGCAACCAGGTTGGCGAATTTGCCTGCATCCCGAAATTGACGCCAACCCGGGTGATAGCGGTATTGCTTGCGGCCACGATCATCGCGTCCGGTGGCTTGCAGATGCCCGTGCGGGTCCACGCAGATCCATACATCTTTATAAGCCGGCGGTATGGCCAGGCTACGAATGCGCTGCAGAATCCGCCGATCGGTAACCGGGCGTCCGGTGCGATGGCGGTACACAAAGCCTTTGCCGCAGCGAACACGCCGGATGCCCGGTTCGCGGTCGCTGACGTACACCAGGCCTCGCGCGCGGATGCGTATTTTTAAAACAGTCGATGCCGATACAGCCATCATCGATCCATCCAAAGCCAACAGAAGCCATTGATCAGCAGCGCGCGTTGAAGGGATGTGATGGGCCGATAGAGGGATAAACGATCAGCTCAGCTCGGTGAATGCGGTGTGCAGGCTTGTGCACGCCGCGAGGCTAGCCATTGGCTGCACTGAAACCGCCATTCGCTGCAGCGCCGGATTTCAGCGATGAGTTTGGTGTAGCGTGGCGGCCATGACTAACGCGCGCCCGAACACACGCCTTACCCGCTGGACCTGGATCGCAGGGATCTGGTGCGCGGGTGCGCTGTTCGATGCCAGCCAGACCATCCTCATCATGCATGCGATGGTGGGGCGCCGGTCGTGGTTGGTTCCGTTCGTCATTGCGTTCGTGTCCTGGCTGCCATGGGTGCTGGCGACGCCCTTCATCATCGATTTGGCGCGAAGGTGGCCGATCGGCCGCGCTGCGTGGCTGAAAACGGCGGGCGTGCATCTGGCGGCCTTTGTCGCCATCAGCGCGGTGGCTGAGTCATGGGCGGCCATGTTGCGGGTGGTTTTCAACCCATGGCATCACTCGCCACCGTCGACCTTCCTGTACACCTGGTACACCACGCTCACCGATCAGATCCTGACTTTCGTGATTGTCTATACGCTGATCTTGACCGTCACCTACGGCATCGTTTCGCGCGAAAAGATGGAGCGGCAGATGACGGAGACCGCGCGGCTCAATGAAGAATTATCCCGTGCACAGCTTGCTGCGCTGCGACGCCAGATGGATCCGCATTTCATGTTCAATACGCTAAATTCCATCGTGGGCCTGGTGCGTGATCAACGCAACGATGCAGCGGTCCGCATGATCGTTGGCTTGAGCGAGTTCATGCGCCGCGCCTCCGAAGACTCCCATCGCGCGCAGGTCACGCTAACGGAAGAAGTCGAGTATCTGCAGCGCTATATCGATATCCAGAAGATGCGATTTGGCGATCGCTTGCGTGTGAGTCTGGATATCCCGGCCGAATTGGGGGATGCGCAGGTTCCGAATCTTCTGCTGCAGCCGCTGGTGGAGAATGCCATCAAGCACGGCGTTTCCAAACGCGTTGCCGGTGGTGATATCCGCGTTGCGGGTGCGCGCCGCGATAACATGCTTCGCCTGACGGTCTACAACGACGGTCCTTGGGGGCTGGAGGATATGGAAGCGACATCATGCGGAGTCGGCCTCGGCAATCTGCGTACCCGTTTGCATATTTTGTACGGCGAGGGATCCGAATTGCAGTTGCAACCTCTCGACAGCGGCGGTGTGGAAGTTGTCGTCACGCTGCCGTTTGTGGAGGCATGAATGACGGCGGCTGACGAACATGCCCAGTCGATCCATGTGCTGATCGTCGATGACGAGGCCTTGGCGCGGCGCAACCTGACCCTGCTGTTGCGCAACGATCCGGATATCGCCTCGGTGGTTGAATGCGAGTCGGGACTGGATGCGATCAAGGAGATCAGGCGCTCCAGGCCCGATCTTGTTTTTCTTGACGTGCAAATGCCCGAATGCGATGGCTTCGACGTGCTTGAGCTGCTCGGCGCGGACATGCCCGAGACAGTGATCTTCGTGACGGCCTACGACACCTATGCGCTGCGCGCGTTCGAGGCGGGGGCGCTTGATTACCTCTTGAAACCTTTCGACGATGCACGCTTCCATCGCGCGCTGGCGCGGGCCAAGGAAAAGCTCGCACGCTATGCGCCAAAACCACGGCGCCCGATCAGCCGGATTGCGGTCAAGAGCCGCAACCAGACCTTGTTTCTCAACGTCGCCGACATCGATTGGATCGAAGCGGCGAGCTACTACGCCTGCATCCATATCGGTGCGGACACCCACATTCTGCGCCGCCCGCTGCAGGAGCTGGAGGAAGATCTGGATGCGCAGACCTTTGCGCGCATCCATCGCTCGATCATCGTCAATCTAGACCGGGTGCGCGGACTGGAATTGCAGGACAGTGGCGAATACGAAGTCGTGCTGCATTCCGCCGAGCGGTTGCGATTGAGCCGCCGCTATCGCAAGCGCGTCCAGGAGCAGCTTGGGGAGCTATCAGGCAGCCGCTGATGCTACGTAGGCTGGGATGGAATCCCAGCATCAATGCTCCGAACTTAAAGGGTCTTCAATCGCCTCAGATCCAATACCCGTCATTCCGGCGAAAGCCGGAATCCAGTCAAACATGCGTGCGAAGCACACTTCATAAAGGTTTTGTGTGCTTTGCACGACGTACTTGACTGGATTCCGGCTTTCGCCGGAATGACGAACGAAGGTTTTTGGCGATGAAAAACATCCTTAAGTCGGAGCATTGATCCCAGCATCGGATGGCATACACATGCTGGGATTTCATCCCAGCCTACGCACTGGCGACGATGTTTCGTTGATGAACCCTCTCCCGCTGGGAGAGGGGCTCAAATCAATGCTGCGAACTCTCATCACCCATCGCCGCCGGGCTCGCCTTGTCGTCCTTCATCATGCCTTTGGCATCTTTGGACATCGTGCCTTTGGCCATCTTGCCCTTGTGCATGCTGTCCATTTTCATCGTGTCGTGCGCCATGGCGTTCTTCTTCATGCCATCGTGCGCCTGGGTTGTTTCGTCATGGTTCCTGGCATCCTGGCCCATTTGATTTTCTTGCGCAAAGACACTGCCGGCACCCAATACCAGACACAGCGCAAGCACTACGGCATTTACGTTTTTCATAAATAACTCCTAGCTAAGTTCAGCGGAGGAAATACGCAGGGCAGGGGCCGTGCGCGGTGGAAACGCGAATAGCATTAAAGGTCGGTCGTGAGGTAAGCAAAGACAGTTCGTGGTGCGGGCCATTGGAAAAAGCCGGGCGTGTATTGCGTCGACCACTTCTTGGTCGCCAAGACGTTCTGGATCTGCACGCGCAAGCTGCTTGGCTTGCCGAACGCGGTAAACTTGTAGCGGCCACCCATATCCACGCGCGTGACCGCGGGTGAATAGACACCGTTGTCGACGCTTGCCGGCGCAGTACCAAAATGCGTGGCCGATGCATCCAGTGATGCAATGGGCAACCATGGCAGCGTCACGTTGACGTTGGCGACATAGGTCAAAAGCGGCTGGCCGATGGCGACGACGCCGACCTTCTCAGCTGCCAGATTCGGCCCCTGGATACTGACCTTGCCGTCGAGCGCGCCAATGTTGACGTGCAAGTACTCGAACAATTCGCCTGCGATGGAAAGTTCGGCACCTTTCGCGCGCTGCGCGCCTAGTTCCCGATCGACGTTGTTGCTGTCCAGGTTGAAGTACGGCTTCTGCAGTTCGAAGAAGCCCGCGATGATCTTGAACTTGGGCGTCACGGCATAGCGTATGCCGGTATCGATCTGCCATGTCCTGGATGCAGGCAGCACGGCGCCGCCGTTCCTGGCGGAATTGGGCGCGGCACCGGAATTTTCCAGCCCCTGGGTATAGCCGGCGTAGGCGGTCCATTGCGGGGCGATCGCAAAAGCGGCATTGCTGTAGAGGCGAGGAAGATGCGCCGACACATTGGAATCCGGTGCGCCGGGCGTAACGACCGTCTCGCGATAATTTTCGTCCTGAATGCCCAGTTCGAATTCGGCGCGCTGCCGCCAATCCACGTGATAGGCCGAACCCACGCTCCATAGCCCGGTGCGATCACTGGTGCGCGCCGAATACGTAAAGCTCGGTTTCGGCAGCTGGACCAGCGTGTAGATACTGGCCGCGCCTTCGTCGATGACATCCTCGCCGCCGTAGCGTGCCTTCGTGTTCCGGCCGCGAAGCGTAAAGATCAGCTTTTGAAGCCAATTGCCGTGGGCGAAGGTGCCCGTAAGCCGCACCTCGCCGGAGTTGGAAGACGTGCTTTGATCCGGATACCCCACAACCACGTGCTCGGACTGCCCGTTCGATTGAATGCCGGTGTACAGATCCGCAAAGCTGACGGGATAGTCGTTGGTGGAACGGAAGGCACCTGCCTTCAACAGCCACGCATTGCTCAATCGCGCAGACACGATGCCGCCGAGATTCGTCGTCAGGTTGCGGCCTTCCGCCCAGTTCTGGCCAAAGTAGCCGCCGGTCATCGGCGGCGGCAAAAAATCACCCGCCGTAAAGAACAGGGGGAAGGTTTTGGCGGCGCTGGTTTGCTGCCAATCGATAATGGCGCGCACCGTAATCTTGTCGTTCGGCGTCCATTGGGGCGTTGCGCCGATGCTCGTCACCTTCGAGGTATAGCCGGGATATGGGCCATACGATGTCGTCTGCGTGCTGAGTTGTGTGCTGACGCCGATCGGCAGCACAAGTTCGTTACCGATCAAGGGCACGCTGCCGTCAAGGCTGATACCGCGGGCTTCATGCGGACCGACATTGGCAATGATGGTTGCAGCAGGCGCGTCGCCACCGACGTGGCGAAGTTCGTAATCCACAATGCCGGTCGGTGCGGGAAAGGCGTAGCCGATTTCGCTCACGCCGACCTTGATGGACGAATCCTCGATCACACGTTTGGATAGCGGCCCTTGTTCGTCGAAGTAGAGGCCATCGATCCGCACATTACCCGCGGCTTGCGGATTGAAGCCGCGCACCAGTCCCGGGCTGTACAGGCCCACCGATTCCAACCCAAGCGTCAGCCCGTACGCATCATCGGCCGCGTAGACAGGGTTGTCGGAAGCATGCTGCGCGTTGGCTGCCATCGCCTGAAGCACTGCGGCAATTGCCATGGCGACGGTGAGTTTTTGACGCTTGGTAAATGTGCCGCGCATAGCTGTGTGTGCATCAACTTGCGTGATGTCGTGAACACGAGTGTAGGTGTGCGCATGAGAACCACCCACACCGTTTGCTGCAGTAAAACGGCCGCTTGCTGCAAGACAAATGTGTTGCGGGGAATGGGGCTCTGCTGCTGCCATTCGCTGCAGCAGAGCGACCGTTCACTGCACGACGAAGCTGCCGTGATCGCCGCGCAGCACCATGAGGGTGCATCTATAAATCAGCACATCCATTTCTGCCCTTGGCTTCCACAAGCCGGGTCAAACGTGCGCGAACAAGACGAAGATGCAGGATGGGGTAAAGATTGAACGCCACTTGGATCAGCACGAACAGCCATGCATACGCATAAAGGCCGCGAGCCGCGATGTAGACGATATAAGGCGTAAACAGCACGGCGGCCCAGAAGTGGATGGTCTCGGCCGATTCCAGCTTACGCAGCACCGCGGGGAAGTCGTGCTGCTGGCTGGTGAGATACACGGAACGGTTGAGATAGCGGAACGGCGTGTTGCGAAGGAAGGCGCCAAAGCTTTGGACACCCCACCGGTTCCGGACGCCTGCGTGGATGGCGTTTGGATCAACCTCCCGCAGGCCGTCCGGCATGCGGAACAGAATCTGCGGTTCTGCCGATTTGGCAGTGCCCATGACATAGAACATGCAGAAGAGGCCCAGCCAGGGCGAGTCGGCACCCTCAACCCTGGCCCACACGAGGGCGCAAAGGCTGAAAAAGATCGCCGACAGCAGAGCCTTGCCGATACCGAGCCATAGCCTCACTGCTGCCCCTCCTGGTTGACAGGGATGCCTGACGGCGCCCTGGTGAGCCGGCAACCTCGAAAACAGGCGAAGTATCCAACGAAAAAGCCCCGGCAGAACCGGGGCTTTTGGCACATCCTGTGAGTGATACCCCACTCGTCGGGTGGCGACATCCTTGCCGCTCCTGACATCCGTATCACCGGCCGAACATCGGCGGGACTTACGGGGCACGGGGTTATTCTCTGTCAGGGACTGTGGATGAGCTATCAGGCGGCTCCGCCTTCTTCTGTAGGCGAATTCCTACAAATGTCGCCCGTTGCCCTGTCAGGCCCGAGGCTGCCCCATCGAGACTTTGACCCGTCGCCTCGGCGAAAGCCTGGGCCTAGTGACCTCCAGGGCATGAAAGGCACTGAGCCCCGGCGTTCGCCGGGGCGGCGAGTTTTATCCACGCGTCCAACCGTTTGTGCAGGATTCGCCACATGAGCGAGGTAAGTACTACAAGACCGCTTCCAGGGTGCAGCGCAGAATGAACGTGTCATTGTGCAGAGCTTGCGCACCAGGGGAGCAGTTCATGGCGTTTCTCTTCAAACCAGGCCGGCTTGCGCTGGCTGCCGTATGCCTGGCCGCAACCGTGGCACCGATCAGCCTTTTTGCCGCCGACACGGTTGCCGAACCGATGGCGCCGCAGGCAACAGTGACGACGCTGACCAAGCCGGGATTTTTCACTGAGCCGAGCATTGCGATCAGCCCATTGGATCCCGACAAGGTTACGGCGATCTACCAGGACAATGTCCACATTGCTTTCAGCGGCGATGCCGGCGTGCGTTGGACTGACGTGCCCAAGGTCGCGCCTCCGGAATGGAAAGTGTCGGGAGACGTCTCGGTCACCTATGACAACCGCGGCCACGCCATCGCCAGTTACATGGCTTTCAATACGTTGGGCACGGAAGACTATTGGGCTCATAACGCACCTGCTGGCGGCCTCTACATTCGCCGTTCGCTGGATGGCGGCAAGACGTGGGAAAGCCAGGCGCACACGGTCATTGAGCATCTCGGCGACCATCCACCATCGCTATGGGAAGACAAGCCATTCATCGTCGCGGACCAGAGTCACGGGCCGCATGCCGGGAATCTCTACATCGGCTGGACGCGCTGGACGTTGACCGGATCGGAAATCCTGCTGAGCCGTTCCACGGACGATGGCTTGAATTGGTCCGCGCCGATGGAAATCGATGCGCACCCCGGCTTGCCGCGCGATGCCACCGGCGCCAACGAGGGATTCTGGGGCGTAATAGGCCCGGACAGCACCTTTTATGCAGTGTGGGCGGACACCAGCCATATCGCCTTCACGCTCTCGAAGGACGGCGGCCGCAGCTTCGCCAAAGCGCGCGACGTTATTCCCACCGCACCCATCATGTATGGCATGGCGGATCTTGACCGCGCCAATGGTTTCCCGCAGCTGGCGATCGATCCGCGCGCCACGCCCGGCGCACCGCGCGGCCGGTTGTATGTGGCATGGGCCGACTATCGCAATGGCGGTATAGATGTCTTTCTCTCCGCCTCCGTCGATGACGGCGATCACTGGACGCCAGCAGTACGCGTCAACAACGATGCTCTCAACAATGGTGCCGATCATTTCTTTCCGGCGCTGGCGGTGGATGCGGTGACCGGCGATGTCTATGTGTCTTTCTACGATCGCCGCGCCGATCCGCACAACCGTGCCGCCATCGTGACGTTGGCCCGTTCGACGGATTACGGCCGTACGTTCGTCAACTATGCCTGGACAAAGCAGCCTTTCACCATGCGCAATGTTTTTATGGGCGATTACAGTGGCCTTGCGGCACACGGTGGCCATGTTTATGGCGTGTGGACGGAGCATGTCGAGGCGACACCGGTGAAAGGCAAAGCGGAGGCGGGGGAGGGGCGGCGCGATAACAACACGGTTGTCGACGTGGGGGTGGCGACGTTTCGCTAATGCCGTGTTTTACCAACCTCGCATGATCAGCTCCCTCCCCTGCGAAGTAGGGTGCAAGCAGGGGAGGGGACGCATCCTCGCAAGCATAGAGATGCACGCCCAAATGGATGCTTCTACTTCCAGCCGGCATGCTCCCTACAAACCTTCAAACGGAAACACCGGCCGCGGCCTGCCGTTTTGGATCGCATCGACCGCCGACGCAATGCCACCCAGCGCATCCTGCGAATCAAGCACCGGCATGGCGATATCAAGCATGATCTGGTCGGCCGCCGCGACGCCGCCATTTGCCCATGCGCGCAACAAAAGCTTATGCGCGGCAAAGGCACGCGTTGGTCCTTTTGCAAGCTTGCTCACGAAGGCACGCGAGTGTGCGAGCAAGTCGTCATCCGCGATGACCTTGTTGATAACGCCAGCGCGCTCCATGGTGGCGGCGGAGACCTGCTCGGAGGTGAGCGCCCATTCCGCTGCGCGTGCACGTCCGGCGCGTTCTGCAACACGGTAGATGCCGCCCAGCAAGGTCACGATGCCCAGCGTCTGCTCGGGATGACCGAACCGTGCCGACGCCGAGGCGAAGATGACGTCAGCACGCAGCGCAAGTTCAAGGCCGCCTCCGAAACAAAGCCCTTGTACCGCCGCCACGACGGGCAGGGGGAGTTGCTCGAACCGGTTGAACACGTCCATGTACCGCTCGAAGGTGGCGCGCAATTCGGAACGGCTGCGATCCGGCCACGGCAAGATGTCGCCGCCGAAGCTGAAATCCGGGCCCGATGCGCACAAGAGCACGGCTCGGCTATCGCTGCTTGCGATGTGTGTGATGGCGGCAGCAAGCTCTTCGACCATTTGGTCGCCTATGCGATTCTGCGGGGCGTTATTGAGCGTGATGGTCGCGACGCGTTGGTCGATGGTGCAGGTGAGATGGGGCATGACACGTATCCTGATGATGTCGGCGTGCCGATTACTGCGCCGGCACGGGAACGATGGCGGAAATGCGCCAGCCTTCGGCCGTACGGATCGCGAATTCGTTGACCAAGAACGAGTAGGTCGTTCCTTCCTGGCCCGCAGCACCGACGGTGATGCGCGTGGGTGCATAGATATGAGCCGTATCCGGTCCAAGCGGCAAAACACGGATCGCGTCCTCTTCCGGTTCGAAGCGCCAGGTCCCCGCGAAGACCGTGCGGAAGTGATCGACGACGGCTTCGCGTCCCCAAAAGCGATAAGCACGCGCCACGAAATTCACCGGGTCGGGTTGTCCTGGCGACGTATTGGCAAGAACGGACTTGATCACTTCGATGTCATGGGCGGTTTCGCCCGCAGCCTGGCGTAGAAAAAGTTCGCGAATCGCCTGGATGTCCGCAGCGTTGACTGTGTTTGCGTTCTGTTCGTTGATCACAATGGATGCTCCTGTCGATGGGATTAAAGCGGTAACTCGCTATGCGGATTCGTTGCCGAGATGCTCGCGGAACCATGCGGTTGCAGCGGCTTGTGCCAAAGCAAATTGGCTGAGATACGGATCGAAATGGCCGCCCGGTACAAGCACCAGCCGCTTGGGCTCAAGCGCACGTTCGTAAGCGGCGAGGGCAAGATCGGTAAGCGTCACCTTGTCGTCTTGAGCAACGACAAGCAGCAAAGGTGTCGGAGAAACGCGAGCAATCCATGCGCCGGGTTCGTACATGCGCGCCGCTCGCGTCGAACGAAGCGTGATCTCGTTTTTCCACGATCCGGCTTGAACCGGTTGCAGATAGAAATCGATGGCGTCTTGCGAACGATAGGCGGCCGATACGCTTGGATCAGCACTCACCACGGCTTGGCGGCGTGGCGCGGCGCCGTGCAGTTGTGCTCTTTCGTCCTCGTTAAAGGCGCTCTCCAACGCCGGCAGCGCGTCGGGCGATACGCGACGCTTGCCTTGTTCGTAACCGCTGATGGTCGGAACCTGCGCGACCACGCAGCGCAAGCGGCGATCTGTAGCGCCGAGCACGATCGCGTGGCCACCGGCGTAGCTCGTTCCCCATAGGCCGATGCGCGCCGGATCAACTTCCGGACGAGTTTCCAGATAGGAAATGGCACGACGCCAATCCGCGATCTGCCGCCAGGGATCAATGTCACCGCGTGGTTCGCCACCGCTCGTGCCGAAGTTGCGGTGGTCGTGAACCAGCACCACAAACCCTGCAGCGGCGAATGCTTGCGCAAAACAGGTGAGGCCATGCTCGATCGTGCCGGCGAAACCATGAGCCATGGTGATGGCCGGGTAGGGGCCGGCGCCCTGTGGCAGAAACAGGCGCGCGCCGAGCTCAATGCCGCCATCCGCCGGAATGCGGACATCCACCGTGCTGACCATAAATCCTCCGCTAATCTCTTGTTTGCCTTGACGAATGTCCTGGCCTGGAAAATAATATGACCAGTCGTCTTAAATTAGTCAAATGACAAAAATGAAAGCTAGAACTCCCGGCCGCCGAGGGCCAAAACCCAAACCGGATACTCGCCACAATCTGATTCGTGCGGGCCTGAAGACGATCCACGCCGCCGGATTCGCGGCAACCGGCATTCAGGACATCGTGGATATCGCCGATGTGCCGAAGGGTTCGTTCTACAACCACTTCGCCAGCAAAGAGGCATTCGGTGCGGAGGTTATCGACACCTACTCAACGCTCGGCCAGGAACGTCTACGTAGCTTCCTAAGCAACCCAAACATGCCACCACTAGCGCGGCTGGAAGCGTATTTCGACAACCGCATTGAAGCCTTTGCTACCAATACCTACGCCCGCGGTTGTTTGATGGGCAATTTCAGCGCCGAAGCCGCCGACCATAGCGAGCTGATACGAGAACACCTGGTCACGCAATGGAATGCCTGGAGCGAGATCTTCGAAAACTGCATCGCGGAAGCACAGCGCGAAGGCGCCATCGACGATCGCACGCCGGCGGCATTGTTGGCGCGCTTCATGTTCAACAGTTGGGAGGGTGCGCTGCTGCGTATGCGTGTCGAAAAAAGCGATGCGGCGCTTGCCGAATTCAAGGCCGTTATCTTTGGAACGGTTCTAGGGCCGCGCCAGAATAGGGAGGGTAGCAAATAGGCTGGGATGAAATCCCAGCACCGTCATATCCATAAATGCCGGGATTTCATCCCAGCCTACTTAGTGGCTTGCGTTGTTGATCCATCACTTGCTCGCCGGCCGGCGCGGGCATGCCGGCGGCCAATGTTCATCGCCTTGCAAACGCCAGACAAAAAATTCGCCTGAGTCGTTCCCTTTGATGTCGCGGGCGAACAGCAGGCTGTGGCCGGTGGGCGAGAACAGCGCGCCGATTTCGCTGCCGTTTGCATTGATCTGCGAACCGAGGCGCCGCCTCGGTGACCAGCTATCGCCTTGGCGCGAGGATTCGTAATAGCCGTCATCGGTCTCGATGAGCAGCCGCTGTCCATCGGGCGAGGGCAGGGCTTCATATTGGTTGCCAGCCTTGTTGATGGACGGGCCCAGGTTTTCCACGCGCCATTGCCCCTTGCTGTCGGCTCGCGCGCGCCAGATATCCGTTTTGCCGTAGCCACCAGGACGGCTGGAGCCGAAGTACAACCAACCATCCGGACCAGGACGGGGAAACCATTCCGCCTGTGCGGAATTGACCGGTTCGGGTAGCCGCTCAGGCGAATCCCAGTGGCCGTCGGCGTGGCGTTGCATGCGCCAGATATCGAGATCGCGGCTGTGCAGACTCCCCGTTGCTCGCGTCGAAATGAAGTACAGCCATTGGCCATCGGGGGTGAAGTATGGATCAGCTTCCAGTCCTGCTGCCGCAAATGCAGGCGGCTGCGGCCGGCTCCATCCAGAATCGCCGCAATGGCTCTGCAATAGATGCCAGCCCGTGAAATCTTTTGAGCTGCGCACGAAAAGCAAATCGCCCGTGTGTGGATCGAAGGCCGCGTGGGATTCGAACAGTGGGCTTGCAATGCCCGCCGGCGCCCAATGCGTGGGCTCCGGTGTCTGAGGTTTTGCCGAGAATGCCGTGGCGCTTTGAAAGGCGAGGCTCGATGCCAGAACGCTACACGCAGCGAGTGCTGCCATCCTGCGTGCAGCTCGAGTCGTATGAGCTTTGCGCTGCGTCTCGTTTCGAATCATCGCCGGCTCCCTCTCCCCTGATAGCGAAAACGATAGCAATGCCTGAGCGCCGTCGGAAGCAAGGCTGGGATTTCATCCCAGCCTACTTGCGCCCCTTGTTCAAGCAGCTGCGGTCGTGATTTCGCTGATAAAGCCGCGATAGGAATGCAACGGCCGGCCCAGCAGCTTGGTCAGGCGTTCGGCATCGCCCGCTTCGGGAATCATGCCGTCGCTGACGTAACGCTCGGCCATCAGGCGCATCTCATAAGCCATCCACTTCGGCATGAAGCTGGCCATGTTCTGCTCGAAGGCCGTCGGATCATCGCCGCCGTACACCACCGGGCGTCCCAGCACATCCGACCAGATTGCTGCCACGTCCGCGCCGGTCAGCGTGTCAGGGCCGACCAGGTTGATCGTTTCGATCGGTAGGTTGGCGGGCGCTTGATCGCGGCGGATCAGCTCGATAGCGGCCACTTCGGCGATGTCGCGTGCATCCACCATGGCGACGCCCTTGCTACCGATCGGCATGGGATACACGCCGTGGTTAAGCACCACGTCCTTGATCATGTGTTCGTTGTCGATGAAATAGGTCGGGCGCAGGATCGTCGCGCTGAAACCCATCTGCTTCAGCATCTGCTCGGCGCCGGATTTCACCGCGAAGTGCGGCACGTTGACGAAGCGGTCGGCGTGGATCACCGACAGATAGACCACCCGCTTCACGCCCGCCTCGCGCGCGACGTTGAGCGTCACGATCGCCTGGGTGAATTCATCGCCGGTCACGGCATTGAGCAGGAACAAGGTGCTGATGCCATCGAAGGCGGCGCGCAATGCATCGATGTCGAGCAGGTCGCCTTGCACCACATCGACGCCGGCAGGGAATTGGGTTTTGGAAGGATCGCGGGTGAGCACGCGCACCGAGGCGCCGCGCCTGACGAGCTGGTCGACGACATGGCGGCCGACGCGGCCGGTGGCACCAGTAACGAGGATGGACATGGCACTTACTCCGAGTGGGTGGGTTGAGAACACACTCGTTATGTTATTGATCCAATTTCTTGCGCATAGCCGTTAAGATGGGACTTGCCGTCTCACAGGTGGAACATATGGATCTGCTCGCGCTTGCCGACTTCAACCTGGTGGCCCGCCACGGCGGGTTTGGCAGGGCCGCCCGCGAAGCCGGCCGCCCAAAGGCAACCCTGTCCCGCCGCGTGGCCGAGCTGGAGGCCAGCCTTGACCTGCGTCTGTTCGAACGAGGGGCGCGGTCGCTCAAGCTGACGGAAGAGGGGCGTGCACTGTTCGAACGCACGGGCCTGTTGCTGACGGAACTGGAAGAGACGGCCACGGCGATCGCTTCGGGTGGGCATACGGCGCGCGGTCGATTGCGCATCAGCGCGCCGCTGCTTTTTTCGCAGACCGCCATGGGCAAACTCGCGGCGGGTTTTGCGCTTCGCTATCCGCAGGTGCGGTTGGAGATCACGGCGGAAGATCGCGCCGTGGACATGATCGAAGAAGCCTACGACCTGGTCATTCGCGTCAATCCGGAGCCCGACGCGACATTGGTGGGACGCATCTTTCTGCGTGATCGGCTGGTGGCGGTCGCCAGTCCCCATCTGCCGTTTCCCAAGGATGGCAGCCCGGTTCCCGCTGTGACGCGCGGATCCATGAAGCAGGCCGAGACCTGGTCGCTAACGACACCGTCAGGGCCGTCGACCCTGCTGGCCAAGCCCGTGCTCAGCCTGTCATCGCTGCTGATGGTTCGCGATGCGGTTCGCATGGGCGTCGGCGCCGCGCGCTTGCCGCTGTCGCTGACCAGCCCGGATCTGGCTGCAGGAAGGCTGGTGCATTGGGGCGACGTGGAAGGTCCTGAGACTGCCCTCTGGGCGCTTTACCCCACGCGCCGATTGCTCAGCGCGCGGGTCTCGGCATTTCTGGACTATCTCAGGGAGGCGTTTCCGCAAGGAACACCGGACGAACTTGCCGCCTACGTCGGAAGCTGAAGCGCGTTCGTGGCTCAGGGGATGATCTGCGTCATCAACAGCAAGGCAGCGAAGAAGCCGAGCGGCGCGAGGTGGGCAAACTCGCGATGACGCAGCACGGTCAATACTGCCGCGCCGATCACAGCCGCCCCTAACAACAAGCCAAGTCCACGCGTGGCGGAAAAAGCGAGCAGCACCGCGACCGCCATCTCCAACGCACCGGTCACGCGGCACCACCAGCTCGGATAACCCCAGCGAACAAAACCGCTTTGCGTCGCAGGGGTGCCGATCGCGTTGAAGAGCCCGGCGCCGAAGAACGCGGCAACCAGCAGCCAGATCGAGAGTGAGTGCAGCATGTCAGGCAACTCCCAGGATCAAGGGGATGGCCGCCAACGTCATCAACGCGGCGGTAAAGCCATGCATACCCAAGGCGCGCTGGGTGGAGCCTTTCGCGGCCAGGATCAGCGACATGTCGCCAATCGGGATAAGCGCCTCGATCAGCAGAGCGATCCCGGCCATGCGCGGCCCGCCCCAGATGAGCAACCCCAGCACCACCACGCCGGAAACGATGTCGCGCACACCCTTCAGGCGGAGCCACCAGGCGATGTTCGCTCCTGCTTCCGGCAGCGGCAGGCCGAAGCTCTGCGTCGCCAGGCGTGGCCGCGATAAATACATGATTCCGATAGCGATGATGCCGACAGCGGCGAGCAGCGCCACGGTGATGGAAAAGCCGTACATAGGAACCTCCTTATGTCAGTGGTACGAATTCTAGCGTTGCTAGATTACGGAGCGCAAGTATAATCTTGGCCGTCGTGGCGCAGGAGATCGAGCGTTGGGCGTCGTAGAGAGAAAAAGCCGAGCGCGGGCCGAACGGGAGCAGCGCATCACCGCAACGGCCCGCACGATTGCCGAAAGCGAAGGGTGGGGCGCCGTCACGGTGCGCCGTTTGGCCGACGAGATCGAATACAGCCAGCCGGTGCTCTATTCCCACTTTGCCAATCGAGATGCGATCGTCGCGGCCGTGGCCGTGGAGGGTTTCAGGGAACTCACGCTCGCACTGCGCCAGGCAGCGGGTGAATCGACTGATCGCCGGGATGCATTAGAGCGCGTGGCTCTGACATATCTCGCCTTCGCACGCGATAACCCCGCCCTATACGAGGCGATGTTCACCATGCCCAACAGCCTTCGCTTTGCCAGTGCCGAGACCAAATCGGAATTGAAGGAGGCCTTTGCGGTGCTGGCGGCTGTCGTCACCCCATCGCAAAGCGACGTTGAGGCCGCGACCGAAACATTCTGGGCGGCGCTGCATGGACTGGCCGAGCTGGAGCGATCCGGTCGTATCCGGCACAGCGCGCGTGAGCAGCGGGTGCAGTTGGTTATCCGCGGGATGCTTGCCTGGTGAAGTCGGTCTCCAGCAAGCGGAGACGAATCAGGCTCTCGGCCGTGGCGACAATGGCCTCTTCGCTTGAACGGGGCTTCCAGCCGAGCAAGCGAACGGCTTTTTCGCTGGTGGCATTCATGGTCCTGCCGAGCAGCGTGGCGATGCCCCGCAATTCGGGATTGCGGCGCGCCGCCAAGCGCACCAGCCAGTTGGGCAGTTCCCAGGCCGGTACTTTGCGGGCAGATGCGCCCATGCGACGGCGCAGCACCTTTGCCACCTCGATCAGCCACAGGCTTTCCCCGGCGGTGGCGAGAAAACGTTCGCCCTTGGCATTGGCATGCGTCATGGCGAGCACGTGCAGGTCCGCCACGTCTCGCACATCGACAAACCCGCAGTTGATCTTGGGGCAACCGCGCTGGCCCTTCAGCATGTTCGTCACCATGCGAATGGAATGCGAATAATCCGGGCCAAGTACCGGTCCCAGCACGGCCGTCGGGTTGATCACAGAGAGTTCCAGTCCTTCTCCTTCGCGCGCGATGAACTCCCAGGCTGCACGCTCGGCGAGCGTTTTCGATTTCTGATACGGCCACACGTTGCCGCTTAAATCACTCCAATCCGTTTCGTCGAATGATCGTTTCATGGAGGGATGTCCGGCGCAGATGGCGCCAAACGCAGACGTAAGCACCACGCGTTGCACGCCTGCATCGCGTGCCGCACGCAATACCCGCACATTGCCCCCCACGGCCGGTTTGATCCAGTCATCCTCGTGGACGTGAGCGCCGGACGGCGTGGGCGAGGCGCCATGCAGTACATGGCTGCAATGAGCGACCGCTTCGGCCCAGCCATGGTCGTCGCACAAGTCGGCGACCACGAAAGACAAGCGATCGCCCGGATCTGCGCCGCCGGTCTTGAGGTTGCTGCGCACCTCCGCTTCACGGCCTGCCGAACGAATCGTCGTTCGCACCCGGTATCCCGCGCGTAGCAACGCAAGCATGCAATGCTGCGCAATAAATCCGGTGCCGCCGGTAACGAGTACCCAGTTGTCGCTCATGCCTTGCCCTGATGCTGGTGAATGGATGCGTCAGGTTAGACAGCGCTTTCCGTACTGTGAATAATCAAACGTGCGACTTACTTGCGTGACAGTACGAGCATGACCACCGATCCGTTTTCCGACATCCTCCGGTTCGCCCGGGCCGAGTCTCTCGTCACGGGAGGCTTCACCGCGGGCGGTACCTGGGCCATCCGCTTTCCCGCGCCGGACAAGATCAAGTTCTTCGCCGTGGTGAAAGGAAGTTGCTGGGTGTTGATCGAGGGCGAGGTCGAGCCGATTCACTTCCAGACGGGCGACGTAGGGCTTTTGTCGGCGAAGCGATCCTTTGTCCTTGCGAGCGCGCCGGATGTCGCTCCGATCGACGCCATGAGCGTGTTTTCCGGCGCGGGCAAGGCAACGGCGCAATTGGGGCAGGGCGATGATTTTGTCCAGATCGGCGGGCATGTCCTGCTCGACGCGGCCAGCGGGCAAATGCTTGCCGAGGTGCTGCCGCCATGGATACACGTACCGGCCCATTCGCCACAGGCGACGGCCTTCCGCTGGCTACTCGATCAGTTGGTGGAAGAACGCGCCGCCGACCTGCCAGGCGGCCAGCTTGCGTCGGCGCAACTTGCCCAGCTGCTTTTCATCCAGATCCTGCGTGCCCACTTGAAAACGTCCGCGCCCATGCCGGCGAGTTGGCTGCGCGCGTTGGGTGATCCGCGCATTGCACCTGCACTTCGCTTGATGCATGGCGACCCGGCCTGCGCGTGGCAACTGGACCAGCTGGCCAAGGCATGCGCGATGTCACGCACTACGTTCGCGTTTCATTTTCGAACGATCGCCGGTGTCGCGCCGCTGACCTATCTCACGCAGTGGCGCATGCGCCTGGCCCAGCGCGCATTGCGGGATGAAAAGAGACCGCTGGCGGTGATTGCGCAAAACCTGGGGTATGCCTCGGAGAGCGCTTTCAGCAACGCATTCAAGCGCGTCACCGGCCAGTCGCCCAAAGCGTATCGGCTATCCCATGTGCATGGGCATTCGGAGCAGGGCCTTGCAGCACGCTGATCGGATGGCGTTAGCTGGCATCGCCAGGCGGTAGCGCCCCGACCGAGCCGGAACGGGCGGCGGCAGGAACCGTGATCAAGGTGGCTTGGCACTGTAAATGCTTCTTTCTAAAGTGCATCGGCAAACGGCAGCTTGAGCGCTTATGAAAATCCAGACGTTGACGCCCAGGATCTATGCGCCGTTGCTGGCCGTACACCTGGTCGTGCTCGTGGCCGAACCCGAGCGAGTGTTGTCCTGGAGTTACCTGCTGGTCGTGGCGGTGCTGCTGTTTACCCTTGCGCTCAGCGGGCGCCGATTGCGTTTGTGTGTGGCCCACAATCGTCCTTTGTGGGCGCTGCTGACCGTGGCGCTGCTGGCGCAACTGGCGGCGTTTGGGTTGCTGTTTGCCGATTCCTTGGTCAACCCGCAAGGCACTTTGGTCGCCTTCGACCCGACGCTTTATTTCTGCCTTAGCAGCCTGTTGCTGACGATAGCCGCGGTATACAACCCGACCGGGCCGCTGCACCGATGGACAAGCATGCTCGATGGCGTGTTGGCCTGCGCCATCGCGGCCTTGTTTTACGCCTTGTTGCACCGGGTCATCGGGCAGGGCACAGCGGATGTTTCCACTGCGTCGTTCATCATGTGGATGTTCGATGCGATGGCACTCTTCGTGGCGGCTTGTGCAACGCTGCGTTTTGTCGCCACCAAACGCGCGGATGAGCGGCGATTCTATTTTGTGCTGTTGATCTTTTCCTGGACGGAATTGATCTTTCCGGCCATCCACAACCGTTTCATTCTATCGAGCGAGTCATACGTACCCGAGCTCTGCCTGGACCTGCCATTCGTAGCGCTTGGCTTGCTATTGAGCCGTCGACGCACGGTGTGGTTTCGCGGATATCGGGCGAGCCGGAGAGCGCGCATCGTCGTTGGCAGCCTAAGCCCGTTCGTATTGAGCCTGGCGCTATGCCTGGTGGCTTTCGCGCAATTCGGCCGCAATGGCGTGCTGGCGATCGGGGCCATCATTCTTGGTATCGCATCGTATGCGATGCGTGTCGCCATGATGCTTGGGCATCATCTTCATCTGGAAGGGGAGCTCAAGCATCTGCAGCGCGGCTTGCGGCAAACGGTTGTGCATGACGACCTCACCCGGTTGCTGAATCGGCGCGGTTTCAATCGCATTTTTACGCGCGAATGGGAACGCGCCACCGCGTCGAACCTGCCGATGGCAGTGGCCATGGTGGATATCGACATGTTCAAAACGTTCAACGACACCTATGGACATCTGGCGGGCGATGATTGCCTGGCGGCAGTAGCACGCGCGCTACAAAACGAGGCGAGCTTGCACGGCGGCGTAACGGTGTCCCGCTATGGCGGCGAGGAATTCGCCGTCTTGCTCACCGGCAGCGATCGGGCCGCCGCGGAACATATTCTCCAGCGACTGCGGTTGCGCGTGGAAACGCTGCAAATACAGAATCGGCGAAGCTCTCACGGCATTGTCACCGTCAGCGCGGGTCTCGCTGAAAGGGTTGGCGGCAACTATGCCGAAAAGGAGAAATTGCTGGCTGCTGCGGATCAGGCACTCTATGCAGCGAAACACGCCGGGCGCAATTGCATTCGATGGTTCGCCGCGGAGATGGTTGCAGTCGAAGTGAGCAAGCCAGGCTAAAACTTATGGCTGATTGTTCAATTTGGCGATGAGCTCGGGCGACCATGTCGCAAGCGTGGCTCCTTTGGCATTGGCCTGCATTGCAATCTGGTTGTACATCACCAGCAGCTTTCGAGGATCGAGAAGACATTCGTTGAAGGCCGATCGCCCGTACTGCTTTTCGACCAGGACGGCCATCTCGTAGCCAACGGTGTACCAGGCACCCTGGACATCTCCCCAGAACGGAGCGGCTCTGCGTTGGATCTCCGCGTCGGAAGTCAGTTTCCCGTTGAGAATATCCATCAGCAGCAGTTGGATTGCCTGCAGGTCGGTATTGAAATGCATCATGTCGCCGTCCCACCGAGCGCGCGCCAACCCATCGTCTTCCCAATGCGGATGGCGATCCGATGATCCCGCGGCGGCGAGCATGGCTTCGCCTTCACCAAAGGCGCTCATCCATTCCAGGGCTTTTTCAATGTGCGGTGGAAGTCCCGCCTGGATCGCATCCTGTTGCTTTTCCAGGCTTGCCAGCCCGATGTGGTGGCTTTCATGTGCAACGGTGTTTTCGAATTTGGCTTGCGATTGCTGTTCGAGATAAAGAAAGATCGCGGGGCTTTCACCGGGCCTCGCCCAAACGAAGCTGTTGTGCAGTGGCTTGATCTCAGGAAAAACGCGGGCCTTGATGGTGGCGCCGGGCGGCAACCATGCCAGCACTCCCGTTCCCAACGCAGTCATGTTCGCCTTCTTCATGCCGGCAAGCGTTGCGTGCCACTCGGCTCGCTTGCTGAGCGTTTCGGGCTGAAGAAGAAAATGCTTGAACATCTCGTCCGTGAAAGGTCGGCCGATGGCTTTTTCCCGCTCCTTCAACCATTGATAAGGAACGGTGGCAAACAGCGCTTGCCAGTCGGAGGGGGTAACCGTCTGGTGAGCAGCTTCCTTGTCGATAATTCGCAAGGCCTGTTCGGCCTCGGAAGGGTCCATGACCAGCTGCACTGGCGATGATGGTTGTGCGGCGGCAGCGCCGGATAGAAACGACATGAAAAGAGCGACCGCTGCTAGTGAGCGCATGGCAACCATTCCTACGCGAAAGATAATGCCGTCGTTCGGTTAATCGTAACGTGCAGGCGCGCCGGTTGGGAATGGACCAGAGATGGTGCTCTCTCTGGAGTTTTTGCTGCCATTTTGGGGGAGGGGGCACGGCGAGCAGGCTTCGGAGCGAATCGTCATTTGCTTGGAGGTTGCCCACCCATCCAATCAAGCCGCCACGCAAGGCCACCCTTGCGGGCGGCACTTTTCACATCGGTTAGACGCACTCAAGTGCTCACTCTTACATATTGTGGCAACTATCTTTAGATCAGTGCTTGGCCTATTTCCCCTCAGCAGCCAATATTCCTGCTGGCAAGGAGTGCTCGGGTATCCGTTACAGGTCTAGGCCATGTATCGCCAGCGAAGACCGATCATGCGGAGCCGTTAATTGATATGGGTAACTTGAGCACATTGGTACAGCATTGCGACTGGTCACGTTCTCCCATCGGCGCTCCTGAAACATGGTCGGCCAGCCTGAAGACAACGGTCGACATCATGCTCGCTTCCCGCGCGCAGATCGTCCTGTTCTGGGGGCCGGAATTCGTTGCCCTCTATAACGATGCTTATGCACCCACCATTGGCGAGAAACACCCGCGCGCGCTGGGACGTCCGGCCATCGAAAACTGGGCCGAGCTTTGGGACGATCTTGAGCCTCTTCTTCGAAGGGTGAGGGAAACCGGGAACACCTTTTCCGCGAAAGATCGGCCTTTTTATATTGAACGCCATGGGTACGGAGAAACGGTGTATTTCGATGTTTCGTACTCGGCAGTACCGGAAGGCGACGGGTCTATGGGGGGCGTGCTGTGCATCGTTTCTGAAACGACGCAACGCGTGCTTGGCACCCGCCGGCAGGCACTGCTCCTCGATTTGGAGGATCAGCTAAGAATCGCCAACGATGCCGAAAAGGCGGAACAGATTGCCGAGGACCTGTTGCGCGCTGAGCTTGGCGCGTCGAGTGTGTGCTACGCCAGGTTCGATACGTCGATAACCGCACCTATGCCGGGCAATGGGCTTGAACGCAACGGCATAACGCCTTCCGCGCACGCCGTGCCGACTTTGCCGATAGCGTCCATGATTGGCCAATCAGAAAGCGAAATGAACGATCGGGGATATGTACTCGATATTCCCGTTTTGCGAGAAGGCAAGCTGATCGGCCAATTTTCCGTCAACCGGCCGGCACCGCGTCCCTGGACGGATGAGGAAGTGGACTTCGCCCGCTCTGTGGTGGAGCGGGCCTGGAACACTGCCGAACGCTACCGGGCGGAAAAAGCGCTGCGTCAGCTTAACCGCGAGTTGGAAGAGCGTGTCGCACTGGCCGTTGCGCAGCAGGAAGAAACGCTTGCCCGCATCCACGAAATGCAAAAGATGGAGACGATTGGCCAACTGACCGGCGGTGTCGCACACGACTTCAATAATCTGCTGACTCCCATTGTGGGCGCGCTTGAAATGGTGACGCGCATGCAGGGTGACGATCCGCGCATCAGCAGATTGACCACCGCCGGGCTGCAGGCAGCCGAGCGGGCGCGCACGCTTATTCAACGCCTGCTTGCCTTTGCCAGGCGGCAGCATCTCCAGACGCGCCCCACCCATGTCGGCAACCTCGTATACGGTCTGGAAGACCTCTTGGCGCGCACACTGGGGCCCCAGATTGTCCTGAAAATCCGGTGCGCACCGGATCTTCCGCTCGCCATGATCGATCCCAACCAATTTGAATTGGTTCTGCTCAACCTTTCGGTCAACGCACGCGATGCCATGCCCTCAGGGGGAACGCTGGAGATCGCCGTGACTGAGGAATGGGTGGCCGAGCAAGTGAATCTGGCCAACGGCCAATACCTTTGCATTGCGGTATCCGATACGGGCCTGGGCATGGATTCCCAGACACTGCGGCAAGCCATCGAACCTTTCTTCACCACTAAAAACAAAGGCCAAGGTACGGGGTTGGGTCTGTCCATGGTTCATGGGTTTGCGGTGCAGTCAGGCGGTGATTTCTCTCTGACAAGCAAGCCTGGGCACGGTACGACGGCCACGCTACGTTTGCCGGCTTCTGCCGAGCAGGCAGACATGGAACCGCAACGTAGCAAAACCCAAACCAGGCTACGCCGCGTATCAGGCGTCCCGGTGTTGCTGGTGGATGACGAGGAACTGGTTCGCAGCGGAACCGCAGAGATGCTGTCGGATGCCGGATACATCGTGTTGCAGGCATCTTCCGGTTATGAGGCCCTGGCGATGTTGGCCAGGCATCAAAACATAAAAGCCCTCATAACCGATTACGCGATGCCTGGCATGACCGGCGCTGAACTCGCACGGCAGGCTGCTCAATTCAACCCCTCGCTGCCCGTTCTCATGATCACCGGCTTCGCTTCCACGGACGGAAAAGTGGCGGTTGACATACCGCGGCTGTCCAAACCTTTTGGTCAGGCAGAACTGGTGGAAGCCCTTGGTAAATTGCTCGAACACGCGCAGATCAGTTCGGATGCTGTGTGAGCAGGGCGGTCGCCGGCAAAGCCGGCGCCGCCCTGCATCATCGATTGCTTGATTGCTAATGCATCAGTTTTGCAGCACACCCAGATCGATGGAATTTGCGATCGCCTGGTATCCCGCATCATTGGGATGCAAATGATCACCACTGTCGTAAGCAGGCAACAGGGCCGTGGGGTTGGATGGATCGCGCACCACCTGGTCGAAATCGAGCACGCCATCCGCACCGTTCGCCGAACGCACAAAAGCGTTCACGGCCTCGCGCTTCATTTCCCCTGTGGCGTCGTAATAGGAGGCGCCGTTGTAAGGGGTAATGGTTGCCAGGTAAATCTTGATCCCGTCTGCTTTCGCCTGCGCGATCGTCGCCTGCATGGCTGCAATGATCTGATCGGCAGACACGTTTTGCTGTGGGATTTGTTCGCCGATGCCAATGTCATTGATGCCCAGCAGAATCATGACGTGGGTGGCCCCTGAAACACCGGCAACATCATGGGCGAATCGCTTCACACCGGAAGGGCCAACACCATCGTAAATCCAGCGATTGCCGGCGATGGCGGCATTGACCACGCTGACGCGGCCTAAGTCTTCCGCGTCGGCCTGCACGCGATTGTCGAGATAGTTGGGCCAGCGATGGTTGGCATCGGTGGTCGAACCGTAGCCGTCGGTGATCGAATCGCCGAACGCCACCACCACTTTGTATGGATGCGCCCATGCATTGCTGTCGGAGGAATCGGCGGTGGAGGCGTCAACTTCGCTCAGCCAGTAGTACATGGTCGTAGCCGTGGCATTGGCCATCGTCGCGGCACCCGTCTGGTCGCCCGACGACAGGTAGTTGGTTTGCATGCCTATCGTGTGTGTGGTGACGACGGGTGTGTTCTGCGGCACGTACAGGCTGATGGCCAGATCCGATTGCGTCGGCACCTGCAGGTAGACCGGATCACTCCAGCGTTCTTCGCCGGGCGCGAGCGTTACGCTGCTGTAGCCGCCGAATCGAAGCCTGCGATCCGTCGCGGGATCGATGCCGCCATTGCCCGTGCTGCGTGCAAGATGGGCTTCGGCGAACGTAACAGGCGTGCTGCCGAAGAAATTGGACAGCTTGACGCGGATCAGGCTGCCGCCATGCGAGGTATGCACAATCTGGCGAACCGACTGGTTGGAGATGCTGAGCGGTGGAACGGTGATGCCAGGGAAAAGAATGTTGTAGTTCTGCGGGGCTGCATACCACATGGCGAACCATGGCGGTTGATTGCAGGCCGCTGACAAAAGCACAACCAACGCCGTGACGGCGAGGACACGTGCAAGCAACGAAAAGCTGCGGGTGCTTCTCTGGAATACGCGCTTACTCATAACCATTTCTCCTTAGTGGTGGAGGGGCGGTTTGGTTCAGGAGCGTGTGCAGAAGGTGGCAAGCCGCCCTGATGGGCGGAGACGCGAAAACATTCTTGAATGCTTGTGGGGTGGGACGTTCTGTTGCTGGTCGTGCGTTGAATTCGTTATGACAAGTGCGCCAAGGCGTTATCTGTATGCCCCGATGTCAATGCCGCGATAGCGTTCGCCTGTTGCCGCGAAGATCAACGTGAAGGATGTGTGTAGCGAAGCAGCGTAATTCTCGCGACAAATCGCAAATCGTGGCTTCATCACCGGTCGGGGCATCGCATGGTCGGCACATCGGCTTTGACTAAAAAGGTCCAATTGATTGGGAAATCGAAAAGCCAATCGCGCGTCGATTACGCATTCAGATATTCGCCACTTGAAATGATTGTTTTCGCAAGGGGGCGCAGGGCAGGCAACGTGGCGAAACGTGCTTTTTCCTCAATCGGGTGTATGGAAGGTTCTTCCATGGAACGATGCCGGCTTAGATGTCGTGCTCATCCCGGAACGCTGACCATCTTGCCGGATGTCGTGCAGCGGGGCGGCGTGGCTAGGCAGGGAGCCGGCATTGATGGCATGGCCATGGGGCTGCGACCGCATCGATTTCAACGATTCAGGCCGCCGCCGGCTGCCCCGCAAGCCACAACGCCAGATTCGTGGCATACCGGCGAATCTGGCGCTGCGCTTCCGGCGAATGGGCAACGCCATCGCCCGGCGCTTCGCTGACGAAGCTGGGGGCTCCGGTGGAAGTGTCCCAGTTGTAATCGGCGAAATGATGGAAGGTCGAGACCGCCACCGCAGGACCCTGTTCGGATGACGGCTCGAACGCCACCGCCAGGTTGAACGAGCGGCCGCTTACTTTGCTGCGCCCCGTGGCGATCACGCGCGCCGATGCGTCGTGTTCCGGTTTGCCCACGGCGCCTTCATGCGGATGCGCCGGAAAGAAATGGATCGCGCCATCTGGTGAATCAGGATCCGTCAACACGGGATGCAATGGCAGGCTGGGCTCGATGCGCTGGTAATCGCCGTTGGCGCCGGAGTGGTAGTTGGGCCACAGGATGTACGAAGTGATGGTGTCGTCGACCTGATGCCGCGTGGGGTCGGGATCGGGCTGCTTGCTGTGGAAGTAATGCGCGGCACCGACGCCGCCGAGCGTGCAGACCGAGCTGCCCAGATCCATATGATCGCGCGCGACGAGCAGTCCGCCACCGCGGCGGCGAAACCGGCCGATGGCTTCGCAATCGGCCGAGGTGAGTCCATCACCGGTATCCACCGCGAACAACCAGAGTTCATCAAATACTGAGGTATCCAGTTGGGAAAGCACGCTGTCGGGCGCGCCCACGGCATCGCGGTTGCGCGCCGTCACCTCGAACAAGGGCCGGCCATCGCTATCGCGCAGGCCGGCCAGGTGATCGCGTAAAAGTGCAAAGCGGCCGATGTGCCAATCGTCTTCGACGTAGGGAATGGTGGTCTGCAACAGAATGCGATGGGGTTGCCGCATGGTGGTCCATCCTCGTGATGATCAGCTTGGGCGCCGTGGCATGGACCGCGATTATTTCACCAAGTGGGCATCGACGGCGTCGATCGCGCGTGCGGAATAGACCATGGCGGAACCGGCATTGAGGGCCACCGCCACGCCCAGAGCCTCGACGATCTCTTCCTTGGTGGCGCCATGTTTGAGCGCCTCGCCCACATGCGTGGTGATGCAGCCATCGCAATGCGTGGTGACCGCCGGCCAAGCCACGCGACCTGCTCGTAAAACTCGAGGCGATCTTCGTCAACCGCAGGCTATGCGTCGTCATGCCAGGTCGAATGAAGATATTCAATCAAGCGAACTGCCGGCAGCGCTGATGGTGTGATACCGGCTTGCACCCTTTATGCTTAGCAGGAACTAGGGGGCATACCCGGCGTTCTTGCTTATCGCCAACGTGTGGCGATGAGGCGACCGTGCGTCTCGCTCCATGCAGTCTGCCCCTGCGGAACGTCAATAGCGCGCTGCAGGACACACCGGTCTCAAGCACCAGCGCACGATGGAACTCAGCCTAGATACTTTCGCCCTCCTGATGATCGTGACCGCCCTGGTGGCGATCGTGACTACGCGCCTTCGCGTGCCCTATAGCGTGGGGCTGGTGCTCGCTGGCATCGCGCTGGCTTCGTTGCCGCTGCATGCGACGTTCCCGATCACTCAGCATGTGCTGTTCCTGGTGCTGCTGCCGCCGCTGGTGTTCGAGACCGCCTATCACATGCGATGGCGCACGTTGCGGCGTGATCTACCGATAGTGCTCACGCTGGCAACGGTTGGCGTGGTGCTTGCCGCGGTCATCACGGCCGTGGGGATGCATGTGCTGGTGCAATGGGGATGGACCAGCGCGTTGGCCTTCGGCATGTTGATTGCAGCGACCGACCCGGTCTCCGTCATCGCCACCTTCAAGGAAGCAAAAGTCGGCGGCCGCTTGCAGCTGCTGTTGGTGGCCGAAAGCCTGCTCAACGACGGCACTGCCGCCGTTGGATTCAGCGTAGCCCTCATGCCGGTGACAGCTGCCAATGGGGTCTGGGAGCATCTGGGGCCTTGGGGCGCGACGCTGTTGGTGCTTGGAGGTTCCGTGTTCTGCGGCCTGGTGGCGAGTTGGGTGGCGTTGTTGTTAGCTAAGCGCGCTTCAGACCATCTGCTTGAAATCACCTTGGCCACCGCGGCCGCTTATGGCTCCTTCCTGCTCGCCGAATACCTCGACCTATCGGGGATCCTGGCTGCGCTGGTGAGTGGCCTGGTCTGCGGCAACGTGGGCGTACTGAGAGCGTTGACGCCGCGCGGTCAAGCGGCCATCAGCGCGGTGTTCGAGTTCATGGCATTTGTGGCCAATTCACTTATCTTTCTGTTCATTGGCGTGCAGTGCGCGGCACATCCGTTTTGGAGTTTGATGGTTCCGGTCATGGCCGCGATTGGCCTGGTGGTATTTGGTCGTGCGGCAACGGTGTATGGCATTTGCGCTTGCTTCGCTGGCACTCGCTGGCGAGTAGCCCGGGGACATCAGCACGTGTTGTTCTGGGGCGGTCTTCGGGGTGCCTTGGCGCTCGCCTTGGCGCTGGGCTTGCCTGACAGCTTTCCTCACCGTGATGCGATCATCGCCACGGCTTTCGCCGTGGTGACGTTCTCGATTTTTGTGCAAGGGCTGACGATGGCGCCTTTGCTGCGGCGCTGGGCGGTAGCGGGGAATGCTGCCGCCGATCGGTGATCGCTCGTGAGGATATGTTCCATCAGGTTTCTCTAGCTCGCGTAGGCTGGGATTTCATCCAGGCTTACGACTATTCCGCAGCGAGTCGTCATTCCGACGAAGGCCGGAATGAGGAGCAAAAAAAGCAGGAAGCCCCGTGCGCACGGAGCAATCTCTAAACGCTTGCTTCCTGCGCCTTGATGGCGGCCGAAGCAGCTTTGCGAATCACGTCGATGACAACGTCTGGCTTGGACAGCATGGGGACATGGCTGCTTTCGACCTCAGTGACGGTCGCTCCCATACGCTTGGCGAGAAAGCGCTGCAGGTCCGGGTGAACCGTCTGGTCTTTGTTACACACGATGAACCAGCTCGGCTTCGACTGCCACGGAACTTTTTTGAGGTTCTGCTGCTGGAACAGATCGGCAGCGGGCGCGTAGTGCGTGGCCCACACCAAATTTTGTTCCGCTTCTGGAAGGTCGCCGGCAAAGAACTCCACGCCATTCGGAAGCATCCAGGCTCGGCCATCGGCGACTTCGACGCGGCCAAAGATGTTGGTGGGATATTTGTCGAGCTGGCTCTGCACGGTCTCGCCGACATCCGGGGCGACGGCTGCGATGTAAACCAGGCCGATCACGCGCTCGTCGGTGCCGGCGCCGGTGATCGTGGCGCCGCCATACGAGTGGCCCACCAGAATGACCGGGCTTCCCACGCGGTTGAGGGTGCGCTTGATCGCCGCCAGGTCCTCGTCATACGAGTCCAGGCCATATTGAACGGCAATCACTTCGTGGCCGTCCGCCTGCAATGCCGGGATCACCTTGCCGAAACAAGAGCCATCGGCCCAGATGCCGTGACAGAATACGATGGTGGGTTTCTTGGACACTGACCTTCTCCCTATCTATCGGTTGAGGAACTGCGGTTCCGCAAGGCCTGCATGCTGCTGCTTGTGGCTTCTTTCGAGGGGTATCGAGGGCATGGCGTGTATCCACGCGAGCCAAGGCAAAACAACTCAAACAATCGAGCGAACCACTCCTCCATCCACGCGCACGGCGGCGCCGGTCGTGGCGGATGCCTGCTCTGAAGCGAGGTACGTGCTCAGGCTGGCCACTTCTTCGACCGTCGCCAAACGCTTGATGAGTGATGTGGGCCGATGCGTGGCGATGAAATCACGCTCGACATCTGCTTGCGTCACGCCCTTTTCGGCGGCGATTTTGCCGAAGAAATTTCCCACGCCTTCCGAGCGCGTCGGCCCTGGCAAGATGGCATTGACGGTCACCCCAGTGCCGGCCAAGGTTTCTGCAAGGCCGCGTGACACGGCAAGCTGTGCCGTCTTGGTGGTGCCGTAGTGAACCATCTCCGCTGGTATCTGCACGCCCGATTCACTGGACAGGAATTGAATCCGTCCCCAGCCACGCTTGACCATGCCATGTGCGTAATGGCGAGCCAGGCGAATGCCGCTCAGGACATTCACTTCAAAGAAGCGCAGCCAATCTTCGTCGGGAATGTCAAAAAACGCCTTGGGTTCGAAAATGCCCAGATTGTTCACCAGGATGTCCGCGTCAGGCACTTCGGAAATCAATTGCTGAGCGCCTTCGCGCGTTCCAAGATCGCCGGCCATGCTGGACAACTTCGCGGAAGGGGCATCCTGCTTGATGGTCGCGATGGCTGCATTCACGCGCTCTTGAGTGCGTCCCGTGACGACGACATGAGCACCTGCATTGGCCAGGCTGTTTGCGATAGCAAGCCCGATGCCCGCTGTAGAGCCAGTGACAACGGCCGTTTTGTTGTGAAGATCAATGCGCATAAAAATCCCGGATCAAGTGATTCGCTACATATCAATGGCGCGCGACTGATGCATCTGTCTCGCTTGAAATGGGTTTCCCGTCGATGAAGTTGCGCACCGCAGATACGGTGGCCTCGGGTGCTTCCTCCATGAGCCAATGCCCTGCGTTCGGCACGACAAGCTCGGTGACATGGTCGGCCGCGTTACGCATGACGACGGCCTCGCTTGCGCCAAATGATTTTGCGCCACCGACAGCAAGCACGGGCATGGTCAGCTTGGTGCTCAACGTTGCCTTGTTGTCCTCGGCGTCTTGCCGAATGGAACGGAACTGGGCAAATGCAGAATGCATCGTGCCGGGGCGAGCGTAGAGTTCGGCATAGTGCTCGCGGGTACTTTCATCGACTTTTGCCGGGTCTCCCGCAAAATCGTCCCAGAATCTGTCCAGATAGATGCGTTCACGACCAGCCACGAGACGCTCCATGTCGGGCCCGCCTAAATCAAAGTGCCATAGTTGCGGAGAGCGCACTATTTGATCCCACGGCGGCACTCCGGGCACTGGCGCATCCATTACCACCAAGCGGTCGGTATTGCTGGGGTAGCGTTTGGCGTAGGCATAGGCGACCATCGTGCCAATGTCATGCCCAACGATCACGGCATGATCGATGCCAAGTTGCGTCAAAACGCCTCGTACATCCGCTGCCTGATTCTTCTTTTCATATCCGGCGACGGGGTGCGAGGAGAGCCCTAGGCCGCGTAGATCGGGCACAACCACGGTATGGTCGCGAGCGAGGTCTGCGGCAAGCGGCTCCCACATATCGCCTGTGTCGCCAAAGCCATGCAGAAGCACCACTGCTGGGCCCTTGCCGCCGACGCGTACATGGATCGTCGCCCCATTCGCCTGGATGTCACGCACGTGAAACGTTGATGGGAAGGGTTTGACGGCCGCTGAAATGGGAAGACTAAAAGTCAGCGCCAAGCATGCTGCCAAAAGAGCGCGGTTCATAAATAGAGCTCCAGAGAAGTGATGAGACCAGTGATCAAAACGTCGGCTTGAATAGCGTTGCTTACGGAGGGCGCCTTATGAAGAACGGTTAGTGCTTCTTGGTCGGGTCATCGGCAGGGTTTTCGTAAATCGTATCGGTTGGCCCCACGCCGGTAATAAGCACGGTCACCGGCTCATCGCCAGTTTGTGCGAAATGCGGGGCGTTGCCCGGCTCCGTATAGACCGAGCCCGTGGGAAGGGTTTTCAACTTGCTCGCGTCGAATTTTGTTCCATAGCCAAAATGCCATGTGCCGGATAGCACCGTGCCGATGCGGTCACCAGCATGATGGTGAGCAGGAATGGATGCATGAGCGCCTACGCGGAGCAGCTGGCTGTATGGCCCGGATTGGGATGGATTCCCCAGAATATTGACCACTTGCACTTTGGCGTTGCCGGATCCGCCCGCACCGCCCGTGGGGGATAGGGCGGCGAGTTCAGCGGGTGTCTTGGCGTAATTCGCAGAGAATGCCGGCACCTTCGTTTGTTGCGCGTACGCTGTGACGGCAAAGACAGCCAACGGAAACATGAGTAACTTGTTCATAGCGGCTCAATGCCCTTCGATGGCAAAAAGAATTTCGGCAAACCCAGGCACGGTGCCTTCGCGATTCCAGTCTCGTTGCAGCTCGCAAATCAGTTGTACCCAGGTAGTCGGCTTGGCGCCTGCCTGGAAAAGGCGATCGAGCGCGGCGTTGTGGGCTTCGAGGGACGTTCCTCCGCAGGCATCGACAACCGGGTAGACCTCGAAACCGTTGGCGATCGCGTCCAGCGCCGGATGGACAAGGCACACCTCCGTCCAGAGCGCCGCCATGATCAGTTTTTTCCGGCCCGTGGCATTCACGGCGGCCACGAAATCACGGTCCTCCCAAGCATTGATGGAGGTGCGGTCGATAATCGGCACATCGTTCAGAACGTCGGTGAGCTGGTGGATCGTGGGTTGGTTTCGTCCTGTCGTCACGTTCACTGACGAGAGCACGGTCGGCAGTTTGTAAAGCTTCGCAATGCGCGCAAGCGCGGTGATGTTGGCTACTAATTGACGCTTATCGCGCGAAGCGATGGAGCTTACTTGTACCGGCTGGAAGTCGATGATCAATACCGCCGCATTCTGTGGCGTAAGAAGGTGGTCGGCGACGGGATCGCGTGCGGGGGCATAAGATGTCATGACAATGATCCTGGGGGAGTAAAGAGGCGTGCGATGGTTCGCGGTGATGGGCTGCCACGGAATCGCCGAGCAGCGGAGGTCATCGGCACCCATGCGGCTTACGCCCGAACTTAAACGCTGGCTACGGGTATGGCTTGATCGGGAATGGCGAACTTGTCGATCAATGCTCTTGCGCAACAGGGGAAGGTGTGACTGGGGTATCGCCAGAGTCATACGCGTTCGTCAGGCCACGCCGCCATGGCGCGGGACTCGAAAGATCGCGAGATAGGTTTCTTCAAGCTCCGCCCTGGGCAGCCGGCTATCGTCCTTGCCTGTGTAGAACGACTTTAAGGTGCAATCGATGCGTTCCGGCCCTACCATCCCCAGCTACAGATTGCAGGCCGACAACCATTTACGTTTTGCACGGGTGACACATGGCAAAGCAATCAACGATTACGCCTTCGGCGCTGTCCCTCGATTACCTCCCCACGGCCGCGTTTCTCCGGCGTGCGAAGGGCCTGGCAGGCGAAGGGCGTGCACTGTGACGAGGCCCTCGGCCCCGCAAGATGCAGGCCCCATGGCGGCAACGCTCTCCGGTGACCTTCAAGCTTGGGAAAACAGCTTTCGCGTTGCGATCGACACGATACCCGGGCTGGCCTGGTTCGGTAGTGCCGAGGGACCTGTCGAATTTCTCAATAGACAATGGTGCGAGTACACAGGCATTCCGTTGCGTGACGCTCTTGGATGGGGCTGGACCGTCACCATCCATCCGGACGACTTCGCCGGTCTGGAGCTGCAGTGGCGTGATTCATTGACGCGAGGGGCGCCAGGAGAACTTGAGGCGCGAGTGCGTCGGTTCGATGGCGAGTATCGCTGGTTTCTTTTTCGCTATGCCCCGCTTCTGGATGGAGCCGGGCGTGTACTCAAATGGTACGGCTGCAACATTGACATTGAATCGCGCAAGCGCGCGGAGAGAGCGCTGCTGGCATCGGAACAACTGGCTCGCGGCCAAGTGAGCGCTCTCAAGGGCGCCTTGGATGCCTTGGCCATGGAGCCCGACCCTAACCAACTGGTGGCGCACATTCTGCGTACGTTGACGGAACAGTTTGGTGCGCACAGTGCGAGTGTCTGGCGCCGAGGGCTTGCCGACAACACGGTAGCCATCGCGTTCGCTTTTGAGGACAACCGCGTCATACCAAAGACCGATCCCCGGTTTGCGGGGCTCGATCTCTCGCTTCCGATGGAGGACATCTGGCCGTGGCCGGAGGTTTTTCGTTCGGGAGCACCAAGTGTCATTGAAGACATTCGAACGGTTCCGCCGTTTCCCTTGCGCGATCGATTGCTGCCTTTGGGCATCGTTACCGTTCTACTGATTCCCATGATGGTTGCCGGGTGTCTGGAAGGCGCGATCGGACTTCGCTTCAAGCAAAAGCGCGGGTTCCAGAACGAACAGATCGAACTGGCGCAAGCCCTCACGCATCAGGCCATGCTGATGATTCGCTTGGCAGAGTTGTCAGCGCAAGGTCGCGATGCTGCCATCATGGAAGAGCGCAACCGCATCGCGCGCAACATCCATGACACCTTGGCCCAAGGCTTCACGGGAGTGATTGTTCAGCTCGAGGCAGCGGAAGACGCCAGCCGGCGCGGGCTTGGAGACGAAGCAGAGCGGCATATCATCGCTGCGCGAACGCTGGCGCGAGAGAGCTTGAGCGAGGCGCGGCGTTCAGTCCAGGCCATCAGGCCACGACCTCTGGAAGAGAATGACCTCACCGAAGCCTTGCGCAGCTTGTTTGCAAGCATGACAGAGGGTGTGGCGATGGATGTCGACTTCAAGGTTTCAGGTTTTGCCCACGCATTGCCGCCAAGCTGGGAAGAAAACGTGTTTCGTATCGCGCAGGAAGTGCTTACCAATACCCTTCGTCACGCTCAAGCAAACCATATTGCCGCGGCTATCACCTTCAGTTCCAACGGTGTGCGGTTTGAATTCGCCGATGACGGCCACGGCTTCGATCCGGCAGCAAGAAGCGAAGGATATGGCCTGCTGGGCATGCGCGAACGGGTAGGGGCCATGGGAGGGGAGATGGATGTAAAAAGCTCGATCGGCAGCGGCGCCAAGATATCCATCTGGTTGCCGTCAGCTCCGGCCGGTATATCGGGATCCCTGTAATGGAACCATCGGCATCCCGCACCGATCAGCAGCGTCCTGCCCCGATACGCGTCTTGATCGCCGACGACCACGTCACCGTACGAGAAGGCCTGGCCGCCATTATCGGGCGGCAGCCGGATATGGTTGTGGCAGCTGAAGCTGCCAATGGCCGGGAATGCGTTGATCGGTGGATGGAATGCCGCCCCGATGTGGCCTTGCTTGATCTGCGTATGCCGATTCTCGACGGAGTCGGCGCTATCGAGGCCATTCGTAGACACGATGCTTCTGCATTGCTCATTGTTCTGAGCACATTCGACACCGACCACGATATCTCCAGAGCCGTGATGGCTGGCGCGAAGGGTTACATGCTTAAAGATGCCCAGCGAGAGGAGTTGCTCGATTGCATTCGTTGCGTCCATGCTGGCGAAACCCGAATTCCGCCGGTCCTCGTGGCGAAGCTTGCGGCGGGAGTCAGCGGCGAAGCACTGACGAGTCGTGAGCTGGAAGTCCTGACTTTGCTGGCGCAAGGGCACAGCAACAAAGACATCGGCATGCGACTGACCATAGGCGAAACAACGGTCAAATCGCATCTGCGTAGCATCTTCAGCAAGCTTCAGGTCTTAAGCCGCACGGAAGCAATCACTGTGGCCAGCCGGCGCGGCCTCATTCGTTTTTAGATGCCATCGACCGGGCCGCCTCCTCCTAACGAAGGGCCTTTACATCCTCCTTCTGCATTGAAACGAGGCCCGCCTACGGAGCAATAGATCACGGATCCAATCGGCGCGATAGTTTGGTTCTGCGGAGGTGAAACCCCACACCGGAGACTGACGAACATGCGCGAGTCAAGTACCGAGAATGCCGCGTCGATCGTTGCCCAGCTTCTGTTGCGTGCATGTCGTGCCCTTGACAGTGACGTACACGCGGCGAAGCTGGAAATACACAGAGCCCTGGCGCTGTTGCCGGATACGTCGGCGCGAGCGGATTTGAAACCTGATCATCTCCATCGTCCCGCTCGCGGGCTGGCACCTTGGCAAGCGCAAAAGGTCATCGACCACGTTCGCGCAAATCTCGATACGCCAATCCGCGTCGAAGAGATGGCTTGTATGACACGCCTGAGTACAAGTTACTTCTTTCGGGCGTTCCGGCTCAGCTTCAACATGCCTCCCCACGCTTACGTTCGTGCCGTCCGGCTCGCGCATGCGAGAGAATTATTGTTGGATAGCGACGAGCAGGTAAGTTGGATCGCCATGGCCTGTGGCTTTGCCGATCAAGCGCATTTCTCGAGAGTCTTTCGTCGTGAAATGGGGTGCGCTCCTATACGGTGGCGGCGCGAGCGGCGCAGCGTGTCCAGCACGGGGGCTCCCATTGCGGCCAACGAGATGCTGGACGTGAGCAGCGAACAATAACTCGTGGCTGTGTTAGCTGGGCTGAAATTTCAGCACCGCCATGCCTGGTCATGCTGGGATTTCATCCCAGCCTACGCAGCATCCAAGCCTCATTGCGGCTGTTCTTCGCGGCTTTACGGTTGGCGCTTGCGCACCGGCGCCGCTATTTCATTAAAAGCACATCGGTCGCAGCATCCATTTCCCAGAGCCCTCGGCGCGCGCCTTCCTCTATGGCTTCATTGAGCGAACTGAATTCGGCCGGACATTCATCCAGTCGCTCTTGGAAAAAGAGCCTGGCGTTCAACATGGGGGTTATCCAGGCCTGGCGCTGAGAGGAGTAGGTTGCATCCTGCCTTACGGCCCGGAGCATAAGGCCTAGATATTCGTTTGATTCCATGCATGCAACAAAGCGTGATCGCACCTGCATCATTTTCAAAGCCGGGCGGCTCGATGGTCGCGCTGGGTATGGAGCGCGTTGACCGCGACGTTCTCGTCGTGGCACGCCGGTACAGGCCGATTCATGGGATTCCCCCTTCGGGCATCACGTGGCATGCATACAGCATGGGATCACTGTAATGGCGTGGGGCAGGGGCCAACAGTGTAAGGATTTTATAATGGCGTCCATCGGAGGTTCTCCGTAAGTTGACGGCCCTTGGCATTTTGGTCCAACGTGGTCGCATGGTATTCGGGCAACACCTCGTTTCCCCCATCATTCTTCCTCGCTCGTCGCGACAGTGCGCGCTTGCCAATGGCTAGGAAAGCGACGCCATGGCAGGAGATCGTGGCACCGCCGAGGCCAGGCATGCGGGATTTCGCGTCGGCCTTCTTCGCGATTCTCGTACCGACAGCGATCGGCCTGATCTGGGTCGAGCGGCTGGAAGCGCGCAATTTATCGCTGCTGTTCCTGGTCGGTATTCTTTATGTGGGTGTCCGGCATGGCATGTGGCCTGCGCTCTTTGCTGCGCTGCTGGCCTTTTTTTCCTACAACTTCTTCCTCGTTCCACCGCGTTTTGCGCTGCACATTGCGCCTGCCGACGTTCTCGCGTTCACGACGTTTCTCATCGGCGCGTTGCTGGTTGGCGGCCTCGCCGGGCGCCTGAGCGATCGTGCGCGGGAAGCGAAGCTTGGATTGCGCAGCATCACCTTGTTGTTCGAGGCGAGCCGCGACTTGTCCGGTGCGATTGATCCCTCGACGGCAGCGCAGCGTTTGCTATCGCACCTGGAAAGCGCTGGATGCCGGGCTTCCATCTGGATCGCCGACGCAGGCCACCTGCTCGAATGCGCTCGCTCATCCGATCTTCCTGCCGACAGCATCAGCCAGAACGACGTGCGTTTCCTGGCCACCGATTGGGTGGACGACGTAGCCGCTGCACGCAAACGGCTGCGTTTGCAAACCGGCGACCGCGTGCTCGGCGGCGCGGTGATCTGGCCATTGCCAAACGAGCCGGTTGTGCGACCCGATCAGCATTGGATCCAGACCTTGCTTGAACTGGGGGCTGTGGCCATCGACCGGGCCAGACTCATGACGGAGATCGCCGATGCACGCATCATTGCGGAGAAAGAAGGTCTGCGTACCGCACTTCTTTCGTCGCTATCGCATGACCTGCGCACGCCGATAGCGACGATCCTCGCATCGGCCAGCTCGCTGCAGGAACACGATAAAGATTTTGACGCCGCCACGCGTCTGGACTTGCTCGGCACGATCCAGGATCAGTCGGAACGTTTGAATCGCTATGTGCTGAATCTGCTTGAGATGACCCGCCTGGAATCCGGCGCATTGCAGCTGAATTGCGCGTTGATCGACCCGGGTGAAGCGATGGCCTCGTCGCTGAAGCATCTCGAACGCCAGCTCAATGGCCATCGATTAGCGCGTGCATTCACCAATGACGGGCGGCGCATTTACGTCGATCCGCTGCTCATCGAACAGGCTTTGGTGAACGTGATTGAAAATGCCATTGAGCACGCCCCATCTGATTCGATGATCGCAGTGAAGGTCAGGGCCGAGGGTAAACACGTCGTTCTCAGTGTCGAAGACGAGGGGCCTGGCATACCCGCTGGTGACATCGACCACGTATTCGACAAGTTCTTTCGTGGCCGCAGCGACAGGCGCCGCGCATCGGGCGTGGGGCTCGGCCTGTCGGTGACGCGCGGCTTGATCGAATCGTTCGGGGGCACCGTCCAGGCCGTGAGCCCTGTCGCGGACGACCACGGCACCCGGATCGACGTTCGCCTGCCTGCCCATCCCGCGCTGGAGACCACTGAATGATCGACGCCGCCCCCAGCGTTTTGGTAGTCGACGATGAGCCGTCGATCCAGCGTGTGCTTAAGCCGTCGCTGGCAGCCGCGGGTTACCAAGTGTCGTTGGCCGGCACCGGCACGGACGCACTAAGCCAGATCGCGCATGCCATTCCTGATGTCATCCTGCTCGACCTCGGCTTGCCTGACATGGATGGCAAGGACGTGATTGCCTCGCTACGGCGCTGGACGGTCGCACCGATCATCGTGCTGTCCGCGCGCCATGACGAGAGCGAGCGTATCGCCGCGCTCGACATGGGCGCGGACGACTACGTCATCAAGCCGTTCCATATAGGCGAACTGCAAGCACGCGTTCGAGCCGCCTTGCGCTACCGCCAACGCAGGCAGGCGGGGCAAACGACTTTCTCGGTGGGCGGCTTGCACGTCGACTACGTGCAACGCAGCGTCACCGTCCTGGGTCAGCCGGTCAAACTGACACGCAAGGAATACGACCTGTTGCGCACGCTCGCACAACATGCGGGGCAGGTGGTGACACACAAGCAATTGCTCGCCGCCGGCTGGGGCGCAGCAGTCACCGACACGCAATTCGTGCGCGTCTATATCGGGCAGTTGCGACAGAAAATCGAACAGGATCCCAGTACGCCGCGCCTGATCCTTACGGAGTCGGGTATCGGTTACCGGCTGATCGGTGATTGATGTGGCGCGAGACGTTCAATGGGTAGCAAGGGGGAGGTAAACATGGCGCAATTCAACGCGACGATCGGCCGGCTTCATTTGGAAGTGGCTTATTCCGAGGTCGAGCATTGCATCTCCTGGAACTGCCTGGTTCACCGCGCGGATCAGTTGCTGGGGTCTTTGGGTGGTACGACCATTGCCACGCAGCAGGATGTTCAAGAGGCCGTGGAAGAAGCCGTTGGTGCAGCCATCCGTGCCAAATATCCTTTGGGGTGAGCTGGTGCAAGGTCACGCCAAGTTGAATGACATTTTGTCTCAGCATGTTTTCCTCATATTTATGCAGCGCGTGGCGACGATGTGCTTCCAGCGCCGCTATACCGGCTTTAAGGGCTTCAGTTGCCTCAGCCTAACGCTCATCATTCCAGCGAGGGCTGGAATCCAGTGCCTTTCAGCTCCAAAGTCGCTGGATTCCAGCTTTCGCTGGAATGACAGGTATTTAGCATTGCAGCTTGCCCCGCCACGTGAATATCTATCGTGACCGACACGACGCTCTATCTTCCCTTGAACACGCTCAAGCCGATGGCGCCTGGCATCTGGACAGTGGATGGACCGTCGGTGAGCCTGGATGCACCCTTCGGCCTGCGCGTCCAGTTTCCTACTCGCATGACGGTGGTGCAGCTGTCCGGTGGCGGCCTGTGGTGTCATTCGCCCACGGCGCCGGAGGCAAGCCTATTTGCCGCGCTCGATCAGCTCGGCCCTGTCGAGCACCTGGTATCACCCAACAAATTGCATTACACGCACATGGCCGCATGGAAACAACGCTATCCCCATGCCGTGGCGTGGGCCTCGCCGGGTGTTCGCGAACGTGCAGCAAAGCAACATGCACCGATCGTTTTCGACGCCGACCTGCGTGACGATCCATCTCCGGTCTGGGCAGAGGATCTGGATCAGCTGCGCTTTCGCGGCAGCCCGGTGATGGAGGAGTTCGTCTTCTTTCATTGCGCAAGCCGCACCCTGATCCTGGCCGACCTTATCGAAAACTTCGAAGCGGCAAAATTGCCCACCGTCCTGCGTTGGATAGGACGACTGGGAGGCGTGCTGGATCCAGACGGCAAGACGCCGCTGGATTGGCGCATGACGTTTTATAAAGCCGATGCGCGCATGTGCCTGGCAAGGATGCTGGCGTGGCGCCCGCAGCAAATTATCCTTGCGCATGGACGTTGCTATGAGCAGAACGGCGAGGCGGAATTGCGAAGAGCCTTCCGCTGGCTCAATTGGGGGAAGGTTGTCTGAGGTTTTATGAGGCTTGATTTACGACGACATTGTAATTTGCAGCGGTAACAGCTCGACTTTGGCACAGGAATGGGACATGAAGACAAACATCAAAGCCGGTTCTGAAGAACATAAAGCGCTTTTCTGCAAGCAGTTCATGGACACTTACCAGGACTACGATCCGAATACGCTGCCATGGCCCACGTTGAGCGATAGCGATCTTGAGCGTCTACGCGGCGTGCCTTTCTGGCAGGAGGTCTACCATACCGAGCGCAGGGCAGGCGCCATCGTCGATGCCTTTACGCCGCACGTTACCGATCCAGTCGTTCGCGAAGCGATCGCACTGCAGGGCTTTGAAGAGCGCCGGCATGCGGATCTGATCCGTGTGATGATCGAGCGTTACGGCATAGACGCCACTGCGCAGCCGCTGGAGACTCTGCCGGACGATCTGGAAACCGCATTCATCGATTTCGGCTTCGGCGAGTGCCTTGATTCGTTCCTCGGCTTCGGCGCATTCAAGACCGCGCGGCAATCCGAATTTCTGCCGGATGCCTTGTTCGATATCTTCGATATGTTGATGTTCGAGGAAACGCGACACATCGTGTTCTTCATCAACTACATGGCGTGGCGGGAAAAGCAGCGCGGGCTTGGCCACGTAAGGCGGACGCTGAAGTCGCTGCGCTTTTACGGACGCGCGGGCGGCCGGCTCATGGGCATGGTCAAGCGCGGGCAGGAATCCAATGACGGCAAAGACTTTGCGGTAACGCAAACGAGTGTGTTTCTGGAGGGTTTCTCGTTTCAACGATTCGTCGAAGATTGCTATCGGGAAAATGCACGCCGCATGAGTGCGTTCGATCCTGACCTTATGCAGCCGCGCCTGTTGCCATCCATTGCCGGCCTGGCATTGCGGGGCATGAAAGCATGGAATGCCGCACGTTCGCCTTGGCGGAAATCCAAAGTTGCCGAACGGGATGCAGCGTGAGTCGGCGTCGGAAAAGCGGCACACAAAAAAAGCAGGGTGCATCAGCTCGCGTAGGCTGGGATGAAATCCGAGCCTACGACCGTAGCCCTTGGCGTCTGGTGAATGCTCGCATCGAGATGCGTCGACGATAAGAAATCCGCAGAAGAGGGTGGACTCTCGTCCTGGACCTATGGGCGGCTGGTTGGCTTGGAAGCGTCGCCAGACTGCCTGGCTGTGCCACACCTTGCCGGGTATTACTTCCTGCTCGGCAAGGTCAGCACCCGATAACCATATAGCCGTGCATCCGCCGAATAAGCACCAGGCCCCAGCAGGACGAGGGCGATGGCGTTGAGCGCCAGCGGCAACACGTGGATAGGCTGGGAAAACATCGGCGTGAAAACTTCCACGCTCGCCAGCACAAGGCAGAGCGCGCAGGCAATCGGCGTCAGCATGCCGAGCGCCAGGGCAAGCGCGATGCCGATCGCGCACCAGGACATGATGTGCCCGGCGGTTGAAAACTGTGCGGCATTCAAAGCGGGCCATAATAGTGTCACCAGGCACAGCCGTAGCAGCACAAGGCCCGTCCCTGGCGCTCCAGGTGGGAACATGGAGTAGGTTCGTTGCATAGTCGACCTGCATCGCGGTATGCATTTATTAATCCGTTTTTGGGGACGGCATGCCCCCCTCCGATGAGGGATGCGTATCGGCCGGTGGGTGATTTAGATGAAAGCTCGCCAGCGAGCGGGGGGTGGTGTGACTGGTTGGATATGTCGACGTGCCGTCTGGCTCGTAGCAGTGAGCCTGTTGATGTCGGCCACGTCGGTGTGGCCAGCCTCATCGGACATGCCAGCGCCGCCCATTGCGCAGATGAATCACCGCGCCTGGCTCATCAAGGACGGCGCGCCGGCGGATATCTGGGCGATGTTGCAGGATACCGACGGCTTTATCTGGCTGGGTACGGGTAGCGGACTGTTCCGCTTCGACGGCGTGCAGTTTGAACGCTACGCACCCTCGGCCAACCTGCCCTTATCCGCCACCGATGTCACGGCGCTGATGCAGGCGGCTGATGGCAGTTTGTGGATGGGGTTTCTTACCGGCGAAGTGAGCCGTCTCGAAAACGGCCGCGCTGTTACGTACACCACGCACGATGGTTTGTTCAACGGCATGGTGTACAACCTGAGCCAGACACGGGATGGCGCCGTCTGGGTGACCTCCACGACCGGCCTTGCGCGCTATGTGCAAGGACGCTGGGAAAAGATCGGCGACGCTTGGGCCTATCCGTTTGAACGGGCGACATGGTCGCTGGTGGATCGCGAAGGAACGCTATGGGTCGCCACCGGACGCGAGCTGGTGTTTTTGCGCAATGGCGCCCATCAGTTCGAGCGCACCGGCATCGCTACCGGCGCGGCAGCGGTGCTGGCTTTGTCGCCAAATGGCACGTTATGGCTGTCCGATGACCTTCACGGCACCCGCGCCTTGCCCGGACTTTCGGCGGGGCATGTTCCATCCGCATTGACAGCGCCGCTGCCGTCGACGGATTTCGCGCGCGCCAAGCGCCTGCTGTTTGATCAGCACGGCGCGCTGTGGGGTACGTTGTGGGCAGGGAAGGGGCGCGGCGGCATTTTCCGCGTCGACGATCCCACGCGCCGTGCCACTGGGCAGCCATTGCAGCCCGACCAGCTCGACGACATTTACGATACGTCGCATGGCCTTACTTCCGTGGTCGCCGTACCGCTGCTGGAAGACAAGGAAGGCAACGTCTGGGTGGGGACCAATTTCGGTTTGAACAGTTTTCACGCCGGCGACTTTCATGTCGTGTCGCCGGCTGCCAGCGAATCGGCGGCCAACGCCATCCTGGCGGCTAGCGATGATGGCGTCGTCTGGATCGCGCAAGCCGGTTATGTGTATCAAATCCAGCACGGCACGCCCGTGCTGATGGCGAGCGGATTGCCGGTAATCAGCAATGCCTTTGCCGATAAAAGCGGTGTGTGGCTGGAATCCGTCGACGGGTTCTATCGAGTGGATGGCAAAGGCTCGACCCAGCTTGTGCCCCGGCCCAGCAAAGACGATCCGTCGCCGGTAGACGCCATGCTGCTGGATAAAACGGGCCGGCTATGGATCAGTGTGAGTCAGAAGGGGCTTTATGTTTGGTCCGGCCATGCCTGGCAAGCCATTCCCATCGACAAGGCCTGGTCGCAGCCCACAGCCATGGCCGTGGATGCCGATGGCGGCATGTGGCTGGGTTATCAGGGCAATCGGGTTGCGCACTGGCGCCATGGCCAATGGCGCACGTTCACCGCGCACGATGGCCTGGACATCGGCGATGTATTGACTATCGACGTGCATGGCTCATCGATTTTGCTCGGTGGCCAACGCGGCCTGGCGCGCCTGCAAGGCGAACACTTTCAATCCATGACGGTAAGCCGCAGCGCGTTCCTGAGCGGCGTCTCGGGCATCGCCACCACCGCGCAAGGCGATGTCTGGTTGAATACCAGCATCGGCATCGTGCGCATGCATGAGAAGGACATGCAGCGCGCCTTCGACCATGCGGATGACGCGCTGTCGTACAAACTGTTCGATTGCGATGATGGCGTACCCGGCATTGCCATCCAGGAGCAACCGGAGCCCAGTATCACCGTTGCCGACGATGGCACGTTGTGGTTCTTCACCAACCAAGGCGTGGGCTGGATCGATCCTTCGCAAGTCCACGTCAACCGCGTGGCGCCGAAAGTGGCGGCGCGATGGCTGATGGCGGACGGCAAGCGCTATGTACCCGACACGGCCTTGGTGCTGCCGCCGCATACCACGGCGGTAACCCTGGGCTACACCGCTGCCAGCTATCTCGCGCCCCAGCGCGTGGCATTTCGCTATCGGCTCATTGGCGCCGATGGAGATTGGCAGGATGCGGGCTACCAGCGCGAGGCCACCTACGCCAATCTCGCGCCGGGCCGGTATCGCTTCGAGGTGACCGCGGCCAACGGGGATGGCTTGTGGAGTAGCGAGGGTGCCAGCATCCCGTTCGAGATCCGGCCGGCGTTTTACCAGACACGCTGGTTTTTGTTGCTATGTGCGTTGGCGGCTGCGATCGCTGCACTCAATTTGTTCCGCTTGAAGTTGCGCCAAGTGGAAACGCGCCTGAAAGAACGTCTTGAAGTACGCCATGCCGAACGCGAACGGATCGCGCGCGAACTGCACGACACGCTTTTGCAAGGCATCCAGGGGCTGATCCTGCGCTTCCATGCCATCACGCAAAAAATGGCGCCGAATGATCCAGTGCGCGGCCTGATCGACCAGGTGCTAGACCGCGCCGACGACGTGCTGGTGGAAGGGCGGGACAAAGTGCGGGATTTGCGCCTCAGCGCGGCGGCAGGCACCGATCTCGCCGGCAGCTTCATCGCGCTCGGCGAAGAGCTGTCCGAAGGGCGCCCGGTGAAATTCCACGTCATCGCATCAGGTAAGGAACAATCCATCGTTCCGGTCATCCGCGAAGAGGTTTATCTGATCACGCGCGAGGCGATGTTCAACGCTTTCCACCACGCACAGGCCCAGGCCGTGGAGGTGCAGGTTGATTTCGACCTCAAGCAACTGCGTGTATGCGTGCGCGACGATGGTATCGGCATCGATGAGCAAACGCTCAATGCCGGACAACGGCCAGGGCATTGGGGCTTGGTCGGCATGCGCGAGCGCGCGCAATGCATCGGCGGCCAGCTGCGCATCTGGTCGGCGCAAGGCAGCGGCACGGAGATCGTGTTGACCGTACCGGGCTCGATCGCCTATGCGACCAAACACAAGACATCAGCAAACTGGATGAAGCGGCTGCTAGCTGCGGGGCGATCGGGTCGATAGACGCGTGCGCTCAGGCATCGATGATGCCGCGGCGCATGGCGATCACCACCGCTTCGGTGCGATCCCTGGCGTTGATCTTGGCCAGGATGCTCTTCATGTGCGTCTTGACGGTTTCCACCGAAATGCCCATGTGCGCGGCGATGCGCTTGTTGGAAAAGCCGCCGGCCACCTGGCTCAGCACCTGCAGCTCGCGCATGCTCAGCGAATCGTCGCCCACGTGTTCGGCAATGGCGCGCGCGACATCGCCGGGAATGTGGCGATGGCCTTCATGGATCTGACGAATGGTTTGCAGCAGCTCCTTGCGTAGCGTGCTTTTAAGCAGGTAGCCCACGGCGCCGGCTTTGAGCGCGCGCGTGGCCTGCATGTCGCCGCGGTAGGTGGTCAGCACCACGATACGTGCCTGCGGGAACTCGCCAATGATGCTGCGAATGGCATCGAATCCGCCCATGCCGGCCATCTGCAGATCCATTAGGGTGACGTCGGGCCGATGCTTGCGGAAATTGGCAATGGCCTCTTCGCCATTGACTGCTTCGGCAACCAATGTCATGTCGTCTTGCGCTTCCAGCACTGCCGCGACGCCTTCGCGAAACAGCGGGTGGTCGTCGACCACCATCACGCGAATAGGCGATGTAGTGCTGCTCATTGCTTCTCCCGATCACTCGTTCTGGCGTCTGTGTCACGTGCGCCGCCGAGCATGAGCAGTCAACCACAAGGCTTCTGTATGAGCAATCGCTGCGTGCATCTCGAATGGCACTTACTTAAGGGCACTTCTATAAATTGCGTTGAGTGGGAGCGGGCATCTCAATCATCGCGAAGGACTGGCCCCTCCCCCTGCTTGCAGGGGGAGGTTGGGAGGGGGTAAGCACTTGCGGGAAGGCTTCCGGCAAGTGCTCACCCCACCCCGGCCCTCCCCTGCAAGCAGGGGAGGGAGCCGTTTTTCGCGATGGACGAGATGCTGCTTCGTCTGAATGAATTTATAGAAGTGCCCTTAAGCGCCGAAAGCTCCCCTCTCCCCTCGGGAGAGGGGTCGGGGGTGAGGGTTCGGGCGGAGCGTGATAGCCATGCTTGCGCGAGTTTTGTCATCGCGCGCTGATCGTACCCTCACCCCAAACCCCTCTCCCGAAGGGAGAGGGGCTTAAGCAAGCGTCATTCGCGTGCATCCCCCTTCGGAGTGAGCGGGCTTTCCCCTGATCAAGGCTTGGGGCATCCATCACGCGATGACACGCTTACGCCACCGGATAACGGCGCGCTTTGCGTGCGCCGACACGCGGCCGCATCCCTTGGCCAACCGCTGCTTTGAGACCCGATATGACCGACGACGCTGCTTCAACGATCGACGAACGCCGCCGTGCACTGCTGATGGGCGCAGCGACCGCCGCCGTCGCGTTGGCGCTGCCCGCGGTCGGCTATGCGGCTGCTTCCACGCCTGCTTTTCCAATCCCACCTCGACAAGGGAACACCACCATGAGCAGCATCAAGACCAAAGACGGTACCGAGATCTACTACAAAGATTGGGGTCACGGCCAACCTGTGGTGTTTTCCCACGGCTGGCCACTGACGGCCGACGCGTGGGACGGCCAGATGCTGTTTCTCAGCATGCATGGCTATCGCGTGATCGCGCATGACCGTCGCGGCCATGGCCGCTCGGGGCAGCCATCGCAAGGCAACGACATGGATACCTATGCCGACGACCTGGCCGAGCTGATCGAAAAGCTGGATCTGAAGAACATGGTGATGGTCGGCCATTCCACCGGCGGCGGCGAAGTGGCTCGCTACATCGGCCGGCATGGTTCCAAGCGTGTCGCCAAGGCAGTGCTGGTGGGTGCAGTGCCGCCGATCATGGCGGAGACGGCCAGCTACCCAGGCGGCCTGCCCATCTCGGTATTCGATGACATTCGCAAGGGCGTGCAGTCGGATCGCTCGCAGTACTACAAGGATCTGTCCGTGCCGTTCTTCGGCGCCAATCGTCCCGGCGCGAAGGTAAGCCAGGGTCTGCACGACGGTTTCTGGCTGCAGAGCATGCTGGGTGGCGTGAAAGGCCACTACGAATGCATCAAGCAGTTCTCCGAAACCGATTTCACGGATGACTTGAAGAAGATCGACGTGCCGACTCTGGTCGTGCATGGCGACGACGATCAGATCGTGCCGATCGATCACTCTTCCAAGCTCACCGCCAAGATCGTCAAGCACGCCACGCTCAAGATCTATCCCGGTGCTCCGCATGGCCTTACCGCCACGCACCAGGATCAGTTCAACAACGACCTGCTCGCCTTCATCAAGAGCTGAGCCTTATCGGCCGCCTGGTGAGCCATCGCACATTGGGCGGCTTTTTTTTGCGTGTTCAAGGATCCTCATCATGACGCTTACCGCCAAACCCGTTCCCGGTTCCAAGCTGCTGTCGCCGGCTAATCACGCGCTGATCCTGATCGACTACCAGTCGCAAATGTCGTTCGCGACGCATTCGATCGATGCGATCACCTTGCGCAACAACGCCGGCCTGATCGCCCGCGCCGCCGCCAGCTTCAAGGTGCCGACCATACTCACCACGGTGGCCGAGAAAAGTTTCTCCGGCCCTATGTTCAGCGAAGTCACCGATCCGTTTCCCGGCCAGCCGCTGCTGGATCGCACCAGCATGAATACCTGGGAAGATGCCGCCGTCATCAAGCAGGTGAACGCGATCGGCAAGCAGCGACTGGTGTTCGGTGGCCTGTGGACGTCCGTCTGCATCGTCGGCCCGGTGTTGTCGGCGATCGAGCAGGGCTACGAAACCTACGTGGTGACCGATGCGTGCGGCGACGTCTCCGCTGAAGCCCACAACCGCGCTGTGGAACGCATGCTGCAGGCTGGCGCGGCACCCATGACGTCACTGCAATATCTGCTGGAGCTGCAGCGCGACTGGGCGCGCACCGAGACCTACGAAAGCACCACCGGCATCGCCAAGGTCTACGGCGGCGCCTACGGCCTCGGCGTGATCTACGCCAAAACCATGTTCCATGCCGAGGGCGGCTAAGCCGTCCGCCGTGCATCACGTCATATCGGAGGCCCCATGAAACCTTATCTGTTGTCGCTTGCCGCGGGCCTGCTCGTGGGCGTGATCTATAGCCTCGTGCATGTGCGATCACCGGCGCCCCCGGTGATCGCGCTGGTCGGTTTGCTGGGCATTCTGGTCGGCGAACAAATTCCGCCGCTGGTAAAGCAATTGGTGACCAGGCAGGCCGCAACGGCATGGGTGGGGCAGCAAGTGAAGCCGCACGTATTCGGCGAACTACCGCGCGGCAAACTGCCCGCGCGCGAGAAAACGGACAAGCAGGTGGAATCATGAGCCCGTCCAGCGCCGCACCCGACGTGATTCTGCGTGGCGGGCGTTTTGCCACGCTCGACAGCGCCAGGCCCCAGGCCAGTGCCGTGGCGATCACGGCCGGGCGTTTTTCTGCCGTGGGCACCGATCAGGAGATCATGGGGCTGGCAGGTTCCGGCACGCGCGTGATCGACCTGCAAGGGCGGCTCGTGTTGCCGGGTTTGATCGACAACCACCTGCACATCATTCGCGGTGGCCTCAATTTCAATATGGAATTGCGCTGGGACGGCGTGCGTTCGCTGGCTGATGCGATGGACATGTTGCGCCGGCAAGTGGCGATCACGCCGGCACCGCAATGGGTGCGTGTGGTGGGCGGCTTCACCGAGCACCAGTTCGTGGAAAAACGCTTGCCGACGTTGGCCGAACTCAACGCCGTTGCGCCTGACACGCCGGTGTTCCTGTTGCACTTGTACGATCGCGCGCTGCTCAACGCGGCAGCGCTCAAAGCGGTTGGCTATACCAAAGACACGCCCGAACCGCCGGGCGGCCAGATGGAGCGCGACAGCGCCGGCAATCCCACCGGTTTGCTGCTGGCCAAGCCGAACGCGGCGATCCTGTACGCCACGCTCGCAAAGGGGCCGAAGCTGCCGTTCGAGTACCAGCTCAACTCCACCCGGCATTTCATGCGTGAGTTGAACCGCCTTGGCGTAACCGGCGCGATCGATGCCGGCGGCGGCTTCCAGAATTATCCGGAAGACTACGAGGTCATCCGCACTTTGTCGCAGGAAGGGCAGCTCACCATTCGCCTGGCGTACAACCTGTTTACGCAAAAGCCCAAGGGCGAGAAAGACGATTTTCTCAACTGGACGCAAACCTCGCGCTACAAGCAGGGCGACGATTATTTTCGTCACAACGGCGCGGGTGAAATGCTGGTGTTTTCTGCTGCCGATTTCGAAGACTTCCGCCAGCCGCGCCCGGACCTTCCATCCAGCATGGAAGGCGAACTGGAAGACGTGGTGCGCATCCTGGCCGAAAACCGCTGGCCGTGGCGGTTGCATGCCACCTATGACGAAACCATCCACCGCGCGCTCAATGTATTCGAGCGCGTCAACCGCGATATTCCATTGAAGGGACTGAACTGGTTCTTCGATCACGCCGAAACCATTTCCGACCGCTCCATTGACCGCATCGCGGCCTTGGGTGGCGGTATCGCCGTGCAGCATCGCATGGCTTACCAAGGCGAATATTTCGTGGAGCGTTACGGCGCCGAAGCTGCCGCCATCACTCCGCCGGTGGCGCGCATGCTGGAAAAAGGCGTGAAGGTTTCCGCCGGCACCGACGCCACGCGCGTGGCGTCGTACAACCCGTGGGTGTCGCTGTCGTGGCTTGTCACTGGCAAGACTGTGGGCGGCCTGCGCATCTATCCGCAACGCAACTGCCTGGATCGCGAAACCGCGCTGCGCATGTGGACGCAGTACGTCACCTGGTTCTCCGACGAGGAGGGCAAGAAAGGCCAGATCAAGGTGGGTCAGTTGGCGGACTTGGTCGTGCCAAGCCGTGACTACTTCGCGTGTGCCGAGCAGGACATTGCCGACACGACCTCGCACCTGACCATGGTGGGCGGCAAGGTCGTGTACGCCGACGATGTGTTCAAGCATCTGGATGAAACCAAGCTGCCGCCGGCCATGCCGAACTGGTCGCCGGTGCGCATGTTCGGCGGTTATGGGGCGTGGGACGATCCCAAAACCGCAACGCCTCAGCAACGTCACGCATGCGGCTGCGCCAACCACTGTAACGTCCATGGTCACGACCATATCGGCGCGTGGTCCGCCACGTTGCCCGTACGCAAGGACGATTTGAAATCATTCTGGGGCGCCCTGGGCTGCGCCTGTTGGGCGGTGTGACATGGTGGCCATCCGACATCGTGCCGATGCACCCGCGTGGGGCAATGCGCTCTTGGCGTCGCACACTACGGCGGTGGTCGCCCGCGTGGCATTGACGCTGCCGTACTGGTGGAGCGGCGTGGACAAGCTGATGCATCCCGCCGCGGCATTGGCGGAGATGCATGGCCTGGGCTTTCCGTCATCGTGGTGGCTGCTTGCGCTGTTGCTGCTGGTGCAGCTTGGCGGCTCGCTGGCCATCATCGCCAATCGCTACGCATGGCTGGGCGCGGCATTGCTCGGCGGATTCACTGCGTTCGTGACCGTCATCGCGCATGCCTTCTGGAAGCTGGAAGGCGCATCGCGCTTCGCCGAAATGAATGTTTTCATGGAACACATCGCACTGATCGCCGGCATGGCCTTCGCGGCGCTGTATGCCCATGCGACAAAAAATCGTTCAACCTGGAAGGAGTCTGTATGACCATGTTACGTCGCAAATGGCTGGCGGCTTCACTGCTGGCGCTGTTGCCGATGCTTGCCGCACCGGTGACGCAAGCCAAGTCATCCAACAGCAATCAAGGTGTGGCCGTCGGCGCGCAATACGACACCACGCACGTGTATGTCGCGCCCGCCGATTTCGATACCTTCGTGAACAGCTTTATTGCCACCTTCGGCGGCAAGCCATCGCCGCGTGGTACCTTCAACGTGCTGCCGGTGCCGAGCAATACGCAGGCGCAATACGTCTGGACGCCGGTTGGCACGCTGTCCAACTTCGGCTTTCTCACGCCGATTCCCTATCCGTTCGGGCAGGAACGCAATGGCTACCTGGTCACCGACATGGATGCGGCCTTGAAGCAAGCACGCGCGGCGGGCGCCGAAGTGATCGTGGACAAGTTCAAGGATCCGATCGGTTACGACGCCGTCATTCAATGGCCGGGTGGCGTGAAGATGCAGCTGTACTGGCATTTCACCGCGCCGCACTACGATCCGCTGGAAAGCGTGCCGGATAATCGCGTGTACGTGTCACCGGATGTGGCCGATGTTTTCGTGCGTGACTTTCTGCGCTTCTCGCACGGCAAAGTGGTTTCCGACGACCGTCATGCCGATGGCAGCGAGCTAGGCCGGGCAGGGTATATCTATCGTCGCATCCGCATCGAATCCGGCTTCGGCAAGATGCAGGTGAATGTGACGGATGGCCATCTGCCGTATCCGTTCGGGCTTGAGGTCACGGGCTACGAGGTGAAGGACTTGGGCGCGACGTTGGCGAAGGCCACGGCCGCTGGTGCCAAGGTGTTGTCGCCGCCCTACGACTCGACGGACCGCAGCTCGGCTGTCGTGCAGTTTCCAGGCGGGTACATTGCCGAAATTCATGCACTGAAAACGCATTGAGTGACGCGGTGAACCAGCCGAGGTGCATGGCGAAGCGTTATATAGCCATGCTGATTTCCATGCTTTGCGCGACGCCATGCATGCGGGGCGTCGCGCAGGAAACCAGCAGCCAGTCGACACCGCAGCGTCCCGCCATCAACTTCTACCGGTGGCAGGAAGACTGGTCGGTTCTGGCTGATCCGCGTCTGCCCAGGCAATGGGGCGACGCGCTGAAATACGTGCGGCTCTCCCATCACGATCCCAAGCGATACCTGTCGTTCGGCCTTACGTTGCGTGAGCGTTTCGTTAGCATTGACCCTGCCTTTTTCGGCGTCAATGGCGGCAAGCACCAGAACTATTTGCTGCATCGCCTGGAGCTGCATGCGGACGCGCATCTTACGGAACAAACGCGTTTTTTCGTGCAACTGGAAAATGCATTGGCCCCCGGTTTGGCGAAACCGGGGCCGGTCGATGCCAATCGGCTGGATCTTCGCCTGGCTTTTTTGGATACGCAGCAAACGCTCGACGGCGGTCTGTTCAAGCTGCGCGTAGGGCGACAGGAAATTGCGTTTGATCTGCAGCGCTTCGTATCGGTTCGCGATGGTCCCAACGTGCGCCAGGCCTACGATGCCATCTGGGCCGATTACGAGCGGAATGGCTGGCGCATCAGCGGCTTCGTCAGCCAGCCGGTGCAATATCGCAACGTCAACGACTTTGATGACTACAGCAATCGCCATCTGCTTTTCGGTGGCGCGCGTGTGCAACGACAGCTGACACCCGGCAGCGAACTCAGCGTGAGCTTTTCGGATTACCGGCAAGATAACGCGCATTTCCTGGCCGGCTCCGGGCGCGAGGAACGCCAAAACGTCGACGCACACTACGACGGCCAGGCTGGCGCCGTGGATTGGGATATCGAAGCGGTGAAGCAGGGCGGCAGCATCGGCGGGAAAACGGTGGATGCCTGGGCGTTCGGCTCGTTGGCCGGCGTTACGTTCAAGGCGATGCCGTGGAGCCCGCGCGTGGGCATGCAGTTCGACGCGGCGTCAGGCGACCACAATCTGGCGGACAGTCACGTAGGCACCTTCAATCCGCTTTTTCCCAACGGTTATTACGTGACCCTTTCCGGCTATACGGGCTACAGCAACTTCATTCACTTCAAGCCGTCACTGTCGATGGCGCCCGCGACCGGGGTGAAGCTGATGGCTGCGGCCGGCTTGCTGTGGCGGCAGACTACGCAGGATGCCGTGTACGTGCAGCCGGATATTCCCGTACCCGGTACTGCAGGCAAGCCTGGAAAATACAGCGGTACTTACGCGCAGTTTCAACTGAGCTGGATCGCTGCGCGCAACCTGGTGTTCGCCATGGAGGCAGATCGCTACTTCATAGGCCAGGCCGTGCGGAGCGCGGGTGGTCACGATTCCAACTATGTCGGCGCGGAAGTGCGCTGGGGCTGGTAACGGAGGCATCGCCATGAAACAACCCTCGCTCTCGACCTTGCTCAGCTTCAACGCCGGCTATGTCGATACGGCTGGATTCCTTGCGCTGCATGGGCTTTTTACCGCGCACGTGACTGGCAACTTCGTCACGCTCGGTGCGGCGCTGGTGCAAGGAAGCGGCGGCACGATCGCAAAGCTGGTGGCGCTGCCGGTGTTCTGTGTCGTAGTCATTGCGGCACGCCTTTTCCATTACGCGCTGGCCAGTCGCGGCGTGGCGGTGTTGCGCGCCATCCTGTTGCTGAAAACGGTGCTGCTGTTCATCGGCGCAGCGTTGGCCTGGTACTTCGGGCCTTTCGCCGATGCCGACAGCACATGGGCGATTGCGACCGGATTGATCCTTATCGCAGCCATGGCAGTGCAGAACGCGGCGCAGCGTGTTCATCTGGCAAAGATGCCGCCCACCACCTTGATGACCGGCACCACGACGCAAATCATGCTGGACCTTGCCGACAAGCTGCACGGCGTCGACGGTGAACAGAAAGCGGTGATCGATCAGCGCCTGTCGCGCATGGCCGTCGCCGTTGGCACGTTCGCGCTAGGTTGCGCGGCCGGCGCGATCTTCTACCGCTTGTTCGACGTCAAATGCTTTGCATTGCTTCCGCTGGTCGCGTTGTTTGCATATCGGCATCGCGACGTTGCCGCCGATATCGCCTAGCCGCGTAGGCTGGGATGAAATCTCAACACCCATGTCCGCTCGAAAGCTGGGATTTCATCCCAGCCTACGTTTGCCGCTTAACACACGGCGAGCCCTGAGCTAACCCATCTTCACCAACTCCGACATGACGGTTTGCAAGACCGGAGAATGGGCGACAGCGCTGCGCAACAATGCGTGGATATGCCGTCGTAGCGGCATGCCACGGACGGTATGCATCGTCACGGCTTTGGTATTGCTGAAGCGAAGCCCAAGGGTAGGCACAAACCCCACGCCAAGACCTGCACCAACCATGCGAAGCAGCAGGTCGTAGTCATCGACGGTGTGGGTCATTCTGGGTGCGAAGCCGGCAGCGGCGCATGCGCGCTCGGCCAACACATGATCGTCGGTTTGGCGCGAGCCGACGATCCAGTCTTTCCGGGCAAGGCTTTTCAAATCGAGAGGTCCAGGCTTCGTTTGCCAACTCTTGGGCAAGGCCAGAACGATGGGCTCATCGACGAGTTTGTGCGATGTCATGCCCGCAGGGGCAGGCCGGGGAACGAGGTCGTACGTGAATTGCACCGCGATATCACAACGCCCCTCGCGCAAGGCTTCGATGGCATCGGGTGTTTCGAGCTCGTGAATGCAGATGCGCAATTCCGGGAACCGCGACTTGAGACGAGTCACCACCGGAATCAGATGGGCTTTGGCGAAACTCGAAAAACAGGCGATGACACATTTGCCATGCAGCTTCCCGTGCGCCATCTGGAGATCGTGCTGCGCGGCTTCGAGCGCTTGCAGAATGGTTTCGGCGTGCAAGGCAAGCCGTTCGCCGGCGTCGGTCAATTGCACTCTCCGGCCGATACGGTTCAGCAGGATCGTTCCAGTTTCTCGCTCCAGCGTTGCGAGTTGCTGCGATACCGCCGATGACGTCATCCCGAAAGCATCGGCCACCGCAGTCATGGTGCCACGGTACGTGAGTTCACGAAGCAGGCGTAGGCGAGTCAAATCAAACATAAAGAAAGTCTTACATATTATCTAAGTTATATGAAGTGGACGTAATAAATACAGATGCCTATGCTCAACCTCAAGCGCATGTTGCGCACGGAGCTGCGTGAGAAGCTCACCGATGGTTCGACAAAGCGAAACCCAAACCATGACTACCGTCTCTCTGCTGGGCATTCCTCATGACGTCAACTCTTCTTTCATGAGAGGAGCCGCTGGCGCGCCCGCCTGCATCCGGCGCGAGTTGTTTAGCGATGCGTATAGCTCGTGGAGCGAAACGGGCGTCGACCTCTCGGCTCCGGGCAGACTGGTGGATCACGCGGATATCGTTTTCGATGAAAAATCCGACGCTTGGGACCTCATCGAGCACGCGGTCGCTCAAACCATGGCGTCGAATGGCCCGCTGATCTGTCTTGGTGGCGATCACGCCATCACGCATCCCATCATGCGAGGCGTGCGGCGCCACCATGCCAAGTTGACGATTCTGCATATCGACGCACATCCTGATATCTATGATTGCTATCAAGGCAATCCGCGATCCCATGCCTCTCCTTTCGCACGCATCATGGAGGAGCGCCTTGCGGATCGCCTGATACAGGTGGGGCTACGCACCATTAACGATCATCACCGGGCGCAGTTTGAGCGTTTCGGCGTCGAAGTGATCGAGGCAAGGCACTGCATCGACGATCTGCAACTCGATATTGCAACGCCAATCTATCTGTCGGTGGATATCGATGGACTCGATCCTGCTTATGCGCCGGGCGTCGCGCACAGAGAACCCGGCGGCCTATCTCCGCGCCAGGTCATCAACCTTATTCATCGCCTGAGGTCGCCTATCGTGGGTGCCGACATTGTCGAGTACAACCCCGGCTGCGACATCGCCAACGTGACCGCCACGGTAGCTGCAAAGCTGGTCAAGGAAATTGGCGGGATGATGATAGTGAACGCAAATGCTCCAATCACCGCGTAGCCTTGCATATAGCCGTGATGGCTTTGTGCGGGCGACAACCTTTACAAAGTAAGGACCAACCATGTCACTCGAATACATCAACCCGGCGGATTTACCGGTTCCGGAAACCTATACGCAGGTCGTCATGGCGACGGGCAGCAAGTTGGTGTTTATTGCGGGCCAGGAACCCGAGGACATCCATGGCAACCTCGTAGGCCCTGGTGACCTTGCGGCTCAAGCACGCCAGGTGTACGCCAATCTCGGCCGAGCCCTCGCTGCCGCCGGCGCCGGACCCGGGCAGGTCGCACGAATCACCGTCTACGTCGTCAATTACGAACGCGACCGGTGTCTGGCGATCATCGAGGAGGCCCGGAAAACGCTGTTCGGGAATCACAAGCCTGCCGATGTAGTGCTCGGCGTGGCGTCATTGTCGCCCGGCTATTTGATTGAGGTTGATGCGGTGGCGGTGATCGATTGATGGGGCAGGCCGATATGGTGCTTGCACTGGTTGTCGCTGATGAGATGACGGTCAGCGTAGCCATCTATGCGGTGGACTCTTGAGGTGCCGACACGCGCAGTGCTTCAAGCACCAGCTTGAAGGCCGGCGAAGGCTGCCGGCGGCTGGGATAGTAGAGATAGTAGCCAGGAAAAAAAGGGGCACCAATCGTAGCCACGGCCGAGATGCCGCCCGATGATCTCATTCCCAGTTTGTTGGCAGTGTCGGATGTGCTTGGCACCGGCTGGTATGCCGCCGATGCCGCGCACGTGCAGCCAGGTTCAACGGTGGTGGTTGTGGGGGACGGTGCGGTTGGCTTGATGGGCGTGCTGTCGGCCAAGCAGATGGGTGCTGAGCGGATCATTGCCATGAGCCGCCACAAACAGCGCCAGGAGTTGGCCCTGGAATACGGCGCGACGGACATCGTGACCGAGCGCGGTGATGCGGGGATTGCGCAGATCAAGGCGCTGACTCGCGGTGTGGGCGCTGATGCGGTGCTGGAATGCGTGGGCACCCAAGAGTCCATGCAACAGGCCATGCAAAGTGCGCGGCCAGGTTCCATGGTCGGGTTCGTGGGTGTTCCTCATGGTGTGGAGTTCGATGGTCAGTCGCTGTTTTTCGCGCAAGTCGGCCTGCTTGGCGGTCCCGCGCCGGTAAGGCGATTCCTGCCGCATCTGATGGATCTCGTGCTGACACGCAAGATCAATCCGGGCAAGGTGTTCGACCAGCAATTGCCGTTGGCCGATGTGGCGGAAGGGTACCGTGCCATGGACGAGCGTCGTGCCATCAAAACCCTGTTGCGGGTATGACTTTTCTTTTTTTTGCAGCGCGCACCGCATCACTGCATTTGATATTTTGTTCACGTCAAAAACCAGGCTGCTCGGCGAGCATTGAACTTCGACATCGCACACGAAGGATCAACTCATGACTCGAATTTTCATTACCGGCTCGGCAGACGGTCTTGGTCGGGCGGCTGCCCAGACCTTGCTTGCCGATGGCCACCAGGTGGTCGTTCACGTGCGTGGTCAACAACGGCTGGATGCAGTGCAAGAACTTCTGCGCGCGGGGGCGCAGGTGGTTGTCGGAGATCTAGCTGATCTGCAACAAACCAAAGACGTGGCCGATCAGGTGAGCCGGCTCGGTACGATAGATGCCGTCATCCACAATGCTGGCGTGTACTCGGATCGATCGGTGCTGCCAGTGAACGTCGTGGCGCCCTACGTGCTCACCGCACGCATCCGCAAGCCAAAACGTTTGATTTATTTGAGCAGCGGCATGCATCAAGGCGGTCGGCCGGTGCTGGAAGGGTTGGACTGGACCGGGCAACGCGCATCTGGATCGTATTCGGACAGCAAGCTCTTTGTCACCGCGCTTGCAGCAGCCATCGCCAGGCTATGGCCCGACGTTATCAGCAGCGCGGTGGATCCGGGTTGGGTGCCGACCAAAATGGGTGGGCGCGATGCACCCGATGACCTGCGTCTGGGGCATCTCACGCAGGAGTGGCTTGCGACCAGCCAGGATCCGGCGGCGCTTGTCACAGGCGGATATTGGCATCACCAACGTCGTGTTGAACCCCATGCCGCATCGCGCGATACAAGGTTCCAGAATCTGTTGCTGGACAAGCTTGAAGAAGTGACGGGGATTGCGTTGCCTATGCCGTGATGGATAAGGCGCAAAGAGATGGCATGGTCATACAAGCCATTTTTATCCCATTATTGAACGTGCCAGTCGTAAGCGACGCCGTTGGTCACGAAGCGCGGGCCGCCGCCGGTGAGGTTGAGAACCCATATCTGCTGCCCCCGTATCTCCTCGGATGTCGTCGCTTCCTGGTATTGGCAATTAGCCACCATCTGCCCGCCATCTGGTGACACGCGTACCGGGCTCCACGATAAAAAGTCAGTTGGATGCTTGTTATGGTCCAGGCTGACGCATGGCGAGCTTATCTGGCTAAAAGTCGATCCGTCGGTTTTCACGGCGTATAACTCGTCATCCCAGTACCCGACCGTGGAGCTATATCCGGTCAAGAAAGCCTGAGAACCGTCCGGCGAGATCAGCGCTATGCCGTATGGCTGGAAGCTGACGACCTTGCTGGGATCGGCAAGCGCGGTGCTCTGGCCTGTCTGGAGATTCTTGGCGCACCACATGATGCCGTCCGGCGGATTGCAGACGGGGTCGTTCGTATCTTGCGTCGTCTGATAAATCACCTCATGACCGTCGTACGAGATATCGCCAGCTCCGCCACCATTGTGGGGAGAGTAGAGATTTTTCGCGACCAGGGTCGCGGCGCCAGTGCTGGTGTTGATCACGTAGAGGTCCGACATCAATGGATTATGTGTGGTTACCGCATAAACCATCAGACTGCCGCCATCGCCCGCCCACCGAATACCTTCGATGCCCCAGTAATTCCAACGGTCGGCGCACCAGAGTGCATGATTGTTGACGCCGGTGGATTGCATCAGGCGCACGCAGGATGGGTGTGCGCCTGTAGTGTGGAGGTCCGCGACGTTGGCGAAGGCGATTTGGTCGTTATTGACCGGCCCCCAGCTCACGGAACCATAACCTGGACCCGCGCTCGGATCCTGCAGGTCATTGGCACCCCAGAACATCGGCGGCGTGCGCACGCCGTATGCGCTCACGATGAAATATTTGCCATCGTGATAACCCGTTTGAAGGCTATACGACGCCCGAAGGAATACGCTGTAACTCCCCTTCGGATTAAAAGCGTTTGTCAGCCACAAGCCGTTGGTGGATGAAACGCTAGGAATGTCGTATTCGCCATCCACATGTGGCGTGAGCTGCTTCACGTTGAGACCGTTGTCGCCGATGCTGAAGATCGACGAACCCGTTGAGTTGCCTTGCGAATCGTATGCCGTGCGCGAGAAAAGAATCGTGCCGGGCGAAGTTTGCGCCATCGTCGTCAACGGCAACGCCGCGAATGCTGCGGTAAACACACAGGCAAACGCCACTACAGCACGACCCCGCGTGAAATAATTCATGACGCTCTCCCTCGGCCATGGCAATCGCCATAGCGCTGGCTTGGCTTACCGGCGCACTATGCTGATCGATACCCACCTGCGTCGGACGACGCAATGTAGCGTCGCACTCGCATGTGAATCGTGAAGTCGGTGGAGTCGGGCTAAGACTCTTCTCTAAGCGGGAATGGGAAGCGTGTGTGCATCCAATTGGTTTGGGCGGCCATGCTGATCGGCTGGACAATGTCCGAGGCACACAAGCCCACTGATTATCTGCCGTTATATGGCACGCCACTCGGCAACGCTTCCGATGTGCTGCTTTTTTTTGCCGGGTTGCTGACTTATGTAGCAACCGGCTTCTACGCCCTTTCCTTTGCGCGACAAGGCTGGATCGCTCGGGGCACTGCCTGGGTCATGGCGACTCTAGCCGCAGCGGCCATCGTTGGGCTGGTGGTGCGCGGCTTGCAGTATCCCGATCTCTCGGAGCATTGGTACACCATGCCAGGCATGGTCGTGGGCATTCCCGCCATTCCTTGGGTTCTGACGTACGTGTTGGGTGTCTTCGCGCTGAGGCATGCCGCCAGGCAGTAACGTCTACTGCATAGCGCTTAGCCTTTACGACAGCGAAGCTGATCAATGACAACTCGCTTCGACACGAAATCGATGTCATCGCCGGATTTACGCGGGCTGGCGGAAAGGCAACGCGGGTATACCTCAACCGTAAAATGTGTACGGATGGCATGCCTAGATAACGCTCAGCAGCGACTGCATGGTTTCGAACAGCCGATCGACATCTTCCGTCGTCGTACGCCAATTGCAGATGGCCGCCCGCAGAATGGCTTTCCCATCCAACCGTGACAGCGACAAGTAGGCCACGCCCGAGGCGTGCAAGGCTGCCTGAAGTTTCGCGAGGGCCGCATCGTCGCCATCCGCGAGAGAGAAAGCTACGACGTTGAACCGCACTGCCGCGGCCAACCGCAGGCGTGGCTCGGATTCAATCAGGCGCCCCAAGTGCGCGGCGCAATCACAGTTGCGCTCGACGATTTCGGCATAACCGGATGCGCCGTAGGCGACCAGGGTGATCCACAGCGGCAGCGCACGGAATCGCCGTGAATTCTCCGGCGCCATATGCAGGTAGTTGTTGGTAATGACAGCCGGTTGCGACAGATACGGGGAATGGTTGCCGAACACCTCGATTTGCAGCGGCAAGTGGCGCGTGAAAGCGATGGCGCAGTCGTATGGCACGTTGAGCCATTTGTGCGCGTCCACCGTAACGGAGTCGGCGGCGGCGATACCTAATAGCACACCCCGGCGTGCCGGCGAGGCGGCGACGATGCCGCCGAACGCGGCGTCGACATGCAGCCAGAAGCGATACGTTTTCTTCAGCTCCGCCAATGCCGCCAGATCGTCGAAGTCGACCGTGTTGACCGTGCCCGCACTGGCGACCACTACCACGGGCGCTCCCGCCTGATCCTTTAATGCCGCCTCGAGCGCAGCGACGTCGATGGCCTCGCGCCCGGGCAGCAAGGGCAGGGTATGCAGTGACGAGCGGCCAAGGCCGAGCATGGAAAGCGCCTTGCTTGTGCTTGAATGCGCACTGCCAGCAAATATCGTGGGTTGCGGCAAACCGGCGAGGCCTTCCGCAGCCACATCCCGACCCAGCGCATGCCCCCACCATTGCCGCGCCAGGGCAAGGCCGACAAAGTTGGCCATGGTCGCGCCAGTAACGCAGGTACCTGTCCACTCCTTCGGCCAACCGAGGAGCTGTTTGAGCATGTCGATGGCTTGCGACTCGATGTGCGGCGCACACGTGTCGCCGTTGAGTTGTGCGTTCTGGTCGTAGGTGCTGACCAGCCAATCGGCCGCCAGTGCAGCAGGCGTAGCGCCGCCGGTGACAAAACCGAAATAGCGCGACCCCGGACTCGCTGACAGATACATGTCGTATTCGCGATGAAAACGCTCCAGTGCCGACATTGCCCCGACGCCTTCTTCCGGCAACAGCGCGGTGTTCGACAGGCCGTCAGGCGGAACTGGCGCAGAGACCGGGCGGCTATCGAGTGTGCGGAGGTATTCGGTCGCCACTTTGTGAGCATGAGCGAGGATATGCTCGATATCGCCGCGGTCATCCGCCAAGGATGTATGCATGTCTTTTGATCCCATGAATCCAAAGGTATGGCGTCACCGGTCGGCCACCATCATCCGCGACGTTGGTGATAGATAAATGCTGCATCCGTACCGCCGCCGCGCGCCATCGCCATTTGAATATTGAGATGCGCCATGGCTTCGAGGTAGTTCGCATTATTTAGCCCGCCCACGATCATCGCAGCGAAGCCGGCGTCATGCGCCAGGCTCGCAATACGTGCGTTGGCGTCTTGTTCGTCGCCGGCAATAAACGTGGTGACGCGATGGCCGTTTCGGTCGAGATGGTCTTCCTGCATCACTGTCGCGAACACGGTATTGAAAGCCTTCACCAGCCGGCTCGAAGGAAGCCAATGCGCGATGTTCTGCGCGGCAGATTGGCCCGGTTCAAGCAGCGGCGACCAGTCATCCTGCAAGGCATTGGTGGCGTCCACGACAATCTTTCCCGCCAGGTCGCTGGCCAGCGGTGGAAGCACCTTCGTGCACGCCGAATAGAGAACGGCCACGAACACCACCTCGCCGTGCCGTGCCGCGTTGTCGAGGGAAACGACGCGATAGCGGGCGCCCGGCAACGCGCGCTGAGGATCTCGCAAACCCACACTGACATCGTGGCCCGCGCTGGCTAGCAGGTTGGCCAAGTTGTGGCCGAAATGGCCGCCACCGAGGAAACCGATCTTCATGATGCAAACCTCTATGGGAAGGGCTACGCATCATCGCCCGATGGTATATTTTTGCAATTAGGTACCTTTTGGTAACCATATGGCCAAAAAGATTTCACTGCCCCCCGATGCATTTCTGCAAGTGTGTGAGTCGCGCGCCGTGCTGACCAGGGTGGGGTAAAAATGGACGGTGCTGGCCATGGTCGCCATGGCGTCCAGCCCGAGACGCTTCGGCGATTTACGGCGCCGTCTCGACGGTGTTTCGCAAAAGATGCTTACGCAAACGCTGCGCGCGATGGAGCGCGATGGGCTGGTGTTGCGCGAACTTCATGACGGGCGGCCACTGCGGGTGGAATATGCGCTTAGCCCGCTGGGACGTTCGCTGCTTCCCATCGTGTCGAAGCTCAAGCAGTGGGCTGAGGAATCCTTGCCCGCGATCGAGGCCCATCATCGCAGCTTCGATCGGAAGCTGGCGCGGGCGCAACGCACGGGCGCGAAAGGGCTGCAACAAAATGCACGGCGCGCTGCGGGAGTCGTGCAAAACGCACCCTAGAGGGAGTCCGCGTAGGCTGGGTAGCCATTCCGGCAGAGGGCGAGAGGTAGTGCTTCTGCTACGCTTTTTTTTGCGAGCTCTTCCACGACCTCAGGAGCCAGACTTATGGTGCCCGGCTGCTCACGATTTCAGCTTCGCAACATTTATGCCAGAAGCGCAATGTGTGCGTTTTCCGTCGCGCTGATTTGCCAGGTTGCGCCATCCAAAGCAGCGGGTTTCGTCAGCGCGCCGGTGACAACGCCGCCACATCAAACCTATTCGCTCGCTTCCGTCGCGGCTCGACTCGCAGCGCAGAATGCGTTGTTCCAGCAGCAATGGGACGATGATATGAAGGCTTCGCCGGAAACGGCCACGGCCTACGGCGATTATCGTTACAACGATCGCCTGGACGATTATTCCATCGCCGCATTGAAACGGCAGAACCAGGCTGACCGGATGTACCGTGCCAGGCTGGCTGCGATTTCCACGGAAGGGTTTCCCGACCAAGATCGCCTATCGCATGATCTTCTTCTGCACGTGCTCGATCAGCGAATCGCCGACTACCAGCTCAAGCTGTACGAGATGCCGATCTCGCAGATGGAGGGCGTCCATCGCGACCTTGCCGAGCTTCCGGGCAGCGCACCGTTTGATACCGCGCAGCATTACCGGGATTACATCGCGCGGCTGCGTCAGGTTCCCAAGGCATTCGAGCAAGTCATGGACGTGCTCCGGCAAGGCGAGAAGGATGGCCTGATGCCGCCGCGCATCCTGTTGGAACAGATTCCCGCGCAGTGCGCGAGCATCGTGAAGGACAATCCCTTCATCAAGCCGGCGCAGCAGTTTCCGGCATCGATCGATGCCGGCGAACAACGGCAGCTTGCGCGTGACATCGAACGTGTCACCGCCACCGAGGTGTTGCCGTCCTACCAGCGGTTTGCCGACTTTGTCGCCAACGATTATGCGCCGCACGGCCGGGACAGCATTGGCATGAGCAGTCTGCCCAATGGCGCGGCGCTTTATCGCAACGCGATTCGCAAACAGACCACCACGGATATGACGGCGGCAGACATCCTCGCGCTGGGTTTGAGCGAGGTTGCCCGCATCAACGGCTTGCTGACCGAGCTTGCGCACAAGGCCGGTTATCCCGACTTGCAGCATTTCCGCGCCGCCATCAATAACGATCCGCGTTATGTGCCTGCCTCTGCCGATGCCATCGTCAACGACTTTCGCCGCTACGTGGATCAAATGCAGCCTCGGCTTGGGACGCTGTTCTCGACTTACCCGAAAGAGCCGCTTACCGTGGAAGCCATGCCCGCGACACAACCGGGCAATATCTCGCATTACATTCCGGGTACGCCGGATGGCAGCAGGCCTGGCCGCATCGTGGTGGCGACTTCCGATTACGCACACCGCAGGCTGATCAGCGATGAAACCATTGCTTATCACGAAGGCGTGCCGGGCCATCATTTGCAGATTTCCCTGCAGCATCAGCTCAAGGGGCTGCCGCAGTTCCGTTTGCACCAGATCTATACCGCCTACGCGGAAGGGTGGGCGGTGTATGCGGAGGCGTTGGGCAAGGAGGTCGGTTTCTTCCAGGACCCGGTCTCCGACTATGGCCGGCTGAATACCGAATTGATGCGCGCGGTGCGCCTGGTGGTGGATACGGGCATCCACGCGCAAGGATGGTCGCGTGATCAGGCCGTGGCCTATTTTCGCCAAAGCGGCGCCGCCGATGAGCCCACGATCCAGGCGGAAGTGGATCGCTACATTGCGTGGCCTGCGCAGGGTCTGAGCTACAAAGTAGGGCAGTTGAAGATTCTGGACTTGCGTCTTCGCGCCCAGCAAAAGCTCGGTGCACGATTCGACATCAAGGCCTTTCACGATGTCGTGCTGAGCAGTGGCAGCCTTCCGCTGGACGTGCTCGAAGCGCGCGTGGATGAATGGATTCGCCGCCAGTCGTGACGGAACTGTTGCGGGCACTTACGTGTATGGCGTTTTCTCGCCATATCGTTCGGGCCGTTGGCGCGCTCTACGCCGATTCCTTCCGACGAGCGCGCAACCAGCAGTCAATACCGCTTCTTTATCGTCGACCACTCAGGGCGTGCCGGCGAACGACCGGCAGGCGCCGATTCACGCTTGTATGCAGAGGTTTTCGAATATCGAACGGCTTCTGCATCAGCTGTTTTGTTCGTAGGTACTACATCGGATGCATAGACACTATGGATCTGCGCCGCGGACAGCGGCTCATTATTACGGGCCATGGGTAATCGCCTGAAAGAGGAGAGGACCCCTGCATGCAACCAAGCAGGGGAGAGCTCATGCGCGATTGCGAACGACCGCCGCTGAGATGCCGGGCCCTGTACGCCCCTTGACATGAATTCATCATGCGCTACCCACACACGAATAGCAATTTGAGATTTAGCAGTTGCATGCCTCTCTGCGCGCTTCTGTGCCAGGACGGCCGCAGCTGGCAAAGGCAGCATGCTCACGCCTTTGCGTTTACTTTCGTAACAACCTGGCGAGCAGGATGGCTTTATCTCAGCCGGTGGATATAAATATTGTTTGCACTTTGGATCGATCACCTCTATTGTGCTCGGGCTGAGTTTCAAGGGTCACCGTGAATTGTGGCCCGATGCTGTAGATTGCAGTTTCCCTACACCGTTGCACCCGCTTCCTCCTTGTAACCAGCTTTTTTGCCGCTAGCGCGGCTTTTACTCGTTCCATGGAGAAAGAAACATGTCCAAAGCAGAAACCGGTACTGTGAAGTGGTTCAACGACGCCAAGGGTTTTGGCTTCATCAGCCGGGACAACGGTGGTGACGATCTGTTCGTGCACTTCCGTTCGATCCAGTCTTCAGGCTTCAAGAGCCTGGTCGAGGGGCAGAAAGTGTCCTTCTCGGTGACCCAGGGCCAGAAGGGCCTGCAGGCAGAACAAGTCCAGGTGGTCTAAGCGCCATCGGCAGTACGTAAAAAAGCCCGGCTTCAGGCCGGGCTTTTTTTGTCCAGACGCATTAACTCGTCCGCGCTCGCCGAATCGCTTTAAGAAAAGGGCGTGAGCCTGCCCGCCTCCTTCTTTGCACGCTGTCTCCTGCAGGCGAAGAGACAACGGGTTATCAAGATTTGCACGATGGCTGGCGGTGGAGACGACTTTGTAAATTCGTCAAGGTCATGGCCATGTCCTCCATGCGGTAGGGCTTTTGAAGAAAAGCATCGTAGCGGGCATGGTGATGGCGATAATCATGCTCCAGCGCCGCGCTGTATACGACGATCGGACCTTCGTAACCAATCTCTCGTGCTCGTTCAACCATCTCAAGCCCCGACATGACCGGCATCATGACATCGGTAATGACAATATCAGGCTGCATGGTGATGATGAGTTCCAACCCTTTACGGCCGTCGCTCGCCATGATGACGAGATAGCCTAGGTGTTCGAGGATGGCTCTGGAGGCAGAGGCGACATCCGGGTCGTCTTCGACAAGGAGTACGGTTGTCATGATTGATCCCGTCGGCTAACGCTTTGTCGGCGGATTAAATGGTTTCAATGCGGCTTAAGATGAGATCTGCACGATCGGCCAGAGCCTTTTTTTGAGGCTCGGCCATACGCTCAAGCTGCCGATACACCAGGGACAGACGGGCATTGGCGCGTAATGTTTTCTCGTTACGCATAAAAAATTGCCAATACAAGGCATTGAAAGGGCAGGCCCGCTCGCCAAGGCGGTCGTCATGCTCATAAAAGCACCCGCGGCAGTGGTCGCTCATTCGATGCATGTACGCGCCGCTGGAGACGTAGGGCTTGGTAGCCAGGAATCCGCCGTCTGCAAATTGGCTCATCCCTACTGTGTTGGGCATCTCTACCCATTCAAAGGCGTCGATGTAAACGCCGAGGTACCATCGGTGAACGTGATCTGGCGCGAGGCCAGCGAGCAGCGAAAAATTGCCGATAACCATCAGTCGCTGAATATGATGCGCATAAGCGTCCACCAGCGACTGGGTGATCGCCTGATTCAGGCATTGCATGCGCGTTTTGCCGTTCCAGAACCAAGAAGGCAAGTCTCTATGGTGACCGAGCGCATTTGATTCGGCGTACCCAGGCATGCGTGCCCAGTAGACGCCGCGCACGTATTCCCGCCAGCCGAGTATTTGTCGAATGAAACCCTCCGCCGAGTGCAGCGGCGCCATCCCCGCGCGCCATGCAGCTTCGACGCGCGCCACGACTTCTTTCGGGCTGAGCATTTTCGTATTGAGTGCGAACGAAAGCAGCGAATGAAACAGTCGCGGCGCGCGCGAGCTCATGGCGTCTTGATAGGTGCCAAAATCGGGCAGCGCCTGCGTCAAGAAGAGCTCAAGCTGCTGGAGTGCCTCTGCCCGGTTGACCGGCCAGCGGAAAGTATTCGCACTGGGTTCTCCAAAACTCTTTATGCCAGCTTGCTGGATCGCCTCCCATAAGCGGCGATGATCGTGTGTTGGCCTTGCATCGGCGGGCTCGGGTGGAGCGCCAGACCAAGGGCGGCGGTTGTGATGGTCGTAATTCCATTTACCGCCTGCTGGCTGTCGATCTTCTTCAAGCAGAACACCATGCTTGCTCCTCATGTGACGATAAAACGACTCCATCGTCCAGCGCCGTCGAGATCCGAAGTACCGGGCCACTTCGTTTCGGCTGGTGTAGAAGTGGTCAGTGCCCACGCTGCCAATCGAAATAGGCAGGCGATTGGCATATTCGGCGAGCTGGCGGTCCAGGCGCCACTCATCGGGTTCCTGGTATTCCAAGCGAGTGGCTTTGTATAGGGCGATGAGCCGATCCAGATTGGCAGGGATGGCGTGTTCGTTGTCCGGGGCATCAATGGCCAGGTAGTGAACGCGATGGCCCGCGCGTTTCAGCTGCGCGGAAAAATCACGCATCGCTGCAAAGATGGCCAGTATCTTCTGTGCGTGGTGCAAGACGTAATCGGTTTCCTGCCTGACTTCCATCATCACGTACACAACGTCGTTCGAGCGTGTACCAAACCACGGATGAAGTGGATTGAGCTGGTCGCCCAGCAGCAGGCGGAGCGTAGTCATCGGGAAGCTCCTGGATGGCCGTGGGTATAACTCCCTATTTGCCTTTGATCTCGACACGGCGCCCTATGCGAGCGAGGCACGCGTGGAGGAATGCTGGGTGTTGTCACAGGCGTGGCAGTCATCGCCTGACTCATACGGACAGATCGCCGAAATGGATGCAGTCTGGCTACCAGTTGCCCTTGAAGTGGCCGGACGCCCGCAAAAGAAAGCCCGCTCAACGCGGGCACGGCGATTCCGTCAGGCGCAGGGCCGACGCTCAGTTCACCTCACCGGCAATAATCAATTTGCTCACGTCGTAGCCGCGCTGCGCAGCGCGCCTGCGTACGTCGTCCCATTGCCGTCGAGTCATGGATGGCTCGCGTGACAGGACCCATAGATACTTGCGGCTTGGGCTGCCAACCACTGCCCACCGGTATTCGGGGTCCAAGTCGATAACCCAATAGTCGGCCCATACCCAAGGAATCCAGCTCAGCCAACGCGGCGCAAACGTCACCTTGAGCGCACCAGCGCGATCGGATACCAGCCGGGCGACGCCAGTGGCATCTTCCTGCTTGCCCTCCGCCGTGCGGCAAGCGTTGTGCACACCCACGCTGCCGTCTGGCTCCAACGTGTAAGTGGCGGTGATATCGGCCACGCAGTGACGCTCGAAAAACAAGGGTAGACGAGCGATCTCATGCCAACGCCCCAAGTAATGGGCCAGATCGAATGGCGCCACCGGTACGTTCTGAAGGGTTTGGGACGATGCCATGCCCGCGAATAGAAGCAGAGTTAGCGTGCAGAGGCCGTTTCGGATCACTGAACGAAGCCTCTTGAGTGCAGACATGAGATGACGTTCCAAAGGTTCGCGCTATCGGGTAGCTGTTGCAGACCACAGATGCTTACGAGCGGTAATGGATTTTGGATGCAGCTGCCCCCCGGGCGAGCGTACGTTGCGCCTGGCGCTTACGAATAGCACACGCCCGACAGCCCGGCACGGCCCGCTGGCGGTGGGGCGCCGCGCCCCTGTCACGGCCGGACGGTCAACATCCCGTGCATCCAAACCCGCCATCTGAACGTATGAAGGGGTAAGCGACGTCGCTATGCGACCGGGCGCCAGCCTGATCCATCGTTCTGGCGATCTCAGAGTTTGGCAGGTTGATTACAGTTACCATGGTGCGCGGTAAAAATGTCATGAACGTCACACCCTTCCAGACCAGACGACGCGTATCCAAGATGAATCAAACGGTTGTCGACGCACGCTTTTGGTCGGACCAGGTCGCCGCGGTCGCCCGCAACCGTGATGTCGACAGCTTCATGCGGATCTACGATTACTTTTTTCCGCGATTGCTTCGTTACCTCCTCGGGCTCGGACTGAGCGAGGCGCAGGGGCAGGAACTGGTGCAGGAAACCATGCTGCGGCTATGGCGGCGCGCCGACCTGTTCGACCCGGCGCGCGCGAGTCTTTCCACATGGCTGTTTCGAATTGCCCGCAATCTTTACATCGATCATGCACGCGGCGAGCCGGCGGCCTGGTTGCCCATCGAGGAGGGAGCCGATTGGCTGGACGGACAAGCCTCTTCGCACTTCGATCATTCCGCCGAATCGTTCACCGACCAGGCCAATCTCAAGCGGGCGATCGATGAATTATCGCCCGTACAAGCACGTTTGATCCGCATGTCCTATTTTGAATCCAAAAGTCACAGCGAAATCGCCAAGGAACTGGGAATGCCTCTCGGCTCGGTCAAATCGCATTTACGCCGGGCGTTCTCCAAATTGCAGAGCAGCATGAGGTCGATCCCATGATGCCGCACCATCATCTTGATGAAGCCACCCTGGTTGGCTATTCGGCCGGGGCTCTTCCCGATGCATTCGCAGTGGTGGTGTCGGCGCATCTGTCGATCTGCCCGATATGCCGGGACAGTTTGCGCGACGCCGATGCCATTGGTGGGGCGCTGCTGGCACAGCAATTGGAAGGCGCACAGCCGTCGTCGCAGGCCCGGGAGGCGATGTTGGCCAAGTTGGCATCCACGCCCATGGAAGCGCGATCTCCGTCTCAACCCATCCACAGGGTGGTGGATCCGGATGCACTGCCGGCGGCGCTGCACCCGTATTTTGGAAAAAGCTTCAACGATCTGCGCTGGAAAGGCGTGGCGCCTGGCATGCACATCATCCGCGCCGCACGTGTCTCCGACGGCACATTGATGCTGCTGCGCATTGCCCCAGGAAAAAGCGTGCCGATGCACAGCCACGGCGGCAACGAGCTTACGATGATCCTGCGAGGTTCTTACCAGGATGGCCTGGGGCATTTTTCACCGGGCGACGTGGCCGACCTCGACAGCGACATCACCCATCAGCCCGTCACCATGCCCGGAGGGCCATGCATTTGCGTGGCAGCCACCGATGCACCGTTGCGCTTCGAAGGCTGGCTTGCGCGCATGCTGCAGCCCTTGGTCAAACTCTAGCGTGCTTGGCTGATAGTTCCGTCAAGGCATTGAACATAGCAGTCGGCGCCTGCCGGGCGATACATTCATGACAACTGCCATCATGCTTTTTCGCCGCGATTTGCGGCTGAAAGACAATCCCGCCTTGGCAGCGGCATGTACAGCGCATGCGCGCGTCCTGCCGCTGTATGTGCATGCCCCGCATGAGGAAGCGCCGTGGCAGATAGGACGTGCCAGCCAGTGGTGGCTGCATCACTCCTTGCAGGCACTGCAGCAGCAGCTGCAAGAGCAGGGCGCAAGTTTGCATCTGCGTCAGGGCGACACCTTGGAAGTGCTGCGCCACGTCATCGAGCGCAGCGGCGCGACGGCAGTTTATTGGAACCGCCTTTACGAACCCGCGCTGATCAAGCGCGACACGCATATCAAGCAGGTGCTTGGCGGGCTCGGCATACAGGTTCATACCTACTCGGCCGCGTTGTGGTGCGAGCCGTGGCAGGCGCAAACCAAGCATGGCGAACCCTATCGCGTCTTTACACCGTATTGGCGCAGCGTGCGTCCTACCGTACATGTCTGTGCGCCGTTACCGGAACCCGTGGGAGCACCATGGGCCGAGCTTCCTGTGAGCTTGCCACTGGACGCTTTCAGGCTGTTGCCACGCATTCGTTGGGATGGCGGCTTCGCTACGACTTGGCGCCCTGGCGAGCAGGGCGCGTGCGAAGCGCTGGAGTTGTTTTGCGACGACGCATTGACCGACTACGCCACGGGCCGGGACTTGCCAGCGCGGCATGGCACTTCGCGGTTATCGCCGCACCTGCATTTTGGCGAAATCTCGCCGCGGCAAATTCTGCATGCCTTGCACGACCGTACGCATCGCCTGGATGCGCGGCGACGGCCGGACATCGAACCTTACTTGCGGGAATTGGGTTGGCGCGAGTTTGCTCATCACCTGCTTTATCACTTTCCGCGTACGCCCACTGAAAGTTTCAATCCAAGGTTCGCCAGCTTTCCCTGGGCGCCTGACGACCGGCTGATGTTGAAACGCTGGCAGCAAGGCCGCACGGGCATTCCGCTGGTCGATGCAGGCATGCGCGAACTCTGGCACACCGGTTGGATGCACAACCGGGTGCGCATGGTGGTTGCCAGTTGGTTGACCAAAAACCTTCGGCAGCATTGGCTGCATGGCGCGCGATGGTTCTGGGACACGTTGGTGGATGCGGACCTGGCCAACAATACGCTTGGGTGGCAGTGGGTCGCCGGTTGCGGGGCGGATGCCGCGCCTTACTTTCGCGTGTTCAACCCAGTCACCCAGGCCCGGAAATTTGACCCGGACGCCACGTATCTGCGCCGATGGTTGCCCGAACTCGCCGACATGCCAGTCGAGTTGATACACGAACCATGGCGGGACCCTGGCGCATGCGCGCGCAGCGGCTACCCGTTGCCCATGCTGGATCTGGCCGCATCACGCGCGCAGGCGTTGGGCGCTTACCAGTCATGGCATAAGTAAGGCGTGCCCGCGCGGCACACCTGCATCCGTTCGTCGACCGCTTCCGTATGAAGCTCTACAAGGTCGAAGGACAGCATCATGGCTACCGGCAAACAGGTTGCGGCTTCTGCGAAAAAGCACGAAGCAGCACCACGTGGCAATTTCCCCGTATCGACGATCGGGCGCGCAGCAGCTGCGCTGCGTTGTTGGTTCGATACGTCTTCGGCTGGGGAAGGCGCATCCAAGGACGATAACGTGATTGACTGGCTGCGTGCGGTCCCGTTCCTGGCCATGCATCTGGCTTGTCTCGGTGTGATATGGGTGGGCGTATCCAAGGTGGCCATCGCCACGGCGGTGGCGCTGTACGCTATCCGAATGTTTGCGCTCACCGGTTTTTACCATCGGTACTTTTCGCATCGCACGTTCCGCACATCGCGTGCCGTGCAATTCGTGTTCGCCGTGATCGGCGCCTCATGCGTGCAGCGTGGTCCGCTGTGGTGGGCCGCCCATCATCGCCAGCATCATCGTCATGCCGATACCCAGCAGGATCCGCACTCGCCCGGCATACATGGTTTTCTTTGGAGCCACATGGGTTGGTTCCTCACCGCGCGGGCCTTCCGCACCGATATCGCACGCGTGCCGGATCTGGCAGCTTTCCCCGAACTGCGTTGGCTCGACCGTTACGACACGCTTGTTCCTGTCATCCTGGCGTGCATGCTCTACGGTGTGGGCGCATGGCTGGGACATGCAGCGCCTGCGCTGGGCACCAGTGGCGCCCAGATGCTGGTGTGGGGATTCTTCGTCTCGACGGTCGTGCTGTTCCATGCCACGGTTACCATCAATTCGTTGGCGCACCGTTTCGGCGCGCGTCGGTTCGAGACGAAAGACAGCAGCCGCAATAATCTCTGGCTGGCGCTGATCACCTTCGGCGAAGGTTGGCACAACAACCATCATTTCTATCCAGGATGTGCCAGGCAAGGTTTCAGGTGGTGGGAAATCGACCTCACGTTTTACGGCCTGAAAGCACTTGCCGCACTCGGCCTGGTGCATGGCCTCAAGCCAGTGCCTGCGTGGCTGTCCGCCAAAGTGAGGGGTTGATTCCATGCGCATCGCAGTGGTCGGATCTGGTATCGCGGGCTTGGCGTCGGCATGGCTGTTGTCGCGCAAGCATGCGGTAACCCTGTACGAAGCCAACGATTACCTGGGGGGACACACGCATACGCATGCCATTGAGCTGGAGGGGCGGCAGTATGCGATCGATACTGGTTTTATCGTCTTCAACCCGCAACATTATCCCTTGCTAACCCGTCTGTTTGCGGAGCTAGGCGTCGCATCGAAGCGCACGACCATGAGCTTTTCCGTGCACAACGAGGCAAGCGGGCTCGAATACAACGCTACGTCGCTGGACGCGTTGTTCTGCCAGCGGCGCAACGCATGTTCGCCGCGCTTTCTCGGCATGGTTCGGGATCTGCTTCGCTTCTATCGTGAAGCGCCAGCGTTGTTGGCTGAGGATGGCGAGGAGCCTACGTTGGGCGACTGGCTGGCGCTGCATCGATATGGGAAAGCCTTCCGCGACGATCACCTGGTGCCCATGGCATCGGCACTGTGGTCGGCACCACCGCGTGACATCCTGCAGTTTCCGATGCGCTACCTGGTCCAGTTCATGGCCAACCATCAGATGCTGCAGGTGAGTGGCAGATCGGAATGGCGCGTGGTCGAGGGTGGATCTCAACGCTACGTGCAAGCCATGCGCAGGCACTGGCGCGTCACCGAACGCCTCAACTGTCCTGTGTTGTTGGTGCAGCGACAACTGGATGGCGTATGGATCCGCACCCATGATGGCGCTGACCGGTACGACCATGTCGTCATGGCGTGCCACAGCGGCCAGGCGCTGCTCGCGCTGGAAGAGCCGAGCGATGCCGAGCACGCCGTGCTGGGAGCCATTCCTTACCAGGCCAACGACGTGGTGTTGCACACCGACGAACGTCTGTTGCCGCGGGCCAGAAAAGCCTGGGCCGCCTGGAATGCCTTTGTGCCTGCGGGCGCGGATGATGCGTGCACGGTCAGCTATTGCATGAACCTGCTGCAAGGTATCGCGGCACCGAAGCCGCTGGTGGTGACGCTCAATCGCAGCCACGCCATTGACGAGAGCAAGATTCTGCGGCGCATGCGTTATCACCATCCCGTGTATACGCGCGCGTCGGTGGCCGCACGCCATCGCAAGCACGACATCCAGGGTAAGCAGCGTACCTGGTACGCCGGTGCCTATTGGGGCTGGGGTTTTCATGAAGACGGTATCCGCAGCGCGGTGGAAGTTGCCCGCGCCCTGGGAGTCGACTGGCTTGGTCAAGCGCGCGCGACCGTGCATGCGGTGGAGGAGAGTGCCGCGTGAGCATGCTTCGCAAGACCACTCCAGAGACCCTGGCCAGCGCGGTTTATGAGGGTGTCGTGCAGCACCGCCGGCTGGCGCCTCATCCCCATGCATTCCAGTATCCGATCGCGCAGCTCTATCTTGACCTGGATGAAATCGACCAAGTGTTCGCGCGGCATGCTTGGTGGTCGGTCAACCGCGCGAACCTGGCGCAATTCCGCCGCAGCGATTATCTCGGGGACCCGCAAGTGCCCTTGGCGGAAGCTGTCAGGCGCACGGTGGAACAGGCCACCGGAGAGTGGCTGACCGGCCCCATACGCATGCTCACGCATTTGCGTTACTTCGGTTACGTCTTCAACCCGGTGACGTTTTATTACTGCTACGCAGCCGATGGCTGCACGCTGGCGGCCATCGTGGCAGAGATCACCAATACGCCATGGAAGGAACGCCACGCGTACGTGCTGCCCATCGAGGATGCGCTCAAGCAGGGCAGGGCATTGGTTTGGGAATTCGCCAAAACCTTTCACGTATCGCCTTTCATGCCGATGGATTGCCAATACGCATGGCGTTTCACCACGCCCGGCGAAAACCTCCACGTGCACATGGATGTTTCCAAGCGCGGGCAGCGCCAATTCGACGCGCATTTGCGCATGGTCCGCCGCCCGCTGTGCAAGCGGACACTGGCGCGGGTGCTATGGCGTTACCCCCTGATGACCCTGCAGGTGATGGGGGCCATTCACTGGCAGGCATGGCGGCTCTGGCTGAAACGCAATCCGGTCTACGACCATCCTCGCTTATCGAGAGGCTCACGATGAATGCAGTAGTCGATCAACCCAATACGGCCGCGATCGGCGCGGTGCAACGGGTGTTGCGTGCAAGCCTGCTCAAGCAGCTGCGGCCAATTCGCCACGGACGGGTAGTGCTTAGCGATGCACTGGGAACCGAAGTACTCGGTCCGCACAGTGCGGACGCGGTGGATCTCACCGTGCACCTGCAGGTACACGATATGGATTTCTACCGCGCAGTCGCCGCCAACGGTAGCGTTGGCGCCGCAGAAGCCTACATGGACGGTTCGTGGTCTTGCGACGCTCCGGTTAGCCTGGTGCGCCTGCTCGTGCGCAATCGGGACCTGCTCGATGGCATGGAAGGAGGGTTGGCTCGCCTCGGCGGTGCGACCATGCGCCTGTGGCATGCCTTGCGGCGCAATACACGCACGGGAAGCCGCAAGAACATCGCCGCGCATTACGACCTTGGCAACGAATTTTTCCGCCTGTTCCTGTCGCCGGACCTGATGTATTCCTCGGCACTATGGGAGCCTGGCATCAGCACGCTGGAAGCGGCCTCGGAACGCAAGCTGCAGCGCATCTGCGAGCGCCTGCAACTACAGGCGAGCGACCACGTCATGGAAATTGGCACTGGCTGGGGTGGCTTTGCGCTCTACGCAGCCAGCCACTACGGCTGCCGCGTCACGACCACGACCATCTCGCGCGAGCAGCATGCATTGGCGAGCGCACGCGTCGCCGAGGCCGGCCTGTCGGATCGGGTGACGGTGCTACTGCAGGATTACCGCGATCTGCAGGGCCAATACGACAAGCTTGTCTCCATCGAAATGGTGGAAGCCATCGGCGCGGAATTTCTGCCCGCTTATTTCGCCAAGCTATCCGGACTGCTCAAGCCGGAAGGCCTTGCAGTGTTGCAAGCGATCACCATCGAGGATCACCGTTACGAGCAGGCGCTGAAGACGGTCGATTTCATCAAGCGCTACATATTTCCGGGCAGTTTCATTCCCTCGATCGACGCATTGGTCGCCGCAAAGACCTCCAGCAGCGATCTTGCCCTGATTGAACTCAGCGATTTCGGCCTGTCCTACGCGCAAACCCTGCAGGCCTGGCGCGAACGTTTTATGAGCCGTTTGGAGCGCGTGCGCCAGCTTGGTTTCGATGAGCGCTTCATCCGCATGTGGGAGTTCTACCTTGCCTATTGCGAAGGCGGCTTTCGCGAACGCTCGATTGGCGTGGCGCATCTGGTACTGGCCAAACCTGGCTATCGCCCAGGGTGATGCCGATGCAAAGCCAGGTGATGACTTTTTGGCTAACGCTGTTCGGCTATGAAGCAGCATGGTTTTGCAGTGTGACAGCTGCCGGCAACGGCATGGCGTGGCCCGGCGTGCTGGCAGCCACGCTATTTGTGGGTTGGCGGCTGATCGAGTCGCGGCAGCGTCGCGTCGAGTGCCTATTACTGGGAGTGGCTTTGCTGTTGGGTGCGAGCATGGAAAGCGTGTGGATTCGCAACGGCTGGATCACTTATGCCTCGACCTGGCCGATGCTGCCGGTGCCAGCTTGGATCCTTGGACTCTGGGCGTGCTTTGCGCTGACCGTATTGCCGCTATTTGGCTATTTGCGTAAACGCACTTGGCTGGCCGTGGCCGTCGGCGGCGTAGGCGGTCCGCTTGCCTATGCAGCAGCCGAGCATGGTTGGCATGCGGTTATGGTGCAGGCGCCGGCCTGGCGTGGTTGGTGTGCGATCGCCGTGGGCTGGGGTGTGGCGCTTCCTCTGCTCGTCGCCCTGGGACACCGCAACCGATTAGAGCTCGCAGCATCGGCGCAGCAGGAAGATACCTTATGAATGTAATCGCTTTGCTGTGCCTGGTGTGGTTGCTCGCGGCGTTGATGATGGTATGGGGATGGCGCTGGCAGTTGCACTACAACAATGCGGGCATTGTCGATGTGTTGTGGGCGAGCGGGCTGGCCGGTGCGGCCTTGCTGATAGCGCTGCTTGCACGCGGCGACGTCTCGCATCGCGCCGTAACTGGCGCGCTCGGTGCCATCTGGGGATGGCGGCTGGCAGCGCATTTGTGGCGGCGCGTGAGAAACGAATCCGAAGACGGGCGCTACCGCTATCTGCGCTCGCACTGGCAGAACAGCCAATTGAAGTTCTTCGGTTTTTTTCAGCTGCAAGCCCTATTGGTCGTGCTGTTTTCGCTTCCGTTCCTGGCTGCGGCGTGCAATGCACAACATCACTCTGCCTGGCTGGTCGTGGGTGTGGTGATCTGGATCGTCGCCGTTACCGGCGAAGCGGTCGCGGATAGGCAACTGGCTGCGTTCCGTGCTGTCCCGTCCCATCGCGGCAAAACCTGTCAACGCGGTCTGTGGCGTTATTCGCGCCATCCCAATTACTTCTTTGAATGGTTGCATTGGTTTGCCTACGTGGCGTTGGCGGTCGGTTCGCCGTTGGCGTGGCTGGCGTGGGCGGGGCCGGTACTGATGTATGTGTTCTTGCGCTGGGTCAGCGGTATTCCGTTTACCGAAGCCCAGGCCTTGCGCTCGCGTGGCGAGGAGTACCGCCGCTACCAGCAACGTACGCCGATGTTGTTCCCCTGGTTTCCCAAGCATCTTCCTTAAAAGGCTTTCGCATATGAATACGTGGGTCGCTGACATGCCATCGCCAACCTCCGACCGCCCAGCGTCAGGCTTGCTTGGGTGGGCCGAACGCGGTTGGATCGTGGATCCACTGGTGCGCCGGGGCATTCGCCATCTTTGTGCTCAACGCTTGCGGCAGGAATTCGCCGGCGGCGCGGAGGAGCAGGCCAATCGCTTCCAATCGTTGATCGACTCGCTGCGCGAAAGCCCGATCGCGGTGGATACGGATGCCGCCAACCGGCAGCATTACGAACTGCCTGCCGAGTTCTTCAAGCTTTGTCTCGGGCCACGCCTCAAATATTCGTGCTGCTTCTATCCCACTGGTGGGGAGTCGCTTGCCGAAGCCGAAGAGGCCATGCTCAGGCTTTATGCAGAGCGCGCAGAACTCGCCAATAACCAACGCATCCTCGAATTGGGATGCGGCTGGGGCTCACTCACATTGTGGATGGCGGAGCGGTTTCCTGCTTCGCGTATTCTTGCCGTGTCCAATTCCCGCAGCCAGCGCCTGCATATCGAAGCGGAATGCCGCCGGCGAGATTTGTTCAACGTCGAGGTCATCACCCGCGACGTAAATACCCTGCAACTTGACGCATCGCAGTTTGATCGATGCGTATCCGTTGAAATGTTCGAGCACATGCGCAATTACGAACAGCTGATGACGCGCATCGCTAGCTGGCTCAAGCCGGGCGGCAAGCTGTTTGTGCACATCTTTGCGCATCGCACGTTGATGTATCCCTTTGAAACGCTGGGCGATGACAACTGGATGGGAAGGCACTTCTTTAGCGGCGGCCTGATGCCATCGGTTGATACGCTGCTGTGGTTCCAGCGCGGCCTCTCATTGGAACAACGGTGGCTAGTAGACGGCGAGCATTACCGCAGAACGGCCAATCACTGGCTGGAGCGCCAGGACAGCCAGCGCGCCAAGGTCATGCCGGTACTGCAACAGGTCTATGGGGCAAATGCGTCGCTCTGGTATCAGCGCTGGCGCATGTTCTGGATGGCGTGCGCGGAATTGTTCGGCTATGCGAATGGCCAGGAATGGCTGGTGGCCCACTACCGCTTCGTTCGCTAAAACAAATCCATCTTGCAAGAGAACCACTTACATGAACATGTCGCGAAAGATACTGGCCACTATCGGCTTTACCTTGGCATCGATGGATGTGGGCGCGGCTGCACTGCCGCCGATCCAACCCGTGCCTTACGTCGATTTGACGCGATTCATGGGGCGCTGGTACGTCATTGCATCCATTCCCACGCGTTTCGAGAAAGACGCCTATAACGCCGTGGAGACCTATACGCTGAAACCGGACGGCCGTGTCTACACGGCATTCCGTTTCAACAATGGCGGCTTTGATGCCCCCGAAAAACATATCCACTCGCTCGGCATCGTCAAGCCCGACACCGGCAACGCCGTATGGGGCGTGCAATTGTTCTGGCCGTTGCAGGCGCAGTACATCGTGGCTTATCTCAGCAAGGATTACGGTGAGACCATCGTTGCCCGCGATGCCCGCGACTACACCTGGATCATGGCGCGAACGCCAAGTGTTTCGCCTGATGTCTACCAGGCGCTCATGCAAAAAGTGAAATCGCTCGGCTACGACGTTTCACAGGTACGCAAGGTGCCGCAGCATTGGCCCGACGCAAACATGCCGCTCGCTGGACAGTGATCACGCGGGACATAAAAAACCCCGCGTGTTTGCGGGGTGTGAAATGCGGGCCGGCTGGGTGGGATTGCCTGCCCGGCCTCACGAACACCGCGCCATCCTTTGGCGCCAATCAGGGGTTCGATGAGCGTGCACTTGAATGGGCGTTATCCATGGGGAGTGCGACGAGGCAACAAGGCAAGAAATTCACGCCGCAAGGCCGCGTTATCCAGGAAAGCACCGCGCATCACGCTGTTGACCATGCGCGCGTCATCATCTTTGACGCCGCGCCAATGCATGCAGTAATGATCGGCTTCCAGCACGACGGCAAGCCCGTCAGGCTTCAGGCGTGAGCTGAGCAGATCAGCGATTTGCACGATGGCTTCTTCCTGGATTTGAGGCCTGCTCATCACCCATTGCACCAGGCGTCCGTATTTGGACAAGCCAATCAGGTTGGAGTCCTTGCTGGGCAGCACGCCTATCCAGATATGCCCCATGATCGGACACAGGTGGTGTGAGCATGCGCTGCGTACCCGCAGCGGGCCGACGATCGTCAGTTCGTTCAAGCGCTCGGAGTTGGGGAACTCGGTCACCGTTGGCGGCGGAAGGTAACGGCCGGCAAACACTTCCTGCACGAACATCTTCGCCACCCGAGCCGCGGTGTCTTGCGTGTTGTGGTCATGGTCCACATCGATGACCAGCGAGCGCAATACGGCCTGCATCTTTCCCGCCACTTCCTGCTGCAGTAGATCCAGTTCGCCATCGCGGATGAATTCCGCAATGTTGTCGTTGGCGTGAAAGCGGGCGCCGGCTTGCTGCACGCGTTCTCGAATACGTTGGGATAACGGCACACAATCGTTCAAGCGTTGGGGAATGTCCTTCGTTGCCGTGGCCATGCTAACTCCGGGTAAATAGGGAAGAGATAGATCGAACAACCGACCGCATCACACATGGTTTTTATACGGACACAATCAGCTGTTGGATGCATGCGGGGGTAAGACAGCTGTGCCCGAATCAAGATCGAAGGTGGGGCGTTGGATGGCAGTTGCATCCATAGACATGCAGGCTACGTAGGGATGAAGTATGGTTCGCAACGTTACTTGCGACAGGTCCGAGGTCGCGTATGAGTTCTAAGATTTTGCTGGTGGGCGCAACAGGCCTGGTCGGGCAGGGTGTGCTCAAAGTCTTGTTGCAGGCATCGCCGGTATGCCAAGTGACCGTGCTGGTGCGCCGCCCCTTCCCGGTCGAGCACCCCAGGATTCGCGTCATGCAAATTCCTGATTTCTCGACGAGCTTTCTTGAACAACTGGACCTGAGCGGGATCGACGCCTGCTTCTATTGTGCAGGACCGTTGCCGGTGTTGCTCTCCGAATCAACTTATCGAGCGGCGACTGTCGGGGTGCTCGAACACGTAGCCGCCGCGTATGCGAAGAGCAATCCCCACGGGTATCTGATCTATATCTCTGGCATGGGCGCCAATCCAGGCAGTCGCTGGATGCCCTTGCGAGTCAAGGGGCTGGCCGAGGCGACGCTATGCCGCTTCGGTCTTGCATTCACCTGTCTTCGGCCGGGGGTCATCAGGCCTACTCAAGGGGAGCGGTCGCCACATCCTGTTCGTCGCGTGCTCTATATGTTGAGTGCGCCGGCTCTGGCGCTCGCAGAGAGGCTCATGCCGGGAGTCATCACCTCCACGGACGCGGTGGGTCGCTGCATGGTGCAGCTGACTCAAGCTCCGATGCCGCATCCACCGATCGTCGAAAATAGACAAATCAATGAGCTTGCCAGCAAGTGATCCCTCGCGCCGTGTTTCACCGAGCGTCGGTCGAGCCTTACGCCCATAAAACGAGACATCAGGTACCCATGCATTCCAGGTTCGCCGTCGTCTTTCGACCATGTTTTCCTGCAGCTTTATCAATATTTACTTGAAAGCAATCTAGCGGTCTGTGGCATGCGCATGCGAAAAATGTCGGCCGGTGCCATGCGACGCGTATCGCGTGGCGGGTAACCGAACTGCGCCTTGAATGCCCGACTGAAGGCCGCTTCTGATCCATATCCCGCTTTGTGAGCGACCTCGGATATCTTGAATTTGCCGGTGTGCAACAACTCTGCAGCGATGCTCAAGCGCCATCGCGTTAGATAGCGCAGCGGCGGTACGCCTACGGCGGCGGTGAACCGATTTGAAAAGATGGATCTCGACATCGCCGCAGTGCTTGCCAGCGACTCCACCGTCCACGCGCGGCCCGGCTCCAGATGCATGGCATTCAATGCTCGCCCGATACGTTCGTCGCTCAAACCGAATAGCCATCCAAGCCGACTGCCCTGGCTGTTGATCCATGTGCGCAAGGCGCGGATAACCAGCAGGTCGATGAGCCTGGAGATCATGAGGGAGGAGCCTGGACCGACATGGCTCGACTCCTCGGTCAGGAACTGCGAGATCGTTGCCATCCACGGCGGCACGTCATCGCTATCGCGTTTTAGGTGAATGATGCTAGGAAGCCCAGTGAGCAATGAGCGCAATGGCTCAGAGTTGAAATGAAATACCCCTGCGAGAAAGCATCCCACGATGTCGTGGTTGGCTGCCCAGCGTACGCTGCGCGTTTCCTGGGTGGGGTTGAAAGACATATTGGCCTCAATGCGCCGGTGCGCTTTACCGTCAGACCGATCACGCAGTGTGTAGCCATCGGTATGCAGCAGCAGGACAAAGTCGCCCGGTTTCAGGAGCACCGGCTCACCATCTTTTTGCGAGATCAATGCTTTGCCGTCACACAGATGCAGGAAGCCTGCCGGCCCTGGTGGAAAGGTCACCTCGGTACTGGCACCCAGTTCACCGTGGAAGACGATGTCGCCACGAAGACAAACCAGCTTGAGCACTTGCGACAGTGCGTCACCCTGATAGGCCAGCATGGGTTGTTTCTTCACCTTGTCGACGGATGCCGCATCGGTCGCGACACGCCGATGGTTCAATCTTTTCCCGGGTCGATGCACTTTCGAAGGTTCGATGACGACAATTTTCCGCCACGAGATGTGAGGGATCTGGCGGAGCACTCTAAGGAAGGCGTCGGAGACTGACCATATCGTGGCGTCTCGTTTACATGACCTATCGTATGACGGCGCATGAATGCCGAAAAAATCCTTGCATCCCTGACCTTGGACGCTCATTAAAAAAGCCGCCCTCAATGGAGGACGGCTTTTTCGTTTCTGCGCGGTATCCATCTTGTGTGATCCAGCATTTGCCCGCGCTCGCTGACCACGGCCGATCTGTACTGCTTATTTTGCAGCAGCTTCAATCGCCTTCGCCAAACCGTCCGGATCGGTAAGGAATGGAGTATGACCTGTCGGCAGGGTGTACTCGGCCCGCACCGGCGTGGCCGCAACCATCTTGGCCTGGAACGATGGGCTGATGACTTGATCCATGGCTGTATGGATATAAACCTTGTCGACCTTGCCGAAGTTGGCGGCAGTCACATGCACGGGAGTAGCCAGGGGGCCTACGGGCTCGTCCAGGATCAGATCGGGGATGGCCTTGCGCAGCTCGTCAGGACCGCCATTGGCAAACAGATCGGCGCGCGCCGCATAGTCGATGGAAGCAATACCCTTTGCTTTGTCGATCTGCAAATGCGGACCAATTTTGGCGTCGGCATCCTTGTTGGCCATCGACACGAGCGAGTCGCCATCTTGCGGCAGATAGGCTGCGACAAACACCAGGGTCTTGACCTTGTTGGGCGCCTTTTCCGCGGCGTCGGCAATGACGATGCCACCGAAACTGTGACCGACCAACACGGCAGGATGATGAAATTTGTCCAGTGCGGTCACTACGGTGTCGCGATAGAGATCGAGGCTGACCTTGTCCGGTGCAGCGGGTGCGCCAGGACGACCGGGCAGGTCGACAGCAACAACCTTATAGCCATCGGCTTGAAGTTTGGCGGTGACATGGCCCCATACCTGGGCGTCTTCGAAAGCGCCGTGGACCAGGACGATGGGTGGCTTCTCCGCAGCCATGGCGCTGGTGCCAAAAGCCATGGCCGAAGTGAGAAGGACAGCTAGTGGGAGTTTCATCGGTAGCACTTCCTGGTAGAGGCATCGGTGCGGATGCCGTGAGTTGGAATCTGGTTTTGAAAAAGCCGCAGATATGCCGCTGCCTCCGGGTTCCATGGATAGTGGAGGGGCTTTGGCTGGCAACTCTAGGGAGCGCGTCGGGGGCTCACCATATCCTGGTGTCCCGTTTACTTGATCCATCGTACGTTTCGTGCATCCGCAACCACGACGCCGGTGATCATCGTAGGCTGGGATGAAAATCCCAGCATCGCCATGCTCATGAAAGTTGGGATTTCATCCCAGCCCACGTGAACGTCAAACGAGTTCCGAACTTCGTGCGCGAAAGACACCCGTCTGTGCGATTCGCTGTGCATCACGCGGCGGATAGCCAAACTCGTCCTTGAAGGCGCGGCTGAATGCTGCCTCCGATCCATAACCCACGCGTTGCGCCACCTCTGTCACTTTCAGCGTACCGCCGCGCAGCAGGTCGGCTGCGATCGTCAATCGCCAACGTGTCAGATAGCGCAGCGGAGGAAGCCCCACCACCGCCGTGAAACGATCGGAAAACGTCGAGCGCGACATCATGGCCGTTCCGGCGAGCGCGGAGACGGTCCACGCGCGGTAGGGTTCCCGATGCATCGCATTCAACGCGCGCCCCACGCGTTCATCGCTCAATCCTGACAGCCAGCCGACCCGGCTACCTTGACGGCTGACCCACATGCGCAGTGTGCGGATCACCAGCAGATCGATAAGCCGCGAGATCATCAGCGATGACCCCTGGCCACCGCTACGCGATTCCACGTCCAGAAAATGCGAGATGGCGGCCAGCCACGGAGGCTCGCTGACTTTGTCGCACGTCAGATGAATAAGCTTGGGGAGCCCGGTGAGCAAGGAGCGTAACGGCGCGCCATCAAAATAAAATGAACCTGCAAAAAAGGATCCAGCGACGCCATCATCGATCGCCCATTTAAACGTCTGGGCATTGCTGCCCGGCCCAATGTCTATCGCCGCCTCGAAGCATTGACGCGACTTGCTGCCCGCCTCGCTTCGGATCGTGTGTCCGTCTGCATGTGGCAACAGAGCAAAATCGCCGGGGCGAAGCAGCACGGGCTCCTCATGAGGCAGTGATACCCACAGCTCCCCCGTGCGCAGATGCAGGAAGGTGGCCGGCCCCGGCGGGAAATTCACCTCGGCGGCGCTGCCAAGTTCGCCATGAAAAACATGATCGCCGCGAAGGCGTATCAGCTTGAGTACCTGGGACAAGACATCGGAGTGCTCAGACAACATGGCTGGCTCCTTTGGCATTTGAAAAGGCCGCATCTGGCGATCCTCCTGGCAATGCCAAGGGTAGCTCCTTTGAGAGTGCGAGCACGGCCCCTGCGCAGATATTCGCGGTCGCCCGTTGTAGATGGCGGTAATGGGCATCGTTGGCTGGCTCTCCCGCACGCGCCTTCCGCCCGCGCAACACCCCGAGAGTCATCTTGACCCACTGATCACATTGCGGCCAGGATGCTGCGCTCCAGATATCGATATCCAACCCGGGGTTGCAGTGCGCATGACGGATGAATCGAAAATCGTGAAAGAGAAGCAGAACCACCGCACCGGTGACACCTCCGCAGATACGGAGGCGAGTGGCAAGATCTCACGCCGCGAATTCCTTACAGGCACGGCCATCACCGCGGCCGGCTTGATGATCGTGCCTCGCCATGTCCTGGGTGGGCCCGGCCATACGCCGCCCAGCGATCGATTGAACATTGCCGGCATCGGTGTCGGTGGCATGGGCATGCACAACATGCGCGCCCTGGCTGGCGAGAACATCGTCGCTCTGTGCGATGTGGACTGGCGCTATGTCGACAAGTCCTTTCGCGGGATGGTCGACGGCCTGGGGAGAGCGCAGACGCGTCTCGATAAGGCCCAGACTGCGAAAGAACGCCAGGAACTGCACGACGAGATCGAGCAGACCAAGCTGCTTTCCAGCAAGTTCGATTCGATCAAGCGTTATACCGACTACCGCCGCATGCTCGAACAGCAGAAAGACATCGACGCGGTAGTCATTGCAACGCCAGATCACTTGCATGCGGTCATCGCCAGCGCGGCGATGAACCATGGCAAGCATGTGTACGTGCAGAAACCGCTCACCTGGTCGATTGACGAAGCCCGCCAACTATCCAGGAAAGCGAAAGACAATCCCAAGCTCGTCACGCAAATGGGAAACCAGGGGCACTCGACCGATGACGCCCGATTGATCAACGAGTACATCGCCGCCGGCGCGATCGGCGATGTGCGCGAGGTGCACGCGTGGACGAATCGCCCGCTGGCCTACTGGCCGCAGGGCATTCCACGTCCGCAAACCAAGCCGCGGCCAGACGACGCGGACTGGAGCGAGGACGCGGTGATGGACCGGCTCGCCAATGCCATGGTCGGCAACTATCCAAAGCCCGAAGGGCTGGCATGGGATCTCTTTCTTGGCCCCGGTCCCGTCGTCGACTATCACCCCATGTATCACCCGTTCAACTGGCGCGGCTGGGTGGATTGGGGCGTGGGTGCCCTCGGCGACATGGGCGCGCATCTGATCGATTCGCCGTTCTGGTCGCTGGACCTGGGCTTTCCGACATCGGTGGAAACCGTCTCGACGCCGTTCAACAAAGCGTCGTATCCCATGGCAACAATGACGTATTACGACTTCCCTGCACGCGGCAGCAAGCCGCCGGTGAAGCTCACCTGGTATGACGGCGCCTTGCTGCCGCCAGGGCTGGAAGCGTTGGGAGCGGGGCAGCTAAGCAAGGACGGCGGCGTCTTGTATGTGGGCGAGAAGGGCAAGCTGATCCACGAAACCTATGGCGCAAACCCGCGCCTGCTGCCGCAGTCGCTGCATGATGCGGTGGGCACGCCTCCGCAGCGCTTCGCGCGCATCAAAACCTCGCACGAGATGAACTGGGTGGATGCCTGCAAGGGCAGGGCGGAAGCCTCATCACCGTTCTCGTATGCCGCACGACTGACGGAGGTCATGCTGCTGGGCATCGTATCGCTTCGCGCGGGCGGCAGGATCGAGTACGACGCGGCGAACATGCGCATCACCAATATGCCGGAGGCCAACGCGTTTCTGCGTCGCGAGTATCGCGAGGGGTGGGCTGTCTAAAACACCAAGGCAGTTCCACATTTCACGGGGCATCGATTCATGACCGACAAACCCACGCCTGAAGACGTCGCGCTTTGGCAACGGCGCCTGGCCTCTCAGGCCAACAACCGAGCGTGGACACTCGCAGAAATGCTTCACCGCTCGCAGGCTGAAGATGAAGAAATGCTGCACGCTGCGCACGCAGCGATGCATTTCTGGAACATGGTTGGCGAGCCAAGCCATCACGCCCATGCCGCACAACTGCTCGCTCATGTGTATGCACTACTCAAGCTACCTGAGCCGGCAGCGCACTATTTGAGCAAAGCATTACCGTACTTCGAACAACATGGCAGCCCGCCATGGGAGAGGGCGTTTGCCCATGCGGTAGCAGCCAATGTTGCCTATGCAGAGGGCGATGCAGCAGCGCACGCGAAGCAATACGCGCAAGCACAGGAAGCCGCAACGCACATAACCGACCCCCAGACGCGTGAAATGTTCGCTGCCACGTTACGCGTCGTGCCTGTGCCAAATCTTTGAGATATCGCATCGGAGCCTATTGCTTCGTTCCGCCGAACTATCGCCGCTGAGAATGCGCATGCTCAGCCACATGACGCGCTCAATCGTCGCCAGAGGCCCGTGCGGCATATCGTGAGCGAGCCGCATCGATACCGGGAGCGTTCTCGAGCATCCATTCGGCAAGTCCTCAACCCTCCACCGCGATCGGTTATGGCGGATTAGGAGCGGGGCGCGCCATCGAGCATTTGCGGGGTATCGGTGTCGAGCTGCAAATGGTTTCGACGCGAAGCGCCGTTCACATTGGCGGCAGTGATTTCAGGACCATATTTCCGATGGCCGGCAACAAGCCTATCGAGGAGATCGAAGCCGGCTTATTGCCGGCGGCCACGGCGGCGCTTGACGAACTGGTCTGGTGGGCCAAGGCGACGATGGCTGCGCGGGCAGCTACGGCTTGATCGCTTCCAGGTGGCCCGTAATATCATGACCGACGTCACTTGGATGATCGGTCATGCATAGATACGCGAAGATCGAGCAAGCCGACTTGCCACTCGCCTCACGGCTGAGTTCTTCCTACGGCAGGGCTGATTTTGCCGACGCATTTTCGGTCGTGCTGTCAGAGACTGCCTCCCACGATGCAGAATCGCTCGCAAGACATATCTTTGATCAGCAGCCCGGATGGATCGGGGTGCTGCTGAAATTTCGGGACATTCTCGTATCCCCATTTGGCCTTAAGAAAACCTTTGATCTTCGGGCCAAAGGGGGTGGTCGGGTAAGCATTTTTCGCGTATTCGAACGGTATCCTGACGAAATCGTTCTCGGCGAGGATGACACGCATCTGAATTTCCGCGTGTCGGTATTCGTGCAGCCACCGTCTCAGAGGCGTCCCCGTCAACTGATCGTGACCACGCTCGTCTTTTACAATCGCCTGCTCGGCCGTGCCTACATTGCCCTGATCGCTCCTTTTCATCGCATGGTCGTGCGAGGCTCGCTTGATCGCGCACAGAGGAACGGATGGCCCACGTCATAACGCTTTAACGTAACCATCATTTACGGCACCGACATAGATTGCGCTGTGGTACCTATAGCTACCTGCCGCCACTTACTTCACGCGATCTGCTGGAAGTACACCCATGTCAGAGCCACCGTCAGCATCAGCGCGCGTACCACCTATGCGCCGGCGCCATATATGTAAAGAGTTTTGCATGTGCAGGATGTTTACGTAGACGGCCTGCCGCCAAAAATTTTTATTCTAATGATCAGACAGTATCTTACTTAAGGCATCGAAAATGACTCGAACTCGGCTCGGGACGGGTGCCCTTTGAGGCCGATATAAATGCAAGGGGGAAGGGGCTGGACGCAGATCGGGCAGCAAGGACACCAACCGGCCTTCCCGCAGCAACGGCAGCACAAGAGCGCTGGCCATCTGCGCTATACCGACGCCTGCCAGTACTGCTTCACACTCGGTTTCCTGATCGTCAGTCACGAAAACGGGCTGTGCAGGCGTCACCCTGTCACCATCCGCGAATATCCAAGGTGATGGTCTTCCGCTGTTACGGTCGATCAATACCGTCAAAGGCGCCTTTAGCAACGCTTTCTTGCTTTCCGGTCGCGTGATGCGCTTCAACAATTCCGGCGCACAAACGAAATGGAGCCAGCCTTGCGATACGGCTTTCGCAACGAAGCCATTGTTCTGGATATCTCCGCAGCGAATGCCGATGTCGATCTGCTCATCTACCGCATTTGCCAGTACGTCCGAGATGCGAATATCAACAATGAGTCCAGGATGCTTTGCAAGAACGGGCGCCAAGTCACGCACAAGGCGGCGCGCGATCATACTCGGTGCGGCAATGCGGACCATGCCTGAAGGGTCGTCGTTCGACGCTGTGGCTCCCGACGAAAAGATATCCTCGACCCCGGCAATGGCTTGAGCGCTCTTTTGCGCCAGCTGTTCTCCGAACTGGGTCAAACGGACGCCACGCGTATTGCGGTGGAACAAGGGTTCACCCAACGCCTTCTCGAGTTGCTTGACGACCCGCGTAATCACCTGCGGCGAAACGCCGAGCCTGAGCGCCGCTTCACGGAAGTTTTGACTTTCCGCTGCTGCATGAAAGATGCGCAATGCCTCAAACCTGTCCATCCATTTTCCTGAATGCTTGTCTGCCGCTAAACGGAATTGTAGACCCCGTCCAAAACCCAAGTGTTTCGATCCGAGGAATTCTCAATTCGCCACCCGGTTCATTTATTTGCGAGGAGGGCGTCGCCACAGTGAGAGAGGTCGATCTGACAGCCTCACTCGCACGTACAGCGAGGAGTTCTTACCTTAAAGGAAAACTGATGCAATCCGTATTGATGATACTGAGCGGTGCCACCTCGTGGACTCAACTTGATGGTTCGCAGCGTCCGACTGGATTCTGGGGCGAGGAGTTTGCTGTACCACATGAAATCCTGCTTGCCGCCGGCGCAAAAGTCGCCATCGCCACGCCCGGCGGCGTACCGGCTACAGTCGACGCGCTGAGCCTTTCTCCCGAAGCGAATCAGGGCGATGCTGCAAAGGCTGAGACCGTGTCCGCCTATCTCAACCAGCATGCCGCCGCACTGAACTCGCCACAGCGTATCGAAGATATCGATCTTTCCCGATTCGACGCGGTCTTCGTGCCTGGTGGCCACGGTCCAATGCAAGATCTGGCGGTGAACGATAGCGTTGGCCGTGTGCTGGCCGCAGCGCTTGCGGATCGAAGCAAGGTCGTCGCCGCGGTCTGTCACGGGCAAGCCAGCTTCCTCGCTGCCGGTACGCCATCTGTCTGGGCGTTCAAGGGCCGCCGCCTAACCGCTTTTACGAACACAGAAGAGACTCAGGTTGGTCTGGCGGCCAACGCGCCGTGGCTACTCGAGGATAGGCTGCGCGCGGCGGGCGCCTCGTTCGAGGCCGCAGACCCTTGGGGACCGCACGTGGTCGTGGACGGTAATCTTGTTACCGGACAGAACCCTGCGTCGGCTGCCCCCGTCACGCGTGCTGTACTGGATCTGCTGGCAGCACATGTCTAAGAACGATATCCAAGCCTTAATACACAAGCTCTGATCGACGTGATCGGCATCGCAAAGGCCGTTGTGCCTTTGCGATGTCCGTTACCTTGCTGTCGCGGCGAATAATCTACGTGAAGTTCGACAAGAAGCTGAGTGGGCGACTTCAAACCAACATCTCTCGCTCCCACCAGCCGCGAGTGTTCACACCGGTAGCATCGGCAAGACCTTCCAGCTTCGCGATGTCGTCGCGGGTTAACGTGATGCTGCTGGCTCGAACCAGACCATCAATATGATGGGGCTTGGTTACGCCGATGATGGGTGTTGTTCCCTTGGCGATGGCCCACGCCGTCGCGACATCGGCCGCTGTTGCATCCTGCTTTTCGCCGATTAACGCCAACTTGTCCGTCAGCGTTTTCAGTTGAGGCAGCATGCCGTTGTAAGTCTCAGCGCGGTTGCTTCCTGCCGGCAGTGGGTTCTGCGCACTGTACGTTCCGCTCAGTGCGCCTTGCTCAAGCACCATATAAGCGAAGAAGGGAATGCCTTCGTTGCGGCAGTAATCGAGGATGCCCGCGTGCTCGGCGTCGCGGTAGAGAAGGCTGTAGTGGTTCTGGATGGCTTCGACCCGAAACCCGGCGTTTCCGAGAATTTGGTTGGCAAGCTTGATGTCGCTCAGGTTGTGATTCGAGACGCCTACGTGTTTGACCTTGCCGCTCTTCAATAATGGGACCAAATGCGGCGTCCATCGCTCCACATCCGCGGGGTTGTGAATCCAATAGAGGTCGATGTAGTCGGTGCCGAGACGAGAAAGGCTTTGCTCCAGCATGTCCGCCATCGGATCGTCGCCGGTTCTCGCCGCTTGTGGGGTGAACTTGGTGGATAGCTGGTAATCGCTACGCGCGAAGCGCTTCAGCACTTGCCCGAGTATGGTCTCGGAGCGGCCCATGCCGTACACGACGGCGGTGTCCCATAGACTGAACCCCGCCGCGTGCGCCTTGTCGGCAACGTTTTCCAGGCCAGCCTGAGTGAGGTTGCTGCCGAAATAGCCATTGCCCGTTTCGCCGTTGTCACCCCACGCCCAGGTGCCCAGTGCGACGGCGGGGGTCTTTAGATGATCGATTGCCATGTTTGCTCCCTGTGTGTTCACGGCCAGGTTTGTTTTGTTCCAAGCCTCCTGACACTTTGATGCGCGGCGCCGCCGAGCCGTAAGCCTGATATGCCGAGATAGCTGCCCGATCTTCCTGCCGCGCGCTCGCTGCCGCTCTCGTGCGAAGATCTGCGCCATGGAAAAACTGGCTGATATAGCAGCGATCATTGCCCGCAACGTCTCAAGCGATGGTTTTCATACCACCGCCATCGAACGCGTGACGCTTGTTCGCTCCTCCACCGTAACGATGCCCATGCCGAACGTTTACCGGCCGCAACTGTGCCTGGTTGCGCAAGGGCACAAGGAGGTCACGCTGGGCGACCGCGTCTTCAGATACGCGCCGGGACGCTATGGCGTCGTGACCTATGACCTGCCGGCGATAGGCCACGTGGTCGATGCAACGCCCGACAAGCCTTACTTGTGCATGTACCTCGATTTTGATCCAGTCATGCTGGGCGATTTAGCGTTGCGCGTGCCGCCACCGCCGGCTGCGTCATCCCCAACCATAGGCAAGAGCGTGTCCGATGCTGGCATCGATCTGCTGGATGCGGTGCTACGCCTTCTACGCCTGCTCGACAATCCGTCAGCGCTGCCCGTGCTCGGGCCGCTTGCCGAGCAGGAAATTCTCTACCACCTGCTGGCCGGACCTGATGGCGCCAGGATGCGCCATGTCACCTCCAGTCAGGGCAGGGTGGCCCAGGTCGGCCGTGCCATCGCCTGGATCGGGAAGAATTTTCGCAAGCCGTTTAGCCTTGAGCGGCTTGCTGCCGAAGCAGGCATGAGCCAGTCGAGCCTGCACGAACATTTTCGCGCCGTGACGGCCATGACGCCGCTGCAATTCCAGAAGCAGCTCAGGCTTCAAGACGCGCGCAGCTTGATGCTGGTCGAGAATATTGACGTCGCAACGGCCGCTTTTCGCGTGGGCTACGAAAGCTCGTCGCAGTTCAGTCGGGAATATCGCCGCCACTTTGGCGAATCGCCGGCGCGCGATATAGCGCGCTTGCGAGCGTCTCCGCGGTTGGTGGGGGTGGCTTAAGGCTGAGGTATCTCCACGTTTTTTTGGCTGATATCCGCTGAAAAGCTGGGTTCACGTCGACGCTGTTCCGAGGCGAGTCGTCATTCCAGCGCAGGCCGGACGGAGCACGCAGCGCGGAGAACATCCGAAGGATGGCCCCGAAGGTGAACTTTTCGTCCTCGGCACGCGCCAGCGCGTGCAACGGCCATCAGCGTGACGGCGTTCGTCACAGAGGCGAGACAGCACGTTGCGCGACGCAGGAAATACTGTTCGGGTCGCGGGCAGGAGAAAAGGTCATTCGGCCTGGCGTGTGATGCCGATCTGGCGGATCTAGACATTTCAGCGAGGCATGCATGGACGGAGAGACCACCAGCAATCGTTGCTTACTGCTAATTGATCTCTTCAATCATTTCCAGTTCGACGATGGTAAGGCGCTTGCACAGGCGCTCGTCAACATCGTGCCCACTCTTGCCGAAACGATAGTCAAGGCGCGTAACGCAAGGATCCCCATCATCTATTGCAACGACAATTTCGGCCGCTGGCACGAAACGTGGAAAGAAGTATTCGCCTTCACCGAACGGGAAGGCTTGCTGGAGTCCACCATGCTTTTCGAACAGTTGAGTCCGCAACCCGGCGACATCGTGCTACTCAAGTCGCGGCACTCGGCCTTTTTTGAGACACAGCTTCCATCGCTGTTGAACGACTTGCATGTCCGCTCCATGGCCATCGCCGGTGCTGCCACCGATGCCTGCGTGTTGTGTACTGCTATCGATGCGCACGTTCGAGGATTGCGGGTGACTGTGCTTGAGGACGTCATTGCCGCAGCCAGTCGAATGCGCCAGGAACGTGCCCTTGACGAAATGAAAGAGGGCCTTGGCCTACGCGTTTGCTCTTGCGCGTGCTGGCTTCTCGAAAATGAGTGACCAACGTTGCGCAGATAAATCCATCACCACGGAAAACCTGACGTTTCATCGTAAAGCGCACCTATGAGCAACTCGCCAGACATTGAGGCCACTCTCGCCGTCGCCGACCGTCATATTTCTGATGCATGCCGTGCGATCGCGGCTCAGAAGGACCGAGTACGTCAATGGAAACGATGGGGTGCCGATTCAAAGTCAGCAGAAGAGCTGCTGCAATTGATGGAGCAGACACTTGCGCAGTTCCTGATCCATCGGAAACTCATCGTTGACGGTATCGGCCGACCGCACGAACCAAACCATCAACGCGATGATCAGCTGCACTGAGAGTCAACAACGTAAGCATGCAAATGTCTCGCCTTTTTTGCCTGACCGCGACGCATCCCTTTTCTGTCACGTGCGGCTACTTGCAAGCAACCCTTGGCAATGCGCCAAATAGCTGGGCTCATGGCAAGAGAGCAGGGCAAGCACACTGGACCATAACCACGGTGGCGCATGACGGGATCGCGCGCGGCTTCGTTCCAGTTGCGTGTGCCATGTCTTGAGCTGGGCCGAATCCATCTGCCGGGCATGGGAGCGTCCCACCACCCCACCCAGAAAGTACGCCCATTGCACTGCATCGCGTTCCTGCAGGCGCGATAAATCCAGCATCATGTCCTGGGGAAGAAGTTCTCGGATAAACACGGGTCTGCCCGCTATCTGCGCCGCATGCATCCGATCGCCGAGGGCAGGTGAAAGGTGTCGCGCGCCTTCCACCACCCGTTGCGCGTGGTTGGCGGGCATGCGGTAGCCAGGGAAATGCGGCGCGAGGGGTCGCGCGGCCTCTTTGACATCCATCAGGCAGAAATCATCGCCTTCCAGGGTGCCTCCATCGACATCCAGCAGCACGGCGTACCGTAGCTTGCCCAGCGAGCTGCATCCCTTGCGCCAGTAGGCGGCATCGACAAAGGAGACTTTGCCATCGTCAGATCGGTGCTTGATCTGAGTCGCCAACCGCTTCACGGGTGCGCTGTCGAACAAGGCCATGAGATCACGTCGCTCCGATGACGACAGTGGCCACATGCGATCGCTCAAAGGAAGCGTCGGCGCGATCCCCTCCGTGCGTTCGCGCGCCAGTGCTTTCCATTCGCGGCGCAGGGCCTGATTCAAAGCTTTCTTGATGGAACGCGGAGGAGACAGGTCGCTGCGCTTTGGCGCAAAAGCCATGGCGTAGCCATCAGCAAGCGCACCGATCATCTTGACCGTCATGCAGCCGGCAAATGCAGCGCCCCGTGCAACCGACGCCAGTGAAAAGCCTAACCGGATCACGTCGTAAGCGGGATTGCCGATGACGGTTTGATCGAGATCGCGGATATGGATCGCAACGTCGCCTTTATTATCCGCAAGCGGTCCCAGGTTTCCGATATGGCAATCGCCGCATATCCATACGGGTGGCCCTTCCAGGATCGCGGTTGTCGACTGCTCGGCAAGCCACCGGTAAAAAGCGCGTATCTCACCGCGGAGATAGGCGTCGATCGACGACGCCATCTTCCACTGACGGCGGTACGCAAGCGCTCGCGCACGCCCACGTACCGATACCACGTCACTCTTCGCCATCCACCGATTCTCCGCCAACGTATGCGTTGCCAGCGCAGCCATGCAGCGCCGTTTACGCCACCAGCGTCCGCTTTTTGTGTCGTTGCGACGTGAAGGTCTTACTGGCAGTGAATAGCGTCGAATACGATGGGTTCGCGAGGAGCGTGGTTGTTCCGTCTTCTAGGAACGGGGAAGAGGGGTGAATTCTCATCATGAACTTGTCGGGACAGCGCTATTTGTCCGTGCGCGCGCCAATCGAAAATCATTGAACTTGCGCCGCTCGATCAACGCATCCACTGCGCCGTGCGCATCGCGGTGAAAGATGATGATGTTGCGCTCGTCGTCGCTGCCCATGAACACGTCCTTGCCGATGGGCTCCAGGACATTGGGTTTGCCACCCTTGTGCGTGGTATAGCTGAGTACGTTGTGATCGACGCTGACTGTCCAGTCATGGCCCTTCGCATAGCTGTACGTGCCGCTGTAATCGTTCAAATGGAGGCCGGCAACGTCAAGCCGTGGCGGCTCGGTCGGAATGGTCACGTCTTCGTAGCCGGCGATCTTCCACGCGCCAGATACGTTGGTGAAGGTGATCAGCGCCTGGTAGCGAACCACGAAGTTTTGGCCGAATACCGTCTCGCGTTCGTATTCCTCCACCAACAGCACGGCGGTGTCGCCATGTTGTTGGACTTCCTGATGGCGTAATTCGATGCTGCCGGAAAAGCCCTGCGGAAAGGGACGCAAAGATGCGATGGAATCGGCTTTATGGCTGACGCGGCCGAATTCGTCGACAAGGACGGCGGTATCGCTCAACTCGTTCTCCCACACCGCCTTGTCGCCTTTGGGAATGGCATCGACCAGCGCTTGCGTCATATGCAGCAGTTGGTCTTGCAAGGGTGGTGGTGACGAACCCGCATGCATCGATAGGATGGGCAACGCAAACCACAGCAGGGTGGGTAGCTTCTTGGGCATCGTGGCGCTCCCTTTGTTGTCGGCACAGCATGCGTCGGCGCGAGAGGGGCAAGGAGTGCCTGAAGTCACCCAACGATAAGCTTCCAAGGGCGATTTGCGGCCGTGGAATATCCGCTTGCAAACCGCCTATGCCCGTCTTACAGTGAACCATATGGTTCACTATCAAGCCCGCCTCGACGCAACCTTCGCCGCACTCTCCGACGTTACCCGACGCGGCGTGCTGGAGCAGTTGGGGAGTTCAGACGCCTCCATCACCGACCTTGCTGAAAAATTTGACATGACCCTTACGGGCATGAAGAAGCACGTCAGCATCCTGGAACAGGCGGGACTCGTGACCACGGAGAAGGTGGGGCGCATCCGAACCTGCAAGCTCGGACGGCGCCGGCTGGAAGAAGAGGCCGCCTGGATCGAGCAGCACCGCCAATTGTGGAGCGCGCGCTTCGATGCGCTGGACGAAGTAGTCGAACACTTGAAACGTAAGGAGAAGGCAGATGCCAAACGTAAAAGAAGGTAGTCCCGCCGCCACGAACCGCACCACCGTGGAATCCAAATCCGATCGCGAACTCGTCGTGACGCGAACGTTCGATGCCCCGGCGCGCATGGTCTTCGAAGCGTGGAGCAAACCTGAATTGTTCAAGCGCTGGTGGATTCCGAAATCGGTGGGTATGTCGCTGGTTTCTTGCGACATGGATATTCGCACCGGTGGCACCTATCGCCTCGTGTTCAGCCACCCGGACTTCGATCAACCGATGGCGTTCTTCGGTACCTACAAAGAAGTAACGCCGAACAAGCGCATCGTATGGTCGAACGAAGAAAGTGATCAGGGTGCGGTGACCACGGTGACGTTCGAAGAAAACGCCGGCAAGACGCTGGTCACCCTGCACGAACTTTATCCCACCAAAGCGGCCCGCGACGAAGCGCTTGCCGGTTCCGCGGAAGGCCTGCCCGAACAGTTCGCGCAGCTGGATGAGTTGCTCGCAATGGGATGGTGATTGCATCAAAAGTCTCTTTCTTCGTCATTCCAGCGAAAGCTGGAATCCAGTGCCTTTCAGCTCCAAAGTCGCTGGATGATTCGCTTCGCTCACCCTTCGGGCCGTCCATTCGGACGTTCTCCGCGCTTCGCGCTACGTCCAGCTTCCGCTGGAATGACGAGCAAGAGTTTGTCGCGCCGGCCAGTTCGGCATACACGTGAGGACGATATGCTCAGACGTGATTTCCTGAAGACAGCCATAGCCACCGCCGTGCTGACTGCGGCCCTTCCCATGCAAGCCAAGAAAACGGGCGCCACGTCGAATGGGAGGTTCGCCGACGTCAATGGCCAGCATCTCTTCTACAGCGTGCATGGCAACGGCAAGCCGCTCATTCTTCTTCACGGCGGCATCGATCCCGACAGCTTCGGCGGCAATCTGGCCGAACTGGCCAAGCACCGGCAGGTGATCGCCGTCCATCTCCAGGCACATGGGCGCACGCCAGACACGCAAAGGCCACTGCGCTGCGAAACGATGGGCGACGACATTGCCGCTCTAATTAGCCATCTAAACGTCGGCAAGGCCGACGTGATGGGCTACTCGCTGGGTTCCCACGTCGCGCTGCAAACCGCTATCCGCCATCCGGGCGTGGTCGACCGGCTCGTGCTTGTGTCCGGGGCGATGAGGCAGGACGGCTTTTATCCGGAAGTGGTAACAGCCTTCAAACAACTGGAGGCCAACGCTGCCACGCTCGGCCCTGGCACCAAGGCATCGCCGTTGGGGAAGGCCTATCCCGATGTCGATTGGACCAAGCTGTTCGAGAAGGTCGGTGAGCTGACCAAACAACCCTTCGATTGGAGCGCCTGCGTCGCCAAGCTTCAGGCACGCACGCTGCTGGTCTTTGCGGATGCCGACGCCATCCGGCCCGAACACATGGTGGAGTTCTGGAAAGCGTTGGGAGGCGGTCAGCGCGATGCCGGCGTTGACGGTTCCCTGCGGTCCGCAAACGCGCTTGCGATCTTGCCGAACACCACGCACTACACGCTTGCCGTCGATCCGATGTTGCCGGAGATTGCCGGGCGTTTTCTTGGAGCGTGATCTTGTCCAGGCACGCCAACGCATAAGGGCGCTTCTATACATTGCCGGCTGCTCGTCTGATGGTCTGACAAGTCGATATGACTTGACGTCACCCTGATGCACTCCCTCCCCTGCGGCAGTAGGGGAGGGCTGGGGCTGAGGTATCCCCACGTTTTTCATAGTGTCGACTGGGCCTATAACCAAGTGAGAGGTCCCTTGGCGATGGTGTGAATAAATCGTCGTAACTCGTTCTCAGGTGGCCACCAGAGTCTGCGCTTGAGCACTTCCATGCCTAGCCTGATCGTTGAATAGTGTCGACGACCAGACTTAAGGTTCG
>Ga0209148_1000136_pt1 | contig 169088 bp, 160 predicted proteins | sample AraplaCol_mMF_r2_2_FD_184288 | JGI IMG/M metagenome (GOLD analysis project Ga0209148, IMG submission 184288) | Arabidopsis root microbial communities from North Carolina, USA - plate scrape CL_Col_mMF_r2 (SPAdes) (version 2) | ecosystem: Host-associated > Plants > Roots > Endosphere | place...
TGAAAGCGCGGCTTGCGTCGAGTGAACCGGACTTTATATTCGCTGACATGCTGCAATTGCCCGATCTGATTGCAGGCCTGGGAGCGAGAGTTAGAGCATCTTGACGAAACAGTTTGTTTGCGCGGTCGATGTCGGCACCGGGAGCGCTCGCGCGGGCATTCTCGACGCCAGTGGTACCTTGCTCGGCCGTGCCGACCGGCCGATCGCCATGAACCAGCCAAAGCCCGATCACGCCGAGCATGATTCGCGCGATATCTGGTCGGCGGTCTGCGCCGCCGTGCGGGCCGCCCGCGAAAAAGCCGGCGTCGCGGCGCAGGACATCGTCGGCATCTCGTTTGACGCGACCTGTTCCCTGGTGGTGCGCGACCGGCAGGGCGATCAGCTCAGCGTTTCGACCACCGGCGAGAAGCGCTGGGACACCATCGTCTGGCTCGACCACCGCGCCATTGCCGAGGCCGACGAATGCACGGCAAGCAGCCATGAGGTGCTCAACTATATTGGCGGCGTCATGTCGCCGGAGATGGCGACACCGAAGCTGATGTGGCTGAAGCGCAACCTGCCTGATACGTGGAATGAAGCCGGCTATCTATTCGACCTGGCCGATTTCCTGACCTGGCAGGCGAGCGGCTCGCTGGCCCGCTCGCAATGCACGCTGACGGCGAAATGGACGTATCTGGCGCATGAAGACACCGCCTGGCAGCGCGATTTCTTCGAGATCGTCGGCCTCGACGATCTCTTCGAGCACGGCAATCTGCCGGAGCGGGCCAGTCCGGTCGGCGCCGACATCGGCCCGCTGACGGCGCAAGCTGCTGCGGAACTCGGCTTGACGGAGAAATGCCGGGTCGGTGCCGGTGTCATCGATGCCTATGCCGGCGCGCTTGGCGTGCTCGGCGGCTTTGCCGGCGACGAGCAGGATATCGGCCGGCATCTGGCGCTGATCGCCGGCACGTCGAGCTGCGTCATGGCGATGTCGCCCGATCCGCAGCCTTTCGCCGGTGTCTGGGGCCCCTATTACGGCGCGGCGCTGCCGAAGCTATGGCTGTCGGAAGGCGGCCAGTCGGCCACCGGCGCGTTGCTCGACCACATCATCCGCTGGCATGGCGCCGGCGGCGAGCCGGACGCCGCCATGCATGCCAAAATCGCCAGGCGTGTCGCGGAACTGCGCGCCATGGAAGGCGAGAACCTCGCCGCGCGCCTGCATGTGCTTCCGGATTTTCACGGCAACCGCTCGCCGCTCGCCGATCCGCACGCCGTGGGCGTCGTCAGCGGGCTGACGCTGGATTCCTCCTTCGACAGCCTGTGCAAGCTCTATTGGCGCACCGCCGTCGGCATCGCGCTGGGCGTGCGCCATGTGCTCGAGGCGCTGAACGAGAACGGCTATCTGATCGACACGCTGCACGTCACCGGCGGCCACACCAAGAACCCGCTGCTGATGGAGCTTTATGCCGACGCCACGGGCTGCACGGTGGTCGAGCCGCTGGCCGACGAGGCGGTGCTGCTCGGCACCGGCATGGTCGCCGCCACCGCCGCCGGACTTTTCCCCGACCTCAACGCCGCCTGTCTTGCCATGCAGCAGGGCGGCAAGAGGCGGGCCGCCAACCCGGCAGCCGGCGCCCGCTTCGATCGCGACTACCGGATCTTCCTGGAGATGCACCGCCAGCGCCAGGCGCTCGACGCCATCCGGTAGGCTTTGCCTACTGCTTGCGCAGCGACGCGCCTGACGTTGCGTCGAACAGATGGATGGCCTCTTCCTCGAATGTGTAGCGGACAGGGGCATTCAGCGCCGGGCACTCGCGTGCCGGAACCAGCGCGCTGATCTCCTTGCCGCCGGAGCCGAATGTCACCAGCGCATCATTGCCGTGGAATTCGATCAGGTCGGCCGTGCCTTGCAATGTGCCAGGGGCGCCGGCATTGGCCGTCTTCAGGTCCGGCGGCCGGATGCCCAGCACGGCGCGGTCGCCATGCCGCAGATGGAAAGCCCGGCCCTCAATCGAAAGCACCGTTCCGGCGCCGGTCAGCGTCCAGCCATTGTCTGAGCGGCCGACCGTCACCTCGACAAAATTCATGTTCGGCGTGCCGATGAAGCCGGCCACGAACATGTTGGCGGGGCGCAGGTAGATTTCCGCCGGTGCGCCGATCTGCTCGATGACACCCTCTTTCAGCAGCACGATGCGGTCGGCGAGCGTCATCGCCTCCAGTTGGTCATGGGTGACGTAGACGGTGGTGGTCTTCAGCGACTGGTGCAGGCGTGCGATCTCGACACGCATATGGTTGCGCAGCTTGGCATCGAGATTGGAAAGCGGCTCGTCGAACAGGAACACTTTCGGCGTCTTGATCATTGCACGTGCAATGGCAACGCGCTGCTGCTGGCCGCCGGAAAGCTCGGCCGGCTTGCGGCCGAGATAGGGATCCAGCCCGAGCGTCCTCGATACCGCCTCGACCCGCTTGCGGATCTCGGCCAAAGGCACCTTCTGGCGCCGCAGCCCGAAGGCGATGTTGTCGAAGATCGTCATATGCGGATAGAGCGCGTAGTTCTGGAACACCATGGCAATACCGCGGTCGCCCGGATCGAGATCGTTGACCACCTTGCCGCCGATCGAGACCTCGCCGCCGCTGATATCCTCCAGCCCCGCCAGCATACGCAGCAAGGTCGACTTGCCGCAGCCGGACGGGCCGAGAAACACGACGAATTCATGTTCCTCGATGGAGAGGTTGAGGTCGCGGATGACCGTGGTGGCGCCATAGGCCTTGTCGACATGGGAGCAAACGATCGCGGACATGATCATCCCTTCTCGCCGGTGAGCAGGATCTGCAGCTTGACGTCTTCCGGTTTGCCTTGGGCAGCCCGCTCGAATGCCTCGATGCTGTCGGAGAAATCATAGGTGCCTGTGATCAGCGGCTTGAGGTCGACCTTGCCGGAGGCGATCAGCTGCAAGGCGCGGTCGAAGATGTTGGCATAGCGGAACACCGTCTCGATACGCACCTCCTTCGAGATCGCCGCCGGTACGTTGAGGACCACCGGCTCCACCGGCAGGCCGACAAGCACCACCGCGCCGCCCGGCCGCACGACGTCGAACAGATCGGCAAAGGCCTTCGGGCTGCCGCTGGCCTCGAAGACGATGTCGGCCCCCCAATTGTCGGTTGCCGCGGCGACCGCATCGGCCAGCGACTGCTCGCCGATATTGACCGGCACGATGCCGGCATATTGCGCGGCGATCTTCAGCTTGGGCGCGGAAAAATCGGAGATCAGCACCTTTGAACAGCCGCCGGCAAGGGCGGCAAGCGCGATCATGATGCCGATCGGGCCGCAGCCGACGACGACGGCGACATCGCCAGGGACGATGCGGGCACGGCTTGCCGCCTGCATGCCGATGGCGAAGGGCTCGACCATCGCGCCCTCGGCGAAAGAGACATTGTCCGGCAGTTTGTAGGTGAAGGCGGCAGGGTGCACCGCATAGGGCGCCAGCACGCCATGCACCGGCGGCGTTGCCCAGAAGCTGACGTCGGGGTCGACATTGTAGATGCCGAGCTTGGTCGCGCGCGACGACAGGTTCGGCACGCCCGGCTCCATGCAGACGCGGTCACCGACCTTGAACGTCTCGACATTGGCGCCGGTCTCGACGACGGTTCCCGCGGCCTCGTGGCCGAGCACCATCGGCGCGCGCACGACATAGCTGCCGATGGCGCCATGGGTGTAATAGTGCACGTCGCTGCCGCAGACGCCGACCGTGTGGATGGCTATCTTGACGTCGTCCGGCCCGACATCGAGCGGCAGCGCGATCTCGCGCAGCGACAGTTCGCCTTTTTTCTCAAGCACCAGTGCCCGCATCGGGAAATCCTCACATCAAGTCTTTTTTTGCCGGAAAACGGAATTCAGGAAGCCGCTGAGCACGCCGAGGAACAGCAGCGGCGGCAGCGACAGGAGCACGACCGAGGCGTTGAGAATGCCCCACGGCACGTTCATGCCTTGCTGGGAGAGTTCGGACGCGACGATCGGCAAGGTCTTGGCGTTGGAGCTGGACAGCATCAGCGCGATCAGGAACTCGTTCCAGACCAGGACGAAGCTGAAGGCGACCGCCCCTGCCAAGGAGCGGGCGGCCACGGGCAGCGCGATGCGCCAGAACACCGAATAGGCGCCGTAGCCATCGACGAAGGCCGCTTCCTCGATCTCCTTCGGCACGCTCTGGAAGGCAGGGATGGCGAGCCACATGATCACCGAGATGGTGAGCAGCGAGTAGGTGACGATCAGCGCCGGCAAAGTATCGTAGAGGCCGATCTGCAGCCAGATCACCATCAGCGGGATGGCGACCGCCACCGGCGGCAGGAAGCGCAGCGACAGGACGAAGAACTGGATGTCCCCGGCCCAGCGGTTGGGATAGCGCGCCACCGCGTAAGCCGCGGGCAAGCCAAGCACGACGCCGATCAGCACGGCCGAGCCGCAGGCGACAATCGAGTTGTATAGCCCGGTGAGCACGCTGTCGCGGCCGAGGATGTAGCCGATGTTGGCCCATGTCGGCGTGAACACCAGCCGCGGCACGCGGGTGATGATGTCGACATTGTTCTTCAGTGCATTGAGCGCCGTCCACAGCAGCGGGAACACAGCCAGGAATCCAGCCAGCGCCAATATGGCCTTGCCGATCAGTCTGCCGGGCTTCATGCCTGCACCCGCTTCCACAGCATGGTGAAGGTGATGACGGTGGCGATCATCATCAGCACGGCCATGGCCGAGGCGTAGGAGACTTTGCCGGATTCGATGAAGCCTTGCGAGAAAGCGTACATGTCGAGCGTCTCGGTGGCCACGCCCGGCCCTCCGCGGGTCATGACATAGATCAGGTCGAAGGAGCGCAGCGATTCGATCATCTTGACGAACATCAGGCTGATCAACGGCGCCTTCAGCATCGGCAAGGTGACATAGGCGTGGATCTGCCAGCGCTTGGCGTGGTCGAGCCGCGCCGCCTCGATCGGCTGCGGCGGCAGGGTTTCCAGCAGCTTCAGCACGATGACGGCGAAGAACAGCCCCCATTGCCAGACATCGACCGAAGCGACGGCGAACAAGGCCGTCCCCGGCTTCGACAACGGGTCGAAGATCAGCCCGCCGGTCAGTAGCCTATAGGGATAGGTGGCGATGCCGTAGAGCGGATGGTAGGCGAACTTCCAGACGAAGGCCGCCGAGACGCGCGGCAACAGCACCGGGATGATGAACAGCAGGCAGTAGACATTGCGCAGGCGTGGGCTGGCGACCTCGAACATCAGCACGCCGAGGCCGATCGCCACCACCATGGTCGCGACAACGGTGACGATCTCCCATTTCACCGACACCCAGACCGCATTGAGGAAGCGGCGGTCGAGGAACAGGTCGACGAAGTTCGACAGCCAGACCCAGGAATAATCGGGCGTGCTCAACTCGCGATTCTGCAAGGCGATGACAATGGCGTAGAGCGTCGGCACCATCGACAGAACCAGAAGGATGGCGATGGTCGGAACGACGAAGGTGACAGGGAGCGACGTGCGTCGGGCCATGGGCATCTATCCTCGCTTGCGTCTCGATCGTGTCGGCATGATTTCCTCGTTGGGCAAAGTCCCCGCGGCGCGCAGGTCCCGGCATTGCGGACAATGCCGCGGACCGCGCGCCACGGGCGGGAGGATGGCTCTATTTCTTTTTCGCCAGCTCGTTGGCATAGGCCTCGAGCTCGTTGAGGCCGCCCTTGACGTCGGTGCGGGTGCCGGTCACCAGTTCCTCCAGGATGATGCCCCAGCGGTCGCCGAGATCGGGCCAGCGCGGATCCTGCCAGAAGTTGACCGCCGTGACCTTGCCGGTCTCTGCCAGTGCCTGGCCGAGATCGGCGCCGTAGATGTCGGCGAACTCCTTGCTGGACAGGATGCTGGTGCGGTTCAGTTCGCCAAACTGGTGGGCGTCGAGCCGGCGCTTCTCGTTTTCCTTCGACGTCGCCCAGGCGATGAACAGGCCGGCGCATTTCTTCGAGGCGTCGTCGGCATTGGCTTTCGCCGCGATGGCAAGGCCATGGCCGTAGCCGCCGCCGGGCAGCGGCGAGGGCGGCGGCAGGAAGCCGATCTTGCCGACCACCTGCGAGGTCTTCGGGTCGACCGCCATGCCCGACAGCGGCGTCGATTCGACAAGGATGGCGACCTGGCCCGACAGGAAGGCGCCGGTCGATTCATCCCAGCTGCCGGTCTGCGTGCCGGGCGCCGAATCCTTGAACAGCTTGAGGTAGGTCTCGGTCGCCTTGACAGCGGCGTCCGAATTGAAGACCGGCTTGTCGCCGTCGAACCACTGGCCGCCATAGGCCTTGAAGAAGGGCATCCAGCGCCAGACGTTGGCGCCCGAGCCGCGTGCGCCGCGCAGCGCGATGCCATACATGCCCTTGTCCGCGTTGGTCAGCTTCGGCACGTCGCCGATCAGCTCGTCCAGCGTCTTGGGCGGCTGGATGCCGGCGGCTTCGAGCACGTCCTTGCGATAGACCATCAGGTCGCCGCCGCCGGTCAGCGGCGCGAACCAGACCTTGCCGTCAAAGGTGGCGACCTTCTGGCGTCCGGGATCGAAATCGGCATAGTCATAGTCAGCCGGATAATAATCGGCGAGCGGCACGATCCATTTCGACGAGGCGAACAAAGCGACATTGGCTTCGTCGACATAGTAGACGTTGTAATTGCCGACGGTGGACGCATCGGCGCGCGATTTCGCCCGGCGGTCGTTCTCGTTCAGATAGTCGATCTGGAAGCCGGCGCCGGCGAGCTTCTCGAACTCGGCCTTGGAGTCCTCCAGAAGCGTCAGGCCGTCGCGCGGCTGCGCCAGCACCTTGACCGGCGCCGAGCAAACCGGCGCCTGCGCCAGCGCAATGGTTGATACGGTAGCGGAAAGCATGAAAGCTGCGCCCAAGCCCGCAGCGAGCCGAATTGGTTTCATTGATTTTCTCCTCCAGGAACATTCGCAGGAAGCGGTAGTCCTCGGGCTCCGCGATCCTCACCATCGCCCGAACGACATGCCACCCATCGCCAAAATGCGGCGTTCAACCGGGCCAAGCTAGAAGCCTCGTTGCAGCAAACCTGTACTTTTATGCATTGTGCAGCGCAAAATTCGCCACCCTGCAACGAAGTCCGTCACATGAGTATCGATCGCAGCCGAGCTGGAGATTTAGGACGTGCTTATGCGCGCATCGTCAGGCGCTGGCGCGACAGCTTGCGATAGGAGGATGGCGTCATCTTGTGCTTGCGGAGGAAGGCGCGGTTGAAGTTGGAGATGTTCATGTAGCCGACCTGGAAACAGATGTCGGTGATCGCGACATCGGTGTCGGCCAGGAGCTTGCAGGCCTGCCAGAGCCGGAGCTTGGCGAGGTGGTCGCTGAAGGAGTTGCCGGTGTTCTTCTGGAAGAAGCGCGAGAATGTGCTCTCGCTCATGCCGGCGCGTTCGGCAACGTCCGGCAGCTTCAGGTCCTCGGCGAAATGCTGGAACAGATAGGTCAGTGTGCGCTGGATAATGTCGAGCGAAGCGGCATCAAGCACCGGCGAGAAATCCGGTGACGACAAGAGCTCGTATTCGTCGGTCCTGGCCAGGAGGTCGACCAGTTCGAGGAACAGGCAAAGGCGTGCGAGCCCATGCACGCTTCCCATCCGCTCCATCAGTTCGGCGCCTTCCAGCGCGGTGCGCCCATGGAAGACCATGCCGCGCAGCGACCGCTCCAGGAACGGCTCCAGCTCGCGCAGTTCCGGCAGCAGGCCCGCCGAGCCACGCAGCCTCTGTGCGTCGAATTGCAGGACAATGTCGCGGCCTTCGATCAGCTCGCCCGGCTGCACCGCCGTCACCCAGTCATGCGGCAGGCCGCCGCCGACGATGGTCAGGTAGCCCGGACCGAATTCGCCGATATGATCGCCGACAAGGACCACGCCGGAGGATTTGCGGAGCAGATGGATTTCGTATTCCGGGTGGAAGTTCCAGACATTGCGCTCCCAGGGATAGTCATCGAGCCGCCACAGGAAACTGTCGCTCGCCTCGGTCACGATGTGCTCGAAAGCGGGCGCTGTGCGCGGAATCGCGGCCGTGTTTTTCCTGCGCCTGAACGGCATTCACTCCTCCCGGCATGGTTCGCCGGCTGTTCCCATTTGTGCAACCCGTAGCAGGCTAGGCCGGGCAAGTGAACGGCGCATCGGTGTCCACCGGTACCGCTGGCTCAATGGCTGGCGGCGCCTCCTCCCTTGCCAACATGTCGCGTTTCGTTCACAAGGCGACGCAAACGGTGCCATTTTGCGCTGTTGTTGTGCGGCTTCCGGCTCCTCGCCGATGCGCCGTGTTCTGAAAGAGCGGAACAATGTCTGCGATCGAAGCCGGCGCTCGCGCGCCGGAAAATCTTTGGCGTCAGGAAATCAAGGCGACGCTGGCGCTGGCCTGGCCGATGGTGCTGACCAATCTCGGCCAGACCGCGATGACGGCCACCGACGTCATGATGATGGGCAGGCTCGGGCCGGACACGCTGGCCAGCGGCGCGCTTGGCGCCAACCTCTATTTCATGCCGCTGATCTTCGGCCTCGGCCTGATGCTGGCGACGTCGCCGATGATCGCGACCGAGCTTGGCCGCCGCCGCTACTCGGTGCGCGATTTGCGCCGCACCGTGCGCCAAGGCCTGTGGCTGGCGATCCTGATCTCGATCCCGATCTGGATAGTGCTCTGGCACGGCGAAGCGATCCTGCTGGCGATGGGCCAGGAGCCTGATCTCGCGCACCAGGCCGGCATCTACCTGCGTTGGCTGGAATGGGCGGTGCTGCCCTTCTATGGCTATATCGTGCTGCGCTCTTTCATCTCGGCGCTGGAGCGGCCGGGCTGGGCGTTGATCATCGTATTCGTCGCCGTCGCCTGCAACGCGCTGTTCAACTGGGTGTTCATGTTCGGCAATCTCGGCTTTCCGGCCATGGGCATTGCCGGCTCGGGCCTTGCCACCTCGCTGTCCAGCATGCTGATGTTCATCGGCATGGCTGTCGTGGTGATGCTGGAGAAGAAGTTCCGGCGCTACCGCCTGTTCGGCCGCTTCTGGCGGTCCGACTGGCCACGCTTCAAGGGCCTGCTGCGGCTCGGCCTGCCGATCGCCGGCATCCTCGCCTTCGAGGTGACGATCTTTAACGCGGCGGCCCTTTTGATGGGCCTGATCGACGCGGATTCGCTGGCCGCGCATGCCATCGCCATCCAGATCGCCTCGATCTCCTTCATGGTGCCGCTCGGCCTCAACCAGGCGGTGACGGTGCGCGTCGGCCTTGCGCATGGCGCCGGCAACCCGGAAGGCGTGTCGCGTGCCGGCTGGACCGCCTTCGTCATCGGCGTCTCGTTCATGGCGCTGATGGGGCTGGTGATGGTGCTATGGCCGCATCTCTTGATCAGCGCGTTCATCGACCTCGCCAACCCGGCCAATGCCAGGGTGATCGCGCTTGCCGTGTCGTTCCTGGTGTTTGCAGCACTGTTCCAGGTCTTCGACGGCGCGCAGGCGGTCGCGGCCGGCATGCTGCGCGGCCTGCACGACACCAAGGTGCCGATGATTTACGCCGCGATCGGCTATTGGGGCGTCGGCCTGCCGCTCGGCGTGCTGCTCGCCTTCCATTTCGGCCTCCACGGCGTCGGCATCTGGATCGGCCTGTCGTCGGGGCTGGCCGTGGTGGCCGCGCTGCTTCTTGCGCGCTGGCTGCGCCGCGACCGGATCGTGCCGTCTGGCGCGTTCGGACATTGAACCGGACGGCCGGTGGCCGCCAGCGGTCATCAACACTTGCAGACGTGGTGCAAGCTAGTTCTGTTCGAGAGCCGACCGGAAGTCCTGGGTGTTGTTGCGATTGGGATACAACCGGTCCGGCACCGGCACATTGAGATGCCGGCAAAGCGGCTCCCATCCGTCCCCCAGATTGTGGACCAGCAGCCTATCCGGTGGCACTGTCGCAATGACCGCCCTTACATTGGCTTCGTAAACGGCGATGGCATTGGCGCGATCGTGCGCCCGGCCGCCGAAGACCTGCCTGGAGATCAAGGCAAGACCGAGCGATTCCTGATCCGTGCTCTGGTTGATGCCCGCCAGGATCGTCTTCTCGAAGCTTGCCCACCAGCTTTCAGGGGAGCGATATGTCAGGATGACCCGGGCGTCCGGGTAGAAGTCGATCAGCTCACGCCAATAGTGCGCCGAGGGCCAGTCGACGCAGGATGCATAGCCGGCAAACAGCTGATTCCATTCTGGCGCCGCGCCCTGGGCCAGAGCGCGCCAAAGCCGCTTCTGGTCTTCATTGGCCATGACTTCGTACATGTGGTGACACGGGCCGAAGCCAAGGATCGTCAGCGCCTCGCGCATCGAGTCCGTACCTGTCCGGCCAAAGCCCGTTCCGATCACCCTTATCATCACAGTTCCCCGATTCAGGTGTGCTGCTTTAGATCAATCGCTTGCGAGCAACATCCGCAGGCGGTTTCCCTCAGGATCGGTTGTCAGCGCTAATAGATTAGCCGTGAGTAATATTCCTGTCTTGCACATAATTCGGGCCGCGCGCAGCCCGTAGCCGGTGACAGTCAGGTTGATCCGATGTCGCCTATTGCTTCAGCACGGCGAGGAAGTCGGGCACGTCCTTGAGCGCTGCCGCGCGGGCTGCCGGATTCAGTCCGGCATGGGCCACGCCGTCGCCATTGGCGGTATAGGCCAGCCCATGCAGTTCGTGCAGTTTCTGCGCCTCATTGTCGAAGTCATGATAGGCGCCGGGATAGAGGATGAGCTTCACGTTGTCGGGATTGGCGTCCGCCAGCGCCTTGCACGGCTTGGCGGGAGTCCAGTCGTCCGCCTCGCCCATCACAATCAGCAGCGGCACACGGGTCTCCCAATCGCCTTTTTCGGCCGGAGCCGTGCAGCCCGGGTAGAAAGCGACCGCCGCGCGGAAATCCGGCGAGCCAGCCTTCGGCCTGTCCTTCGGCCGGACCGTATAAAGAACGGTCGAGCCGCCATTCGACCAGCCGAGCAAGGCGATGGCGGCTGGCTTCACATAGGGCAGCGTCTGCAGATAGCGGCGGGCAGCGTTCGCATCCTCGACCCGTTCGCGATACGGTTCGACCTCCCGGTCGCCGTTCTTGCATTGCGGGCCTAGACCGCGTGAGCCGAAACTGTCCGGAAAGATCACGACATAACCGAGAGCGGCCAGGCGCTGGCCCCAATCGGCATGGCGCGGGCCGAGTTCCGTCTTGTTCTTGCTGCTCCACAGGCCGCTGCAGCCATGCATGGCCACGATTGCCGGGAACGGCCCTTGCCCCTGCGGCCTGAACAGCATCGCGTCCAGCGTCGCCGGCTCGTTGTCGCCATCGGCCGGAATGCGGACGAGATCGGGTGACTGGTCGGCGGCCGCGGCCGGCTCTATCATCCAAAAGGCAAACAGGCCCGCGAGAGCGACACGATATTTCGCCTGCATCGCCAAAGCCCCTCCCTCCCGAAAAGCCGTTGTGCTCACACTGAGGCGCGGGACGGTTTACGGCAAATCACGGTTGCGTGGTGAAGATGGGGAAACCCGGCCAGGCCAAAGCGCAAGATCGGTCGAGCGCGGCATATCTGGCAGCGCCTATCTGGTGCTGCCACGGAGGAAGAGACGGTGAAGGCGTCCGTTGAAAACTATCATGCCCGGATGCGGCGGGTGCTGGACCACATAGACCAGCACCTGGACGGCGATCTGGGCCTGGAAGCGTTGAGCGGCGTCGCGGCGTTCTCGAAATTCCATTTCCACCGGCAGTTCATGGCCACCTTCGGCCTGTCCGTGCATCGCTACGTCCAACTCGCCCGCATGAAGCGCGCTTCGCACAGGCTTGCGGCGAGCGACGCGCAGAGCGTCACCGATATAGCGATGGATGCCGGCTACGACGCACCGGATGCCTTCGCCCGCGCCTTTCGGCAACGGTTCGGACAGTCGCCTTCGTCGTTTCGGAAGTCTCCCGACTGGGGGGCGTGGCTCATGGCCTTCGGGCCTTTCGACAAAGCAAGGAATACGCTCATGCAGATCATCTTCGAACACGACGACGTGACGATCCGCGATGTGCCGCCCACACCCGTGGCGATCATGGAGCATCGCGGCGATCGGGCGACACTCCAGGACACCATCCAGCGGTTCATCGCCAGGCGCAAGGCGGCGGGCCTGTCGCCCGAGACAAGCCCGACCTTCAACATCTTCCGTTCTGAAAGGGAGCCCGCGATCGCGGCTGACTACAGCATGGACATTTGCGTTGGGACCGATCAGCCGATCGATGAGAATGACGGGCAGATGAAGGCCGGCGTGATCCCCGGCGGGCGCTGCGCGGTGCTGCGCTATCCCGGCAACACCAACAATCTCGAACCCGCGGCACTCTACCTTTATCGTGAATGGCTTCCGGCCAGCGGCGAGGAGGTGCGCGACTTTCCGGTCTATTGCCAGCGCCAGCTGTCGCGCTTCGCGGAAGGGCCGCTGCACGAAGTTGTCGTCGAGCTCTTCCAGCCGCTGAAATAGCGCTTGGGGATAATGGCTTGTCCCTTCTGATCGCGAGAAGCGGACAAGCCGGTTGTCCACTTCTCCTCGGTTATTACGCCTGGATCTAGCGAACCGCCGCGCGCTTCTCGAGCGAACGGGCATATTGCGTCAGCGGGAAGCACATGAGGAAGAAGATCAGCGCCACCAAACCGTAGACCTTGAACGGCTCGAAAGTGGCGTTGTTGATGGCGTTGGAGGTCCGCACCAGCTCCTCGAAGCCGATGATCGAGGTCAGCGCCGTCGATTTGATCAGCTGCACCAGGAAGCCAACCGTCGGCGCGCGCGTGATCGAGAATGCCTGCGGCAGGATGATCAGCCTGAGCTCCTGCAGATAGTGCAGGCCGAGGCTGGCGCCGGCGTCCCACTGGCCGCGCGGCAAGGCATCGACGCCGGAGCGCCAGATCTCTGCGAGATAGGCGCTGGCGAAGAAGGTGAGGCCGAGCACCGCCGCCGTCCAGGGCTCGATGCGCAGGCCGAGCATCGGCAGGCCGAAGAACATCAGGAAGAGCTGCATCAGCAGCGGGGTTCCCTGGAACAGGGCGATATAGGCCGAGGCAAGGCGCCGGCTCCATTTGTGCTTGGAGATCCGGAAGAACAGCACCGCCATGCCGACCAGCGCGCCGCTGATAAAAGCGGCCAGCGACAACAGCACAGTCCAGCGTGTGGCCAGCAGAAGGTTGCGTACGATGTCCCAGAGGGTAAACTCGATCATGACACGCCAGCCCCGAGCGCGCGGCGCCCGCCGGTGACCAGAAGTCGGCGCAAAGCCATCGACATTGCGAGGTAGACCAGCGTCACGACGAAATAGGTCTCGAAAGACCGGAAGGTGCGTGCCTGCAGCATGTCCGCCTCATAGGTCAGTTCGCGCACCGCGATCTGCGAGACCACGGCCGATTCCAGCATCATGATGACGATCTGGCTGGTCAGCGCCGGATAGATGATCTTGAGCGCCTGCGGCAGCACGATCTTGACGAACACCTGGCGGGGCCTGAGCCCCAAAGCCAGGGCTGCTTCCGTCTGTCCGCCCGGCACCGCATCAAGCCCGGCGCCGACGATCTCGATCGTATAGGCCGCCATGTTGAGCGTCATGGCCAGCATGGCGGCCAGGATCGGGTCGAGCCTGATTCCGAGGCTGGGCAGGCCGAAGAAGATGAAGAACAGCTGCACCAGGAACGGCGTGTTGCGCATTACCTCGACATACCAGGCGATGGCATGGCGCAGCGGCACGGGGCCGTTTCGCCGTCCGGCGGCGCCCAGGATGCTGAGCAGCGTGCCGGCCAGCGTGGTCACGGCGATCAGCAGGATCGTCGTGGCCGCGCCATGCGCGATATCGCCCAAGGCACCCGGGAGCCAGGCAAAGGCCACGGGAACTCAATCCTTGAGATTGTCGGGGTTGAGCGGCGTCTTCAGCCAGGCCTTCGAGCTTTCGTCCAGCTTGCCGTCGGCCAGCATCTTGGCGATGGCGTCGTTGACCGCCTTCTTCAACCCGTCCTCGTTCTTGTTGAGGCCGATATGCGAGGGCGAGGTCAGCAGCTGGAACTTCTGTTCCGGCTTCAGCGCATCCTGCTTGGCCAGCACCTGGGCGCCGACATCGTTGCCGACGACCATCAGCTGGGTCTGGCCCGAGATGAAGGCCTGGATGACCGAATTGTAGTTGTCGAAGCGCTTGATGTCGGCCGAGGCCGGTGCCGCCTCGGTGAGCGAGGTGTCCTCCAGCGTGCCGCGATTGACGGCGATCGACTTGTCGGCAAGGTCTTCCTTGCCTTTGACCGACATTGCCGCCGGACCGATCACCGCGATGTAGTAGGGCGCGTAGGCGGCGGCAAAGTCGATGACCTGCTCGCGCTCCTTCGAGTAGCCGACGCTCATCAGTATGTCGACGCGATGGTCGTTCAGATAGGGGATGCGGTTCTGGCCGGTGACGGCGACCGGGTTCAGCTTCACCTTGAGCGTGTCGGCGATATACTGCGCGACATCCATGTCATAGCCCTTGAGGCTCATATCGGCACTGGCCGAGGAGAAGGGCGGGAAGTCGGCGAAGACGCCGACATTGATGGTGCCGGCCTTGGTGATGTCGGCCAGTGCGTCGGCATTGGCCGCATGCGTAGCGATGCCCAGGCTGGCGGCGCCAAGCACCAGGACGGCGGCGATGGATGATTTCAGCGTCGAGTGGATTGTCATTTTTATTCCCCTTCTGGAAGCTTTTGATTGTTCGAGGCGGCTGCCGGCTCCAGCGCGGCGGCCGCCTTTTCTGTTCTAGGTGTCAGGCTCGCTTGCCGGTGATCGCCGGGCTGAACACCATCAGGCTCAAGATCTCGAACAGCACCTGGGCGCCGGCATGCGCGGTGTTGGTGGTGGCGTCATATTGCGGCGCCACCTCGACGACGTCGCCGCCGACGATGTTGAGGCCCTTGAGGCCGCGCAGCAGTTCAAGCACCTCGCGCGTCGTCAGCCCGCCGACTTCCGGCGTGCCGGTGCCGGGAGCGAAGGCCGGATCGACGCTGTCGATGTCGAAGGAGACGTAGGTCGGGCCGTCGCCGACGATCTTGCGCGCCTTCTCGATGATGGCGGGAATGCCCATCCCGGTCACCTCCTCGGCGTGCACCACGGTCATTCCCGACTCATAGGTGAACTCCCACAGGTATTCGGCCGAGCCGCGGATGCCGATCTGGATGGTCCGCGTCGGGTCGAGCACGCCGTCGAGCACCGCGTTGCGGAACGGGCCGCCGTGGTGGAACTTGGTCATGTCGAACAGCCCGCTGGTGTCGCAATGGGCGTCGATGTGGATGAGGCCCACCGGCGCCTTCTTGCCGACCGCTTTCAGGATCGGATGGCTGATCGAATGGTCGCCGCCGACCGACAGCGGAATGACGCCGGCATCGACGATCTGGTTGGTGCGGCGCTCGATGTCCTCATGGCTGGTCTCCAGCCGGTAGCGGCTGCGGAACGGCGTGTCGCCGATGTCGGCGACGCGAAGCTCATGCGTCGGCGCGCATTCCAGCACATGATTGTAGGGGCCGATGCGCTCGATGGCGCGCAGCGCCCTCGGCCCGAAGCGCGAGCCCGGGCGATTGGTAACGCCCAGATCCATCGGCACGCCGATGATGGCCACCTGCAAGTCGCCGAAATCCGGGTTCTCGGCGGCGATTTCGCGGTAGGGCGCGGCGAGGAAGGTCGGGATGCCGGAATAGGGCGCCAGCCTGGTGCCGCTTTTGGAAAAGATCTTGTCGGCGACCTTGCGGAATTTCGGGTCGAACATCTCGCCGCCATGGCTCTCGCCATATTTACGGCGCAACGCGTCGAGCTTGCCGCGATCGTAACCCATATCCGCTCCTCCTGGGCTGATGCAGTGCGGCCGTCGGCGATCTCAAACGAACTGACCGTCATCCGGCTGGGTCGCTGTCCCGCTGGCTGCCTGCAGATTTCACGTCTTGGTGTTATTTCGAGCCGAAGTGTCCGGCAGCCCGATTGAAAAAGCAATTGATATTGTTAGGGTGTTTTCTGTGAGAAAATCTCACAAAGAGACCGGGCATCCATGGCCAACCGCCTGCCACCCCTGAACCCGCTGCGCGCCTTCGAGGCAACGGCGCGCCATGACTCGCTGACCAAGGCGGCGAGTGAGCTGAACGTCACGCATGGCGCCGTCAGCCACCAGATCAAGGCGCTGGAGCAGTCGCTCGGCGTCAAGCTGTTCGAGCGTATCGGCCAGCGGGTCAGACTGACGCCGCATGGCGCGGAGCTGTTGCCGGCGGTATCGACGGCCTTCGACGGCATCGCCGCCGCCACGCAGCGGCTGACGCGGCCGGCCAGCAGCGGCGCGCTGTCGGTGTCCTGCGTGCCGGCATTGCTGCTTTTGTGGATCACGCCGAGGCTGGGCAGCTTCACCGCGCAATATCCCGACATCCAGCTGACGCTGATTCCTTCCAACGACCCCAGGGATATCCGGGCGCCGCACATCGATGTCTGCGTGCATTATGGCGATGGCAGCTGGGCCGATTGCTGGATGCGCAAATGGTCCGGGCTGGAGCTGTTTCCGGTGGTCAGCCCGACCTTGATCAACAACCGGCCGATCCGCAGCGTCAGGGACCTTGCCGACCATGTCTTCCTGCATGGCGACGATGGCCGCGAATGGCACACCTGGCTGGCGGCCGCCGACGCGCTGGACCTGGAAAAGGGCCGCCGCCATCATCTGGGCGACGCGCGCATGGCGGCCGAGGCCGCGGTGCACGGCCATGGCGTGGCGCTTGGCGATTCCGTGACGGCAAGCGCGCTGCTGGCCAGGGGTATGCTGATCGCGCCGTTCAGCCTTTCGGTGCCGGCGGTCGACGATTTCTACGTCGTCTGCCGCAATGAAATGCGCACGACGCCGATCGTGCAGGTGTTCATCGACTGGCTGTTCGCCGAAAAGGCCGGGGATGACGGGCGCGCCGACGCTCCCGTCGCCGGCCGCATCATCAGCCGCCGCAAGCGTCCGCAACTCAAGGTCATCGGCGCGAAGGCGGCGGGCTGAGGCCGGCTGCCCATGGCCATGCGCAGGCCGTTCTTTTTGTCGGGCCAGCCTGAAAGCGGGCAGCGCTTTGGTCAATTCGATGCTATGAGGCCTGTCGCGATTGTGGAAGGCAGGCAGCGAAGGCGGCAGCGAGCATGGCAAAGACCGATATAGCGCGGCGTGTCTACAACCACACCTGGAAGCTCGATCCGATCGTGCGCAGCCTGCTCGACACGGACTTCTACAAGCTTTTGATGCTGCAGATGATCTGGGGCATGTATCCCAAGGTCGACGCCACCTTCTCGCTGATCAACCGCACCACTTCGGTGCGCCTTGCCGAGGAGATCGACGAGGGCGAACTGCGCGAACAGCTCGACCATGCCCGCACCTTGCGCTTCTCCAAGAAGGAAATGATCTGGCTGGGCGGCAACAATTTCTATGGACGCAAGCAGATCTTCGAGCCCGAATTCCTCGCCTGGCTGGAAGGCTTCCGACTGCCCGACTACGAACTGTCCAAGCACGACGGACAGTACGAACTGACCTTCCCAGGTCCCTGGATGTACACCACACTGTGGGAGATCCCGGCGCTCGCCATTATCAACGAACTGCGATCTCGCGCGGCGATGCGGGCCTTCGGCCCCTTCGCGCTCGATGTGCTCTATGCCCGCGCCAAGGCCAAGATGTGGGCCAAGACCGAACGGCTGAAGGCGCTGCCCGGCATCCGCATCTCCGACTTCGGCACGCGCCGGCGCCATTCCTTCCTGTGGCAGCGCTGGTGCGTCGAGGCGCTGAAGGAAGGCATTGGCGAGGCCTTCACCGGCACCTCCAACGTGCTGCTGGCCATGGACAACGACCTCGAAGCACTCGGCACCAATGCGCATGAGCTGCCGATGGTGTTTGCCGCATTGGCCAATTCGGAGAAGGAGCTGAAACAGGCCCCCTACAAGGTGCTGCAGGACTGGCAGCGCTACTACGGCGGCAATCTGCTGATCGTGCTGCCGGACGCGTTCGGCACCGCCTCCTTCCTGCGCGACGCGCCGGACTGGGTGGCCGAATGGACGGGCTTCCGCCCCGACAGCGCGCCGCCGATCGAGGGCGGCGAAAAAATCCTGTCCTGGTGGCGTGAGAAGGGCAAGGACCCCAAGCAGAAGCTGCTGATCTTCTCCGACGGCCTCGAGGTCGAAACCATCGAGGAGACCTACCGCCACTTCAAGGGCAAGGTGCGCATGTCCTTCGGCTGGGGCACCAACCTCACCAATGATTTCGAAGGCTGCGCGCCGACCGAAACCAACAGCCTCGACGCGATATCGCTGGTCTGCAAGGTGACGGAGGCCAATGGCAGGCCGGCGGTCAAGCTTTCCGACAATCCCGCCAAGGCGACGGGGGATGAGAAGGAAATTCAGCGTTACCTGCGGATTTTTGGCGAGAAGGACCGGGTGGAGCAACTGGTCAAGGTGTGAGGGTGGCGGAGCTCTTGGACAGGTCGAGTTCCTTCACGCCCCCCTCTGTCCTGCCGGACGTCGCCCTCACAAGGGGGGGCGCCGTAGAGCGCCGTCCTCAAGGGCTGGCTTTCGCCATCGCTCTGCTCGCCCTCCTTCCCACCCCCGCCTTCGCCCACGCCTCCGACCGTGGCCACGTCCTCCTCCTGCCGACCGGCTACTACCTGATCAGCGGCGCGTTCGCCGTGGCCGTCAGCTTCCTCGTGCTGGCGCTGCTGCCGGCGGCTTCGCTCGACAAATTCTGGCGCCGACGCCTGCCGCTTTTCACACTCGCCGACGGCACAAGCACCACAACCGGCCTGTTATCCTTTGCCAGCTTTGCAATTCTCGTTGCCTCCGGCTTTTTCGGCAGCCGCGACCCGCTCTCCAACCCGCTACCCCTGGTGATCTGGACGCTGCTGTGGGCCGGCCTCACGCTGCTGCAAGGCATCTTCGGCGACCTCTGGTCATGGCTGAACCCTTGGCATGGGCCATGGCGCCTCGTCTCGCGCCTGCTCGGCACAGGCGATGGGGGACCATGGCGCCTCCCCCAATGGCTCGGCTGCTGGCCTGCCGTCGTCCTGTTCTTCGCCTTTGCCTGGTTCGAACTCATCGATCCGGCGCCCGACGATCCGGCACGGCTCGCCTATGCCGCCGGGCTCTATTGGTCGTTCTCATTCCTCGCCATGCTGGCCTTCGGCTATCGCGACTGGAGCCGCAGCGGCGAGTTCCTGACGATCTTCTTCTCGATGGTGGCGCGCTTCGCGCCGGTCGAGCGCGACGAGAATGGCCGGCTTTCGCTGTGCTGGCCGGCCGCCAAGCTGCTGGCAGCGGAGCCATTGCCGCCCGGCGGCATCGCCTTCCTGCTGCTGGCCTTGTCCTCGGTCTCCTTCGACGGCCTGTCGAAGACCTTCTTCTGGCTCGGCCTGTTCGGCGTCAATCCGCTCGAATTCCCCGGCCGCACTGCCGTGATCGGCAGTGGCAGTCTCGGGCTCGTCCTGACGTTCGGCCTGCTGGCAGCGGTGTTTCTTTTCGCGGTCTGGCTCGGCCAGCGCCTGGCCGGCAGCGATCAGCCGTTCGGCCAGGCTGCGGGACTGCTGGTGTGGTCGATCGTGCCGATCGCGCTCGCCTACCATGTCGCGCACTATCTGACGGCGCTGCTGGTCGATGGCCAATATGCGCTTGCCTCCCTGTCCGACCCGTTCGGGCTGGGCTGGAACCTGTTCGGCACCGCCGATCTCCAGGTCGAGGCCGGCATCGTCGCCGGGGCGGAGTCGGCCTGGTGGCTTTGGAACATCCAGGCTGCCGCCATCATCCTGGGCCATGTGCTCGCCGTCCTCATCGCGCACAGCTTCGCCTGGCGCCTGCATCCGCAGCCTGGCCGCGCCACGCTCAGCCAGTTTCCGCTCACCTTGCTGATGATCGCCTACACCGTCTTCGGCCTCTGGCTGCTTGCCACGCCAACCGTCGGATGAGAAAAGGGCGGCCCCGATGTCGTTGGGGAAAGCTCGCTTGCCACATCAGGGCTTTGGTGATTTAGTTTGTACACATGCAATTTTCCGCATCCTCAAAGCGCGGATGCCGAACCCGCCTTATCGTTGGTCACGACTGAAAAAACAGGGGAACGAACATGGCTGACAAGAACGGATTTTTCGACCTCTCCAAAACGACCCTCACCCGCCGCACCGCATTGAAGGGCCTGGCCGCGGGCGCCGGCCTCGCCGTGGCGCCCGGTTTCGTCCGCTATTCCCAGGCGCAGAGCTCGGCGCCGATCAAGATCGGCTTCCAGTCGCACCGCACCGGCATCGGCGCCGCCTATGGCCGCTGGTACGAGAAGACCACTGCTGCCGCGGTCAAGGCGATCAACGCCGCCGGCGGCATCAATGGCCGCCAGGTCGAGGTCATCATCGAGGATGACGGCACCGATCCCGGCCGTGGCGCCGAAGTGGTCGGCAAGTTCGCCACCCAGCACAAGACCGACATCGTCTTCGGCACGCTGTTCTCGCATGTCGTTATCGGCTCGGCGCCCGCCGCCGGCGAAAACAAGATGCCCTATTTCGTCGTCAGCGAAGGCCACCACGTCGCCTCGACCAAGCTCAACCGCTATGTCTTCCAGCCCGGCATCACCGACGTTAAGAGCCAGATCCAGTCAATGGCGCCGTGGATCGCGGCCAATGCCGGCAAGAAGGTGACGCAGATCTTCCCCGATTTCGCCTTCGGCTACGACCATCGCGACTACCTGCCGCCGGCGCTGAAGGCGCAAGGCGCCGAGGTCATCGCCCAGATCGCCATCCCGCCGACGGAATCGTCCTTCACCAAATATTTTCCGCAGATCCCGCCGGAGACCGAGGTGATCTACCACGTCATGGTCGGTCCGGCGGTGCTCACCTTCGTCAAGGAGCTCGGCGAGTTCTACGGCTCCAACCGGCCGCAGCTGTTCGGCTTCATGGATTCGCTGGAAGCCACCGACATCAACAGCCCCGGGCTGGAATTCCTGGACGGGAGCCATTTCTGGGAGGGCTCGCCCCGCTATGCGCAGGCCGATGACAGCGCCGCGCAAAAAGCCTATCGCGCCGCCGTCGGCATCGACGACAATGGCGCGGCCGTCGGCGATCCAAAGGACGTATCCACCGCGTCGCACATGTTCGGCTGCTGGGAAACGCTCTATGTCGTCAAGAAGGCGATGGAAGACGCCGGCTACAAGGGTCCGGAGGACCGCGCCAAGCTGGTCGAGGCGACCGAGGCGCTGACCGCCTTCGCCGAAGGTCCGGAGCATCCGCAGGGGCCAAAGACCTTCAATGGCAAGATCCACCAGTGCTTCGGTATCCAGAACATCTCCAAGGTCGAAGGCGGCAAGCTGAAGGTCGTGCACAAGACCAAGATCGAGGACGGGCTTTACGAGGCCGAGGGCGATTATACGAAGCAGGCGCTGTGAGCTTTACCCTCCCCCTTGTGGGGAGGGTCGGCGAACAGGTTTCGCATTTTGCGAAGCCCGTGAGACGGGGTGGGGGCCGCGACGGTCCATGCCCCACCCCCCACCCGACCGCTTCGCGGTCACCCTCCCCACGAGGGGGAGGGTAAGGGCGCCCCTGAATGCACTTCGGTCCCCACCTCCTCCTCGCCGCCCTCGAAGGCCTCGTCACTTCAGCCGTGCTGGCACTGACCGCGCTCGGGCTGTCGCTGGTGTTCGGTGTCATGCGCGTCGTCAATGTCGCGCATGGCGAGTTCTTCATGCTGGGCGCGGTGCTGGCCTGGGCGATATCGACGGCGATATCGGGTCACCCAGCGCTCGGCTTCCTGGCGGCGCTGGTGATCGCGCCGCTGATCGTCGGCGCCATTGCGCTGGTGGCCGAGCGGCTGGTGCTGCGCCGGCTCAACTACAATCCCGAAGCCACCATCGTCGCCACGATCGGCATGCTCTACGTCATGCAGCAGCTGGCGCTGACCTTCTACGGCCCCGAGGCGCGGCCGGTAGAGCCGCCCTTCAGCTATCGCATCCTTTTGCCGTGGTTCGGCTATTCCGGCTACAAATTGTCGATCATTGCCGCCTCGGCGCTCCTGCTGATCGCGACATGGCTGGTGCTGACGCGCACCAGGATCGGCCTAATCATGCGTGCCACACAGTATGACAGCGAGACGGCGCAGGCCTTCGGCATTCCGGTCGACCGCGTCTATGGCGGCGTCTTCGCGCTCGGCGCCATGCTGGCGGCGATTGCCGCGGTGCTGATCGTGCCGATCAGCCAGGCGCATTATCTGATGGGGCAGGATCCGCTGCTGCTCTCCTTCATCGTCGTCATCATCGGCGGCCTCGGCTCGCTGCGCGGCACCGTCGTCGCCGCCGTGCTGATCGGCCTTTCCGACGGCATCATCTCTATGTTCTTTTCGCCGACCTTGGCCAAGATCATCGCCACGCTGCTGGTCGCCATGGTGCTGGTGTTCCGGCCGCAAGGCCTGTTCGGGACGGCATCGCGATGAACGAAGCTTCGCCGGCTAGGGCCTATGCGCTTCATCTCGGCGTCATCGCCCTGCTCTTCGCGCTGAGCTTCGTTCTGCCGGAGTATTATCACGGCCTGCTCGCCCGCATCATGGTGCTGGCGGTGTTCGCGATGGGCTACAACATGCTGTTCGGCTATGTCGGCCTGCTCAGCCTCGGCCACGCCATGTTCTTCGGCGCCGGGCTTTACGGCGCCGGCCTTGCGATCATCCAGCTCGGCTGGGGCGTGCCGCTGGCCTTCCTCGGCGGGATTGCCTGCGGCGCGGTGCTGGCGCTGGTGATCGGCCTGCTGGCGCTGCGCACCACGGGGGTCGCCTTCATGATCGTCACCATGATGTTCGCCCAGGTGTTTTATCTCCTGATCCTCTACTTCGCGGCATGGACCGGCGGCGATCAGGGCCAGGTCGTGCCGCAGCCGGCGCGCGTGCTCAATCTCGGGGCGACCTCGCTCGACCTCACCAACCCGACCGTGCGCTACATGAGCGCGCTGGTGCTGTTCTCGCTCGTGCTTTTGGTCATGCTGGCCATCGTCCGCTCCCGGTATGGCCGCGTTCTGGTCGCCATCCGCGAAAACGAAGAACGCACGAAGATGCTGGGCTACGACACCTTCTCCAACAAGCTCATGGCCGTGGTCGTCTCCGGCACGATCTGCGCGGCGTCGGGCGCCGCCTACGCGCTGCTGTTCGGCTATGTCGGCTCGAGCTTCGCGTCGGTGCAATATTCGATCCTGCCGCTGCTGTGGGTGCTGCTCGGCGGCGCCGCCACGACGCTCGGGCCGCTGATCGGCACGGTCTTCATGTACTATGTCATCGACGTCACCAGCGGCTACACCTCGGCCTATCTGCTGATCGTCGGCATCGCGCTGATCCTGCTGGTGCTGTTCTTCCCGAAAGGCATTCTCGGCAGCATCCGCCAGCGCTGGCTCGGGTGGCTGCCATGACGCCGCTTTTGGCCACCAACGGCCTGTCGCGCCATTTCGGCGGCCTGCGCGCCGTCGACAGCGTCGACTTCACCCTGATGCCCGGAGAGATCCGCGCTGTCATCGGCCCCAACGGCGCCGGCAAAACAACCTTCGTCAGTCTTGTCAGCGGCCGCATCCAGCCCTCGTCGGGCGTGATCGTCTTCGACGGCGCCGATATCACCAGCCAGCCGGCCTATGTCAGGGTGCGCCAGGGTATCGCCTATACGTTCCAGATCACCAGCGTCTTCGCCAATCTCAGCGCTTACGACAATGTCGCCCTGCCGGTGCAGCGCACGCTAAGCGAGGGCCGCTCGAAGGGTGCGGTGAAGGCCGGCGTCATGACGGCGCTCGAACGCACGGGCCTCGCCGACCGCGCCCATATGCCGGCCGGGCAATTGTCCTATGGCCACCAGCGTCTGCTGGAGGTGGCCATGGGCCTGGCGCTGAAGCCGCGCCTGCTGATCCTCGACGAGCCGACACAGGGGCTCGCCGACAGCGAGATCGACAATTTCATCGCGCTCGTGCGCGAGATCGCCAGGAGCGCCACGGTGCTTCTGATCGAGCACAATATGCCGGTCGTCATGCAGCTCGCCGACCGCATAACCGTCTTCAACGCCGGCAAGATCCTGGCCGAAGGCACGCCCGAGGCCATCCGCGAAAACGCGGCAGTGCAGGAAGCCTATCTGGGGACCGCCCCATGATCGAAACGGGCAAGGCCGAGGCGAAGAAGACGGACGCATTGCGGATCGCGGGACTGGATTGCTTCTATGGCGAGGTCCAGGTGCTCTACGGTCTCGACCTCGTGCTCAACAAGGGCGAGGTGCTATGCCTGTTCGGCCGCAACGGCGCCGGCAAGACGACGACGCTGAAGGCGATCATGGGCCTGGTTCCTTCAAGCGCGGGCTCGATCAAACTCGCCGGCCAGGAATTGACCGGCCTGCCGGCGCATGAAGTGCCGAAGGCCGGCGTCGCCTATGTGCCGCAGGGCAGGCGGCTGTTCGCCGAGATGACGGTGGCGGAAAACATCGAGATCGGGCTGATGGCGCGCGGCAGGGGCAAGGCCGTGCGCGAAAACGTCCTCGACCTTTTTCCGCTGCTGCGCCAGCGGCTGAAGCAACGCTCGGGCACGCTCTCCGGCGGCGAGCAGCAGATGCTGGCGATGGCGCGTGCGCTCTGCCTCGAACCGCAAGTGCTGTTGCTCGACGAGCCGACCGAAGGGCTGATGCCGTCGATGATCGCGAAAATCCGCGAGACGGTGGCGAAGCTGCGCGAGATGGACGTCTCTACCATCCTGGTGGAACAGCGCGTCGATGCGGTGCTGTCGGTCGCCGACCGCGTCTCGTTCATCGAGAACGGCCGTAACCGCGAGACGGTGGATGTCGAGGAATTGCGTGCCGACCCATCGGCGGTCAGGCGCTATGTGGGCGTTGGTTGATCAGCCGAAGAACAGAAAACCGGCGATCAAGAAGGCCGGGATCAGCACCAGTCCGGACCACAGCATGTAGCCGAAGAAACCGGGCATCTCGACGCCGCGCTGCCTGGCGATGGCATAGACCATGAAGTTGGGCGCGTTGCCGATATAGGTGTTGGCACCCATGAACACCGCACCCGCCGAGATCGCGGCAAGCGTCGAGGCGAACTCGGTCATCAGGTGGCGTGGGTCGCCACCGGCCAGCTCGAAGAACACCAGATAGGTCGGCGCATTGTCGAGGAACGACGACAGCGCTCCGGTCAGCCAGAAATAGGCGAGATCGTCGGGTGTGCCTTGCGCCGAGGTGACCAACGCGACCAGCGGCGCCAGGGCGCCCTCGTGACCGGCCCTCAGAATGGCGATGACCGGGACGATGCAGATGAAGATGCCGGCAAACAATTTTGCCACTTCCGCGATCGGGCCCCAGTTGAAGCCATTCGCCTCGCGGTATTCCTTGCGCGAAACCGCCAGGGAAACGAAGGCGAGCGCCAGGATGACGGCGTCGCGCACCAGGTTCTGCAGTTCCAGCGTCACGCCTTGAATGGAGAAGGTGACATCAGGCTTCCACGCCGCCGACAGCAGGATGGCACCGATGACGCCGGCCAGCAGCGGAATGTTGGGCAGGCCGCGGATGCGTACCTTCGAATCCGGTGTCGGATCCTTGATCTTCGGCGCGCCTGCCTCGCGCCGATGCAGGATGATGTCGATCGCCAGGAACACTGCCAGCACAAGGCCGCCGACGAACAGCGTCTCGCGCCAGAGATTGGCGGTCGTCCAGAAGAAATCGACGCCGCGCAGGAAACCGACGAACAGGGGCGGGTCGCCGAGCGGCGTCAGCGAGCCGCCAATGTTGGAAACCAGGAAGATGAAGAAGACGACGACATGGGCGTTGAACGGTCTGGCGTCGTTGGCACGGATGATCGGCCGGATCAGGATCATCGAGGCGCCCGTCGTGCCGATGACCGAGGCGAGCAACGCGCCGACCAGCAGCAGCCCGGCATTGATCAGCGGTGTGCCGTGGATGTTGCCGGCGACCAGGATGCCGCCCGAAATGGTGAATAGCGCGAACAGCAGGATGATGAAGGACATGTATTCGGTGAGCAGCGCATGCAGCACCGCCCCGGTCGCCGAAGGCAGGCCGAAGGCGAGCGCCAGCGGCACGACCACACACGCGGCCCAAAGAGCCGAGATCTTGCCGTAGTGATGTTCCCAGACATGGTGGAACAGCAGCGGACCGGTGGCGATCGACAGCAGCAGGCCGGCAAAAGGCAGCGCCCACCATAGCGACATCGAGGCGCCGGGCAGCGCGTGTTCCTCGGCGGCGAAGGCCGCCGCCGAAAACAGCATCGCGACGGCTATGGCAACACCAGCCATCACGCCTGCGCCGACCCGCGAAAAGCCCCCTCGATGCCCCACGGTCCGTTCAATCCGACAGATGGTCTTCGAGCGTCACGCCGGCATCGCGCATGCGCCGCAGCATGGCATCGAGCGAGCCGTTGAGGTCGATGCCGCGGCAGGCGTCGAGCCGGACGCTGGTCTTGAACCCCTGGCTGACGGCGTCCAGCGCCGAAAAGCCGACGCAGAAATCGGTCGCCAGGCCGACCAGGGTGATGGTGTCGATACCGCGTTCCCTGAGGTAGCCCCCGAGGCCGGTCGGCGTCGTGTGGTCGTTCTCGAAGAAGGCCGAATAGCTGTCGATCGCTGGGCGAAACCCCTTGCGGATGACGAGTTCGGCCTTGGTCCAGGCAAGGCCGGAATGGAAATCCGAGCCGAGGCTGCCCTGGATGCAATGGTCCGGCCACAACGTCTGCTGGCCATAGGGCATCTCGATCGTCGTGAAGGACTGCGCGCCCGGATGGCTGGAGGCAAAGCTCGAATGGCCGGCGGGGTGCCAGTCCTGCGTCAGCACGACATGGTCGGCGTGCCGGATCATGTCGTTGACCAGCGGCACGATCTCGTCGCCGCCGGTCACGGCCAACGCGCCGCCCGGGCAAAAGTCGTTCTGCAGGTCGATCACAACAAGCGCTTGGTCGGCCATTGGGCCTCCTTCTTCTCTGCGTTGGGCTCAGGCTCCAGTAGAAAGATGCCGCTGATGCGACCGGAGGCAGAAACTTGACCAGATGGCCGGCCGCGTCAACCTCCGAAGGCGTAACAATCTCGTTGAATACACCTTGGCAGACACGACAGCCCAAACTCTGGCTTTGACAATTTCCACCGGCTTGATATCATTTGCATACGAATGAATTTCCGGTTTGTGGACCGGCAAGATCATGCCTGGGGTAAACGCCCTGGGAGGGCCATTTCGGGGAAGGCCCACTCTCTGGGAAGGCAAAGCGTGATCCGTTACGCGAAACCCACCACGGTCGACGAGGCGCTCGCTTTGCTTGGCGAGGGCGCCTGGCGCGTTCTTGCCGGCGGCACGGATTTCTATCCAGCACAGGGCGCGAAGCCGTTCCGCGACAATGTCCTCGACATCAACGGCCTCGCTGCGTTGCGCGGCATCGCCGAGACAGATGACCACTTCGTCATCGGCGCGCGCACGACCTGGACCGACCTCATCCGCCACCCCTTGCCGCCAGCCTTCGATGCGCTGAAACAGGCGGCGCGCGAGGTCGGTTCGCCGCAGATCCAGAACGTCGCTTCGGTCGCCGGCAATCTCTGCAACGCCTCGCCGGCCGCCGATGGCGTGCCTGGCCTGCTCGTGCTCGATGCCGAGGTCGAACTGCGTTCGGCGGCAGCGACGCGGCATCTGCCCTTGCAGGACTTCATTCTCGGCAACCGACGCACGGCCCTGCAGCCTGGCGAAATGGTGACCGCCATCCGCGTGCCGAAGCTGGCCGCCGCCGGTGCGTCGGCTTTCGTCAAGCTCGGCGCCCGGCGCTACCTCGTCATCTCCATCGCCATGGTGGCAGCGCGCCTTGTCGTCGAGAACGGCACGGTAGTTGAGGCGGCCATCGCCGTCGGGTCCTGCTCGGCCGTCGCCAAGCGACTTGCCGGCGTCGAGGCCGCGTTGCTCGGATTGCCCAGGGATGGCGGGCTCGGCAGCGCCGTCCAGTCCGCGCCGATGACCGAACTGTCGCCGATCGCCGATGTGCGCGGCAGCGCCGAGTATCGGCTCGATGCGGTGCGCGAGATTGTTGTCCGGGCCGTGCTGACGGCCGCCGGACCGACGAACGATCATATGGTGGCGGCGGCATGAGACAAGCTCAGCCTGACATGAACCAGGTTCTGCCCGAAGTCCGTGAAGCTCGGCCGGATTTGGACGGCGTTCCGCCTGGGCTTGGCCTCGAACGCGCTGATATTGCCTTCGCGGTTAATGGCGCTGCCGTCTCGGTCAATGTGCCGCCGCTGCGCCGGCTGTCCCAGGTGCTGCGCGACGAGTTGCGGCTCACCGGCACCAAGGTCGGCTGCGACGCCGGCGATTGCGGCGCCTGCACCGTGCTGGTCGACGGCGATCCCGTCTGCGCCTGCCTGATGCCGGCGGCCTCGGCTGCCGGTGCATTGGTGACGACCGTCGAGGGGCTGGCCAATGGCCGTCTGTCGGCATTGCAGGCTTCTTTCCTCGCCCATGGCGCCGCGCAATGCGGCATCTGCACGCCTGCGCTGCTGGTGGCGGCGACAGCGCTGCTGGAGACGACGCCGAGGCCAACCGAGACCGAGGTGCAGGATGCGCTGGGCGGGATTCTGTGCCGCTGTACCGGATACCGGAAGATCATCGCGGCGGTGATGGATGCCTCCCGGCAGGCGGCAAGCCTCGATTTCCGCCTGCCTCAGTCCGGCCACGCGATCGGCGCGTCGCCCGTCCGGCTCGACGGCGTGCCGAAGGTGACCGGGGCTGAGAAATTCGGTGGCGATTCCTTCCCAGCCGATGCGCTTGCCGTGCTGGTGGTCCGCTCGCCGCATTATCACGCCGGCTTCGCCTTCGGCGATCTCGACGGCTGGGCAAGGAAGCACCCCGGCATCGCCGGCGTCTTCACGGCGGCCGACATTCCGGGCAAGAACTGTTTTGGCGTCATCGGCCCGTTCGCCGACCAGCCGGCGATCGCCGAAGGGTTTGCGCGGCTGCGCGGCGAGGCGGTGGCGCTCGTCGCCGGCGAGCGCGAGGCGATGCTCGATCTCGATCTGTCGGATTTTCCGGTCCGCTGGACCGAACTGCCGCATGTCCTGCAGCCTTGCGAGGCGCAGGCCGAGGGTGCGGCCTTGATCCATCGGAACCGCCCTTCGAACCTGCTGACCTCCGGCTTCGTCGAGCGCGGCGACCCCGAGGCAGCGCTTGCCAATGCGGCCGTTACCGTGACGGGCGCCATCGACACCTCCTATGTCGAGCACGCCTATATCGAGCCGGAAGCCGGCCATGCCTATATGGACGGCGACACGCTGGTCGTCGTCGCCTGCACCCAGGCTCCCTATATGGACCGCGACGACACGGCGAAGGTGCTTGGTCTGCCCGTCGACAAGGTGCGCATCGTGCCGACCGCGACCGGCGGCGGCTTCGGCTCCAAGCTCGACGTTTCGCTGCAGCCGCTGATCGGCCTCGTGGCGCTGAAGACCGGCCGGCCGGCAGCCCTCGCCTACACCCGCAACGAATCGATGATGTCGACGACCAAGCGCCATCCGGCCGAAATGAAGGCGACCATCGGCGCCGATGCCGAGGGCCATGTCACCGGCATGATCTTTTCCGGCGATTTCAACACTGGCGCCTATGCCAGCTGGGGGCCTACGGTGGCCAACCGCGTCCCGGTGCATGCTTCCGGCCCTTATGCGACGCCGAACTACCGCGCCGAGGGCCGCGCCATCCACACGCATGGCCCCATCTCCGGCGCCTTCCGCGGCTTCGGCGTGCCGCAGGCGACGATCATGCAGGAAACGCTTTATGACGAGCTGGCCGGCAAGCTCGGCATCGACCGGCTCGCCTTTCGCTTGAGAAACTGCCTTCGGAACGGCTCCGAAACGGTTACCGGGCAGCTTCTGGAGTCCGGCGTCGGCATTGCCGAATGTCTCGAGGCCTTGGCGCCGCATTGGGCGCGGGCGGAGGCCGATGCGGATGCTTTCAACAATGCCAACGGCGATAGAAAGCGCGGTGTCGGCGTGGCGTCCTGCTGGTATGGCTGCGGCAACACTTCGCTGCCCAACCCGTCGACGATCCGGGTCGGCATCGCGGCTGACGGCACCGTCATCCTGCACCAGGGCGCCGTCGACATCGGCCAGGGTTCCAACACCGTCATCACGCAGATCTGCGCCGACGCGCTCGGCCTGCCACTGGAAAAATTCCGGCTGAAGAGCGCCGATACGGCGATCAGCCCCGATGCCGGCAAGACCTCGGCCTCGCGCCAGACTTTCGTGACCGGCAAGGCGGCGGAGAAGGCCAGCCGCGCCTTGCGGGAAAAGATCCTTCGCTTTGCCAATGTCTCCGAGAAGGCAAGCATGCAACTGGACGGTGCGGCGATCGCCATCCGCGAAGGCGAGGCCACACGCCGCATCGACCTCGCCTCGCTCGACATGGATGCCGACGGCTTCGTCTTCCGCGCCGAGGAGACTTACGACCCGCCGACGCTGCCGCTCGACGCCAAGGGCCAGGGCAAGCCCTATGCCGTCTATGGCTATGGCGCGCAGATCGCCGAACTCGAGGTCGATCTCAAGCTCGGCACGGTGAAGCTCATCAAGATCACCGCCGCGCATGATGTCGGAAAGGCGATCAATCCGCTGCTGGTCGAGGGCCAGATCGAAGGCGGCATCGCACAAGGCATCGGCATGGCACTGATGGAAGAGTACATTCCCGGCCGCACCGAGAATCTGCACGACTATCTCATCCCGACCATAGGCGACGTGCCGCCGATCGAGACCATCCTGGTCGAGGTTCCCGATCCAGAAGGGCCGTTCGGCGCCAAGGGCCTGGGCGAGCATGTGCTGATCCCGACCGCACCCGCGATCCTCAACGCCATCCGCCATGCCACCGGCGTGCTGGTCACCAAGGTTCCGGCGACGCCGACGCGCATCCGCGCTGGCATCCGTGAAAAAGATGGCATCCGCGAGAAGGAGGCACGCGCATGAGCGAGCTTGCCGAGCGTTTCGAGACCCATGATCCCGGCGAGAAGCTGGTGGCGGAGAAGATCCGCTGCGACGCCTGCCCGGTCATGTGTTACATCGCCGATGGCCGCACCGGCGCCTGCGACCGCTACGGCAATACCGGCGGCCGCATCGTGCGCATGGACCCGCTGACCATTCTCGACCATACGGCCGAAACCGGCGGGACAATCGTGCCCTTCGTCGCCGAAGGCGAGGCATGGGACGGCGAACTGATCAACACGGGCCGCCGCTTCGTCACGGCAATCGGCGCCGGCACCACCTATCCCGACTACAAGCCGGCGCCGTTCATCGTCAGCCAGCAGGTCGACGGCGTCGATCTCGTCACAGTCGTCACCGAAGGCATTTTTTCGTATTGCGGCGTCAAGGTGAAGATCGACACCGACCGTCATATAGGCCCCGAAACGGCAATCGTGCGCTCGCAAGGCGAGGCGATCGGCCATGTCACCACAGGCGAATATGGTTCGCAGATGCTGTCGCTGGGCGGCGTGCATCATCTGACCGGCGGCTCCAAGGCGGAAGGCCGGGCAACCTGCGACGCACTGCTCAATCTGTGCAACCGCAAGCCGGTGGAATTGACCATCGACGGCGGCGCCACCATGACAGTCGAAGCCGGCAAACCACCTGTCATCGACGGCAAGCAGGAACACCGCATGCGCGTCGGCTGCGGTTCGGCCACCATCGGTATGTTCGCCACGCAATGGCGCGGGCTGGTCGACGAAGTGGTGGTGGTCGACGACCACATCACCGGCGTCGTCTCCGAGCACCAGGCCGGCAAGGTGCTGGGCTGGCAGGATACCGGCATAAAGATCATCGGCCGCCGTTCGACGCCGGGCCGCTATTTCAAGGTTTCGGAGCCCGGCCTTGGCTGGGGCGGCACCTCGATTTCCGACCCGCTGTCGATCCTCGGCGAATGGAACGCCAAGAAGGGCGCGCGGCCGGGCCTGTCGCTGCTGATGGTTTCGACCACCGGCGAGCAGTTCGCCTATTACGAGCTCGACGACGAATTGAAGCCGGTCGAGAAGCCGTTTCCGGAGCGACTGCAGAAGTCGGTCAATCTGATCGAGGACAATTGCGAGCCGGCGCTGTGCACCGTGCTGTTCATCGGCGGCGCCGGCGGTTCGCTGCGCGCCGGCGTCACCGAAAACCCGGTCAATCTCACCCGCTCGGTACAAGGCCTGAAGACCTATGTGACGGTCGGCGGCGCACCGGTCTATGTCTGGCCAGGCGGCGGCATCACGCTGATGGTCGACGTGACGCGCGTGCCGGAAGGCGCCTTCGGCTATGTCCCGACACCGGCGCTGGTGGCGCCGATCGAGTTCACCTTGCGCCGCGACGATTATGTCAGGCTCGGCGGCTACGAAGCCGAGATCCGTAGCGTCGAGGACATTGTCGCCAAGGGCGGAGAATACCTCAACCCGCGCCGTGGAACCGGTGCGCCGTCCGACAATCCATGGCCGCCGCTGGCGCAGTTGCGGCGCGCCGCGTCGAACGGAGCCTGATGATGGATAGCCCGCAGGCGCATTGGCTGCAGGACGGCAAGCGGCTGCATCTCAACCATGGGCCGATCGATCTGATCGTCGAGGCCTTTGGCGAGACCCAGGAATGCCGCCTGGCCTATGAGCAAGCCGTCGCGCGCTTCCAGACGATCCTGATCGAGCTGGTCAGGGAGCTTCCCGAATTGCGGCTCCCGGCATTTTTCCTGGCCCCGCGCGCCTTCAACGGGCCGACGGCGCGCCGCATGGAAGCGGCCGTCATGCCGCTCGCGGAATGTTTCATAACGCCGATGGCCGCCGTTGCGGGATCGGTAGCCGACGAAATGCTTGCCGCATTGCTCGCCGGCCGCAAGCTCGAGCGCGCCTATGTCAACAATGGCGGCGACAGCGCCCTCCACATCGGCAAGGGCCGGTCGATCGGCCTGGCCGTCGCCGGCACCGGCAACGGAATGGCCGACCGGATCACGATCCGTGCGGAAGATGGCGTCCGCGGCGTCGCCACCAGCGGCTGGCGCGGCCGGTCCTTCTCACTTGGCATTGCCGACGCCGTCACCGTGCTGGCGCGGACCGGCGCCGAGGCCGATGCGGCGGCGACGCTCATTGCCAACGCGGTGGACCTGCCCGGCAATCCCGCCATCAGGCGCATTCCCGCACGTGAACTGGCGCCCGACAGCGACCTCGGCGCCCGGCTGGTGACGCAAGGCGTCGGCACGCTTGCGCCTGGCGAGGTGGCGCGGGCGCTGGACAACGGCCTTGCCGTCGCAGAAGATTTTCGCCGGCGCGGCCTGATTGCCGGATCGGCGCTGTTTCTTGGCGGCGAGGCCCGTATCAGTGGTTCCGTGGCGCTTGCCGCGCCCAACAAAAATCCGAGGGAGGAAGTTGCCCATGCCTGAGTTTCCGATCCGCAAGATCGCGGTGCTGAGCGAAGAGATATTTCATGAAGGCGGGCCGGTCGCGGACGTGCCGCGCCGGCGGGCGGCGGCCATGGCCGTGGTCAAGAACCCGTTCGCCGGCCGCTATGTCGAGGATCTGCAGAGCGCCATGGACGATCTGAAGCCGCTTGGCCTGCTGCTTTCCGACAGGCTGATCGCCGCGTTGGGCGGCGACGTCAAACAGATCGACGGTTACGGCAAGGGCGCCATTGTCGGCACGGCGGGCGAACTGGAGCACGGCGCGCTCTGGCACGTGCCGGGCGGCTACGCCATGCGCGAGCGGCTAGGCGATGCCAAGGCGATCGTGCCGTCGGCCAAGAAGGTCGGCGCCTTCGGCTCGAAGCTCGACGTGCCGCTCGGCCACATCAACGCCGCCTATGTGCGTAGCCATTTCGACGCCATGGAAGTCGGCACCAGCGACGGCCCGCGGCCCGACGAGATTCTTTTTTGTCTGGCCATGACCTGCGGGCCGCGCATCCACAACCGCATGGGTGGGTTGGCGGCAGCCGATATCAAGGCCTGGGACGGGCTGCGGTGAGCGGCGAGGACAATCTGCTCAAGCTGGTCGAGGTCGAAGAGCCCGAGGAGCACGATTACCTCCTGCAGGAGCAGGTCGGCTTCATCCTGCGCAAGGCGCACCAGCGCCATGTCTCGATCTTCGCCGCGCATATCGGCGACCTGACGCCACCGCAATTCGCCGCGCTGGCCAAGCTGCGCGATGTCGGCGAGACCTCGCAGAACCAGCTCGGCACGCTGATCGCCATGGATGCGGCGACGGTCAAAGGCGTCATCGACCGGCTGAAGGCGCGCGGCCTGGTCGAGCTCTCCAAGCACGAGGTCGATAAAAGGCGGCTGCTGGTCAACCTGACCGCCGAGGGCCGCGACGCGATCGAACGTCTGATCCCGCTGGCGCGCGAGATCACAAGGGAAACGCTGGCGCCGCTCTCGGCCAAGGAGATCGCCACCTTCATGAAGCTGCTGGCGAAGCTGGCATAGGCTGGTCCCGCCGGACGCCGATCGGCGCCCGGCAGAAGCTTATCGTCTCAGAGGCCGTTGTCCTTCAGCACCTTGGCGGCGTTTTCCTTGGTGATCTTCTCGGTCGGCAATGTGATGGTCTTTTCGACCTTCTCGCCGTTGAGGAACTTGATCGCCTGGCGCAGGCCTTCGGCACCGGGGGTGACATAGGTGAATGTCGCCGTCAGCTCGCCCTTGTTCACCATTTGCACGCCTTCATTGGGCAGGCCGTCAATGCCGATGAACTTGATGTCCTTCTCGCGGCCGACATCCTTGGCGGCGAGATAGGCGCCATAGGCCATCGGGTCGTTGTGGCCGTAGACGAGATCGATCTTCTCGTTGGTTTTCAGCGCGTTGGCCATCAGATTGTAAGCCTGGTCCTGCTTCCAGTCGCCGGACTGCTGGTCGAGCAGATATTTGATGCCCGATTCCTTGTCGGTGAATTCATGGAAGCCGTCATGGCGGTCATGCGCCGGCTGGGTGCCCATGCCGCCCCAGATCTCGACGACATTGCCCGCCGCCTTGCCCTTGCCGCCGAGCAGTTCGACGGCATATTCGCCGGCCGCGCGGCCGATCAGCTTGTTGTCGCCGCCAACGAACTGCGTGTAGTCCTTGGTGTCGACATTGCGGTCGAGCACGAAGACCGGGATCTTGGCGTCGATGGCCTGCTGCACGACGCCGGTCAGGCCGGCGGATTCCTTCGGCGACACCAAAAGCGCGTCGACTTCCTGGCGGATCAGGTTCTCGACATCGGCGACCTGCTTCTCGGTCTTGTCCTCGCCGTCGGTGATAATCAGCTCGACCTCGGGATGCTTTGCGGCTTCGGCGATGATGTCCTTGTTGAACTGGGCGCGCCAGGGCTCGATCGTGGTCACCTGCGAGAAGCCGATCTTCCACTTCTTGGTCTGCGCATAGGCGCCGCTGGTCAGCAGTGCGGTGGTGGTCAAAAGTGCCGCGCCGACGGCGGCAAGCTTCAGCATGTCACGTCGTTTCATTTCTTGTTTCCTCCGAGATTGAGAGACGGGGTCTCTTGCGACGGCCGCTTGGATGCGGCCGTTTCCTTGCGCGCCGCTTGCCCGCCGGGCAGGCGCAGATAGGCCAGGAGATCACCGGCATTGCGCTCCTGCACGAGCACGGTGCCAATGATGATCATCCCCTTCAGCACCAGCTGAAGGTTCGAATTGATGTTGTGGAGCTGCAATATGTTGGAGAGCAGCCCGAAGATCAGCACGCCGCAGAACGTGCCGATCAGGCTGCCGCGCCCGCCCATCAGGCTGGTGCCGCCGATGACCACGGCGGCGATGGCATCGAGCTCCAGCCCGGCGCCGGCATCGGGTTTGCCTTGCCGGTACTGCGCGACATAGAGCACCGCGGCGATGCCCGCGAGCAGGCCGGAGACGGCATAGGTGGCGATCTTGACGCGGCCGGCGGCGATGCCGGAAAGCCTGGCCGCCTCCTCATTGCCGCCGATGGCATAGACATAGCGGCCGAACGGCGTGAAGCGCAGCACCGCGCCGTAGATCAGGATGGCGCCGAGGAAGAACAGGCCGGGCATCGGGATGACGCCGAACACCAGCGAGCGAAGCAGCTCGAAATCGGCGGTGGCGTTCGAGCCGGTATAGACGGGCAGCACCGCATTGTTCTGGCCCGCGGTGAGCCGGGCGATGCCGAGCGCCGTCACCATCATCGCCAGCGTGACGATGAAGGGCTGCAGGCGCCCGGCAACGATGATGAAGCCGTTGATGGCGCCGAACAGCAGGCCGACGCAAGGCGCCACCAGCAACACGCCGAGCACGCCGAATTTGGGTTCGATCTGAGGCAACAGATACCACAGGGACAGACAGCACAGGACCACGCCGACGATGGCCGGCGTGACCAGGCCGCGAATATTGTCCAGCCTGACATCGCGCGCGGCGGCATCCGGACCGGCACGGGATTTTTCGAGATTGAGGAAGATGAAACGGGTGACGACGAAGCCGAGGCAAAGCGCCACCAGGGCAACGGTCGGCACGCCAAGCACGACACCCGGTGTCACGCCCGGCACTGTCAGCAGCATGGCGCAGACCACCGAGCAGATGGCCATAAGCGAGCCTACGGAAAGGTCGATGCCGCCGGTGATGATCACCGCCGTCATGCCGGTGGCGATCAGTCCGGTGGTCGACACCTGGCGCAGCACGTCGAGCAGGTTGCCGTAGGACAGGAAGATGTTGTTGCCCTTGGAACTGACGGGCGAACCCAGCACGCCGATCAGGAAGATGGCGATCAGGCCCCAATAGAGCTTGGTCCGGGACAGGAGTTTCAGAGCAGTCATGCGGCTGGTCTCGACAGAGTGCGGCGGGGCGCGGCGAGGCGCATGATGGCCTCTTCGCTGGCCGCTTCGCGGGACAGGATGCCGGTCTGGCGGCCGTCGGCCATCACCAGGATGCGATCCGACAGATGCAACAATTCCGGCAACTCCGAGCTGATGACGGCGATGGCGAGACCGTCGCGCGCCAGCTGGAAGATGAGGTCGTAGATCTCGCGCTTGGCGCCGACATCGATGCCGCGCGTCGGCTCGTCCAGCAACAGCACGCGCGGCCTCGTCGCCAGCCATTTGCCGATGACGACCTTCTGCTGGTTGCCGCCCGACAACGTGCCGGCGGGCTGGTCGATGTCCTGGCAGCGTATGCCGAGCGCCTTGACCGCCTGCCGCGCCAGCCCTTGTTCGCCGGCCAGCGAGCGGATGCCGAAGCGCGCCAGCGATCCGACCAGCGGTAGCGCCACATTGTCCGTGATCGAGGCCTGCAGGTGCAGGCCTTGCGTCTTGCGGTCCTCGGTGACCAGCGCGATGCCCAGCCGCCTGGCATCGCGCGGCGAGCGGATGTCCACGGGCAGGCCGTCGAGACGGATCACGCCGCCGGTCCGGCCGTCGCTGGAGCCGAAGATCGCTTCCATGATCTCGGTGCGGCCCGACCCCAAAAGACCGCCTATGCCGAGGATTTCTCCAGCGGCCAGATCGAAGCTGACGCCGTCGATCACCTGCCGCCAACCCTGGCGGTCGGGCTTAGACAGCGACAGATCGCTGACCGAAAGCACGGTCCCGCCGCCGGGATCCCGCTCGTCCTGGGAGGATGCGAGCAGGTCCCGTCCGACCATCGCCGAAATGATGGCATTCTCGTCAAGCTCGGCCATCGGCCGCGTCAGCACATGGCGCCCGTCGCGGAAGACGGTGACCCGGCCGGCCAGATGCATGACCTCATCGATGCGGTGCGAGATGTAGACGATGGCGACGCCGCTGTCGGCAAGCTGGCGGATGATGCGGAACAGCCGCTGGCATTCGGCCGGCGACAGCGCCGAGGTCGGCTCGTCCATGATCAGGATGCGCGCCGACATCGACAGTGCCTTGGCGATCTCGACCAATTGCTGCTCGCCGACGCGCAAGGCGCCGACGCGGGCCTCGGGATCGAGCTCGATGCCGAGCCGCTGCAGAAGGGCGCCCGCCGCACGGCTGCTGGCCTTGCGGTCGACGATCAGCCCGGCGATCAGTTTTTCGCGCCCGAGGAAGATGTTGTCGGCGACGCTGAGTTCCGGCACCAGGTTGAGCTCCTGGTGGATGATGGCAATGCCGGCATCCTCGGCTTCGCGCACGCCGGCGAAGCTGACCGGCCTTCCATCGACGCTGACCGTGCCTTCGTAGCCGGTATAGACACCGGACAGGATCTTCATCAGCGTCGACTTGCCGGCGCCGTTCTCGCCCATCAGGGCATGGACCTCGCCACGCCGCAATTCGAAGCCGACATCGACCAAAGCGGCAATGCCGCCGAAGCTCTTGGATATGCGCTCCGCACTCAGAACGACATCGGGGCGGTCCGCCGCCGCGGCATGCCCATGGCCGATGGAATTCCTGTGCTCCATGACAATGGCGGCCTCCCTTCCGTCGTCGTCAATTTCGCCCAAACGCTATTCTAAACGTTTCGATCATGTCAAGCCGCTATCTGATGGCTTAGGATTGACCCTTTTCAATTCTTGCGGAAAACCTTGATATTCCGTAGGTATAGCGAACAGACACCGGCGAAACGTTTCGAAAATGACAACAAACAAGCGGACGAGACAGCGGAAATCGACGGCGCCGACGATGCTGCATGTGGCCGAAGCGGCGCGTGTCTCGGTCGCCACCGTTTCGGCGCTGATCAACGGCACGGCGACCGTCAGCCCGGAACTCAGCCAGCGCATCGAGCAGGCGATCCGCGATATCGGCTACAAGCGCAATGCGATCGCCCGCAGCCTGAAGATGGGCACGACGCGCACCATCGGCCTGACCGTGCCGCATATCACCAACCCGTTCTTCACCGATGTCGTCTCGGTCATCCAGCAGGCCTTCGACCGCGCCGGCTATGCCGTCATGCTGTGCTGCACGGACGAGGATCTGAACACCCAGGACGACCAGATCCGGCTGCTGCTCGACCGCATGGTCGACGGGCTGATCGTGGCCCGCGTCGGCGATGGCGCGATCCTCAAAGGGATCGTCGATGCCGCCAACGTACCGGTCGTGCTGCTCGACCGCGTCTGCGAGGGTGTCGATACCGACACGGTCGTGCTCGACAACCAGCGCGCGGTGTTCGACGCCATCACCTATCTGATCGATCTCGGCCACAGGCGCATCGGCTACATCACCGGCACGTCGGACATTTCGCCGATGCATGACCGCATGACGGGCTATCGCGAGGCGCTGCAGGCCGCCGGACTGCCGGTGGCCGAGGAGCTGGTCCGCTCCGGCAATTTCCATGAGATCGACGGCTACAACGCGACCATGCAGCTGCTTTCGCTGCATGACCGGCCAAGCGCGATCTTCTCGGCCAACAACCCGATGGTGATCGGCACCATGAAGGCGATCCGCGACATCGGCCTGTCCTGCCCGGAGGATATCTCGGTTGCCTGTTTCGACGATTTTCCGTGGTCGGACGTGTTCCAGCCGCAGCTGACCACCGTGGCGCAGCCCGTGCAGGCGATCGGCGAACAGGCCGCCAATCTGCTGCTCGACCGCCTCGCCGGCAATCGGGACGCGCCGCCGCGCAAGCTCGTGCTCAAGGGCCGGCTGATGATCCGCAATTCGTGCCGGCCGCTCGGAGCAATCGCGCAGAGCGTGAGTGCTTAAACCGCGAACACTCCGGAACAAAGCGCCTGCAGCTTCGAAAAGAGGGCCTTGCCGCCCGTGATGACCTGTGTGCCGCTCTGCAGCACCGTCTTGCGATCCGCCTTCAGGACGGTGCCGCCGGCTTCCTCGATCAACAGCATGCCGGCCAGGCAGTCCCAGGCGTTCATGTGTTCCTCGACATAGCCAAGCAGCCGGCCCGAGGCCACATAGGCCAGCATCAGGGCGCCGGACGCGTTGCGGAAGAAAACGCCGCCTTCGGCGAGAAGCCTCTTGATCAGCACGGCGATGTTCTCGGCCTCGGCCCGGTTCGAGAACCCGGTCCCCACCGACCCTTCTTCCAGGCTGGTCGCGGCACTTGCCTTGATCGGCCTGCCATTGATGAAGGCGCCACCGCCGAGCCTGCCGTGGAACGTCTCACCGGTCGACGGTTCGTGAATGACGCCGACGACGGTCTCCCCGTCCCTTGCGCAAGCGATCACCACGCACCAGGCCGGAATGCCGCGCACGAAATTGGCGGTGCCGTCTATCGGGTCGATGACCCAGACATGACCGGTCGAGCTGGCGACAGAGGCATGCTCCTCGCCGACGATGCCATCCTGCGGATAGTCCTTGGCGATCGCCGCACGGATAAACAGCTCGACCTCGCGGTCAGCTTGCGAGACCAGGTCCTGATGGCCCTTGCTCTCGATGGTCAGGCTTTCCAGGTCGCGGAAATATTCGAACCCGAGTTCGCCTGCCCGCCGCGCCAGGTCGATGGCAAACTGCGTGCGGGCGTCAAGATCATGGGTCACGGGAAGCTCGCTCTTGTTGGGGATGCGCCCGCACTTAGCAGAGCATCGCTGCCGGCAAAAGCACCAGGCGGATAAATGTCAGGCCGCCTGCGACAGCGATTTGTGAGCGTCCGCCAGGATCTCGAACGACCGTACCCGCGCGGCGTGATCGAATATCTGCGCGGTGACCATCAGCTCGTCGGCGCCGGTGCGGCGCACGAAGGCATCGATGCCCTGGCGGACCGTTTCGGGAGAACCGACGACGGCGCAGGACAGCGCCTGGCCGAGCATGGTCTTGGCCATCGGGTCGAGATCGCGGTCATAATTCTCGACCGGCGGCGGCAAGCGTCCCGGCCGGCCGGTGCGCAGATTGACGAAAGCCTGCTGCAGCGAGGTGAACAGCAGGCGCGCCTCGGCATCGGTGGGCGCGGCAAAGACGTTGAGGCCGAGCATGACATGCGGCCTGTCGAGCTGTTCCGACGGCTGGAAACGCGAGCGGTAGATGTCCAGCGCATGGTCGAGCTCGGCCGGTGCGAAATGCGAGGCGAAGGCATAGGGCAGGCCGAGCATGGCGGCGAGCTGCGCGCCATAGAGGCTTGAGCCGAGGATCCAGATCGGCACGGCCTGGCCCTCGCCCGGCACGGCGCGCAAGCGCTGGCCTTCCTCCGCGGGCAGGAAATAACCCATCAGCTCGACGACATCCTGCGGGAAACTGTCGGCGCCGGCTTCGAGGTTGCGGCGCAAGGCGCGCGCGGTGTTCATGTCCGTGCCGGGGGCTCGGCCGAGGCCGAGATCGATGCGGCCCGGAAACAAGGCGGCCAGCGTGCCGAACTGCTCGGCGATGACCAGCGGCGCATGGTTGGGCAGCATGATGCCGCCGGCGCCGACGCGGATGGTTTTGGTGCCGCCGGCGACATGGGCGATGACCACGGATGTGGCGGCGCTGGCAATGCCCGGCATGTTGTGGTGCTCGGCCAGCCAGTAGCGCTTGTAGCCCAGCCGCTCGGCATGGCGGGCGAGATCGAGCGAGTTGGCCAGCGACTGCGAGGCATCGCTGCCTTGGACAATCGGCGACAGGTCGAGAACGGACAGTTCGGTCATGCGTTGGTCTCCACGATCTTCTTCTCACGCACCCTGGCCTCGAAAGCCGTGCGGTCGGGAATGATGATGCCGAGCTGGCCTTGCAGCGTGTCGGCGAGTTCGGCGGCGGTGGCTATCTCTGTCTGCTCGGTGCGGCCGCCAAGGTGATGGATCGACAGCCTGGCACCGCGCAGCGCGTAACGCCGGTCCGGCGCGGCGCGGGCCGCAATGACGGTGGAGAGAAAATGCGATGTCGGGCTGGTCGACAGGAAGTAATTGGTGACGGAGTAATCCACCTCGTATTGCGGCTGCAGGTCGAAGCGGTAGAGCGAGCGCCAGTCGCCGCCGATGGCGGCCTGCAGGCGGAAATGATCTCCGGCCTCGACGATGCGGAATGGCTCGTGCGGTGTCGCCTGTTCGCGGCCCGGCTCGAGCAGCAGCGGCGCGGTCAGGGTCAGGCCGCCGAAACCGACATCGGCGATATAGGTCCGACCGTCGAGCTCGATGCGCAAAAGCATGTGGCTGCGCGCGGTGATGGCGTCCTCGCTCTGGCCCCAGAGCACGCGTGCGGCCAGGCCGCCGACCTCGAAACCAAGAGCTCTCAGCGCATGCATGAAGAGGAGGTTGTGCTCGAAGCAATAGCCACCGCGCCCGCCAAGGACGATCTTGTCCTGTAGCGCGGCAATGTCGAGCCGGACCGGGCGGCCAAGAAACGGATCGATGTTCTCGAAGGGGATCGCCTGCGGATGCGCGAAATGCAGCGCCTTCAGCGTATCCAGCGACGTGTCACGCGGACCGGCGTAACCGATGCGGGCGAGATAGGCGTCGAGGTCGAAGGAAGGAGCATCGCTCATAAGGAAGGCACCGGGCATTGATCGGCCGGATATAGGCATTCGATCCGGCCGTCGCAAACAACGTCCGCCTTCTATGCCGTGGCCTTGCCGTTCTCCTCGACGGGTTCGTCCTCGACCACGGCGGTTTGCTGCGCGGCGAGGAAATTGCCGACATGGCCGAGCCCCTCGAAATGGTCGCAGAACACCTTGATGACGACCAGCAGCGGCACCGCCATCAGCGCACCGACGAAACCCCACAGCCACGACCAGAAGGCAATGGCGATGAAGATCGCCACCGCGTTGATCTCGAGACGCCTGCCAACCACCATCGGCGTCACGAACTGGCCCTCGACGACATCGCACAAAAGCACGAAGGCCGGAGCCAGAAGCGCAAAGGAAATGGTGTCGAAGCTGATCAGCGCCATCACCGCGACCAGCACGATGGTCAGCAGCGCGCCGACATAGGGCAGGAAGTTGAACAATGCGGCGGCAACGCCCCAGACCAGCGGGTTGGGCATGCCGAGCGCCCACAGGCCAAGGCCGATGACCGCGCCGAGACCCGCATTGATGATGGTGACCGTGAGCAGATAGTGCGAGATCTCGCGCTCGACGTCATAGACGACGCGCAGCGCCCGCTTCTTCTCGCTGAGGCTGGCGAAGGATTGGATGATCTTCTCGTAGAACATCGTGCCCGAGGCGAGCAGGAACAGCGACAGCACGAAGATGATGGTCAGGCTCGTTCCCGCCGACAGGATGTTGCTGGCGGCCGACGACAGTATGCCGGACTGGGCGACGGCCACTTTCTGGACGCCTGGCTCCTGCGAGGTCTCGGTCATCTGTTCGACCTGATGCGAGACCTGCATGATCTTTTCCAGCGGGCGCCGCAATTGCGCCAGCCGCTCAGTGAGCTGCTGGCCGATCGACGAGGTGTTGTTGAGGAGATCGATGACAGGACCTGAGAGCAGATAGCCGGCGCTGGCGAAGACGCAGATGGACAAAAGCACCAGAAGCGTCGCCGAAACCACTTCGGGAATGCCGCGCCTGCGCAGCAGCCGCACGATCGGCGTCAATGTCAGCGCCAGCAGGAAAGCGAGCATGACCGGCATGAAGAAGGCACGGCCGAAATAGAGCGCATAGACGGTCATGAAGATGAAGATGCCGACCAGCAGCGAGCGCATCAGACGCGTGTCCGCGCGGGCTTCGACGCGCGGATCCGGGTTTTCGGCAACGCCTGCCCCCGTAGCGGCGGGTTCGGCTTTCATAATGGACCCTCAGCGGTGCGCCGCAACTGGCGCATTCCGTTGACGGGAAACGCCCGCGCGTCAGCAAGGTTCCGTTAGCCGGCGAGGCCCATGGAGTAGGCCCTGCCGTTGGCTTATGCGACCGGCGCTGCCACCGCTGGCGCGGACTTCGACGTTTCCTTGCGCACGATCGGCGCCACTTTGGTGCCGTAGAGTTCGATCGCCTTCATGATCTTGGCGTGCGGCATGGTGCCGATCGCCATCTGCAGCAGGAAGCGATCATTGTTGAAGATCCTGTGCTGGGCGACGATCTTCTCGGCCACCTGCTCGGGACTGCCGACGAACAGGGCGCCGTTGGGACCACGCGACTGGTCGAAATGTGCCCGCGATGTCGGGCCCCAGCCGCGCTCGCGGCCGATACGGTTCATCACCTCGGCCTGCGGGCCGTAGAAATCGTCGGCCGCCTGTTCGGTCGTGTCGGCGATGAAGCCATGCACGTTTATGCTGGTGGCGAGACCCGCCGGGTCGCTGCCGGCGCGCTTGGCGGCCTCGCGGTAGAGGTCGAACAGCGGCGCGAAGCGGGCCGGCTCGCCGCCGATGATGGCAAGCGCCAGCGGCAGGCCGAGCGCGCCCGCGCGGGCGGCGGACTGCGGCGTGCCACCAATGGCGATCCAGACCGGTAGCCTGTCCTGGAAGGGCCTGGGATAGACGCCGCGATCGTTGATCGGCGCGCGCAGATTGCCCGACCAGGTGACCTTGACGCTGTCACGGATGGCGAGCAGCAGGTCCAGCTTTTCAGCGAAGAGCTCGTCGTAGTCTTCCAGATTGTAGCCGAACAGCGGGAAGGATTCGATGAACGAACCGCGTCCGGCCATGATCTCGGCACGGCCGTTCGACAGAAGGTCGAGCGTGGCAAACTGCTGGAAGACGCGCACCGGATCATCAGAGGACAATACCGTGACCGCGCTGGTGAGCTTGATGCGCTTCGAGCGCTCGGCGGCAGCGGCCAGCGCCACGACTGGCGCGGAGGCGGCATAATCGGGCCGGTGATGCTCGCCCAGACCAAAGACGTCGAGACCGACCTGGTCGGCGAGTTCGACCTCCTCCATCAGGTTGCGCAAGCGCTCATGCGGCCCGATGGCGCCCGGGCCGGGCTGCGGGCTGACGTCGGCGAAAGTGTAGAGACCGAGTTCCATGTGATGTCATCCTGGTGTTGGGTTTTGCAGCTAGACGTAGCGAGCGAACTGCCTTGCCGCCAGAGGCGTGGACGGTGAACAGTGCATGTCGGTTTGGGCGGGAAAAGGCGTCTCCCGGCTGCAACATGACGGAATTTCATGGCTGGCATACCGATTTGGCGCTTGAACTCTCGGCATTCGCGCGTATGTAAGCCTCGCGAATTGACTTCAGGGAAGTGGACTTGGCTATCTACAGGGAAAAAGACATTTTCGAGCGGCGCAATGCCGCGAACGAGGCAAAGAAGGCGCTTCTGGAGCGCTTCAAGTCAAAGCCGGCGGCAGATGATCCTGCGGTGCTGGCGCGACAGGCCGAGCGCAAGGCGATCCTCCAGGCTCGTGAGATCCGCGAAGCCGAGAAGGCGAGGCTGAAGCAGGAAAAGCTGGCACGCGAAGCCGCCGAGAAGGCCGAGCGCGAGGCAGCAGCCGAAGCGGCCCGCATTGCCGCCGAAGAGGCAGCCCAGGCCGAGGCCAAAATTCGGGAAGCCGAAGAGACCGAGCGCATTGCCCGCCTGCTCGCCGACGAGGCCGAGCGCAAGGCCAAGCGTGACGCACGCTATGCTGCGCGCAAGGCACGGACCGGCCGGGCTCCTCCGGGCTTCTCCGCCCGCTAGCGGCTTCGGCGCAGCCAAGTTCGAATATTGAATCAGGGTCGCCTCGCAGCGGCCCTGAAGGCATTTGTGCGGCGCTTTTGCCTTGTGGGATGCACAGTGTTGTCTGACACCCTCTCAGGCCGCGAATTTCAGCCCCATGATGCCGCAGACGATCAGCGCGATGCAGGCGAGCCGGATCGCAGTGGCGGGCTCGCCGAGCAGCCAGATGCCGAGCAGGGCCGTGCCAACCGTGCCGATGCCGGTCCACACCGCATAGGCGGTGCCGACGGGAAGCGCCTTCAACGCCAGGCCGAGCAATGTAAGGCTGACGATCATCGACGCAACGGTGAGGACCGTCGGAACCAGCCTGGTGAACCCATCGGTGTATTTGAGGCCGATCGCCCAGCCGATTTCGAACAGGCCGGCGAAAAACAGAAAAGTCCAAGACATCGGAGCGCTCCATCCAGCATCGGGCCGGAGACAGGATCCGATCCTCAGATGCCGATCATCATGGCGGGTCGTCCCGACCGAATTGTTGGGGAAGGCGCGGGGTCGTCCCCGCGCCATGGATATAGGTTGTCCAAATGCCCGATCAACCCGGCGGCATCGTCTGACGCCGCCGGCGGGATTTGCCGCGCCTGACTTGCCGAGGCCTACTTTTCCTTGATGCGCATCGCCTTGACCGGCGGCGCTTTCAGGGCGGGAGCGGGCGCCGGCTTCTTGGCATCCTTCTTCGGCTTGCGGGCTTCCTTGCCTGCCTTCATCGCACCTTTAGCCATGATTCGTTCCTCCAGTTGCGGGGAATGAAGTGAAACAAGAGAAACGCTTTGCTGCAAGGGGGCAGCGCCTGTCACGATCGCCGGTTGACCGCTTTCAACCAATTTCCAGACTCTTGTTTTGACGCAATTCCCAAGGGAAAGCGCTACGCGCTTTTCCCGGGAAAACCGCTTCACACTTTTCCTGGAATTGCTCTAATTTGCTCGTAAACCATCCCGGTCCGTGCCATTCTCAACTTCGCACTGCAGCATCGACCCGCGCTTTCGCCGGGTGATCGTCGAGCAGGCCGGTCAGGACGACAATGCGGATCCACATCGGCTGCGAGATGAGTTTCGACTTCCCGCAGGAAACGCCGCTCATCGCGATGCTCAATGTCCACTATTCGCGCGCCTCCGACCTCGAGCGCCCGGATTTCCTGACCTCCAGCCCGCCAGTTCCGATTCAGGGTTATCGCGACAGTTTCGGCAATTGGTGCAATCGCTTCGTCGCACCACCCGGACGGTTCACCTTCGGCACGGATGCGGTGATCCGCGACCCCGGCACATTCGAAATGGGCGAGCTGATGGCCTGGCAACACGAGGTGCGCGACCTGCCGGCCGAAACGCTGCTGTTCCTGCTGCCCAGCCGATTTTGCGAGAGCGACCTTTTGGCAAGCGAAGCCTGGCGGCTGTTCGGCCATACACCGCTTGGCATCCCGCGCGTACAGGCGGTGTGCGACTTCGTCCACAACCACATCGTCTTCAACTACGGCAATGCGCGGCCGACGCGCACCGCGGCGGAAGCCTATCGCGAGCAGAGCGGCGTGTGCCGCGACTTCGCGCATCTTGCCGTCACCTTCTGCCGCGCGCTCAACATCCCGACGCGCTATTGCACCGGCTACATCAGCGATATCGGCATGCCGAAGCCATGGTCGAGCATGGATTTCGCCGCCTGGATGGAAGTCTATCTCGGCGGCCGCTGGCATGTCTTCGACCCGCGCAACAATGCGCCGCGCATCGGCCGAATCCTGATCGCCTCCGGGCGCGATGCGGCGGATGTGCCGCTGACCCATATTTTCGGACCGGGCACACTGGCCGGCTTCAAGGTGTGGACCGACGAGATCGTCGAATAGTCCCCGTCCCACCGGCCCCAGGCAAATCGAGCCTTGAACGACCCGGCAGTTGGCGCGTTATGGTGGAGCTGCGGCCGTCCGGCCGTTAGACTGGGCACGTGAACGGGGACCAAACCGCATGGCCGGGCGTGGCGGCTCCAAAATGGTCATCTATGCGGCGCTCGCCGGCAATCTGGCGATCGCGCTGACGAAATTCGCCGCCGCCTTCTTCACCGGCAGCTCGGCAATGCTGTCGGAAGGCGTGCATTCGCTGGTCGATACCGGCAATGGCGGCCTGCTGCTCTACGGCATGCACCGTGCCGCGCGGCCGGCCGACCGCACACATCCGCTCGGCCACGGCCGCGAACTCTATTTCTGGAGCTTCATCGTCGCGCTGCTGGTCTTCGCGCTGGGCGCCGGCGTGTCGTTCTACGAGGGCATCCTCCACATCATGGCGCCGGAGGCGGTCGCCAACGTCAAGGTCAACTATGTCGTTCTTGGCCTCTCCTTCCTGTTCGAAGGCAGCTCCTGGCTGGTGGCGCTGAAGGAATTCCGCCGAGAGAAGGGCAAGCAGAGCTGGCTGCAGGCCGTGCAATCGAGCAAGGACCCGAGCGTCTATACCGTGCTGTTCGAGGACAGCGCGGCGCTACTCGGCCTGATCGTCGCCTTTGCCGGCATATTGGCGGCGGAGCTGCTGGAGATGCCGGAGCTCGACGGCGCCGCCTCGATCGGCATCGCGCTCATCCTCGGCGCCACGGCGATTTTCCTCGCCCGCGAAAGCAAGGGGCTGCTCATCGGCGAGCCGGCATCGCCCGAAGTGCAGAAAAGGATGCTGGCGATCGTGCAGCAGGATCCGGCGGTGCAGCGCGCGAACGGTGTCCTGACCGTCCATATGGGACCGCAAGAGATCGTTGCAGGGCTCAGCATCGAATTCGAGGACCATTTGGCGGCACCGGAGATCGAAGCCTGTGTCGAGCGCATCGAGGCACGGCTGAAAGAAGAGATGCCGGAGATCAGCCGGCTGTTCGTCAAGCCGCAGACCACCGGCACCTGGGAGCAGCGGCGCAAGCTGATCGAGGCGGCATCGAACTAGTCCTGGACCAAACTGCACCGTTGGCCCGATTGCCTGGTTCCCGCTAAGATCAGGCGACTGATTTCGGAGGAACGACCATGAAGATCGACGGCGGGTGCCATTGCGGCGCCATCACCTATGAGGCGGAGGTCGACCCGGAAAAGACCTCTATTTGCCACTGCACGGACTGCCAGCAACTGACCGGCACGGCCTTCCGCGTCACAGTTCCCGCGCCCGAGGATCACTACCGGATCACCAGGGGGACGCCAAAAATCTATATCAAGACCGGATCGAGCGGCGCCAAGCGCGCCCAGGCCTTTTGCGGTGAATGCGGGTCGCATCTTTACGCGACGTCTGTCGGCGACGGCCCGAAGATCTATGGAATAAGGGCGGGCACCGCGCGGCAACGCGAGGATCTGGTGCCGACACAGCAGAAATGGCATCGGTCGGCCCTGCACTGGCTTCCCGAATTCGAAGGCATGAGCATCGTGGAGGAGCAGTAGCTCCCTGCCTCCCGGTCGAAAGCCGCCCTTGATAAGCAATTATGTGCTAGCCTCGCTCACCATCAAACGGGCGGGCGACAACGATGTTGGAAACGGACAAACTGTTTGCCGGCTCGATCCCGGAAAACTACGACCGCTATATGGTGCCGTTGATTTTCGAGCCATTCGCCTCGGACCTTGCACGGCGGGCAGCGTCCTTCTCGCCCAGCGCCGTCCTGGAAGTCGCCGCAGGCACCGGGGTCGTCACACGCGCCTTGGCGCCAAAACTGTCGCCTGACGCAAGCTATGTCGTGACCGACCTCAACCAGCCGATGCTCGACTATGCCGCTTCGCGACAGGCTCCCGACAGTCGCATCCAATGGCGCCAGGCCGATGCCATGGCGCTGCCGTTCGAAGATGCGGCCTTCGATCTCGTTTGCTGCCAGTTCGGCGCGATGTTCTTTCCCAGCCGCCCATCCGCCTACCGCGAGGCCAGGCGGGTGCTGAAGCCCGGCGGACATTTCCTGTTCAACGTCTGGGACCGCATCGAGGAGAATGTGTTTGCCGATGATGTGACCAATGCGCTGGCAAGGATGTTCCCGAATGATCCGCCGCGCTTTCTGGCCCGCACGCCGCATGGCTACCACGATATGGCGCTGATCCGCGGAGACCTTGAGGAGGCTGGCTTCTCCGATGTGGCGATCGAGACGAGAGCCGAACAGAGCCGTGCGCCCTCGCCACGCATTCCGGCCGTGGCCTATTGCCAGGGAACGGTGCTTCGCACGGAAATCGAGGCCCGGGATCCGGGCAAACTCAGCGCCGCAACGGACTATGCCGCATCCGAGATTGCGGCCAGACATGGCAGCGGCGCGGTTGCCGCCAAAATTCAGGCACACGTCATCGTGGCCGTGGCTTAGGTGGGAACTGTCAGTCGTCGCCTTCGACGACGCGCAGCCTGAGCTGGCCGGTCTTTGAATCGGCAACGCGCGGGCCGGGCTCGAGTTTCGCCGCGGGCGCCCGCGACGGCGTCTCCGGGCCGGCATCGCCATCGGCCTGCGCGCCGAACTCCAGCGCCTCGATCTTCTGGCCGCGCTTGGTCACCTTCGATGTCGAGACGAGGATATCGTCGATGTCCTTGGCCGACTGGCCGAAATGCACCTGCAGCTTGCGCACGCGCTCGTCGACGCGCGCCACATCCTCCATCAGCCGGATGACCTCGCCCTGGATCAGATGCGCCTGTTCGCGCATGCGGGCATCCTTGAGGATGGCTTGGATGACCTGGATCGACAGCATCAGCAACGACGGCGAGACGATGACGACGCGGGCGCGATGCGCCTTGTGGACGATCGCTTCGAAATTCTCGTGGATCTCGGCGAACACCGATTCCGACGGAACGAACATGAAGGCGGTGTCCTGCGTCTCGCCCTGGATCAGATACTTCTCCGAGATATCGCGGACATGGATCTCGATGTCGCGGCGGAAGGCCTGGGACGCCACCTTCTGCAGGTCGGCGCCGTCAGCGGCGCGGATGGCATTCCATGCCTCCAGCGGGAACTTGGCGTCGATGGCAAGCGACGGCGCGCCGTTCGGCATCTTCACCAGGCAATCCGGCCTGCTGCCGTTCGACAGGGTCGCCTGGAATTCGTATGCGCCCATTGGCAGGCCGTCGGCGACGATCGCCTCCATGCGCGACTGGCCGAAGGCGCCGCGTGTCTGCTTGTTGGAGAGGATGGCCTGCAGCTGCACGACCTGGCCGGCGAGCGACTGGATGTTGCCTTGCGCGGTGTCGATGATCGCCAACCGCTCCTGCAGCTTGGCCAGGCTTTCATGCGTGGATTTGGTCTGCTCGGTCATGGTCTGGCCGATGCGGCCGGTCATGGCGTCGAGGCGCTGGCCGATCGACTGCGTCAGCTCCGCCTGGCGCGCGCCGAACACTTCGGCGATGGCGCCCATGCGGCCCTGCATCTCGGCCTGGCTTTGCAAGATGCCGGCCATCCGCGCCTCGGCGTCGCGGGCATGGTCGGCGGCTTCCGCGGCAGCGACGGCGCGCGCCTTGGCCGACCGCCACAGCGCGACGACCAGCGCCACGAACAGGCCGAGGAACAACAAGACGCCGAAGGCCAGAGCATGGCCGAGGGTGATTGTCGAGGCGCCGAGCCGTGCGACGGGCTGCGAAAGGATGGTGCTCAGATCATTCATGTGGACAGCATAGCCGATTCGGTGGGCTGGCACAGATCAAAACGTGAACGAGGCTTGGACGCCCCGGTTGACGCTTTTCGCTGGACGTCTTACGTGGGACGCCATGCCGATCAAGCCGCTCATCATCCTTCCCGATCCCATCCTGCGCCAGGTTTCCAAGCCGGTGGAGCGCGTCGACGCGCCCTTGCGCAAACTGGCCGACGACATGCTGGCGACCATGTATGACGCGCCCGGCATCGGGCTGGCGGCAATCCAGATCGGCGAGCCGCTGCGCATGCTGGTGATCGATCTCGCCAAGGAAGACGAAACGCCGGCACCGCATGTCTTCATCAACCCGGAGATCCTGGAAAGCGCCGAGGCGCGCTCCGTCTACGAGGAAGGCTGCCTGTCCATCCCCGACTATTATGCCGAGGTCGAACGCCCGGCTTCCGTTCGCGTGAAGTATCTCGACCGCGACGGCAAATTGCAGGAGATGGAGGCCGAGGGGCTGATGGCGACCTGCCTGCAGCATGAGATCGACCATCTCAACGGCGTGCTGTTCATCGACCATATCTCGAAGCTGAAGCGCGACATGGTGGTGAAGAAGTTCAAGAAGCTCGCCAAGGACAAGGCGCCAGGCAAGCTGGTGGGATAGGGGAAAATGCCCCTTCGCGTCATCTTCATGGGCACGCCGGAGTTTTCGGTGCCGACGCTGCGCGCGATCGCCGAAGCCGGACATGAGATTTCCGCCGCCTACACGCAGCCGCCACGTGCCGCCGGCCGGCGCGGGCTGGAACTGACGCCGTCGCCGGTGCAGCGCGAGGCCGAGCGGCTGGGCATCGAGGTGCGCACGCCGACATCCCTCAAGGCCGAGGCCGAGCAGGCCGCCTTCAGCGCCCTGCGGGCCGATATCGCCGTGGTCGTCGCCTATGGTCTGCTGCTGCCGAAGGCAATTCTCGACGCGCCCCGGCTTGGCTGCATCAACGGCCACGCATCGCTTCTGCCGCGCTGGCGCGGCGCCGCCCCCATCCAGCGCGCGATCATGGCTGGTGACCTGGAAAGCGGCATGATGGTGATGCGCATGGAAGAGGGTCTCGACACCGGCCCGGTGGGATTGCTTGAAAAATGCGCCATCGACCCCGATATGACAGCCGGCGATCTGCATGATCGGTTGATGCGCGTCGGTGCTGCCCTGATGGTGGAAGCGCTGACGCGGCTGGAAGAGAACACCCTGACATTTACCGTGCAAGCGGCGGAAGGGGTGACTTACGCCAGAAAAATCGATAAATCCGAGACGCGGGTGGACTGGACGCGGCCTGCGGCCGAGGTCCACAATCACCTTCGCGGCCTGTCGCCCTTTCCCGGCGCCTGGTCCGAAATTGACATTGGCGGCCGCGTGGAACGGCTGAAACTGCTTCGCTCGACGCTATCCGAAGGCCTGTCGCTTTCGGAAGATTTGGGCGAGTCGGGAGGAATTCTCGATGACCGGCTGACGGTCGCCTGCGGGACAGGCGCGATCAGACTGGTCGAAGTTCAACGTGCGGGCGGAAAGCCCGCCGCCGCGTCGGAATTCCTGCGCGGAGCCAAGATCGTAAAAGGAATGAAGTTCTCATGAGCATGATGTCGATACGCGCGGCGACGCCGCGGGATCGCGAGGCCATTCGCCTCGTCGAGGAACACGCCTTTGGCCAGCAGGCGGAGGCCGGGCTGGTCGACGCGCTGGTCACCGGCGGCGACGCCGTCGTCGAACTGGTGGCGGAAGAAGACGGCCAGGTGGTCGGCCATATCCTGTTTTCACGGCTGTTCGTCCAGAATGGCGGCAAGAGCCTCGCGGCCGTGGCGCTGGCGCCGCTGGCGGTGGAACCTTCGTTCCATGGCAGCGGCATTGGCGGCGCGCTGATCCGCGAGGCGCATATCCGCCTCAAGGATGCAGGCGAGACGCTGGCCGTGGTGTTGGGCGACCCGGCCTATTACGGCCGTTTCGGCTATAGCCATGCGCGGGCCGAGAAGTTCGAGAGTGAATACCAGGGCGAGGCGCTGCAGGCGCTGGCCTGGGGCGACGCTCCGGAGGCCGGCAGGCTGGTCTACGCTTCCGCCTTCACCGCTCTCGCCGCGTAGAGCAGTCCACCGTTTCATGGAAACGGTGACCTGCTCTACCTCTTTGTTTTAACGCAATTCCGGACAGAAAACCGTTTCACACTTCTCCTGGAATTGCTCAAGGCGAGAGCTCTAGCCGCACATGCCGCGTTTTCGCCTCGACATCGAATATGACGGCAGCCTGTTTGCCGGCTGGCAGCATCAGGCCGACCAGCCTTCGGTGCAGCAGGCGATCGAGCAGGCGATCGAGAAATTCTGCGGCGAGGCGGTGCGGCTGCGCGCCGCCGGCCGCACCGATGCCGGCGTGCATGCAACCGCCCAGGTGGCGCATGCCGATCTCGCCAAGCCATGGCCTGGCGACAAGGTGCGCGATGCCGTCAACGCCCATCTGCAGGGAGCCGGCGCGCATGTCGCCATCCTGAAGGCGACAATCGTCCCGGACGATTTCGACGCGCGCTTCTCGGCCACCGGCCGCCACTATCTCTATCGCATCCTCAACCGCCGCGCGCCCGCGGCGCTGGAAAAGGGCAAGGTGTGGTGGGTGCCGAAGCGGCTCGACGCCGGCGCCATGCACGAGGCCGCGAAACTCCTGCTCGGGCGGCATGACTTCACCACCTTCCGCTCGACCCAATGCCAGGCCAACAGCCCGGTTCGCACACTGGAACGGCTCGATGTGAGCCGGGCGGGCGACATGATCGAGGTGAGAGCTTCGGCCCGTTCCTTCCTGCACAACCAGGTGCGCTCCATGGTCGGCTCGCTCAAGCGCGTCGGCGATGGCGGCTGGACAGGGGCCGACCTCAAGGCGGCGCTCGAGGCGCGCGACCGAGCCGCCTGCGGCCAGGTCGCGCCGCCTGATGGGCTTTTCCTCATTGGCGTCGATTATCCCTGATAGAACCCGCAGGCTCTATCAGAGCCCGGCGGGCTCTACCCCGGGAACGGCCCGGAAAGGCTCTGAGGCCCGATGTCGTCCGGCACGGAGATGCCAAGCAGCATCTGCAGCCCGAACAGCACCAGCAGCGAAGCGATGAACATGCCGACGAAAACGGCGGTGCCGACCGCCACGCCCTTGCCGATCGTGGCGTTGGTCATGCGCCAGGTCAGCGCCATCGACAAGGCAAACAAGAGCAGCGACACAAGGCTCGAGACCTGGCTTGCCGACGACAGGAAAAGCCTGATCAGCGCCGAGGGCAGCATCAGCCAGGCGGTGATGGCGGAGGCCCAGTTGCTGGCGACGACATAGTGGACGAAGCGCCCGCCAATGCCGGCGCGTGGCGCGACCAGGGCAAGCACGACCAGCGGCAGCACCCAGGAACCGATATCGACCATCGCCAGGCGCAACAGCATGCCGAAACGGCCCACGAAGGCGTTGGGATCGCCGATCTCGTTGGCGATGCCGACCCAGCCCACGATCAGCGCGGGCGCGGCAACGACGATGGCGAAAAAGGAATTCCAGAAACCGTCGGCCGACAGGTCGAGCAGGCGCAGGCCGTCAGCCTTGCCGAGCATCAGCCGCCAGGCACCGGTCAGCGAAGCTTGGGTTTCATCCGCCGAAAGCATGCTGCTTAGCCCTGTCCGAACCAGTCTTCGATGAAGCGCTGGTAGATCCGCGTCAGCGTTTCGAGATCGGCAAGGGCGACGCGCTCGTCGACCATATGCATGGTCTTGCCGACCAGGCCGAACTCGACCACCGGACAGTAATCCTTGATGAAACGCGCATCCGACGTGCCGCCGGAAGTGGACAGCGCCGGCTTCTTGCCGACCGCCGCCTTGATCGAGCCGGCAAGCGTGTCGACCAACTTGTCGTCGCGGGTCAGGAAGACATGGCTTGGCCGGTCGCGCCAGACGAGGTCGTAGTCGACCGGCGTCTGCTTGCCCGGCCGGTACTTCTTGCGCTTCGCCGCCTGGTCCAGCCGGTTGTGGATTTCGGCCTGGACGCTCTCAGCCGTCCATGTGTCGTTGAAGCGGATGTTGAAGGTCGCGGTGGCCTTGGCCGGGATCACGTTGGTGGCCGGGTTGCCGACATCGATCGAGGTGACCTCGAGATTGGTCGGCTGGAAATCCTTGGTTCCCTTGTCGAAGACAGGATGCAGCAAGGCGTCGACCAGGCTGATCAGCCCGCGCACCGGATTGTCGGCAAGCTGCGGATAGGCGGCATGGCCCTGGCGGCCGTTGACGGTGATGGAACCGGACAGCGAGCCGCGCCGGCCGATCTTGATCATGTCGCCGAGCGCATCCGGATTGGTCGGTTCGCCGACGATCGAGGCATCCCATTTCTCGCCCCTGGAAGCGGCCCATTCGAGCAGCTTGACCGTGCCGTTGATGGCCGGGCCTTCCTCGTCGCCGGTGATCAGCAGCGAGACCGTGCCCTTGGGACCGCCATTGTTCTCGACATGGCGCGCTATCGCCGCGATGAAGCAGGCGATGCCGCCCTTCATGTCGACGGCGCCGCGGCCATACATCTCGCCATTGGCAATCTCGGCGGCGAAAGGCGGGTGCGTCCAGGCGGCTTCGTCGCCGACCGGCACGACATCGGTATGGCCGGCGAACATCAGATGCGGGCCGTTGCCGGACCGCCTTGCATAGAGGTTCTCGATGTCGGGCGTGCCGTCTTCCGAAAAGACCGGCCGATCGACCAGGAAGCCGAGCGGTTTCAGCATCGTTTCCAGCGCGCTCAGCGCGCCGCCTTCGGCTGGTGTCACCGAGGCACAACGGATAAGGGCGGCGAGGTTTGCGGCGGGGTCGGTCGGCAGCGTCATGGCAAAAGCGATAGTCGAAAGCGGAAGGCCTGTCACGGCCAGACATAGGGGCCAGCCCAATGGCAGACGATGGCGCCGACATTATGGTTTTCATGTCGTATAGTTGGGCCGGTGCGGAGCAGGAAATGGCAGACGGGGAAAAACGGATCGTCATCGCCGGTGCCGGCAGCATCGGCTGTTATGTCGGCGGCTGCCTGGCGCTTGCCGGGCGGCAGGTTGTGCTGTTGGCCCGGCCGCGCATCGAGGCAGCGCTGCGGCAGGGTGGATTGCGCATCAGCGACCTCGACGGCCGCGATCGCCTGGTCAAGCCGGACGTGCTCGGGATCACTGCCGATCCGGCCGCCGCCTTCCACAAGGCGGATGTGATCCTGGTGACCGTCAAGAGCGGCGCGACGCAGGAGATGGCTGTGCTGATCAAGGCCCATGCCAGCCCCGATGCGGTGGTGATCAGCCTGCAGAACGGCGTCGACAATGCCGACAGGCTGCGCGCCGGGTCCGGCCGGCGCATCGTGCTGGCCGGCATGGTGCCGTTCAATGTGGTGCAATCGCCTGACGACGAGCTGCCGCTGCGCGTCCACCGCGCCAGCGAGGGCAAGGTGATGATCGAGGGCGGCGGCCTTGCCGGTCTTCTCGATGTCGCCGGTCTTCTCGATGTCGAAGGGCTGGCGGTCGAGACGCATGGCGACATGAAGGCCGTGCTGTGGGGCAAGCTTCTGATGAACCTCAACAACGCGCTGGTGGCGCTGTCGGACCTGCCGCTGGCGAGCGAACTCGCCGACCGCCGCTGGCGGTTGATCCTGGCCGGCCAGATCGACGAGGCGCTGCGGGCGATGAAGGCCTCCGGCATCGCGCCGGCGCGTATCGCTGGGCTGCGGCCGGCCCTGCTGCCGAAGGTGCTGCGGCTGCCGGACTGGCTGTTCAAACGGCTCGCGCGGCGCATGCTGGCGATCGACCCGCAGGCGCGCTCGTCGATGTGGGACGATCTGCAGCGCGGCCGGCCGACGGAGATCGGCGAACTGCAAGGCGCGGTGCTCGACCTCGCCCAGAGAACGGGGACGCCGGCGCCGCTCCTGAAAAGCGTTACCGCTTTGGTGCGCGCGGCGGAGGTGGCGAGGCTTGGCCCGCCCGGCCTGGCGCCGGAACAGGTTGCGCCGCCGGGTGCCTCTCGATCAGCGTGATCTTCTGCCAGATCTTGCGCGACAGGTTGGATGCCAGGTTCTCGATGTCGTTGACGCCATCGATGACGACGTCGTCATTGACCGACTGTGCGAACAGCGCGGCGATCTTGCCGGTGATCGACAGCATTTCGGAGCAATAGTCGAGATAGCGCGCCAGATCAGCGGCATTGGTGATGCGGGCCGGGGAATGCGCCGTCGGCTTGAAATTGGCCGAGAGCGCGGCCGGATCCTTGGTCAGCTGGTGCATGTCGATGACATGGATCAGCGAGCGCAGGCCGTGCAGCTGGCGAAACACACGCTTGCGCTTGATGCGCTCCTCGGTGCGGATCAGCGCCAGCAGGCCGAGCACGGCGAGGATGATCATGTTGATCGTGGCTTCTATGCCTTGCACCGACTGCACCGCATCGTCGGCCTGGGAGATGTGAATGAGCGGCAGGATGGTGCCGACGAACAGGAAGATCAACGCGCCGGCGAGGACGGCGGCGATGATGAGTCCGCGCAGCCACCAGATGGGAGCTTCGAGCGCCTGGGCCGCCTTGGCCAGATCGCGCGACAGCGACACCAGTTCGGCGGCGACGCCGCGCAGCCCGGCCTGGGGGAACCGTTCCGCGACGCGCTCCTCAAGCCTTTCGGCGGTCTCGATGATCAGTTTCGGATCAAGCGTGCGGTAGCGCATGTCCGGCCGGCCCTCAGTGCATGAAGCCGAAAAGTGTGAAGCGGCTTTCGGACGACATCATGCTCTATCTCGTTGGTTTTGTGCCGGCTCGTTGGTGCGCCGGCCATAGCGGTTGGGCCCAGGCTGCCCTGGAAACAGACACAACACAAGAAAGGCGACGATCGAGACGACCGGTACGAACAGGATCAGCGCGGCAATGCCCGGCTTGTCGAGGTCGTGCAGCCGCTTCACAGCCAGCGCGATGTTCGACCACAGCGAGGCAATGAAGGCGATGAAGAAGATGAACGACCACATATTGCCCTCGGCCGAACCTTCCGGCACCAGCGTGAAGCGGTAGAGCGGGAAGGCCTGGATGATGGCGACGAGCAAGCCGCCAAGAAAATAGGCCGCGCGGCTGACGCGGCCCGAGGTTTTGAAGAAAAGCCAGGTGAGATTTGAACTGTCAGGCAAGCGGGTCCGGTCCATATTGATTGGCACCGCTGGTGCCTTGGAGGATGCCGAGTTCGACCAGCAGCCAGATGCCGCCGATGACAGGTACGAGGCCAATCAGCGTCCACCAGCCCGACTTGTTGCGGTCGTGCCAGCGTTTGGCGTAGAGGGCAATAGCGAAATAGATCGATGCCAGCGCGAAGAGCATGCCGATAATGCCGACCTGGGCGCCGCTGCTGGTGGTGAAACGCGTGCCGAGGATCGAGTCGAGAATAAAGGCAACGATACCGATTACGATGAACACGCCGATGCCGGCCCAGAATTTGGCGCGATTGATGCGGCCGTCGAAACTTGTGAGCAGATACTTCCAGTCCATGTCACCCCTCCATGTTGAACCAGCGCGACGCATTGTCGCGCCGGCGGAAGGTGCGCCCGCCCGGCGGAAAGATCAATCGCGTAGCAATTCATTGATCGAGGTCTTCGACCGGGTCCTGGCGTCGACGCGCTTGACGATGACGGCGCAGTAGAGGCCGGGGCCGGGCTCGTTGTTCGGAAAGGGCTTGCCCGGCAGCGAGCCGGCGACGACCACCGAATTGGGCGGCACTTCGCCGTAGAAGATCTCACCGGTGGCGCGGTCGACGATCTTGGTCGACTGGCCGATGAAGACACCCATGCCGAGCACCGAGCCTTCGCGCACGATGCAGCCCTCGACGACTTCCGAACGCGCGCCGATGAAGCAATTGTCCTCGATGATGGTGGGGCCGGCCTGCATCGGCTCCAGCACGCCGCCGATGCCGACGCCGCCCGACAGATGCACGTTCTTGCCGATCTGGGCGCAGGAGCCGACCGAGGCCCAGGTGTCGACCATGGTGCCCGTGTCGACATAGGCGCCGACATTGACGAAGGATGGCATCAGCACGGCGCCCGGCGCGACGTAGGCGGAACGGCGCACGACCGACGACGGCACGGCGCGAAAGCCTGCCTTCTCGAAATCGACGGCGCTCCAGCCGTCGAACTTGGACGGCACCTTGTCCCACCAGACGGCCTGGCCCGGACCGCCCTTGATGATCTCCATCGGGTTGAGCCGGAAGGAGAGCAGCACGGCCTTCTTCAGCCATTGGTTGACGTGCCACTTGCCGTCGGCCTGGCGCTCGGCGACCCGCGCCGTGCCGCGGTCGAGCAGGTCGAGGGCCGACTGGATGGCGTCGCGCGTCTCGCCGCGGGTCGCGGTCGAAATCGTGTCGCGTTCGTCGAAGGCCTTCTCGATGGTCTTTTCGAGGCTCGCCAGATCGGGCTTCGACATGAATTCGCTCCATTACCAAGCTGTTAAGGGGCTGCGCCTTAACCTGTTTTGCAGTCGCGTGGACCCCAGGCATGCTTCGCCTGTCTGGGTCTTTGCATGTAGCAGGTTCTTGTCGCAAACCGCCGGACACGTTTGCGGAACCTGCTTATGTTAAGGCTCAGTGGGGGTCAATCGCACCTGCGTCATGGGACGGCGCAGTCAAGGAAATTTGGACGGGTAATTTGATGACACCTATGGAAAAGGCGGGGTGGACGCCGCTGCCGCATTCGGACGAGGATCTGGAGCGGTCGAAAAGCGTGCCGGACACGCCGCAGACGCGGGCCGAGACCTACCGGCTTGCCTGGAACGACCCCGACTTCATGACGCGGCGCGAATTGCGCGCGGTGCGGCTGCAGCTCGAACTCTTGAAGCCGGAAATGATCCTGGCCGAGCGCGGCATCCGTTCGACGGTGATCCTGTTCGGCGGCGCGCGCCTGCCCGAACCCGGCGGCGAAGCCTGGGCGGCCAAGAACGAGACGCAGAAGAAGAACCTCGAGGAGAACAGCAAATATTACGAGGAGGCGCGCAAGTTCGCCCGGCTGTGCTCGCAGCAATCGGCCGCCTCATACTACCGCGAATATGTCGTGGTGACCGGCGGCGGCCCCGGCGTGATGGAAGCGGGAAATCGCGGCGCCGACGATGTCGGCGCGCCGTCGATCGGGCTCAACATCGTGCTGCCGCATGAGCAGGCGCCGAACGCCTATGTGACGCCGGAGCTGTGTTTCAACTTCCACTATTTCGCCATCCGCAAGATGCATTTCGTCATGCGCGCGAAGGCAGTGGCGGTGTTTCCCGGCGGCTTCGGCACGATGGACGAGTTCTTCGAGACGCTGACGCTGATCCAGACCGGGCGCATGGAGCGCGTGCCGGTGATCCTGTTCGGCAAATCCTTCTGGAAACGCGCGATCAACCTCGACTTCCTCGCCGAGCAAGGCACGATCAGCCCCGGCGACCAGGACATCATCGATTTCGTCGACACCGCCGACGAGGCCTGGGGGATCATCAGCCGGTTCTACAAGTTAGGGGAGTAGGGCAGCAGGAGGATAAGGCGTTTGCAGTCGCTGCTTCCAGGTCAATTTCCCCTACTGCCTATTCCCTACTGCCTGTTGCCTGTTCTCCGGCAATTATCCCCGTCAGGAACCCCGCCAGATCGTCGGTGACAAAATCGACGTCATCTTCCTGGGCGGGGTCGCGTTCCCAGATCTCGGCGAAGGTCGGCTCGAAATTGCGCGGCACCACCAGCACGGTGGTCATGCCCAGCGCCTTCGGCACCTCCAGGTTGCGGGCGAGATCCTCGAACATCACCGCATTGTGGCCGGTGACGGCGTGCAGCGCGGCGAACTTCTCGTAGGTCTGGCGCGCCGGCTTGGGGTTGAGGCCGGCGGCGACGATATCGAAGATGTCGTCGAAATGGTCGAGGATACCGAGTTGGCGCGCGGTGCGCTCGGCGTGCCGGCGGTCGCCATTGGTGAAGATGAACTTGCGGCCGGGAAGCTGGCGAATGGCGGTGCCCAGGACAGGGTCGGGCACCAGCCACGAATAATCGATGTCATGCACCTTCTCGAGGAAATCGTCGGGATCGATGCCATGGCGCGTCATCAGCCCTTTCAGCGTCGTGCCATATTCGAGATAAAGCTCCTTCTGCAGCTTGCGTGCCTCCTCGCGCGGCAGCGACAGCAGCTCCCCGACATAGGCGGTCATCTTGACGTCGATCTGCGAGAACAGGTTCGAATGATGTGGATAGAGCGTGTTGTCGAGGTCGAACACCCAGTCGGTGACATGGGCGAAGCGGGCGGGATCAGGCTGCGTGGTCATGCGCTCCTTATGGCATGAAACGCGGATTCTGGAAGGACTTTATCCACAACTTCCACGCGCTTTTAGTGGCATAAATGGCCGCAAGATTCAAATTTTAAGCAACCGGGAAAGGTGGCCTTCAGGGCTTGCTGGCACAGAGACAGTCCTGTGGGGAGCCCGCGATGAACAGCATCATTCTGAAATCCGCCGCTATCGCTTTTGCCTCCGTCGCCGCCTCGCTTCTTCTGACGCTGATCATCGTTCCGGCCCTGGGATTCCCGATCAACCGAACGATCTGGCTGACCTCGACGCTCTGTCCGCTGGTGCTTGCATGGGTGGCCTGCGCGAGCACCTTCTGGCAGAGCGACAGGTTGAAGAACGCGCACCGCGAGCTGGCCCGGGCACACGCCCAGCTTGCCGCCGCACACCGCCGCCTGTCGGAGAAAGCCAGCCGCGACGACATGACCGGCATGCTCAACCGCGAGAGTTTCTTTGCCGCGCTGGACGGTTCCCGGCGCAAGTCCGACCGCGGCGCGCTGCTGATCATCGACGCCGATCATTTCAAGAAGATCAATGACAGTTTCGGCCACCTGACCGGCGACGACGCGCTGCTGCTGATCGCCAGCGCCATCGAGCGCGGCGTGCGCAGCGGCGACGTGCTTGGCCGCATCGGCGGCGAGGAGTTCGGCGCGTTTCTGGTCGGCGCCACCGAGCAGGAAGCCAAGCGTGTCGCCGAACGCATTCGCCGCGAGGTCGAGCTGATCCGCTTCCGGCCGGTGGACGAACGGACCATTCCGCTGACCGTCAGCATCGGCGGCACCGTCTGCGGCGAGGATGTCAACGTATCGGAACTGATGCGCGCCGCGGACCGGCGCCTCTACCAGGCCAAGCATCGCGGCCGCAACCTGACGATCCTCGATACCGACATTTCCGCGGCCGCGTGAGCCGGCCGGTCCGGCACACCTCGCCCGTTAAGGAATTTCTAACTCTGTTTGCATTCGGTTGTACCGCTTGCCCGCCTTTTCAATGCCTTGGGGCCGGCCTTGGCACGATACTGGCCTCTGTGGCGATGCGTGTGCCGTTCGGGGAATGTCATGCGCGCATCGAAGCCCCTATCCGAGAGACCCGGCATGAGTTTCTTCAAAAAAATGTCGCGCCGCACGCTCGTGCAGGCGCTGATCGCCCTGCCCGCCCTGTCCCTGTTCCGCAAGCTGCCTGAAGCCGACGCCGCCCATGCCGGTCCTTCAAGGGCCGATCCATCACGGGCCGACCCGGATGAAATCGTCGAGGTCAATGGCTGGATCCTGAAGCGGAGCGACCTGGCATGATCTTCGACAGCTATGAGGCGTATCGCGCCGCCAACTTCAAACCCAAGGTCTGCATCCTCGGTTCGGGTCCGGCCGGCACCACCATTGCCCGCAAGCTGGGCGCCTCCGGCATCCCGGTGGTGGTGCTGGAGGCCGGCTCGCGGGAGTTCAGCGACGAGTCGCAGGATTTCTACCGCGGCACCACGGTCGGCGATTTCTATTTCGATCTCGACATCACCCGGCTGCGCTATATGGGCGGCAGCTCCAACCATTGGGCCGGCTGGTGCCGGGTGCTCGACAAACAGGATTTCGAACCGAAGGCCTGGGCGCCCGACACAGGCTGGCCGATCCGCCGCGCCGACATCGAGCCCTATCTGCCCGAGGTGCACGATATCCTCGACGTTCCCGATTTCCGGCCAGATGTGCCGATCTCGGACGACATACGCTGGGTGCAGCTGATCAAGAGCCCGGCGGTGCGCTTCGGCGAGAAATTCGCCGGCGAGCTCGACAAGAGCAGCAACATCGCCGTCGTGCTCAACACCTATGCCACCGAGCTTGCCGGCAACGGCAAACGCGTGACCGGCGCCAAACTGTGGTCCAACGGCCAGGACGCTGGCGCCTTCAGCGCCGACTATTTCATCGTCTGCACCGGCGGGCTGGAGAATTCGCGGCTGCTTCTATGGTCGAACCAGCGCTCCAATGGCGGCGTGGTGCCGAATGCAACAGCGCTCGGCCGCTACTGGATGGAGCACCCGACCTTCGAGGGCGGCAATGCCATCCTGGCCGACTACGGCGAGTTCGAGGTCGATGCCGTCAACGAGGCCTTCTTCTCGCCGACGCCTGCGGCGATGGAGCGCCTGCGGATCATGAATTTCGGCATCAGGCTGATCGAGACGCCCTATGCCGGCGTCAAGCATGTGATTGCCGACCTCGCCTGCACGGCGCCCGACATGGCCGAATGGGTCGCCTATCAGCTCAGCCAGAACCTGCGCTGCGCGGCCCAGCTCTATGTCGCCTGGGAACAGGCGCCGCTGGCCTCCAACCAGATCGAGCTGTCGAAGACCGATGTCGACCATGCCGGCGTGCCGCGCATCGAGCTGCACTGGAAGAAATCGGAGCTCGAACGCCGCACGCTTGTCGAAGGCCTGAAGCTGTTCGGAACGACGCTCATCGAGAAGGATCTCGGACGTGTCCGTCTGATGGACTGGATCGCCAATGGCGAGGATTTTCCGACCAACGAGGAGACCGCTGGCCACCATCACATGGGCGGCACGCGCATGGGCACCGACGTCACCAGGAGCGTGGTGGACGCCAATTGCAAGGTGCACGGCATGGACAACCTCTATGTCGGCGGCTCCTCGGTGTTCTGCACGTCCGGTCAAGCCAACCCGACGACGACGATCACGGCGCTGGCCTGCCGGCTGGGTGACCATCTGAGCAAGGTGGTCTCGGTCTGAACGGTCTTTCCGCGCCCACGACCGGCGCGGAAATCCGATCAGACCGACGGCTTTTCGAGCGGCGCCAGGTCGGCACGGTAGCGCGTCATGGCGCGGGTCGTGCGCGCGCCGAAGCGGATGAAGAGCGGCAGCATCAGGTCGCGCAGGGACAGAGCGACGCGGCCTTTCACCTGCTTTTGCGAGCCGATCCGCCGGCTGACCTTGACGATGTGCTCTACGCGGTCCTGGCGCAGCGTCTGAAAGGCGGCGAAGGCCTGCGCCGGCAGCGGTGCCGCATCCAGGCACGCGGCCAGCACCACGGCGTCCTCGATGGCCATCGACGCACCCTGCCCGGAGTGCGGCGAGACGGCGTGCGCGGCATCGCCCAGCAGGACCACCCGGCCGGTGTGCCATTTTGGCAGATGCAGCATGTCGAACACGGGATAGGTGCGCGGGATCTGCGTGACGGTGTCGACGATCTGTCGGATCGTGTGGGGATCGCCGGCATGCAACCGGCGAACGGTTGCCGCCAGATGCAGGGGATCGGGCTTCGCCAGGGCGGCATCCTCGTCCAGCGGAAAGGACGAGAACCATAGCACCGGCCCGCCATCCGGTTTCATGTAGCCGAAGAAGGCCTTCTTGCCGAACACCATGTGCATCAGGCCGCCGGTCGGTTCGACAAAGGGCAGTTCCGCCACGCCGCCGACGCCGGTCAATCCGGTATAGACAGGATCCGGGGAGGCCGGAAAACAGGCGCGACGGACGCGCGACCAGACACCATCGCAACCGGCCAGCCATGCGGCATCGACAGTGGCGCCATTGCCGAAGGCAAGGCACACACAATCGGCCCGGTCTTCGGTCTCCGTAAGCGCATGGCTAAAACGGATATCGGCGCCAAGCGCCAGTGCTTCGTCCAGTAGCGCGCCGAGCAGGTCCGAGCGCCGCAGCGTGACGCTTTCGGCGCCCGCTTCGCGCATCGATTGCTGCTCGTCGAGATGGATAAGCCGGCGTCCGGCGGCGTTCATGATCTCGAAGCCAAGGGTACGAATGCCCAGCGCGCTTACGCGCCCGGCAAGCCCAAGCGACCGCAACGCGTTGATGCCGTTGGGCGCCAAGGTGAGGAAGACGCCTTCGCTCAACACTTCGCGCGACCGTGCCTCGAACAGACGGACGCCAAGCCCTTGCCGGCGAAGCATGACGGCAAGGGCCAGCCCGGCAACGCCGGCGCCAATGATGGCGACCGGCAATGCCGATGGGGTGGTGAGCGCCATCTTCACAGGCCCTGGATGGCGATGCGCACCAGCACGGCCGCGGCGGCAAGCGCCACGAGCAGGATGCCGAGGCCGATGGGGGAACCCCAGCCATACCATTCCATCGCCAGCTTGGCGTATTTGAATTCATCCTCCTGGGAGAGAGGGGTGCGTTGTTGAATCGAGCTCATTTTTTCACTCCTTGTCGGCGGCCGGCCCCTTGCCTTGTCGGCGCTACGGTCGCATATTGCTGCGATGGTCTAAATGTTAGGCGGATTGATAATTAGATGATCGAAATAAATTCGTCAAGCGGATATCGCGACGAAATGGCGACCGCGATCGGCCTTGCCGTCATGCAATGGCAGGACGCGACGCAGGCCTATGACGAAGCGGTGGGAACGAGGCTCGGGCTGAACATGGCCGAGCGCCATTGCATCGGGCTGCTCTATGGCGGCCCGCAATCGGCCGGCGCGATCGCGACCGCGACCGGGCTGACGCCGGCCGCGGTGACGGCGCTGATCGACCGGCTGGAGGCGCGCGGCCTGCTGACGCGCACGCGCAGCCTCGAGGACAGGCGCAAGGTGGTGATCGAAGCGACCGAGGCGACGCGGGAACTGTCGGCGCGCTATTACGGCGCCATCGCCAAGGAGGGAGAGAAGGTGATCGCCACCTTCAGCGACGCCGAACTCGCGACCATATCGCGCTTCGTCAACGCCGCGCTCGACCTGCAGCGCGCCCAGCTTGCGCGGCTGAAGGCCGAGGGGGCTGACACCCCCGTGCGATAGGGGCGCCATTGTTTTCGGCAGGGGTCGAGACTATTTCGGCTTGACCCCATAGGTGACAAGAAACGCCTCGACCGAGGCATCCGCGTGCCGTTCCAGTTCGGCCCTGGAGCGCCGGTTGCTTCCCGTGAACATGGCTTCGTTCATGGGGATCCAGAGAAGCATTCCAAAAAGATGGCTGGCCGCCAGATAGGGATCACTGGTCTGTATCAGTCCCCGACTGGTGAGCTTTTGAAAGCAGGACGCCGTCGAGTTGAGCATGCGCTCAAAACCTTTTTCGTACCAAGCGCGGCCAAGCTGCGGCATTCGATCCGCGTTGGCGATGATCAAGCGCCGCAGCCTCAACACCTCTTCATCCATGAGAACCGCTATCAGACGTCGGGCAAGCTGCTGCAGGCCGCCTTCCATGAACTTCGCCTCAGAAAGCAGCGTCGTCACGGACTCGATGATGTCGTTGACCTGGGTGGCGGTTGACAGGACGACTTCGCCGAACAGCGTCTCCTTGTCGGTGAAATGCTTGTAGACGGTCTGCTTGGAAGCCCCCGCCTTGGTGGCGATTTCCTCCATGCTGGTCCCGTCATAACCCTTGCTGATGAACGCCGCCGTGGCCGCCTGGATGATTTCACGATCCTTGCGTGCCGATCTGGTCTCGCCGTCGGTTTTCATGGCGCCCTCCTAACCAGTACTAGACGGTACCGTTCCCGCATGGTAGCCATAAAACGGTACTGGACTGACTAGTACCTGTCAACGAAGGCAAGGCTTAGACCGATGACCAAGATGATCTTCATAAATCTGCCGGTGCGCGATCTGCAGGCAGCGACCAATTTCTATCTCGCGATCGGGGGCACGCTCAATCCGCAGTTCTCGAACGACCAGGCCAGCTCGATCATGTTCTCCGACGCGATTGGGGTGATGTTGCTGACGCACCAGCATTACGGCCAGTTCACAACGCGCCAGATCGGCGACGCCAGGCGCGACAGCCAGATGCTGATCGCACTCACCGCCGGCAGCAAGGACGAGGTCAATGCCACAATCGAGAAGGGCGTGGCGGCCGGCGGCCGCGCCGATCCCAACCCCGCGCAGGACCTCGGCTTCATGTTCAACCGCCACATCGAAGACCCCGACGGCAACGTCTGGGAGTTCCTGTGGATGAACCCCGCCGCCATGCAATAGCCCAGCGGGATCAAAGCTTCCAAAGCGCGTCGCGTCGACGCGGATTGGTGCGACGCGCCTTGTGTTTCATGCATGTCATTCCCGGGCGGAAACAATCCTCCCGGAATTGTTCAGACCGTCGCCGGATCGAGTGCCGGCTGGCCCTTGCGGCGCGCGACGATCGCCTCGAAATCGGCGGTCTGGAAGGCATCGCGCAAGGCATCGAAGGACGGCAGCACGAAGTAGGCGCGCTGGAACTTGTCGATCTCGTAGCCGGTGCGCATCACCGTTTCGAGGTCGAAGGGCACGTGATGGGCGTCCTTGCCCTCGACGGCGAACTGCAATTCGGTGAAGGACGACATCAGGCCGGCGCCAAAAGCCTTCAGCGGCTGGCCGGCCTCCTGCATCAGGCCATATTCGGCCGTGTACCAGTAAAGCCGGGTGATCATTTCGTCGCCACCGAGCGCGATGATGTCGCCGGCCTTCCTGCCATACATCTGCATGAAGTCGGCGAAGACCGGCTGCGACAGCACCGGCACGTGGCCGAAGAAATCATGGAACATGTCCGGTTCGACGATGTAGTCGAGCTCCTGCCTGGTGCGCAGCCAGTTGGTGACCGGGAAACGGCGGTTGGCGAGATGGTCGAAAAAGGGGGCGGCGGGAATGAGGCCGGGGACGGCAACGATCTCCCAGCCGGTCAGCTTGCGCAGCTTGGTGCTAACGTCCTCGAAATCGGGGATGCGGTCGAGCAGGCCGAGCTTTTCGACACCGTCGAGATAGGAATGGTGGGCGAGCTTGCGCGTCAGCTTGGTCTGGCGGTCGCACAGGGTGCGCCACACCGCCTGTTCCTCGTCGCTGTAGTCATAGCCCTGCGCCACGGTGAAATCGGCACGGCAGACCGAATAGTCGCCGCGCAACCCCTGCGCCGCGCAATCGCGGGCATATTCGGCAACACTCATCGTCGTCATGGTTTTTCTCCTCGCAAATCGGCAATGGCAAACGTGTCCGGAGGCTAGCCGGATTTGCCGAGGCAATTTGGTTTTGATGATGGCTGATCAGCGATATTCTGGATAATATTCACTCACAGTCCGCATCGGAGGAGTGAAAATGCCTCAATTTGACGACTTCGAGATCAAGATGCTCGATGTGCTGCAACGCGACGGGCGCAAGCCCGTCTCCGAACTGGCGCAAGAGATCGGCCTGTCGACGACGCCATGCGCGCGGCGCTTCGAGGCGCTGCAGGATGCCGGCATCATCAAGGGCTTTGCCGCGGTGATCGGCCGCCGCGCGGTCGGCCTGATGGTCGAGGTGTTCATCCAGGTGCGCCTTGTCAGCCACAGCGACGGCTCGCCGGAAAAGTTCATTGCGGCGGTGCAGCGCATGGACGAGGTGTCGTCGTGCTGGACGATGACAGGCGACCATGACTTCCTGCTGCATGTGATGGTGCCGTCGGTCGACGAGCTCAACGCCTTCGTCATGCACCGGCTGATGCGGCTCGACGGCGTGCGTGACGTCCACACGCAACTCGTTCTGCAGAACATCAAGGGACCGGGCCACGTGCCGCTCGCGCATCTCAGGAAGTAGCGCCATCTCCAGCGCTCCTGCGGGAAAGCTGCACGCAAACTGCTGAAACGAGCCAAGCGGGCGGCTAGATCGCCGGCCAGCATATGCGGACCAACTTCCGAAGAGGTCCGCCATGAAGATCGTCCTGATCAATCCGCCGCACACCGCCATCGGCAGCCGCGTGCCGGACGACCATCTGCCGCCGCTTGGCCTGCTGGCGATCGGTGGCCCGCTGATCGATGCCGGCCACGATTTGCGGCTCGTCGATGCCGAATTCGGGCCGATGCCGCTCGAAAAGGTGGTGCGCGACGCCCTGGACGGCTTTCCGGACTTCGTCCTGATCGGCCATTCCGGATCGACCTCGGCGCACCCGACCGCCTTGCTGATCGCCAAAATGATCAAGCAGCGCGAGCCGGCGACGATCGTCATCTATGGCGGCGTCTTCCCCACCTATCACTGGCGCGACATACTGGCGGCGACCGACGTCTTCGACTTCATCGTGCGCGGCGAGGGCGAGGCGACGGTGGTGGCGCTGGTCGAGGCGCTGGAAATGCACCAGCCGGCGGCGAGCGTCGCGGGCATCGCCTTCCGCGACGATCTGCGACGACCCTTCGCCACGCAGCCGGCCATGACCATTGCCGATCTCGACGCCTACCGCGTCGGCTGGGAGCTGATCGACCTCAGCCGTTACAGCTATTGGGGCGGCAAGCGCGCGGTGGTGATGCAGTTTTCGCGAGGCTGTCCGCATCTGTGCAACTATTGCGGCCAGCGCGGCTTCTGGACGCGCTGGCGGCATCGCGACCCCAAGAGGTTCGCGCAGGAGATCGCCTGGCTGCACCGCGAACATGGCGTCGAACTGATCAACCTCGCCGACGAGAACCCGACCGTTTCGAAGAAGGCCTGGCGCGCCTTTCTAGACGCGCTGATCGCCGAGAACGTGCCGGTGCTGCTCGTCGGCTCGACGCGTGCCGACGACATCGTGCGCGACGCCGACATCCTGCATCTCTACCGCAAGGCCGGTGTCATCCGCTGGCTGCTCGGTATGGAAAACACCGATGAGCAGACGCTGCAATTGATCCGCAAGGGCGGCAGCACCTCATCCGACCGCGAGGCGATAAGGCTGCTGCGAAAGCACGGCATATTGTCGATGGCGACCTGGGTGGCAGGCTTCGAGGACGAAGGGTTTCGCGACCTGTGGCGCGGCTTTCGCCAGCTCATCGCCTATGACCCCGACCAGATCCAGGCGCTCTACGTGACGCCGCATCGCTGGACGCCGTTCTTCCGCATCGCGCGCGACCGCAAGGTGATCCAGAAGGATGCCCGGCTGTGGGACTACAAGCACCAGGTGCTGCAGATGACGCGGATGAAGCCGTGGATGCTGTTCTTCAGCGTGAAGCTGATCGAGCTCGCCGTGCAGTCGCGGCCGAAGGCGCTGGCGCGCATCCTGTTCCACCCCGACCCCGAGCAGCGGCACTCGATGCGCTGGTACACCAAGATGGGCCGCCGCGTCTGGTTCCGCGAGGTCTGGGGCTTCCTGGTTCGCGACATCAGGGTGAAGGACGGCCCGACGCTCGCCGAATTCTGGGGCGCGCCGCAGGACGCCGAAGAGGAATCGATGACCGTCGCACGTCCGCCGCGCAGGCCGGCCGAAGCCGCCGCCGCGATCTCGCCGGGCGCCTGACCGGCTCGCGGCTCACAAAAATACGCCGCGTATGCATATTGACATACGCAGCGTATGCACCCACATCCGGCATACGGGGCGTATGTGAATTGCCCCCCGACAGTGGAGCGCAGGTCGCGATCATCGGGAGATCGGGCCTGCCTTTGTTTGGATGGAGTGAAAATGACCAAACGCGATGCAATCTTCCCCGCCGGCCGGCAGGCTCTCTATGACATCAACCGCTATTCGGCGGCGATCCGCTCGGGAGATCTTCTGTTCGTCTCCGGCCAGGTCGGCAGCCGCGAGGACGGGTCACCCGAGCCTGTCTTCGAAAAACAGGTCCAGCTTGCCTTCGACAACCTCGCGGCCGTGCTGAAGGCCGCCGGCTGCACATTCGACGACATTGTCGACGTCACCACGTTCCACACCGATCCCGCCGCGCAGTGGCAGGCGATTGACGCCGTCCGGATGAAGGTTTTCGGGGAACCGCCCTACACGAACTGGACCGCGGTGGGCGTGAACTGGCTGGCGGGCTTCGACTTCGAGATAAAGGTCGTCGCGCGCCTTCCGCAGCCGACCTGATCGGCTGGCTGCGAGCGACGAAAGCCGCTCAGGGCACGATCAGCGTGCCGGCGCCGTGTTCGGTGAAGAGTTCGAGCAGCACCGAATGCGGCGTCTTGCCGTTGAGGATAACGACGCCTTCGACGCCGCGCTCGATCGCCTCGATGCAGGTCTCGACCTTGGGGATCATGCCGCCCGAGACCGTGCCGTCCTTGATCAGTGCCCTGGCCTCGGCGACGGTCAATTCGTCGATCAGCTTCTTGTTCTTGTCAAGCACGCCCGGCACGTCGGTGAGGAACAAAAGGCGCGAGGCCTTGCAGGCGCCGGCAATGGCGCCGGCGAAAGTGTCGGCGTTGATGTTGTAGGTGTGGCCGTCGCGGCCGGGCGCCACCGGCGCCAGCACCGGGATCATTTCGGAACGGGCGAGAAGGTCGAGCAGCGTGCGGTCGACCTCGACCGGCTCGCCGACGAAGCCGAGATCGAGCACCCGCTCGATGTTGGAATCGGGGTCGATCATGGTCTTGCGCGCCTTTTCGGCGAACACCATGTTGCCGTCCTTGCCACATAGGCCGATCGCCCATTCGCCTTCGGCGTTGATCAGCGCGACGATCTCCTTGTTGATCGAGCCGGCCAGCACCATCTCGACGATCTCGACCGTCTTCTGGTCGGTGACGCGCAGCCCACCCTCGAATTTGGACTCGATGCCCATCTTGGTCAGCATGGCGCCGATCTGCGGCCCGCCGCCATGAACGACGATCGGGTTGACGCCGGACTGTTTCAACAGCGCGATGTCGCGGGCAAAAGCCTTGCCGAGCTCGATGTCGCCCATGGCGTGGCCGCCATATTTCACCACGACGGTCTTGTGTTCGTAGCGCTGCATGTAGGGCAGAGCGCGCGACAGCAGGGCGGCCTGCATTTCGGCGGTGGCGGCGATATCCGTCATCGAGCGGTTCCCTGGATATGGGTAAGACGGCGGCGTCTTAGCGGGAATTGGCGCGGGGGGCAAATGGTTCGGCGGGTGTTGTCGTCCGATGCAGGCGAATTATTCCCATTCGATCCGAAGGCCGCCTTCGGCAATCAACTCGAGAGCATCCTCGATGTCTCGTGAGTGCCAGGAATAGGTACTCGGAAGCGCTGCGTCGAGTTGGGCGACCGTGATAGACCCGCGCTGCTGATACTGGCTGATCAGCGCTAGAATCGCGTCTCGAATGTGGTCTGGCAGGCCGGGGTGTTCGCTCATTCGCCATGAAATGAGGCAGGACACCTAACTTTCAAGGCTCAACCTTGGGGTACCATCAGCGGCGCCCTGCGGCCGAGCCAACCCGAAAGCTTCTCCATCTGCGCGGCGAAGGACAAAAGCGTCTCCTCGTCGCCCGGGCGCCCGGCGGCCTGGATGCCGAGCGGCAGGCCGGCCTCGGTGACATGGACGGGCAGCGCGATCGATGGCTGGCCGCTGACATTGTGGATTGCCGGCCAGTGCGTGAACAAAAGGCTCTTGTCCATCAGTTGGCCGAACAAGGGTTTCAGCTTCAGCAAAGGCGTCAGGTGGAGCTTGTCGAGCAGGTTTTCGATCAGCTCGTCGGCGCCTTTCGGATCCATGGCGCCACAGGCGAGCGGCGGGTGCGCGATAACAGGCATCAGCACGGCGTCATACTGCGCGGTTTCCTCGATCATCCGGCGCGAGGCGGCATGCAGCCGCTGCAGGCCGGCATAGATCTCGCCGGCCGAGACCATTTCGCCCAACCGGCCGAGCACGCGCGTGGCGCGCTCGACTTCGCCGGTGACGGAACGGCCGACGCGCAGCGCTTCGGCCCGCAGCGTGCCGGCGACGGCGGAAGCAACCGTCCTGCAGAAATCGGCCAGGAAATCACGGCCGATGAAGGCCAGGTCGATCTCAACGACGGTGTGGCCGCCCTCGCGCGCAAGCGCCACGGCCGTGTCGAGCGCTTTCATCGTCTCGGCCGAGATCGGCAAGCCAAGCGGCGACTTGCGGTAGACGGCGAGGCTGAGTTTGCCGGGATCGCGCGCGGCAGCGGCGGCGAACGTGCCCTTCGGAGGCAGTGCCGCATAGGGCGACAGGGAGTCGGGACCGTGGGTGAGGTCGAGCAGCAGCGCGCTATCGCGCACCGAGCGGGTGACGGCATGGTCGACCACCATGCCGTACCAGCTCTCGCTGACCAGCGGCGTCAGCGGGATGCGGCCGCGCGAGGTCTTGAGGCCGACCAGGCCCGTACAGGCGGAAGGCACTCGGATCGAGCCCCCGCCATCGGAGGCGTGCGCCACCGGCACCACGCCGGCAGCGACCAGGGCCGCCGCGCCCCCCGACGAACCGCCGCTGGTGTGGCCGGTGTTCCAGGGATTGCGGGTGATGCCGAAGGCCTTGGATTCGGTCATCAGCCGCAGCCCGTGTTCCGGCGATGTCGAGGTGACGATCGGAACCAGCCCGGCGGCGAGATAGCGATCGGTCATCACCGAATTGACGTCGGGCACCGAGGCCGGAATGCGGCTGCCGCCATGCGACGGCACACCCTTGATGGCGATGCCGAGATCCTTGATGGCAAAGGGCACGCCGGCCAGCGGCAGCGAGCGGTCCATGGTTTTCGCCCGCGCCCGCGCGGCGTCGTAAAGCGGCTCGGCCGTGGCATTGATTTGAGGCCTTGTGGCCTCGGCGCGCGCGATGGCCGCTTCGGTCAACTCGATCGCCGACAGCTCGCCCTTGCGCACCAGACCGGCGAGGCCGGTCGCGTCTTCTTCCCACAGGATCCGTTCGACCGACATCTGCGCTTCCCCGTTCCCGCCAAGCTAGCCAGCGGCTCATCCCTTGGCAATCGAAGCCTGTGCCTGGACACCGGGACTTTAGGTGGATGGAATATTTCTGGCGTTGCAAATACAACGCAATCGCCTAACTTGGCGCGCATGACGCCGCAGGACATCACCAAGCTGATCGTCCGGACTTCGATGAAGGATCGGGCCGCGTTCGATCTGCTCTACCGGCAGACCAGCGCGAAACTTTTCGGCGTATGCCTTCGTGTATTGAACGACCGGGGAGATGCTGAGGAAGCGCTGCAGGAAGTCTTCGTCAAGATCTGGACGAAGGCGGATCGTTTTGCCGTCTCGGATCTGAGCCCGATCTCCTGGCTGGTGGCAATCGCCCGCAACCACGCGATCGATCGCGTCAGGGCGCGGCGCAAGCCTGCCGCCGATATCGATGCCGCGCTCGACGTGGCCGATCCGGCACCGGGGCCCGAAGCGATGGTGGTGGCGGGCGACGAATCCGAGCGCATCCATCATTGTCTTGAAGAGCTGGAGAAGGACCGGGCGGCGGCCGTCCGGGGCGCTTATCTCAAGGGCGAAAGCTATGCCGAACTGGCGGAGCGCCACGGCGTGCCGCTGAACACGATGCGTACCTGGCTGCGCCGCAGCCTGATGAAACTGAGAGAATGTCTGGAAAGATGACACTGGCAGAGGACAATGGACCGGAACGTGGAGGCGACGACCTGTTCGCCGCCGAATACGTTCTCGGCGTTCTGCCGGTGGAAGAGCGGCAGATCGCGTCCAGGCGCATCGACACCGAGACCGACTTCGCGCGGCTCGTCGATGGCTGGGAGGTTCACCTCTCGCCGCTGGCCGCGGCCTATGCGGAGGTCGAGCCGCCGGCTTCGGTGAAGGCGGCTGTCGATCGCCGGCTGTTTGCGTCGACCGCGGCCACATCGGCCGAGGCGCGTGCGGGCCTGTGGTCCAGCCTCGCCTTCTGGCGCGGCCTTGCCGTCGCGGCTGTTGCGGCGCTCGCTCTCTATGTCGTCGTGCCCTATGTCAATCGGCCGGCTGAACAGCCGCAGGCGCGGCTTGTCGCCTCGCTGGCCGCCGACGGCAGCGATGTAAAATATCTCGCCGTCTATGATTCCGAGCGGCATGACGTCAGCCTTTCGCACGTTTCCGGCACGCTCGCTTCCGGCAAGGACTTCGAACTTTGGATGATCGAAGGCAAGAACGCTCCGGTCTCGATGGGCGTCATCCCGGCCGGCGCGACCGCGCATATCGGGGTCTCGCCCGCCACGCAGCAGAAGCTCGCGCAGGGCGCGGTGCTGGCCGTCAGCCTGGAGCCGGCCGGCGGCTCGCCGACGGGTCAACCGACCGGGCCGGTGGTTGCCGCCGGCGACCTGAAGGGCATCTGACCTGCTGCATCTCGCAGCGAAGCCGTCTCCAGAATGACCTCAATATACCTTAGGTGACACACGTCTAAAATAGGCGCGCGAGCCGGCAAGAAGGTATACAGGGCAATCCTCCTTCCCGGAAGAAAAAACAAAAATTCAAGAATATTCTGAAACTCGTGCGTTTGTGTCCCGTATCTCCTCGCGTCCCCAAAAATGGGAAGAGAAACCCGAGGAGTTTGAATATCATGCGTAGATACGCCACCCTTTTGCTTGCCGGTACGATCGCTGTTTCCGCGCTTGCCACCGCCGCCTATGCCGAAAACCCGATGGTCGGCGGCGCCGCCATGTATGACCAGAAGAACATCGTCGAGAACGCCGTGAACTCGAAGGACCACACGACGCTGGTCGCCGCCGTCAAGGCCGCCGGCTTGGTCGACACGCTGCAGGGCGCCGGTCCGTTCACCGTCTTCGCGCCGACCAACGAGGCCTTCGCGGCGCTGCCGGCCGGCACGGTCGATACGCTGCTCAAGCCCGAGAACAAGGACAAGCTCACCAAGGTCCTGACCTGCCATGTCATCGGCGCCAAGGCGATGGCCGCGGATGTCGCCTCGATGGCCAAGGCCGACGGCGGCACGCATAAGGTCAAGACCGTCGGCGGCTGCGAGCTGTCGCTGAAGGCCGAGGGTGGCAAGGTCACCGTCACCGACGAGAACGGCAATGTCGCCAATGTGACGATCGCCGATGTCGAGCAGTCCAACGGCGTCATCCACGTCATCGACAAGGTTTTGTTGCCGAAGATGTAACAAGGGGTTTGCCGCGGACGAACCTGCGGCAAGAGCTCTCCGCCGATTGCGTCGTCCCGCTCCCGTGATCCGCAATCGACACGCACGCTCCGCGCCGCCCACAGCCAGCTGTGGAACGGCGCGGAGTGTCGTTTGAGGGCAACCGTCACCGGCTTTTGATTTTTGCGTGGCGGTATAGTTTGGCAAAAGGACAACCGGAGGAACTGGTCATGAACCGTCGCGACTTTCTTTTGAGCGGTGCCGCCGCCATCGGCGTCGTCGGGGCCGCCGCAACCATGCTGCGCATGGGCGGTCCGCAGCCCGCGCTGGCCGCCGAGAAGTTCGAGATCACCAAGACGGACGACGAGTGGAAAGCCATCCTGTCGCCGGCTGCCTTCGACGTGCTGCGCAAGCAAGGCACGGAATATCCGGGCACCAGCCCGCTGCTCAACGAGCACCGCAAAGGCATTTTCGCCTGCGCCGGCTGCGACCTGCCGGTCTACCCCTCGGAAACGAAGTTCGATTCCGGCACCGGCTGGCCGAGCTTCTGGCAAGAGATCGCCAACGGAATCGGCGAGACCGAGGACAGGTCGCTCGGCATGACCCGCACCGAGGTGCATTGCCGCCGCTGCGGCGGCCATCTTGGCCATGTCTTCGACGACGGTCCGGCGCCGACCGGCCTGCGCCACTGCATCAACGGCGTGGCGTTGACCTTCAAGCCGGCCACAGCCTGACGAGATTCGACCGAAACGAAAAACTCCGGGTCTTGCGGCCCGGAGTTTTTTGCGCGGTCAGAGCTTTTCGGGCGTGGACTGGAGGAGCTTCCCGAAACCGCTGCCCACGTCTGTGTTTCTGTTCTTGACGCAATTCCCGTGGGAAAACCGCTTCACGCTTTTCCTGCAATTGCTTAGTGCCCGCCGCCTCCACCACCACCGGGCGCGGCCGGCTTGTTGATCAGCATGGTGAACAGGCCGAGCGTCGCGAACAGCACCGTCAGCATGTAGAACACGTCCATGAAGGACAGCAGCGCCGCCTGCTGGTGGACCATGCCCGACAGCTTGGAGACCGCCGCACTGGCCGCGTCGAGGCCTGATGTCTGCTCGAAGTTGAGCGTCATGTTCTGCAGCTTGGTCTGCGCGGCGGCACTGCCCCACTGCACATGCTCGGCGAGCCTCGCATAGTGGAAGGCGTTGCGGTCGATCAGCACGGTGTTGATGAGTGCCAGGCCGACGGCGCCGCCGAGGTTGCGGGTCAGGTTGAACAGGCCGGACGCGTTCTTCAGCCGGTCGGGCGGCAAGGTGCCGAGCGCGATGTTGTTGATCGGCACCATGCACAGCATCATCGAACAGCCGCGCAGGATCTGCGGGATGAGCAACTCGTAGAAATCCCAGTCGGCGGTCAGATGCGTCATCCACCAGGTGCCGGTGGCGAAGCCGAAGAAGCCGATCATCATCATCAGCCGCAAATCCATCTTGCTCGACAGGATGCCGGAGATCGGCGCGGTGACGAACATCGCCAGGCCGCTGACGAACAGCGCCTCGCCGATCATCATCGAATCATAGCCGCGGATGCGGCCGAGGAAGACCGGATAGAGGTACGTCAGGCCGTAGAGGCCGATGCCGATGACGAAGGAAAACAGCGAGCCGAAGGCGAAGTTGACGTTGCTGAAGGCCCGCAGATCAACGATCGGCTCCTCGGCGGTGAAGACACGCCAGAAGAAGATCACCGCGCCGACGCTCATGACGATGGCGCAGATGAACACACCCTGGTCCTGCAGCCAGTCATTGTTGGGGCCTTCTTCCAGCACATATTCCATGCAGCCGAGGAAGGCCGCCATGCCGGCGAGGCCCCACCAGTCGAACTTGTTGAACAGCTTGAGATTGGGCTTGTCGAAATCGATCAGCGACCAGGCGGCGGTCGCCACCAGGATGCCGGGCACGACATTGACCAGGAACAGCCAGTGCCATGAAAAGGCGTGGCTGATATAGCCGCCGACGGTCGGGCCGATGGTCGGCGCCAGCGTCGCCACCAGGCCGATCATCGGCGAGACGACGGCGCGCTTGGAGGGCGGGAAGATGGTGAAGGCCGCGGCAAAGACGCTCGGGATCATGCCGCCGCCGATGAAGCCCTGCACGGCGCGGTAGACGATCATCTGGTCGATGTTGGTGGCGGTCGCGGCAAGCGCGCTGGCCGCGGTGAAGCCGGCGGCGGCGATGGTGAACAGCACGCGCGTCGACAGCATGCGGCTGAGGAAGCCCGACAGCGGGATCATGACCACCTCGGCGATCAGATAGGCCGTCTGCACCCACGGAATTTCATCGGAGCTGGCGCTGAGGCCCGCCTGGATCTCGGCCAGCGAGGCCGACACGATCTGGATGTCCAGGATCGCCATGAACATACCGAACACCATCGCCAGGAAGGCGATGACGCGGCGTGTCGAGATGGTATCAGGGACCGCCGGTCTTGCGGGCGGCGCTCCTGCGGTGATGGTAGCGGTTGCCATTTCATGGGCCTCCTTGAGGCCGGCCGGGCGGCCCGGCGCTTCATCAGCCGCCGAGCCACCCTCCGAAAGCGCTTAGTTGGTCGTCGCGGCGGGCGCGGTGCGGCTGTCAACGTTGACGACAACGCTGAGGCCAGCACGCAGCTTGCCGGTCTTCAGGGCATCGGCCGGCACGTCGATGCGGACCGGGACGCGCTGCACGACCTTGGTGAAGTTGCCGGTGGCGTTTTCCGGCGGCAGCAGCGAGAAGACCGCGCCAGACGCCGGAGCGAGCGACGAGACGGTTCCCTGGATGGGATGGCCGTCGATGGCGTCGACCGAAATGTTGACCTTTTCGCCGGGAACCAGCCGGGCAAGCTGCGTCTCCTTGAAGTTGGCGACGATGTAGAGCTTGTCCAACGGCACGACGACGGCGAGCTTCTGGCCGGGGCTGACGAGATCGCCCTGCTCGACCGAGCGGTTGCCGACGACGCCGTCATAAGGCGCCTTGAGCACGGTGAAGGACAGGTCGCGCGCGGCCTTGTCGCGGCCGAGCTGTAAGGAGGCGAGCGTGCTCGCCGACTCGGCGCGCTGCGCCTCGAACACGCCTATATTGGCCTGTGCCGCGGCGATCTGCGCATCGGCGCCAACCAGCGCGGCATTGGCCTGGTCGAGCGCGGTCTGCGCGTCGTCCAGCTGCGCCTGCGTGCCGACATGCGTCTTGACCAGTTGGGCGGCGCGCTGCTGGGCACGGGCGGCATTGTCGGCCGCGGCCTGGTCGGCGACCTTCTGCGCCTGGGCCTGCTGCAGGGAAGCCTGCGCGGCCTTGGTCTGCGCGTCGATGCGGTCGAGCGTCTTGGACAATGTGGCGATCTGCGCGTCGGCCTGGGCGACGGCGATCTTGTAGTCGCCATCGTCGATCGTGAGCAGCGGGTCGCCGGCCTTGACGTGCTGGTTCTCGCTGACCTTGACCTGATCGACATAGCCGGAGATCTTGGGCGAAACGAACGCCATGTCGGCCTGGACATAGGCATCGTCGGTCGAGATCATGAAACGGCCCGTGGTCCAGTAGTCGTAGCCATACCAGGCGCCGCCGCTCAGAAGGGCAAGGCCGATGATCGGCAGCAGGAAGGAGCGCACCGAGCGCTTCTTCTTGGCCGGAGCTTCGGCCGCCGGCGGCGGTGCGACGGGGTGGACGGGAATTTCCGGTGCTTCGGTCGCCGGAGCGACCTTGGCGTTGGGGAAGGGGCGGACTTCGGCGGTGGTGGGCGCGTTCGAGGACATGACATCTCTCTAAAGTAATAATACTGAACCGTTCGGTTCGATCTGGCCGTTGACATAGCGTGAAAAGAGGACCATATCAAGAGGCAATCGAACCGGTTGGTTCGAATTATTTTCGAGGTGTGACTTTTATGGCCGACACAACGCCTGACGTCGAAACCGACAAATGCAACGACCTGCTGGAAAGCCTGCGTCGCGGCCGGCCGGCGGCCGGACAGGATCCGGTCAAGCGCAGCCAGATCATCGACGGCGCCCGCCGAGTCTTCATAGACAAGGGCTTCGAGGCCGCCTCGATGAACGACATCACGCGCGAGGCCGGCGTGTCGAAGGGCACGATCTATGTCTACTTCGCCAACAAGGAAGAGCTGTTCGAAGCGCTGATCGAGGAAGAGCGCGGCACCATCTTCAAGAATATGTACGACATACTCGACCGGGCCGACGACTTGCGCCAGACGCTGGTGAAGTTCGGCACGGTGCTGTCGATGAAGATTACCTCGGCCAGAGTCATCCAGGCGCAGCGCACGGTGATCGGCGCCTCCGACAGGATCCCCGACATGGGCGCTCGGTTCTACGAACGCGGCCCCAAACGCGGCCACGACAAATTCATGAAATTCCTCAATGCCGCCATCGAACGCGGCCTGCTCAAGATCGACGACGTCGATCTTGCCGCCTATCAGTTCACCGAACTGTGCCTGGCCGGACTTTTCCGGCAGTGCATCTTCGCGTACCGCACCAAGGCTCCGAGCCAGGAAGAAATCGACCACATCGTCAGGTCGGGCGTTGACATGTTCCTGAAGAGCTACGGCACCGAACAGCTCGCCGAGGAAGAGAGCCACCAGATGATTGCACTGGAGGCAAGGGCCTAGAGCGTTTCACCGTTTCATGGAAACGGCGAACCACTCCAACTCACTGTTTTGTCGCAATTTCTAGGGGAAAGCGCACGCGCTTTCCCGGGAAAACCGCTCACACTTTTCCTGGAATTGCCCTAGCCGCCATTGGCGGCAAGCACGATCGCGGCCTGCAATTCCTCCAGCCCCTCGCCCTTTTCCGATGACGTCGCCAGGACGAACGGAAACGCCGCCGGCCGCTTCTTGATCTTTTGCAGCGTCTCCTCGATCAGCCGCGGCACGCCGGCGACCTTGATCTTGTCGGTCTTGGTCAGCACGATCTGGTAGGACACCGCCGCCTTGTCGAGCAGCGACAGCACTTCGTCGTCCTTGGCCTTGATGCCGTGGCGGGCGTCAATCAGCACATAGACCCGCTTCAGCGTCACCCGGCCCTTGAGATAGTCGAAGACCAGCTTGGTCCACTCGTCGACCTTCTCCTTGGGCGCGGTGGCGTAGCCGTAGCCCGGCATGTCGACCAGCGCCATCGGCGGCAGGTCGGCGCCCTCGCCCGAAAATCCGTCCGGCACGAAATAGTTGAGTTCCTGCGTGCGCCCCGGCGTGTTGGAGGTGCGCGCCAGCCCCTTCTGGTTGACCAGCGCGTTGATCAGCGACGATTTGCCGACATTGGAGCGGCCGGCAAAGGCGATTTCCGGCGGCCCTTCCGGCGGCAGGAACTTCATGGCCGGCACGCCGCGGATGAAGATCCACCCGCGCGTGAACAGGTCGGTGGTGATCACAGTGCTGTTCAGAGCGTTCAAGCTGCTGCCTCCAGAAGAGAGATATCGGCGCCCCTGATGGCATCGAGGTTGCGGCTGATCTTGTCCACCGGCCAATGCCACCATGCCAGTGCCAGCAGCCGCCTGATCGTCCTGTCGTCGAAACGCATCTTCACCACCTTGGCGGCGTTGCCGGCGACAATGGCATAGGGCGGCACATCGTGCGTCACCACGGATTTGGCGGCGATGATGGCGCCATGGCCGATTTCCACGCCGGGCAGGATCACCGCCTCCATGCCGATCCAGACATCGCTGCCGACCACCGTGTCGCCGCGCACCTCCTTCGACCATGTCGCCGGGTCAAAGCCCTTTTCCCAGCCATGGCCGAAAATGTTGAACGGATAGGTGGAAAAGCCGGACATTGCGTGGTTGGCGCCGTTCATGATGAAGCGCGCGCCTTCGGCGATGGCGCAGAACTTGCCAATGATGAGCTTGTCGCCGATGAAGGGATAGTGGTGCAGCACGCATTTCTGCGCGAATTTGTCCGGTCCGTCCGGGTCGTCATAATAGGTGAAGTCGCCGATCTCGATGTTCGGCTCCGTTACCAGAGGCTTCAGGAAGCCGACGCGCGTGTGCATCGGGATCGGGTGCTTGATGTGGGGGTTGGGTCCGTCCATGTCGGTTCGTCCGGGAATTGGCAGACAGGCGCATCCGACCGGAGGCGCCTGGGTCAAAATAACGTGATCCGCCCTATAGCACCAATCGGCCGAGGAGCGAGTCTTCCGTGAGCGCCGGGCTCATTTGTTGGCGCGGCAGATCACGATCGGATTGGACAGCGCGCTGTCGAAACCGCTGCCCTGGTAGACGGCAACGTTGGCCGCACCCGGCGGCAGCAGGAAGGTGCCTTCGACGACCTTCTGATCGCCTGCCATCGTGTGGAGAGCCCAGCTAAACGTGCAGAATTGCGGCGGTGCTGCGGGTTCGACGTGGCTGCAGTTCAGCTGCGCGCCACCCAGCATCGCGGCACCGCCGCAGCTCACCGCTTCCTTCGCAACCGCGATGCCGGGACACCCGACGAGTGCAGTCACGGCTGCGATCCTGATCCAGTTCATCGTCGAAATCCTTGGCGGAAAATTCGCACCGCCGGGGCGCCTCATCCGTGTCGTGGCCCATGCGATTTTTGGTCAGCGCGGCTTAGTCCGTCTTGCACGCGCCGTCCAGCGGGATTATGTGCATGATGATAATAAGCATGCTCATGAAAACTTGTCCGTAGACCCTGATCTCTTCTCATGTCCTCCTCGCCCCATATCAGCTTCGTGCTGCACGACGTCGCGCGCCTGCTTCGAACGCGGTTCGGGCAGCGTTGGCGGGCGTCTGGGCTGAGCCGAGCCCAATCGAAGGTGCCGGCCTGGCTGCCTTACCTGGCCCTGCTGGTCCGCCGGCTGCTCGAGAACATGCGCGGCAACGGCCGGAGAACGCGAGACGAGGCCTTCGCCGGCCCTTCGCCTGAAACACGGCAGCACCGGCTGCAAACCCCAAGCCTTATCAAATCCAATCTGCTCGCGGCTCGCACCCAGCCAGCCGGCGACCGGGAGAAAGTCCATGGCTGAATCGACATCCTCCAAGAAGCCTGCCGGGAACGACCCTGCCACGGATCGCACCGTCGACCAGGTCATCCGTCTGGACAGCGAGCGCGAACAGAGGCGCGCCAATGCCGTCATCGACAATGACGAGCTGGAAGCGCCGGTTGCGCTGCAGCCGGCGGCGCTCGAGGCACCGGCCAGGGAGCCGCAGCCACAACAGGCGCCTGCCGCCCTTGCCCCTCCCGCCCCGGCCAAGCCGAAGCGCAGCCTGAAGCGGCCGGTGCTGTTTGCCCTGCTGCCCGTCGCGCTCGCCGTCGGCGGCTATTATTACGTGACCGGCGGCCAGGTGATGACTACCGACAATGCCTACATCCAGGCGCAGTCGCTCGGCGTGTCCACCGACGTCTCCGGCACCGTGCAGGAGATAGACGTGCACGAGAACCAGGGGGTGAAGAAGGGCGACGTGCTGTTCCGCCTGCGGCCAGCCTCCTTCGAAACCGCTCTTGCCGCCGCCCAGGCCCAGCTCGGGACGGTGCGCAACCAGGTGCTGACCCTGCAGGCGAGCTACCGGCAGTCTCTGGCGCAGATCGAACAGGCGCAAGCCGACATTCCCTATTACGAGGCCGCCTTCCAGCGGCAGCAGGACCTGCTCAAGACCTCCACCGCCTCCAAGGCGTCTTTCGACAGCGCCCAGCACGACCTCGTCGCGGCGCGCCAGAAAGTGGATGTCGCCAAGGCGCAGGCACAGGCCACACTTGCCCAACTGGGCGGCGATGCCAACCAGCCGGTGGAGAAGAACCCGTTCTACCTGCAGGCCCAGTCGGGCGTTGACGATGCGCAGCGCAACCTCGCCGATTCCGTCGTCAAGGCGCCGTTCGACGGTGTCGTCACCAATGTCGACGCGCTTCAGGTCGGCAAATATCTGTCGGCTTCGCAGCCGGCCTTCAGCCTGGTGTCGTCGACGGATCTGTGGATCGAGGCGGAGCCGAAGGAAACCGAGTTGACCTATGTGCGGCCAGGACAGACGGCGACGATCAGCGTCGACACCTATCCGGGCGCCGTCTGGCACGGCACGGTTGCCTCGATCAGCCCGGCCTCGTCGTCGAGCTTCTCGCTGCTGCCGGCGCAGAACACCACCGGCAACTGGGTCAAGGTCGTGCAGCGCATCCCGATGCGTGTGACGGTCGACGATACCAAGGGCAGACCGCCGCTGCGCGGCGGCATGAGTGTGGTGGTCGATGTCGAGACCGGCCATGCGCGCGGCCTGCCGGACTTCGTCACCAACCTCATCGACCGGTTCGGACAGAAGTCATGACCGGCGCGACCGCGGCAGGTGCCACACCGGTGGTCGCCAATCGCGGCGCCATCACGGCTTGCGTCATCCTGGCCGTCATCATGCAGGCGCTGGACACGACCATCGCCAATGTGGCGCTGCCCTACATACAGGGCAGCGTTTCGGCCAGTGCCGACCAGATCAACTGGGTGCTGACCTCCTATATCGTCGCGGCGGCGGTGATGACGCCGCCTTCGGGCTATCTTGCCAATCGTTTCGGCCGCAAGCGCATCCTGTTGACCTCGATCACCGGTTTCGTGGTCGCCTCGGTGCTGTGCGGCTTCGCGCAGTCGTTGCCGCAGATCGTCGGCTTCCGCCTGCTGCAGGGCCTGTTCGGCGCCGCCCTGGTGCCGCTGTCGCAGAGCATCCTGCTCGACATCTACAGCGTGGAGGAGCGCGGCTCGGCGATGGCGCTGTTCGGCGTGTCGGTGATGGTCGGTCCGGTGCTGGGTCCGGTCATCGGCGGCTGGCTGACCGAGAACGTCTCCTGGCGCTGGGTGTTCTACATCAACGTGCCGATCGGCGCGTTGGCTTTCGCCGGCGTGTCCCTGTTCGTGCTGGAAACCAAGCTGGACATCAAGGCCAGGCTCGACTGGCTGGGTTTCGGCATGCTCAGCATCACCATCGCGGCGCTGCAGATGTTTCTCGACCGCGGCGAGCAGCTCAACTGGTTCTCCTCATCCGAGATCATCGTCGAGGCGCTGATCTGCGCGTCGGCCTTCTACATCTTCCTCGTCCATACCTTCACCGCCAGGAACACCTTCGTGAACCCTCGGCTGTTCCTGGACCGGAATTTCGCCGTCGGCATGATCTTCATCTTCATCATAGGCATCACCTATCTCGCCTCGCTGGCGCTGATGACGCCCTATCTGCAGACGCTGATGGGTTATCCGGTGGTGACGGCCGGCATCGTCATGGGCCCGCGCGGGCTTGGCACGATGGCGTGCATGTTCCTGGTCGGCAGGCTGATCGGCAAGGTGGACACACGCTGGCTGCTCCTGATCGGCCTGCTGATCACCGCCTGGGCGATGTACGACATGACCGGGTGGACGCCCGACGTCTCGCAATGGACCATCATCAGCACCGGCTTCGTCCAGGGCGCGGGGCTCGGCTTCCTCTTCGTGCCGCTGACGACCATCACCTTCGCCACGCTGGCGCCGGAACGGCGGGCGGAAGGCACCGGGCTCTACAATCTATCGCGCAACATCGGCTCCAGCGTCGGCATCTCGGTGGTCACCGCACTGCTGACGCAGAACGTGCAGATCAACCATGCCAACATCGCCACCTATGTGACGCCCTTCAACCAGGCATTCGGCAATCCGGCGATCGCGCAGGCGATGAACCCCTACACCGCCGCAGGCCGCGCAGCACTTGACGGCGTGGTGACGCTGCAGGCGACAATCATCAGCTACATGAACGACTTCAAGCTGATGATGATCCTGTCGCTGGCCGCCATCCCGCTGGTGCTCTTGCTGCGCAAGCCAGGCGCACCGGCCAAGGTCGACCATAGCGCCGTGATGGAGTGATGCGCTGGAAGCGGTCGAAGTTCGATGGCCGAAGTCAAGCCATCTTCACGATACGCAATAAGAAACCGGGGCCCTGTGAGGGACTCCAGGACCCCGGCCTCGCCGATAACGACTTCCCCAAGAAACATGGCACCTCGTCATGAGGCGGGGATGACAGGCCGAGAAAGCCCCAACGACCTGTCACTGCCCCTTTCGCCGGAAGCCGTTACTTCGGCAACAGCACCTTGTTGACGACATGGATGACGCCGTTCGACTGGTTGACGTCGGCGATGGTCACCTTCGCCTCGCCGCCGGACTCGTCCATGATGTAGAGCTTGCCCTTCTTGACCTCGGCGGTGAGCGTGTCGCCCGAGACGGTCTTCATCTCGTATTTGCCGCCCATCGCCTTGGCCTTCTTCATCATCTCGGCGCCTGAAATCTTGCCGGCCACGACATGCGCGGTCAGCACCTTGGTGAGCTTGTCCTTGTTCTCGGCCTTGAGCAGCGTGTCGACCGTGCCGGCCGGCAGCGCCGCGAAGGCCTCGTTGGTCGGCGCGAAGACGGTGAACGGGCCGGCGCCCTGCAGCGTATCGACCAGGCCGGCGGCCTTGACGGCGGCGACCAGCGTCGTGTGGTCCTTCGAATTGACCGCGTTCTCGACGATGTTCTTGGTGGTGTACATCGGCGCACCGCCGACAACAGGGTTCTTGGCGTAGGCGGGGGCGGCAATCGCCACGCCGGCGACGAGGGCGGAAATGGCGATGATCCTGAATGACGGCAAGCGCATGTGGTCTTCCTCCGGGTGAGGGCTGATCGGAATTGATAGCCTTTGGAAATGCACACGCAGTCACGCCCCGCGACCGCTTGCAGTTTCGCTGATCACGGGAACGTGAACGAATACTCGCGCAAAGAAAAAGCCCGGACGAGCCGGGCTTTTTCGAGAGAGGGAGTTTCTATTCCGCCGGTGACGGTTTCTTTTTGAACAGGGCCGTCAGATTGTCCCATAGCTCGATCTTGGCGCCCTGGCGCTTCATGATCACGCCCTGCTGGAGGATCGACAGCGTGTTGTTCCAGGCCCAGTAGATGACCAGGCCGGCCGGGAAACCCGCCATCATGAAGGTGAAGATAACAGGCATCCAGGTGAAGATCGCGGCCTGCGTCGGATCCGGCGGCGTCGGGTTCATGCGCATCTGCAGGAACATGGTGACGCCCATGATCAACGGCCAGACACCGATCATCAGCATGTGCGGCAGCGTGATCGGAACCAGGCCGAACAGGTTGAAGATCGAGGTCGGGTCGGGCGCGGCCAGATCCTGGATCCAGCCGAAGAACGGCGCGTGGCGCATCTCGATGGTGATGTAGAGCACCTTGTAGAGCGAGAAGAAGACCGGGATCTGCAGCGCCACCGGCCAGCAGCCGGCAAGCGGATTGATCTTCTCGGTCTTGTACAGCTCCATCATCGCCTGCTGCTGCTTCATCTTGTCGTCCGCGTACTTCTCGCGGATCTCCAGCATCTTGGGCTGCACCTTCTTCATGTTCGCCATCGACGCGTAGGACTTGTTGGCGAGCGGGAAGAAGATGGCCTTGACGATGACGGTGGTGGCGAGGATCGCCAGGCCGAAATTGCCGAAGAATTTGTAGAGCGTGTCGATCAGCCAGAACATCGGCTTGGTGATGAAATAGAACCAGCCCCAGTCGATCACCAGATTGAACTGGCGAATATGACGGTCCGCCTCGTAGGCATTGATCTTTGCGACTTCCTTGGCGCCGGCGAAGATCTCGGTCTCGACGGTCGCGGACTGGCCGGCATCGACATTGATCGCGTCGGTCAGGAAGTCGGACTGGTAGCGGTGGCGGCCATCCTCGAAAAAGGCGTAGCGCGGCTGGAAAGGCTGCTTTTCGGTCGGCACCAGCGTGACCGCCCAGTATTTGTCGGTGATGCCGAGCCAACCATCGGTCGACTTGCCGGGCGTAATCTGCTTGTCGGATTCGATCTTGGCGTATTTGTACTCGGCCAGGCCCTCTGTACCGGTAACGCCGATCAGACCTTCATGCAGCACATACGTGCTGGCAACGGCCGGCTTGTCGTAACGGGTGACGCGGCCGTAATTGAACAGCGAAACCGCGCTCGTGCCGGAATTCTGCACCGTGTCCGTGACCGTGAACATGTAGTTGGCATCGACCGAGAAGATGCGCTTGAAGGTCAGGCCCTTGTCGTTGGTGTAGGTGAGCGTCACCGGCGTCGTCGGGCTCAGCGTCGGATTGCCGTCGACGCTCCACACCGTTTCGGCACCAGGCACCGTGCCGGTCTTGTCGTTGCCGACGAAGCCGATTTCGGCGAAATAGCCGGTCGGCAGCGCCTGCGGGTTCAGCAGTTCGATCTCGGGCGAATTCTTGTCGACAGTCTCGGTGTAGTGCTTGAGCTTGAGATCGTCGAGGCGTGCGCCGGTCAGGTTGATCGAGCCCTCGAGGCTCGGCGTGTCGATCTTGACGCGCTTGGAAGCGGCCAGCGCCTGATCGCGGCTGGCCGCGGTGACGGTGCCACCGCCGGGCGCGTTGGGAATGGCGCCTGGCGCCGGAGCCGGTGTTCCAGCACCCGGATTGGCCGCTTCGGCCGCCTTCTTCTGCTCTTCCACCCGCTGCTGCTCGATCTTGGCGGCCTCGCGCTGCTGCTCGACGCGCGGGTTCATGTAGAAAACCTGCCACAAAGTCAGGATCAGCACCGACAGCGCGATGGTGATGAAGAAGTTCCGGTTATTTTCCATCGAGAGCCCTTGGCCTATCGTGTTCCGCGAAGTCGGCGGGAGAGTTCGGCCTTCAATTGGCCGAAGGGGGCGCGCAGCGCATCATCGCGCCCGACGATGACATAATCATTGCCGGGCACCATGTCATCTGCGGCATGGACGCGGACGGCCTCTTTAAGCCGCCGCCTGACGCGGTTGCGCACAACAGCGTTGCCGACCTTCTTGGTGACGGTGTAGCCGACGCGCGGCACCCCGCCATCGCCGCGGTCGAGGACCTCGACGAGGAAAAACCGTCCGCGTCGCTTTTCACCACGACGGACGGCCAGGAATTCCGCGCGTTTCAGAAGCCGCTTGGGATCTTGCCCCACTGGCTTGCCGGTTGCGGGCAACGATATCGTCTCGCTTAGGCGCTGAGCCGCTTGCGGCCGCGGTTGCGGCGAGCTGCGACGACGCCACGACCACCCTTGGTGGCCATGCGGGCACGGAAACCGTGCCGGCGTTTGCGGACGAGTTTGGACGGTTGGTAGGTACGCTTCATTTGTTTTAATACCGCGGGGTGCGGCCCTTCTTGATTCTGTCACTCTGTAACAGGAGCTTTGCCGGGCCGGCTTTGGCGCGATCGAAACCGCGCCGGGACGAGTGGCCCGAGCGTGAGCGGGCTTATAGAAAGAAGGGTTTTGGAAGTCAATCCGGCGTCGGCGCGGCATGGACGCGGGCTTTATGACGGTAATTTAATGTTCCGGCCAAAGGATGAAATTGGCAAAAAAGCCGTTATCGCCTAATCTTGGCCGATCAAGTGTTCGTGAAGACAGAGTCGCATGAGCGAAACCAGCCAAGCGGGGGAAGGGAACGGAACGGCGCCCGCCGCCGTCCGCACGGTACCCCTGTCGCGCGGTCTGTCGACGAAACTGCTGCTGCTGACCATCGTTTTCGTGCTCCTGGCCGAAGTGCTCATCTTCCTGCCCTGGATCGCCAGCTACCGGCTGAGCTGGCTCAAGGAACGGCTGAGCACAGCGGCTGCCGTGTCGATCGTGCTGGTGCAGGGCGAGTCGACCTCGCTGTCGCGCACGGCCCAGAATGACGTCCTGATGGCGATCGGCGCCAAGGCGATCGCGGTGCGTGACGGCGGCGTCTCGCGGCTGCTGGTGGTGGCGGACATGCCGCCGCAGGTCGACGAGCACATCGACCTCGCCAGCGTCGGCATGATCAAGGGCATGACCGGCGCGCTCGACACGCTGTTCTTCGGCGGCAACCGGATGCTGCGCGTCTTCGGACCGGTCGGCGACAGCGACAAGGAGTTCGAGCTGATCATGCCGGACTACTCGCTGCGCAAGGCCATGCTCATCTATTCGCGCAACGTCGCCTTCGTCTCGCTGCTGATCTCGCTGTTCACCGCCATGCTGGTCTATGCCGCGATCGACCTGATCATGATCGGGCCGATCCGCACCATGACGCGCTCGATGCTGTCCTTCTCCGAAGCGCCCGACGACCCCGGGCGCATCATCCATCCCGCCGCCCGCTCCGACGAGATCGGCGTTGCCGAACGCGAGCTGTCGCAGATGCAGGAACGGCTGCAAAAGATGCTGTCGGAGCAGAAGCACCTTGCCGATCTCGGCCTGGCGGTTTCGAAGATCAACCATGACATGCGCAACATCCTGGCCTCGGCACAGCTGATGTCGGACCGCCTGCGCCAGGTCCGGGATCCGACCGTACAGGCCTTCGCGCCGAAGCTTTTGCGCGCGCTCGACCGTGCCGTCTCTTATTCGGAAGGCGTGCTTCACTATGGCCGCACGCAGGAGCCGCCGCCTTCGCGCCGCCGTGTGCGGCTGCGCCAGCTGGTCGAGGACGTGCACGGCCTGCTCGACATCGAGGAAGGCATCGAGTTCATCAACGCCGTCGAGGCGGCTTTCGAGGTGGACGCCGATTCCGACCAATTGTTCCGGGTGCTCACCAATCTATGCCGCAACTCGGTGCAGGCGATGGCGGCCGACACAGAGAGCGCCGTGGTGCGGCGGCTGGCGGTCTCGGCCGAGCGCATGGGCAGCGTCAGCCGCATCGCCGTCACCGATACCGGCCCCGGCCTGCCGCCGAAAGCGCGCGAGAACCTGTTCGCGGCGTTCCGCGGCTCGGCGCGCAGCGGCGGCACCGGCCTTGGCCTGGCGATCGCGCATGAACTGATCCGGGCGCATGGCGGCTCGGTGGAACTGGTCGAATCGATTGGCGGGCGCACCACTTTCGCCGTCACCATCCCCGACCAGCCGGTGCGGCTCGACCAGGCCCGCGGCAGCCTGCGCCGCCCGGCGTGACGGATTCGGCGCTGTTTTTCCCGAAGCTCCCTGCCTACAAGCCTGACCTTTCGCGACTTTCCCATCTCGGCCTGAAACGAGGCTCTGGCAGCGCCAAAGCCTTGGGATCCGGGCTGTCGTCATCGGATGACACATTCACGGCAAAACTTTTGCCGGATCGACTTGCTTTTCCCAAATTCAGTCGTTAGGGAACTGCACACATCGCGGCCGGTCCCAGGGATCGGATTGCGGGGCCGTCGAAAACATGGCCTGATGCGCGCCCGTAGCTCAGCTGGATAGAGCACCAGACTACGAATCTGGGGGTCAGGAGTTCGAATCTCTTCGGGCGCGCCACTAACCCCATTTATATCGTCAGTTATTTGGATCGGGCGTCTCCGTCGTAAGCCGCACGAGAGTCGATCTGCCACACACAGGCGGATGACAAATCGTTTTTTTGCGCGCCTGACGAGAAAGCCGCCATCCTGAGTCAGAACAGTTCGTCGAGCGGCACCCGTGTGTCTGAGCGGCTACGGTGAGGTCGACACCGGCAATAGCCCCCTGCTTGCGCGGAGGGCAGCAGAGCGCCGCTTTCCGCGGCATCTATCGGGAGAATACCGCGCCCTTGTCGGTCCAGGCGGGCGGCAGGCCAAACCGGGCGGCAACGATTCCCGGAATTCCCGGGGCCGTTCCGAACGCCTTGCAGGCGTCGTATTTCGGATTGCCGCCCAGCGAGGCGCGCAGTCTTTGCATCGATGGTATCGCCGGCATTCCCTTGAACGGGTCCTTGCCCGTGACCACCATGCGGCTGAAGTCCGAGGCGAAGGCCGATGAGAGCGAGTACGCGTCGCCGACAGCGGACACCCGAGCCCTTGTCGTGATCATGTTGGCACCGCGCGACCAGAGCATGGCTGCCCTCTGCGAACCATCCTTGTCGACTGCTTCTGCCTCGATGGCCAGGCCGCCAAGGCCGATCGGAAGGCGCGGGATTGGAACCCCAAGCCCCGCCACCGCGCCGCCGAGCGACGCAACGACGGAACCCGCCGCCGCCGTACGGTTCGTCGCAACGATGTTGGTAACCGTCGCTTGGACGATGAGGTCCGCCGGCTGGCTCGTGGCCACGACCTTGAAGCGGTCGGCAAGGTCAGTGCAGAGCGCCCGGTCGATCGCGTTGGTCACCAGCGCCAGGTCGTTGGGATCGAAGCCACGACTGCCGACCTGCGTCGAGGTCGGTACAATGCGGACCGTCTGCGCGGCGAGCACCGGCGCCGAATCCACGCGCAATCTTGCTTGCGTGAGCATGCCGCCTGATGGGCGCATTCCGGCCTGGGAATCGAGGGACGTGCCCTCGGGCAAGGGCACGCTTGTGCAGGCGGACAACCATGAGAACAGGACCACGCAGAGCGCTGCCCGCGGCCGCGTTTCAAGCCGCCGAAGCTTCAAGGTCATTGTCAAATCGTCTGACCCGGGATCATGGGTTCAGGCTTTACCGGCCCCAGCGTTAATGGCGGTAAAGGCAGTGTAAAGTTCGGTAAAACTGACGATCAGCCTTTATCTTCAGCCGGCGCATATTTCGCCGGCCGCATGGAAACGCCGGCGTGATGGCGCGGCCACGGCAACCGCAGGCAGGCTCGACGGGACTGTTTCAACGGGCGGCAGCCGTCAAAAAAGGTGCAGCACCGGCTTGAGGAGCCCTGCGGATCGCAACGTCTCGATGAGTTCGGACCCGGGGATTGCCAGGAGAAAGCAGGAACTGTCGATAGCAGTTCGCTTCAGCGCAGCCGGATTGAACGTCATGGGCAACTGATGTGCGGCGTCGCCGGCGCTTCGTCTCAGGCGAGGGAAGAAGGCGGGAACCTCGCGGCGATATTCCCGGTAGGCATCGCCGAAAAGCCCGTCCAGAGCAGTCGATTCGCGGGCTGAGACATACGCGAAGACCAGATACCCGAACAAAAAGTAGACGGCCGCAATCGCGAGCGACCCAAAAGTCAGGCCGATGCCGGCAAGCCCCAGGGAAGAAAAGAAATACAGAGGATTGCGGGTGTATTTATAGGGGCCGTCCGTGATGAGGTCTCGATTCTTGTGTCCGCCTATATACAGCGACGCCCAGCACCGCCCGGCGATACATATGATGATAAATGCGCAACCCATGAATTCTATCGCTTGGCGAGGACGCGCCTCCGGCGGCCAAGCGCTCTGCGACAACAGGATTGGCGTCAAAAGCAATGGGACGGCCAGCCAGAGGAACCGCATCCTCTTGCCCTGCTGAAACACCGCATTGGGCAGCGACACTCGTCCACTCTCGCGTATTTGAGGAACCGGGATCATGGTTCAGCTTAGCAACACCAGCGTTAAAGGCCGTAAAGGCAGTGTAAAGCTGGGTAAAACTTGCGATCAGCCTCGATCGTTCGTCGGACTGTCCATCGCCGGCCGCCGGGGAATCTCCAGCATGATGGCCAGGCCGCCGACGTCCGGCAGCGACGCGTATACCCGCCCGCCATGGCACTCAATGGCCTGTCTGGCGATCGCAAGGCCAAGACCGTACCCGCCTCTCGGCGCCGCGTCGTTCCCACGGGAGAATGGCTGGAAGATTCGTTCAAGTTCGTCCCGCCTGACGCCGGGCCCCTGATCCGCGACGCGCACCTTGAGGAGATCGCCTGTCGTCTCGCATCGCACGGTGACTTGCGAATGTTCGGCCGTGTATTTGACGGCATTGCGAATGACGTTTTCCAGCGCCCGGTAGATCAGTTCGCCTTCGACCTCGGCAAGGAAGCTGTCGTCGACATTGGTGGTGATCGAAACCTCGCGTGCCTGGGCTTCGAAGGCTGCGTCGCCCAGGATTTCGTTCAGGAGATCGATGACGTCCAGCGTCTGTGTCTTCAGCGGGAAACTGGAACCGGCTGTCAGCCTGGCGAGAGTGAGCACCTCGCCGACCAGCGCATCCAGCCGTTCGACCTCCCGGTCCATGCGGTCCAGCATGGCATCGAGTTTGCCCGGACTCTGCCGAAGGACGCCGCCAACGGCCTGCAGGCGTGACAGCGGGGAGCGCAGTTCATGGGACACGTCGTGGTAAAGTCTCTGCTGTGCATCCTGCAGCTCCTGCAACCGCGCGGCGCTGGAATCGAAATCGTGCGCGAGCGCGGAGACCTCGTCCTTGCGGCCTGCCATCCTGTGCCCGATGCGGACGTCGAAACGGCCGTGGGCGAGCGCGCTCAGGCCGTCGCGAAGGTGCACGACAGGACGAATGAGATACCGGGCGAGCGCGGCCGCCGATATCGCGCTCGAAATCAGAATACCGAACCCCGGCACGAACGGACCAAGCCTGTCGAGAATGACATTGTCTTGCCGAGGCACGGAGATCCGGTAGCAAATCCCGTCCTTCAGGACGGTCCTTGTCTGCGCCGTGCCCGTATCGGTGCATGCGCCGGCCCCCGCGATCTCCGAGATGGTTAGGCCGACCAGTACCGAGTCCCCGGTCGCACGGGCAAGGCGCCGGGCGGCATCTGCACCGTCCTTGACAAGCAGGTTCTCGGTCAGGTCGAGGACGACTTCCCGCTTCTGGCGTTCCAGTTTCGAAGCGGAAGGAAGCGTTTCGAAGTAGTTGAGCGTCGCGATTATGATCACGACGGACCCGGCAAGCGTCAGCCAGGTTATCACGAAGAACTTCTTGAACAGTCGGGGCATGTCAGTCCAAGAGAAGTTGGTAGCCTTGGCCGCGGACAGACTTTATCCGCGACTGTCCATCTTCCCTGAGGCCGAGCTTCTGACGCACGCTGCTGATATGGACGTCGATGCGGCGGTCGAACGGGGTCAGCGGCTTTCCAAAAGCTCGTTTCGAGATGTCTTGCTTCGATATCAACTGGCCGGCATTGCGGGCGAGAACTTCGAGCAGGCTGAACTCCGTGCCGGTAAGCTCCAGCGGCTGTCCGTTCCATTCCGCGGTTCTGTTGCCTGGGTGAACCACCAGCCGCCCGGCTCTCAGCGTTTCGGTGGCCGCGCCGACCGCGGGCTGGTTCGCACGACGAAGGATGGCGCGCACCCTGGCCGCCAGCTCTCCTGGCGAACAGGGTTTCGTCACATAATCGTCGGCACCGAGGTTCAGGCCGGATATCCGGTCGATGTCATCGCCTCTCGCCGTCAGCATCAGCACGGGAACCTGGCTCAGCCTCCTGATCCTTTGCAGGATCTCGATCCCGTTCATTCGAGGCATCATGATATCGAGCACTATCAGGTCCGCCGCGTTGCGCGCGGCGGCGGCAATCGCCGTGCCGCCGTCCGTGCCTGTCGCGACGTCATACCCTTCTTCGACCAGATATTCCTGCAGCAGCGTCGTCAACTCGACATCGTCGTCGATGAGGAGAACCTTGTTCATGACACTCCGTCCGTCATTCATGCCGGCCACCCATAAGGCACAAACGCACGCGCGCGGCTGGATTTTACCCAGCTTAACACAACTTGACCGCGCTTGAGGTCCGCCCGGCTACGCACGGGCCGGCGACGCCGCGCTCGACGCCGGCGCTATCGAGCTGTTGAGCGATTCTTTCGATGTAGGCCGCCGGACACGCCGGCGGTGAACAGGACGAGCAGATGCAGTCGCCATCGGCCGCGTCATCCATAAACCGCGTTCCTGATCTCCGTCGGAAACGCGCCGGACATGCCTTCGAAAGCGGTGTTGGTGAGCGCGACGACGCAAAGACCATTCGCACGGTCGATGAACCAGCTATGGCCGTAGGCGCCGCCCCACTGCAGCGTGCCGGGCGCCTGCGGCGTGCCGGTCGGCGCAGGATCCGCGAGCACGGCCCATCCGTAACCGAAACCCCAACCGGGACCCTGCGTCTCGGCTTGGATGCCGACATGGTCGGCGGCCATCGTCTCGACCGTCCTTGGATCGAGGATCGGCGCGCCGCCCCCGCGGATCGCTTCCAGAAAGCCCAGAACGTCGCCCGCCGTTCCCGCCATGCCCGCGCCGCCGGATGGGTAGGACCTTGCGTCGAGGATACGAGAGGGAGCGAAGGATGCGGTCGCGCCAAAAATCGGCACTTGTGTCCCATCGGTCATCCGTACCGGCTCGGGGTCGCCGTCCGCATAGGCTTCGGCCAGCCGCGCGCTATCCCTGACGGCAAAATCCATGTCTACGAGGCCAAGCGGGGCCGTCACCTTGTCGCGAACGATGTCCGCGAGGCTTCGGTTCTCCAGCCTCTCCAATATGCCCCCAAGCACATCGAGGCCGAGGGAATAGCGCCAGCCCGCACCGGGCGCGAATGCCAGCGGTGCGGCGCCAAGACGCGACAGGTTCGCCTGCAGCGACAGGCCCGGCTGGTCGAGACCGTCCGAAACGTTCAGCCTGTGATACGGCCCATCGGACGGCTCGAGAAAGCCATAGCCGAGGCCGGACATATGGGTCAGCAGATGATGGATGGTGATCCGCGGCCTCGTGCCGTCGAGCAACGCGGGTCGAAAATCCGGGAGCCATCTCGTCACCGGCGCATGGAGGTCCAGCCGACCTTCTTCCACGAGCCGCATGGCGGCCGCGGTCACGATGGGCTTGGTGACGGAGGCAAGCCGGAAGATCGCATCTTCGCGCATCGGTGTCCGGGTTTCGCGGTTTGAATGGCCGGCAGCGCGGCGATGGATGATCTCGCCGCCACGGGCGACGAGCACCACGGCCCCGACGAGGCGCTTGCCGGCGAGCGCCTTGTCAATCACGGCGTCGACGCGGGCAGGCGCATTGGAAAAATCAGGGAGACTCATGCTGTGTGGTCCTTTATAATCACAATGACCATTCCCGAATAACCCGTTCGGAGAGATATTTCTAGAGTGATCACTGTGGAAAATAACAAGACCGTTTCCCGGCCGCGCGGACGGCCGCGCGCCTTTGACCGCGACGAGGTGCTGGAGAAGGCCGCCGAGACGTTCTGGCGGCTCGGCTATGAAGGCGCGTCCATTTCGGATCTCACCGCGGCGATGGGGATTACGCCGCAAAGCCTCTATGCCGCCTTCACGTCGAAGGCCGATCTTTATCGTGAGGCGTTGGCCTGGTATCAGGCTCATATCGGCGCTTCGACGGCGCGCGCCCTTGAAGAGAGCGATGTGGTGTCGGCACTTGCGCGCGTGCTTCGCGATTCCGCGCGGGAATTCACCCGGCCCGGCCGGCCGCATGGTTGTATGGTCTCGACGGCTGTGCTGACCTGTGCCGTGGAAAACGAGCCCGTCGCGCATCATGTCTCAAGTCTGCGCGGAGAAACGCTCGATGCCTTGAAAGCGCGCATCGAGCTTGGCGTTGCCGAGGGCCAGTTGAAGGGTGCCACCAACGCGGCTGCCCTTGCTCGTTTTGTCGGTGCGATGATCCAGGGCATGTCGGTGCAAGCGCAGGACGGTGCGTCCAGGGCGACCCTCTTGGAAGTGGCGGATATTGCGATTGCCGAGATCGAACGCCACCGCCTTTGAGGCCAGCGTCAGACGCGCGCAATCGGACCTTGCGCGGCAACCAACATTCCGCCGATCACCGCGCTCATGCCGGCAAGAATCAGACCCGCCGGCACCCGGCTATATCCGCCTGAACATGTAGGTCGTCGCGTGCAGCGCCTTGCCTTCCGGGTCCCAGGCGAAGTCAGGGATCACACCAGCCACCTCGAAGCCAACGGAAGCATATAACGGCTCCGCGGCGTCCCCGGTTCGCGTGTCGAGGGTTACGAGGGTTTTCCCCAGTTCGCGCGCGCGATCCAGCGCTTTAGTCATCAGGGCTCGCCCGATGCCAAGCCTGCGTGCTTGCGGATGGACGACCATCTTGGCGATCTCGCAGCGATGGGGCTGGTTGGGCGGCATGGCGGTGAGAAGCTGGACGGTTCCGACGATCTCGCCGTCCCGCTCGGCGCCGAAAAGCACTCTGCGTCCTGCGGCGACCTCACGCTGAACATCGCCTGACCAGAACCGAGCCGCGTCCTCGTAGGGCATGGGCGCCATGAAGCTGATAGCCGCTCCTTCGGCTACGCTGTCTGCGAGAACCCTGGAAAGCTCGCCCAACCTTTTTTCGATGGCGGGACCGTCGAGTTCAATGATCTGCGCTTCCATGTATGGCGACTCCTTAAGCCATGGCGATGATGTAGCGGGCCGATTGTTCGCCGGTCTCGAAGGAAGAGGAGCCGCGCAGCCGATAGCGCAGGCAGTCGCCGGGACGCAGGTCGTGCCGAACGCCATCGACGATCAAAACAAGGGCACCCGTCAAAAGCACCAAATGGTGTTCGTGCCCCGGAAAAGCAGGCCGCTCGTAGACGATGCGCTGGTTGGGCGCGATCTCGCACTCGATCATTTCGAGCTTCAGTTGTCCGCTGGGCGGCGAAAGGGCACGGCGAGTGAAGCCTTTCTCCTGATCCGACCATATGCTCTGGTCGGCGTGGCGGACAAGCGGGGGAAAGTCCGGCTCAAGCGGCGCCAGAAGCTGGGAAAGCGGCAACGCGAAAGCCGATGCCAGACGACCAAGCGTTTCCGCTGTGGGGCTGACTTCGCCATTCTCGATCCGAGACAACGTCGCCCGACTGACCCCGCTGCTTGCCGCGAGCTCCTGAAGGGTAAGTCCACGATCTGCGCGAAGCAGACGAAGATGGTCGGCCAAGGCTTTGAAGTGGTGTGAAGCTGTTTCCATATATGGGACAATATCCCAAATCAGGGAAATCGCAAGCGGATGAACCCTTGCCATCTGCAAAAAGGAAGACCCAGAGAGCGGACGGCGTAGCCAAGTCATATCCAGTGGGGCACCCACACGGAAAATCGGGGGCGTTTCCAGGCTAGCCGATCTCTTCAGGGAGAAAACCACCTGTCTGGCGCTTCCACAGCCGTGCAAACAGGCCGTCCTGCTTGACCAGTTCGTCCGGCTTCCCTTCTTCGACGATACGGCCCCGCTCGAGCACGACGATCCGGTCCATCATGGCAATCGTCGAGAGGCGGTGTGCGATGGCGATCACCGTCTTTCCCGCCATCACGAGGTTAAGTCTCTCCTGGATGGCAGCTTCGGACTCGCTGTCGAGGGCCGAGGTTGCCTCGTCGAGCACCAGGATCGGCGCGTTCTTCAACAACACGCGGGCGATCGCGACGCGCTGGCGCTGGCCGCCCGACAGCTTGATGCCGCGGTCGCCGACGAAGGCTTCATAGCCCTTGCGGCCTTCGGCGTCCGAAAGATCGGTGATGAAGGCATCGGCGGCGGCCATCTTCGCCACCGCTTCTATCTCCTTTTCGCTCGCCTCCGGCCGGCCATAGCGGATATTGTCGCCGACCGAACGATGCAGCAGCGCGACATCCTGCGCGATGACACCGATGGCGCGCCGAAGACTTGCCTGGCTGACGACGCGGATGTCCTGCCCGTCGATCAGGATAGCGCCCTCGCTGACATCGTAGAAGCGCATGAGCAGGTTCGCGAGCGTGGTCTTGCCGGCACCCGACAGGCCGACGAGGCCGATCTTCTCGCCGGGACGGACCCTCAGCGACAGATCCTCGATGACAGGCTTACCGGCCTTGTAGGCGAAGCGCACGTTTTCGAAACGGATCTCGCCGGTCCCGACCCTGAGATCGACCGCGTCCAACTGGTCGGTGATGGCGGGCGGGGTCGTCATGACCGGCATGGCGTCCTTTATCGTGCCTATCGCCTGGAAGATCTGCTGGCCCATCTGCAGGAACGTGAAGATCTGGGTCGACAGGCGCTGGAGGATGTAGACGGCGCCGACAAACTGGCCGATGGAGAGAAACCCGTTGACGAGACCGGAAAATCCGATCGAAAGCATGGTCAGCCACAGCGCCATATTGAGGACGACGACAGTCAGTTCCGAGGTGCGATAGATGCGTTGTTCGCTGTGTTGGGTGTGTACGGCCTGCTGGATGATGCGACGGATGGCGCCTGCCTCGCTGTCCTCTGCGGCGAACTGCTTGATCATCTGCATGTTGGCGTAGAGATCGGTGATGGCGCCGGCCACCATGCTGCGCTGCTTGGCGGTGCGGCGCGAGCGCTCGGCAAAGGTGGGAACGACCCTGACGGTGAATGCCACGTTCAGCGCGATCCAGACGACGACCGGCAAGGCTAGCTGCCAGGACAGCGCGCTGAGCAGGACCACCGAACCAACCAACTGCAGCAGGAAGCGCGGGATGGACTGGAAGGCGGCAATGATCTGCTGCTGGACGGCGGATGCCACCTGCTGCAGGCGCGATGCGACCTGACCGGCATAAAGGTCATGGAAGAAGGCGAGATCCTGCCGCTCCACCGCCTTGTGGCCCTGCCACTGGATAGCGGCCGGCATGCCGACGCCGAGCGTGTGCGAGGTCAGCGTGTTGAGCAGGAACGAGACCACCGGCATGGCTGGAAAGATCAGCAGGCCGAGGAATGTCAAAAGCGGCCATTCGTTGTGCAGGAAGGCGGAAGCGCCCTGTTGCGTGACGCCATCGACGATGACCGAAAGCCCCCAGACAATCGTCAGATTGATGGCTTCCATCGTCATGGAGGAAAGTGCCAGCGCAATCAGCACGCCGCGAAACATCGAAATGAAGTGCAGGAGGACGGCCACGGGCCCCTTGGAGGGCAGCGGCCGGTAGGGAATATCCAGCGGCCGGATCAGGTTTTCGAACGGACGGTAGATCGCATCTGAAATCGACATGGTGCGCTTGAGCTCAGGATGAATCGAGGGCGAGGACTCAACTGCCGCAATAGGATCACCTACCGGCCGCAACCTCAACTAGAACATCTCCGGCAAATGTCATGAAAGGGCGGCTGCTTTTTCAACAACGAGCGACCGCCCTTGCGGCAGCAAAGCGCCGCCATGCGCGACATCGTCCGAGGCGCGCGCTTATGCAGGAACGTAGGTCAACCTGATCACATCCTCGCCGATCCGATCGTAGGCCATAAGGCGCAGCGGTGGCCGGGGGCCGGCGAAGTATGGCTTGCCGTGACCGAGCACGACGGGGTGCAGGTAGATCCGATACTCGTCGATCAGGCCTAGTTCGGTGAGGCTTTGCGCCAAGGTCGGGCCGGCAACTTCGATCTCGCCGTCGCGCTCGGCCTTCAACGCCCGGATCGCGCGCTCAAGATCACCCTCAACGAGGCCGGCGTTGGGGCCAACCGACTTCAGCGAGCGCGAGACGACCCATTTCGGCTGGTTCCGCCACGCCGCCGCGAAGGCACGTTCCTCTGCATTCCATTCGGGATGATCGTCGTCCCAGTACCGCATGATTTCATACATCCGGCGACCATAGACACTGCCCGCCTGCGCCTGGGCCTCCTCGATGAAGTGGCGGAAGAGCGTCGGGCCTGGCGCGAATTCCGTATGGTCGACATAGCCGTCCAGGGACTGGTTCATTCCGAATACGAGCTTGGCCATACCTCTTCCTTCCTCACCGCGCGATCCTGGTTGCGTGATGCAATCGGTTATAGGCTAAATCGACCGATTGCATTACGCAATTGGTTTTTGCAGCCACCGCTTGCAAAGCAGGATCAGTCCGCGGTTAAATAACCGCCTGCCAGCTGCAATCGGTTGGAAGGAGCGTGCGGCTGATCACGGTCTTCGGGGAAGGCAGAGGCTTCCGGGTTGTCTGGCTGCTGGAGGAGATGGGGCTCGATTACCGTTTGAGGCCCGTGGACCTGGCGGCCGGCGTCCAGGACGACACGGAGTTCCTGGCCATCAACCCTGGAGGGTTTATCCCGGCTATTCGGGATGGCGACGTCGTCATGGTCGAGTCGATTGCGATCATGGAGTATCTGATGGCGCGTTATGGGCCGACGCCGCTCGCGCCAGGCCCGCAGGATCCTGCATTTCCCGCGTACCAGCAGTTCCTCCACCTCGGCGAAGCCGGCCTCGCGGCTCCCATTTATTTCGTCGGCGGCGCCCGCAATTTTGCACCCTACGCGGAGCGAAGGAACTGGAGCGCCGGCCAGGCTCTCCGCGCACCAGATGGCGTCGAACCGGCTGCCGCCGGGCCAGCGCAAGCCGGGCAGCGTCTGGGCTTCCGCCGGCCCCGAAGTGGCGGTGATGGCGCCGGACGGCCGGCTGCTGACAGCCGGCGAGACCGGCGAGATCGTCATTCGCGGACCCAATGTGACCGCGGGCTATGAGAAGAACCCGGATGCCAATGCCACGGCCTTCGCGCATGGCTGGTTCCACACCGGCGACCAGGGCGTGCTCGACGAGGACGGCTATCTCGTGTCACCGGCCGGCTGAAGGAGATCATCAACCGCGGCGTCAGTGCTGACCGGCTCCACGCTGGCGGCAATCGTCGCCGACGACGGCACCCGCACGCTCGCCCGCACGATGATGCTGGAGGCGCAAGCGATCGGCGAAAGCCTCGGCGTGCGTTTTCCGATCGGGGTGGACCGCCGCATCAAGGGCGCCGGCGATGTCGGCGAGCACAAGACCTCGATGCTGCAGGACCTGGAACGCGGCCGGCCGATGGAAATCGACGCGCTGGTCAGCGCGGTGCAGCAGCTTGGCCGGCTGACGGACAAGCCGACGCCGACCATAGATGCGGTGCTGGCGCTGGTGCGGCGGCTGGCGGTGGAGCGCGGATGTTACGGGTGATCGGGGCACGGCGGGGCAAACCTTGACGCGCTCACGCCCTGCCCCACCATATCGTGGGCAAGGTGCCGACAGTCCCGCCCAACCTGCTTCAAGGAACCGCCTCATGCCCCGAAATGCCTGCCTCCTCGCAATTCTGGCGATGACAGCGGCTCATCCCGCGATGGCGCAGAGCGATGCCGAAATGAAAGCGTGCGTCGACCGGTCCGGAGGCGTCACCTCGCAAATGCTGGATTGCGGGAAGACCGAGATCGACAAGTTCGATGCCAGGTTGAACGCGGCCTACAGCACCTTGATGCATCGCGAACATGGCCCTGAACGTGCCCGGTTGCAGCGCGAGCAGCGCGCCTGGCTGAAACATCATCTGCAGGAAACGCACCGTCTTGCCGCCGATCCCAACAACGGATCGGCCGCCTTCCTCACTTCTCAAGGGTTTGAACTGGACGATTTGAGCGCACGCACGGCCGAACTGGAAAAGCGTGTCCAGCAAAACCCGTAGTGGCCCCCCTGCCGGCGCTTATGCCGTGGCCGCGTGGGCCGATCGACCGCGGCCGGTCGATCTGGAGCCGATCTCGCGGCGGGATGCGCCTTGTCGCGCAGCCCCCGCCTGTCGGGACAGCGGCGCCGGCCATCCACTCCTTAGCCGATGGTCCCAGGAGTATTGACTCGACCACCGGAGGAGCAACGCTTAGATTGCGACGGATCACTAGCCTTTCCACGGGGAAGCCAACTGAGGTATCAGGATGGCTTTGGCAATGAACAGGTCGATAACTGCCATTACTGTGACGCATAACAGCGCGCATACCGTGCGGGGTGCGCTCGCTCGCCTGCCTCCGGGGGTGGAGATCGTATGCGTCGACAATGCAAGTACCGACGATCTTTCGACCGCGCTGTCCGGCCTTGCCGTTCATCGTATCGACAATCCTGTAAACCTCGGGTTCGGGCGTGCCTGCAACATCGGGGCGGCGGCGGCGACGGGGGAGTATCTGCTGTTCATCAACCCCGACGTGCGCCTTGGGACGGACGCCGTCGATGCGCTCATGCAGGCGGCTGAACGCTATCCAAATTGCGGCGTCTTCGTGCCGCGCACCAATACGGTGGATGGGCGGCTTTGGTTTCGCGAGGAGAGCGAGATCGATCGCCTCTCCGGCGTGTCGCTGCCCACACGCATCCGGCAGGTCTGGGGAGATTGTTGCGTCCGCTTCGTCAATGGCGGCGTGTTCATGATCAAACGAACGCTCTTCCTCGATACGGGCGGGTTTGATGAAGATATTTTTCTGTATTTTGAAGATGACGACCTTTCATATCGCCTGCTGCAGCGTGACGAACCCATGATCCTCGTCAGTGGCGCGCACGCCGTCCACGACATTGGCACGTCGGTTGCGCAATCAACCCGGTCGCGTATTTTCCGGTATCGCTCGAAGATGCGATCGGAGATCCACTTGCGCAAGAAATACGGCATCGCCTATAGCCCATTTGTGGACATACTCCGTTATTCGACGAAAATAGGCTTCTACTGCCTGACGCTCAATCGAAACAGATTGATCAATTCCCTGGGCCGGCTGATTGGCATATTCGACAGCATCCTTGACCGATCGCGCGCGAATCGGAACCGCGGCTATGTCGCCTGACGCTGCCGACACGAGGGTTGCCTTGCCTGATTTCCTGTCCCGCGAGCCGCCAAAAGGCGACGGCGTCGACCCAAGCAGTACCGTGAGCGAAATCCACATCCACGCGCCGGGACGCTATATCCTCGAGCTTCGGCCAACAGAGAGGTGGATGCCGTTTCTCCGGCTCGCTGTTCGGCGCCCAGGACATGCAGACAGGATCGTCTATGTGCCGGTCACCACGCGGACGTCCTATCTGCTCAAAAGCAGCGAAGGCGGCCTGGTGCTGCAATTCGACAGAGGCGATGTCGTTGCGGTGAGTGTCCGGCCCTTAAGCATCGGGGATATTGGCGCGCTGCTGAGTCGGCGCCGTCGCCACAGGCGATTTCAGCTGCCGCTTGGCGGAAGCGTCGTCCTGCAGCCTCTTTTGCACATCTCGGGACCGGAAGGGCGTGAATTGGCCCGCGCCCTCGGCAGTCTTGCCGGTTGGGGCTTTGGCACCGCGAGCGACAATCTGCAGAAGACCCTGTCGCGGCACTTTGATGGTCCGCCGGCCGAGGCTCGCGAACGCCGGCCCGCCGTCGAGCCGAAGATTGCCGTGGCGCTTCACCTGCATTACCCCGATCTCTGGCCCGAGTTCGAGGCGCTGCTCGAGGCGACCGATCGTCAGTTCCAGCTCTTTCTCACGCTGACCCGGCCTGACGCGGACCTCGCGCAACGCGTTCAGGCAAGATTTCCGGGTGCCGAGATCGCGGTTTACGAAAATCGCGGCCGCGACGTCGGCCCCTTCATCCAATTGCTTCGCGAAGGAAAGTTCGATCCCTTCGATCTCATCTGCAAGCTGCATGGCAAGAAGTCGGGGGCGAGCGGGCCGCGCATGGTCCTCGGCGAGATCTGGCGCCAGGCGACTGCGTTCGACCTGATCGGATCGCGCGGCGTGGTCGACCGCATCATCGCCAATTTCGAGCGTTCGCCCGACACCCAGATGATTGGATCCAGGCGCTTTCGGCTGCCCAATGAATGGAAGGGGGAGGCGGCTGCATGGGGCGAGAACAGGGCGATGGTCCTCAATTTGCTGGAGACAATGGGGATGCCCTCCAGCTCTCGTCTCGATTTCTTTGCCGGGACGATGTTCTGGGTACGGCGCGGCGCGCTGGAACCACTCCGGCGGCTCGACCTGCCTTTGGCAGTCTTTCCCGAAGAGGCAAGCCAACAAGACGGCACATTGCAACATGCCCTCGAACGTGTTCTTGGAATGATGTGCACAAAGATCGGCGTTGCTTCGGATGGTGACATGACGACGGAATCCCGCGAGGCAGACTCGATTGCATAGATCCGAATTTTTGATCTTTGTAGGGTCGCTCGCCAGCAGAAGCCGATGGAAGAGATTTCGACTCCGGCAACGAATTCGAGCCAGCGGCCTGTTCGATGTGTCGTGGTATCTGGGCCAGAATCCGGATGTAGCCCGTAGCGGGAAAGACCCGATCCTGCATTACATCAGGCACGGTGTCGCGGAGTCCCGGAACCCAAGTCCGAACTTCGACAACGAATACTATCTGGCGAAAAATCCCGACGTGGCTGTCGCGTCGATGAATCCGTTGGATCACTACATTCGTTTCGGCAAAATCGAGGGGCGCAGCCCCCGACATGCTCCGGGCACAAATGCCGGCCCCATCCAAAGGCCCGGCACCTATGTGCCGCGATCCAGCGAGCGGCGACCCGCCGCTTTGAAGGCGCGCCTCATTGCCTTCTACCTGCCGCAGTTCCATCCGGTTCCCGAAAACGATGCCTTTTGGGGAAAGGGTTTCACGGAATGGACGAATGTGACACGCGCGGTGCCGTTGTTCGACGGTCACTATCAGCCCAGGCTGCCGTCGGACCTCGGCTTCTATGACCTGAGGGTGAAGGACATCCAGAAGGAGCAGATCGAAATGGCCATGCAATATGGCATTTCGGGGTTCTGTTTTCACTTCTACTGGTTCAACGGCAAGCGCGTCCTCGAGATGCCGATCACGCAATTTGTCGAAAACGATGCGCACGAACTGGGCTTCTGCATCAATTGGGCGAATGAACCCTGGAGCCGCCGTTGGGATGGGCGCGAACAGGAAGTGTTGATTGCGCAATCGCATTCACCCGAAGACGACCTGGCCTTCATCGAACATGTATCCCGCTATTTTCGCGATCGGCGATACATCCGCATCGGCGGCAAGCCACTCCTCATGATTTACCGGCCCGGATTGTTTGCCTCAGCCGCTGAAACGGCACAACGCTGGAGAGCCTATTGCCGGGAAGCCGGCATCGGCGAAATTTTTCTTGCTTATCCGCAGTCGTTCGACATGGACGATCCCGCTGCATTCGGATTCGACGCCGCCGTCGAGTTTCCACCGAATCTCGGTAGTTTTCCCGAGATCAGCGCCAGCATCCCAACGCTCAAGAGCGGCTTCAGGGGAAGGATCTACGACTGGACGGAGCTCCTCAATCGCAGCCGCGCCTATCCGCAGGTTCCCTACACGCTGTTTCGCGGACTTTGCCCTTCCTGGGACAACACGGCGCGAAGAATGGAGGCCGGCTACATTCTGATGAACGCATCGCCGCCCCGCTACGCGGAATGGCTCGCCAACGCGGTCGTCGATACATGCGATCGTTTCGCCGATTTCGACAGCCGCCTCATCTTCGTCAATGCCTGGAACGAGTGGGCGGAGGGGGCCTATCTCGAACCTGACGCCCGCTTTGGCTACGCCTATCTGCAGGAGACGCGGGACGTGCTGTCGGCTCCGTCAGCGGCCGGCAATTTACCCAGCGGTGCGTCCTAGCCACCCGCAGCGACGAGGTGGCCGTTGCCGATATCCTGCAACGCCAGTTTCAGCGGCGCCTCGCCGATCCTGCGGGTGGCGCTCGGGATTTCCTGGTCGAGGCGGGCGAAGCGGCTTCTGCGCCGCGCCGGGTCGGGCACCGGCACGGCTTCGATCAGCCGCCTGGTGTAGGGATGGCATGGGTTGGAAAAGACCTGGTCGCGCGTGCCCATTTCGACGATTTGGCCGAGATACATGACGGCGACGCGGTCGGAGATATTCTCGACCACCGCCATGTCATGCGAGATGAAGAGATAGGCGACGCCGAATTCGCGCTGCAATTCCTTCAACAAATCGAGCACGCGCGCCTGCACCGAGACGTCGAGCGCCGACACGCTTTCGTCGGCGATGATCAGCTTCGGCCGCAAGGCGAGCGCGCGGGCTATGCAGACACGCTGGCGCTGGCCGCCGGAGAATTCGTGCGGATAAAGCTCCATCTGATCGGCCGACAGGCCGACGCGTTCGAACAGCGCCGCGACACGCTGGCTGCGCTCTTGCCTGGAGGCGATGCCATGGATGACCAGCGGCTCGGCAACGAGATCACCGACACGCATGCGCGGGTCGAGCGAGGCGAAGGGGTCCTGGAAAATCATCTGCACGTCGCGGCGCACCGCCTTGCGTTCGTCGCGGCCGAGGCCTGACAGATTGCGTCCGCCAACGACGATGTCACCGCTGTAAGGCACCAGCCCGGCCAGCGCCTTGGCGGTGGTCGACTTGCCGCAGCCGGATTCACCGACCAGCGCCAGCGTCTCGTTGGGCGCGATCGAGAAGCTGACGCCCTCGACCGCATGAACGCGGCGGGTGACCCTGCCGAAGACGCCTCCGCGCAGGTCGAAGCGGACATGCAGGTCCTTGACCATTGCGACATTGGCCGGCGTCGCCGTCTCGACATCCCTGGATTTCTGCCGGCCGACGCCGCTGCCGATGCGCGGCACGGCGGCCAGCAGTTCGCGTGTGTAGTCGGCTTGCGGCCGGGCAAAGATATCGGCCGTCGTGCCTTCCTCGACCATGCGGCCATGCCGCATGATGATGACGCGATCGGCCATTTCGGCGACCACGCCCATGTCATGGGTGATGAGGATGACGCTGGTGCCGTGCTGGCGCTGCAGGTCGCGCAGCAGTTCCAGCACCTCGCCCTGCACGGTGACGTCGAGCGCCGTCGTCGGCTCGTCGGCGATCAGCACGTCAGGCTTGAGCGCCAGGGCCATGGCGATCATAACCCGCTGGCGCATGCCGCCGGAGAGTTCGTGCGGGAACTGCCTTAGCCGGCTTTCGGCTTCCGAGATGCGCACCGCCTTCAGTGCCTCGATGGCACGCTGGCGCGCCTCGGCTGGCGAGAGGCTGGTATGCGCCTCGATCGATTCGGTGAGCTGCCGGCCGATCGACAGCACCGGGTTGAGCGAGGTCATCGGCTCCTGGAAGATCATGGCGATGCGGTCGCCGCGAATGCGGCGCATCCGGCGCTCGTCGAGATCAGCCAGATCGGTATCGCCGAGATGGATTTCGCCTGACGATATGCGGGCGGCAGGCTGCGGCAGCAATTGCATGATCGCCAGCGCGGTCATCGATTTTCCGGAGCCGGATTCGCCGGCAATGCAAAGCGTCTCGCCGCGCGCCAGCGTCAGCGACAGGTTGGACACGACCTCGCGCTCGCCATCCTTGCCGCGCACGCTGACGGAGAGGTTGGCGATGTCGAGCACCGGTCCTGCCATCGCCGGGGCGGTCGCCCCGGGCCGGTTTTTGCTAGCACCTGCGTTCATTCAAACACGCAGCGCGGGAAGTAGAATGACACCACCCAGTTCGGCATGTCGACGATCTCGCTGATCCTGAGATCGCCGCAGACCGAGGCCAGCATGTAGGCCTCGACCGGGTCGATTTGATAGCGCCCGGCAAGCAGGTCGACCATCTGGGCAACCGCTTCCCTGGCACCGGCCATCAGGTCGGGGCCGATGCCCGTCGTCACCTCATAGCCCTTCGCGTCGAGGTGACGCGTCACCGGACCGGGCGTGGTGAAGCGTGGCGTCTTCAGCCTGGCGTCCTTGACCAGATCGAGCTTGAGCACGACATCCATCGGGCTTTCGATCGCCGTGCCGCAGACCTCGCCGTCGCCTTGCGCGGCGTGCGTATCGCCGACCGAGAACAGCGCACCCGCCACTTCCACCGGCAAATACAGCGTGGTGCCGGCGGCGAGATCGCGGATGTCGAGATTGCCGCCAACACGCCGCGGCGGCACCACCGAGTGGAGGCCCATCTCGGCCGGCGCATTGCCGATGGTGCCGGCGAACGGCTTCAGCGGCACGCGCGCGTTTTTGCCGAACAGCGCCGGCTCGAGCGAGACGGCATCGTATTTCCAGATGTTCAGCGCCGGCTCCTTGAAGTCGTCGGCGAGCAGGCCAAACCCCGGAATGTTCCCCGTCCAGCCGAAGCCGGACGGTTTGAACAGCTCGATCGTCACCTTCAATGCGTCACCGGGCTCGGCGCCTTCGACGAAGATCGGCCCGGTCACCGGGTTGATCCCGGCGAAATCGAGCTTCGCGATGTCGGCGACCGTGCTGTCGGCCTTCAGCTGGCCGCCGGAGGAATCCAGGCACTGGAACTCGATGGTCGAGCCGGGCGCCACCCGCTCGGCCGGGGCAAAGGAATTGTCCCAGCCGAAATGGTGATGGCGCCCGTGGATGGTGTAGTCGCAGTTATTGCACATCTTTTACGTACACATTGTCATAGTTGATCGGAACGTGGACCGGGTCGACATAGAGGTTGTCGGCGCCGCCCATGCGCGCGGATTTCATGGTGAAGCGCTGTTCGTTGAAGACCGGCGCCCAGGGCGCGTCCGCCATGATCTTGGCGTAGATGTCGCTCCACATTTTGTAGCGCTCATCGGACTTCGCCGGATCAACGATCGAGTCGGCTTCGGCGGCCTTGGCATCGAGATCCTTGTTGCAATACCACGACCAGTTCCAGCCGCCCGGCACCGCGCCGGCGCAGCCAAGGATCGGACCGTAGAAGTTCGAGGGATCGGGGAAGTCGGCGATCCAGCCCATGCCGCCGGACCAGATCATCGGTGCGCCGGCCTTGTCGCCGCCGGCGGCGATGACGTTGGCCTGTGCCAGGGCCTGGATGCTGGCCTTGATGCCGATCGCCGCCAGGTCCTGCTGGATCGCCTGGGCAATGCGCGGGTTGGGATCGGTGTTCATGGCGAACAATTGCGTGTCGAAGCCATCGGGGTGGCCTGCCTCCGCAAGCAGCGCCTTGGCCTTGGCAACGTCATAGGGATAGCCCTTGTATTGCTTGTCGTAGGCCGGCATCGACGGCGGCAGCGGCTGGTTGGCCGGCACGGCACGGCCATTGATGATCTGGATGATGCGCGCCTTGTTGATCGCCATGTTGACGGCCTGGCGCACCTTCACATTGTCGAAAGGCGCCATGGTGGTGTTCATGGTGATGTAGCCGGTGTGCAGTTGGCCACCCTCGACGACGCGCGCCTTCTGCTCGGGGTCGGACATCACCTCCTGGAATTTTGCCGGCGGAATGCCGTCGAGGGGCAGGTCGATCTCGCCCTTCTGCAGGCGCAGCAACGCCACGATCGGCTCCTGGCCGACCTCGAAGGTGATCTTGTCGAGATGCGGCAGGCCCTTGTGCCAATAGTCCGGATTGCGCTCGAAGACGATGCGCTGGCCGAGCGTCCACTCGGCGAGCTTGAAGGCGCCGGTGCCGACGGGGTGCTTGCCGAAATCGGCGCCATATTTCTCGACCTCTTCCTTCGGCACGACATGCGAGAAGTTGATGGCCATGACATGCAGGAAGGTGGCGTCGGGGCGGCTCAGTTCGAACTTGACGGTGTAGGGGTCGACGACGGTGACACCCGCCAGGCTGTCGGCCTTGCCGGCCGCGACATCGTCATAGCCCTTGATCGAACCGAAGAAGCCGGCACCCGGGCTCTGCGTCTTCGGGTTGGTGACGCGGTCGAGCGAATATTTCACATCGTCGGCCGTCATCTCGCGGCCATTGTGGAATTTGACGCCGTGGCGCAGCCTGAAGGTGAAGGTCTTGCCGTCGGGCGAAATCTCGTAGCTTTCGGCAAGGTCGGGCTTCAGCTTGGTCGTGCCCGGTTCATAATCCATCAACCCGTCGAACAGGCTCTTGATCATCGACCAGTTCTGCCAGTCATAGCCGATGGCGGGGTCGAGCGTGGTCACGTCGTCCTTGTAGGTGGCGATGATCTCTCCGCCCTGCTTGGCGTTGGGATCGACGGTGTCTTCAGCGCGAGCACTTGTCATGCCGAGCATCAGCGCCAGCGCCGATGCCGCCACTGTGGAGGCGAGGAATTTTTTCATTTGGTGTTCCCTTTCTCTGATTGTTTTCTTGGTTTCATCTGAGCTTGATGCGGGGGTCGATGAAGGGCGCGATGAAGTCGGCCAAGAGATTGCCGACCACGATGGCGAAGGCCGAGACCAGCGTGACGCCCATGATGATGGGGATGTCGACGCGCTGGATGGCCTGCCAGGCGAGCTGGCCGATGCCGGGCCAGCCGAACACGCTTTCGACGACGACGATGCCGCCCATGAAGATGCCGATGTCGATGCCGATCATGGCGATGACCGGCAGGATGGCGTTGGGCAGCGCATGGCGGAAGATGATGGCGCCGCGCGCCAGGCCTTTCGCACGCGCGGTGCGGACATAGTCCTGGCGCAGCACGTCGATCATCGACGAGCGCATCATGCGCGCATACCAGCCGGCGCCGAGTATGCCCATGGTCAGCGACGGCAGCACCAGATGACGCCAGGTGCCGTAGCCGCCGATCGGAAACCAGCTGAGCCTGACGGCAAAGACGTAGAGCAGCAAAAGCCCGACGACGAATTGCGGCGCCGAGACACCGACGAAGGAGGCGACCATCAAGGTCTGGTCGGTCGCCGTGCCGCGCTTGACGGCGGCGATGAGGCCCATGCTCAGCCCGATCAGCAATTCGCACAGGATGGCGCCGACCATCAGGAGCAGGCTGGCCGGCAGCCGCGAGACGATGAGCTCGGTGACTTCCGAGCGCTGGATGTAGGAGCGGCCGAGATCGCCGCTGATGAGCTTTGTCAGGTAGTGCCAATACTGGACGATGAAAGGCTGGTCGAGGCCGAGCTGCTGGCGGATGTTTTCGACCGTCTGCGGCGTGGCGCTACGGCCGGCGATCTGGCGCACCGGATCGGCCGGCAGCAGATAAAGCAGCGCAAAGGTGATCAGCGAGACGCCGAGCAGGATTAGAGCCGACTGGATGAGGCGGCGGCCGAGATAGGCGATCATGCCCGGCCTCTTTGCGTCGGGTCGAGGATGTCGCGCAGCGCGTCGCCGATCAGGTTGAAGGCCAGCGCCAGCGCCAGGATCGCCGCACCCGGGAAGAACACCAGCCAAGGTGCCGCCTGGAAATAGGTCTGGTTCTCGAAGATGATGTTGCCCCAGGATGCTGTCGGCGGCTGCACGCCGATGCCGAGGAAGGACAGCGTCGCTTCAAGCAGCACCGTCGTCGAAATGCCGAGCGTGCCCCAGACAATGATGGTCGGCAGGAGATGCGGCAGGATGTGGCGGAACAGGATGCGCGGCGCGCCGGCGCCGATGGTGCGCTCTGCGTCGATGAACTCGCGCTCGGCCAAGGAGCTGGTCTCGGTGTAGACGACGCGTGCGGTCTGCACCCAGTTCACCAGCGCGATGACCATGGCGACGATCCACAGGCTCGGCTGGAAAACCGCCGCCAGGCAGATGGCGAGCAGCAGCGCCGGAAACGCCATCATCAGATCGGTGAAACGCATCAGCGCACTTCCGATCCAGCCGCGGAAATAGCCGGCGGTGACGCCGACCAAGGTGCCGATGAACAGCGCCACGCCGTTGGCGACGATGCCGATGATCAATGAAGTGCGGGCGCCATAGAGGATGCGGGTCAGAAGGTCTCGGCCGAGCAGGTCGGTGCCGAGCCAGAATTTGGCATCCGGCGGCAGCGGCGAGCCCTCTATGGTCAGGCCGTCGAACATCTGTTCGTTGGGATCATAGCCGGTCAGCCACGGCGCCAGCACGGCGCCGGCGACGACGATGGCGACGATGATCAGGCCGAGCAGCGCCAGTCGCCGTTTGACCAGCCGGCGCCAGACGCCGGCGCGCGGCTTGGCCGGCATGCGCACTGTGGCCTGGAGGTCAGGCGCGATGGGACTGGTCATTGCCGCCTTCCTCTCCCGTTGCTTCCTCATCCGTCATCGCCACGATCCGGCGCGCGGCTTCCTCGACGCTGATCTGCCAGCTCATCGCCAGCGAGCGTAGTTGCGCATAGGCGCGCTCGTCGTCTGAGCCTTTGGACAACGCCGCCACCGCGCGCACGATGGTCTGCCGCTCGGCGACGCGCTGGCGCAGTGAGGCGATTTCGCCGGCTAAGTGTTTGCGCGCCTCGAAACTCTGCCTTGCGATCAATAGGGCGCTGTAGACGCCGGCGGTACCGACCGGCTTCAGGAGCTGCGCATCCGCCTTGTGCGACAATGCCCATTCGATGCGGCCGGGCGCCTCGGAGCCGATCAGCGCCACCAATGGCATCGGCGCTTCACCGGCTTTCCAGGGGAATTGCTCGTCGAAGCCGAGATCGGCATCGAAGAAGACGAAGTCGGCGGCTAGCGCCTCCGGCGGCAATTCCGGCCAGCAGTCGAGCGCGATCAGGCCGATCGCCGACAATTGCCTGGTGATGGCCTGCACGGTCGGATGCGGGCGATGCAGGATGAAGGCCCTGGCGCCGCCGAGATTGGGGATGCGCGGCGTTCTGGTCACGACACCACCCGCAGGCGCGGGCGCCCGAACGTCCTGGCGGGATCGTAGCGCGACAGATAGGGATCCGGCGCGACCTCATCCTCGCGGCTGACGACTTCGAAGAACCCATCAGCGATCCTGCCGATGATGACAGGCAGCGTCGCATGCTGGGTGTTGGCGTCGATGGCGATTGGTCCGAGCCGGGTGGAGAAGCGCCGTTCGGCGAAGGCCTTGGAGAATTCCGCCGGACCGGCTTCGGGATCACGCGAGAGCACGTCGGCCATGACCTGCACCGAGGCATAGGCGGAGGCTTCGAAGGACGAGGCGAAGGCCGCCGGCCGCGGCGCGAAATACGGACCGACGGACAGATGCCCTCTGCCCGTCTCGCCGATCGCCGGCAACTCGCCCTCGGTGAGGTTGCAGGAGATGACGGGGCAGGTTTGCGGACGGAAGGCGGGATCCTCGTCGCCCAAATCGCGGTAGGCGGCGAGGAAGGCGTAGGACGAGGTACCGATCAGATTGTTGAGGATGAAGTTCGGCCGCGTTGCCCGGATCTCCCCGATCAGGCGTGACACGTCGGTCTCGCCGATGCGCAGATAACGTTCGCCCAGCACCTTGCCGCCAGCGTCGGCGATCAGGTCGCGCGCCACGCGGTTCATCTCCCAGCCCCAGATATAGTTCGAGCCGAGCAGGAAGCTGTTGGCGCCGAAGCGCGGCACGACATGGGCCATCAGCGGCACCAGATGCTGGTTGGGACAGGCGTGCATGTAGACGACATGCTCGTTGGCCTCGAACCCCTCATAGGGGCAGGCGTACCAGAGCATGCCGCCGGCCTTCTCCAGCACGGGGATCGTCTCCTTGCGGCTCCAGGAGGTGACGCAGCCGACGACATGGCGCGCGCTGCTGGTCTTGAAGATGTCTTCGCACAGCGTCGCGTAGCGATCGGCATTGCTTTGCGGATCGCGTTCGACCGGCACCAGCTCGATGCCCGAGCCGCGGTCGGCATTGATGTCGGCGATCGCCCGCATGGCGCCGATGCGGCACGCATCGGAGACCAGCTGATAGCTCCCCGAACGGGAATAAAGGATGCCGATCTCGATGCGCCGTTTCAAACAGGACCCCAGAAATGAAAAAGCCCCGCAGCCAGCGCCGCAAGGGCGAGGCATACGAGGCATTCTTGCCGCCCGGCGATCAGAGCCGGTATTTGGCCTTAGGGTATTCGGTCCGGCCGGTCAGTCAAGCGAGAAAGTGCGCGGGCTTGCCTCAGCCCTGCCGCAACTGCTTCCTTCGCCAGGCGGCAGGCGCTTCGCCGACGCGCTCGCGGAAGAACCTCGAGAAATAGGCGGTGTCATCAAAGCCGATCTCGTAGGCGATGTCCTCGACGGTGCGAACGGTGAACAGGAGCAGCCGCTTGGCTTCCAGCAGCCGCCGCTCACTGACCACGCGCTTGACGCCGCTGCCCAGCACCACCCGCGCGGCCTTGTCGAGGAGATGCGGTGTGGTGGCCAGCGCCTCGACGTAGCGGTCGACCGGCCAGTTGTCGCGAAAATGCGCGTCCACAAGCCGGCGCAGGCCGATGGCCAGCGACGCATCGGAAGACGGTGCGGCGGCGACAGTCGCCGGCGCGAGACGTGCGATGTGGGAGAGCGCGACGGCAATCAGCGCCGGCAGGACCTTGTCATTGCCGGCCTGCGCCTCGGCGTGTTCGGCGGCGATCATCTCCAGTACCGCCGCCAGCCTTTTCCACGCGGCGTGTCGCGGCAGGCCATCGGCAAAGACCGGCCTGTCCAGCGGCAACAGGCTGTGACCGGCAAGGGCAGCGAGCGCGTCGTCGGCGACGGAGACGACTATGGCATCGGTACCGGGGCCGATCGAGAAGCCATGCACGATGGTGCTCGGCACGAAGCTGACGGCGGGTGCCGAAAAGTCCCAGGAGCGGTCCTCGATGCGATAGGTGCCGGAGCCGCTGGTCCAGTAGGTGATCTGGCCCATCTGCGGATGCTTGTGCGCCGCGACCTGGCCGAGATGGATATTGCCGCGCGCAAGCACTGTCTCGACATGCAGGAAACCGACATCGAGCGGCCGCACCGGCTCGCCATAGACGAAGAAATCGGGAATGGAATTCTGGCTCATTGCGCCGGAAAAAGTCCAATCGGTTTTGTCGTTCCGTCCATAACCGATCCGCAGGCGTGGCGCTAGGATCGGCGTCATCAGTGGAGGAACGACATGCGGTCAGAAGATTTTCGTGCCGACAAAGCGCGCCCATTCACCGGGGCCGAATATCTGGAGAGCCTGCGCGACGGCCGCGAGGTCTATATCAACGGCGAACGCGTCGCCGACGTCACCACGCACCCGGCGATGCGCAATTCCGCGCGGTCGCTGGCGCGGCTCTACGATGCGCTGCACGATCCGAAGCGGCGCGAAGCGCTGACCTCCCCAACCGACACCGGTTCGGGCGGCTACACGCACAAATATTTCCGCGTCGCCAAGTCCTCCGGCGAACTCGCCGCCCAGCAGACGGCGATCGCCGAGTGGTCGCGCATGTCCTATGGCTGGATGGGGCGCACGCCCGACTACAAGGCGGCGCTGATGAACACGCTCGGCGCCAATGCCGACTGGTACGGGCCGTTCAAGGACAATGCGCTCGCCTGGCACAAACGGGCGCAGGACGCCGTGCTGTTCATGAACCACGCCATCGTCAACCCGCCGATCGACCGCCACAAGCCGGCCGAGCAGGTCAAGGATGTCTTCGTCCACATCACCAGGGATACGGATGCCGGCATCTATGTCTCCGGCGCCAAGGTGGTGGCGACATCCTCGGCGCTGACGCATTACAATTTCCTGGCGCAGGGCTCGGCGACGGTCACCGAGGATCCGTCGCTGTCGGTGATGTTCATCGTGCCGATGAACGCGCCGGGGATAAAGATGTTCTGCCGCGTCTCCTATGAGCAGACGGCCAATACGGTGGCTGCACCCTTCGACTATCCCTTGTCGTCGCGCTTCGACGAGAACGACGCCATCCTGGTGCTCGACAATGTCTTCATCCCCTGGGAGGACGTGCTGGTGCTGCGGGATGCACAGAAGATCCTGTCCTTCCATCCGGCGTCGGGCTTCATGCATGGCTATTGTTTCCAGGGCTGCACACGCTTCGCCGTCAAGCTCGACTTCCTCGCCGGCCTGCTGGCCAAGGCGCTGCGCGCCACCGGCGGCGACGCTTTCCGCGGCAACCAGGCCGCACTTGGCGAGGTGATTGCGCTCAGGCACATGTTCTGGAGTTTTTCCAACGCCATGGCCTACAATCCGATCCCGTGGGCGAATGGCGCGGTGCTGCCCAATCTCGACGCCGCGCTCGCCTACCGCACCTTCATGTCGGAAGCCTATCCGCGCGTCATCGACACGGTGCGCCGGGTGATCGCCTCGGGGCTGATCTATTTGCCGTCGTCGGTGCGCGATTTCGATAATCCGGAGATCAACAAATACCTCGCGCAATATGTGCGCGGCTCCAACGACATGGGCCACATCGAGCGCATCAAGATCATGAAGCTGCTATGGGACGCGACCGGCACCGAGTTCGGCGGCCGCCACGCGCTCTATGAGCTGAACTATGCCGGCGCGCCGGAAGAAGTGCGGCTGCAGGTGCTGAAGGGCGCCGAACGCGGCGGGCGGCTGAAGGCCATGGAGGAACTGGTTGACACCTGCATGGCCGACTATGACGAGAATGGCTGGACTGGTGACACCTGGCTGCCACCGCTGGCTTCCACGGTCGGGTGATCGCCAATGGCCACGCAGATCTCGAAAACCGATTTCCGCGACGCCATGGCAAGGGTCTGCGCGCCGGTCAACATCGTCACGACCGATGGTCCGGCGGGGCGCGGCGGCTTCACCGCCACCGCCATGTGCAGCGTTTCCGACGAGCCGCCGACGCTGCTGGTGTGCATGAACGGCCGTTCGACGCAGGCCGCCATGTTCCTCGCCAACCGGCGCTTCTGCGTCAACGTGCTGACGCATGACCACATGCATCTGGCCGGAAAGTTCGCCGGCGCGACAAGGGACATGGAGGCGCGCTATTCGGCGGCGCGCTGGCAGACGCTGACCTCGGGCACGCCGGCGCTGTCGGACGCGATCGTCAATTTCGACTGCGAGATCGAGGACGTGCATGTCGTCGGCACGCACAATGTCATGATCGGCCGCGTCATCGACGTCCGGCACGGCAGCGGCGGTTCGGCCCTGCTCTATGTTGATCGCAACTACACGCAGCCGACGCGGCTTGGCAGTTTTGGCGGGTAGGTCGGGGCGAACGGCGCGGGACGGAGAGCGCTCAGCTCTCGCCGTCGATCAGCGTCTCCAGCAAGTCGAGCAGCTGCTCCAGCCGCTCGTGGCCGAAGCGGCGCTCGATGTCGTCGTAGATGACGCGGCGTTCGGGCGACAGGGCTTCGATCAGGGCGGAACCGGCCGGCGCGATGGTCAGCACGACGCGGCGGCCGTCGCCTTCCGCCTTGTTGCGGGTGATGAACCGCCGGCCCTCGAGCGCCTTGATGATGCGGGTCAGGCTGGGCGGCAGCACCGAGGCGCGATCGGCAAGCTCGGTCGCCTCGACCGGGCCGGCCTCGCTCAGCACGCGCAACACGCGCCATTGCTGTTCGGTCACGTCGTGCGCGGCGAGCATCGGGCGAAACCGCGCCATCACCACTTCGCGGGCATGAAGGAGCGCCATTGGCAAGGAGCGGCGGGTGTTCTCGGGCAGCAAGTGAATTCTCTCCAGCACGCTTGCGGTCGGCGGCGGGGCCTTTGCCAAGCGCTTGCCCCAAAGCCGGTCACCGTCATCCCGTATCGTCGCCTCAGGCCGGATGCAAGGCTTGACTTCGGCGGTACCACATGTAATTAACGCGTTAACTACAACAAAGCAATGTTCCAGGGAACGAGACGCGGTGCCTCACTTCTCCATCGAGTATTCAGCTAATCTCGATGCCAAGGTCGATATGGGCGAATTGTGCGCGCTGGTGCTGCGCACCGTGCTCGACACCGGGCTGTTCGAGACCGGCGCGATGCGGGTGCGGGCCTTCCGCGCCGAGGCCTACGCTGTAGCCGACAATCTGCCGGAAAACGCCTTTCTCGACATGTCTTTTCGGGTCGGGACGGGCCGCAGCGCCGAGGACAAGAAACGCACCGGCGAGGCCGTCTTCAAGGCGGTGAGCGAATATCTCGCCCCGCTGTTCGAGACTCCGCATTTTGCCCTGTCCCTGGAGATCCGGGAAATCGATCCGGCGCTGAGCTGGAAGAAGAATGCAATCCACCCGCGGCTGCGCGGCAAGTGACGGAAGACTGACATGTCCGACCTCGAAGGCAATCTGAAAAAGGCCGAGGCGTATCTCGCCCGTTTCAAGAAAGACGGCGTGCCGAACCAGATCGGCGGCGAAGCGGTGCCGGCCGCCGACGGCTCGACTTTCGAGACGCTGTCACCCGTCGACTTGAAGTCGCTGGCCGAGGTCGCGCGCGGCGGCAGCGCCGACATCGACCGCGCCGCCAAGGCGGCCAAGGCTGCCTTCCCCGCATGGGCCGCGATGCCCGGCGAGGCGCGCAAGAAGCTGCTGCACAAGATTGCCGACGCGATCGAGACGCGCGCCGAGGAGATCGCCTTCGTCGAATGCATGGACACCGGCCAGGCGCTGAAATTCATGGCCAAGGCGGCATTGCGCGGCGCGGAGAATTTCCGTTTCTTTGCCGACCGCGCACCGGAAGCGCGCGACGGCGAGACGCTGCGGACGACGGGCCAGATCAACATGACGACGCGGGTGCCGATCGGCCCGGTCGGCATCATCACGCCCTGGAACACGCCGTTCATGCTGTCGACCTGGAAGATCGCGCCGGCGCTAGCGGCCGGCTGTACGGTGGTTCATAAGCCAGCTGAATTCTCGCCGCTGACGGCGCGCCTTCTGGTCGAGATCGCCGAGGAGGCCGGCCTGCCGAAAGGCGTGTGGAACCTTGTCAACGGGCTTGGCGAACATGCCGGCAAGGCGCTGACCGAGCACCCCGACATCAAGGCGATCGGCTTCGTCGGCGAGAGCCGCACCGGTTCGATGATCATGAAGCAGGGCGCCGACACGCTGAAGCGCGTGCATTTCGAGCTTGGCGGCAAGAACCCGGTGATCGTCTTCGCCGATGCCGACCTCGAACGCGCGGCGGATGCGGCGGTGTTCATGATCTACTCGCTCAATGGCGAACGCTGCACCTCGTCGTCGCGCCTCCTGGTCGAGGCCCCGGTCTACGACCGGTTCACCGACCTGGTGGCAGAGAAGGCCAAGCGCATCCACATCGGTCACCCGCTCGACCCCAGGACCGTGGTCGGGCCGCTGATCCATCCGGTGCATGAGGAAAAGGTGCTGTCCTATATCGAGATCGGCAAATCGGAGGGCGCGGTTGTTGCCGCCGGCGGCGGCAAGTTCGACGGCCCGGGCGGCGGCTGCTATGTCAGCCCAACGCTGTTTGTCGGCGCCACCAACCGGATGCGCATTGCCCAGGAGGAGATTTTCGGGCCGGTGCTGACGGCCATAGCGTTCAAGGACGAGGCGGAGGCGCTGGCGCTGGCCAACGACACGCAATACGGCCTGACCGGCTATCTCTGGACCTCGGATGTCACCCGCGCCTTCCGCTTCACCGATGCGCTCGATGCCGGCATGGTCTGGGTCAATTCGGAGAATGTGCGGCATCTGCCGACGCCGTTCGGCGGCGTCAAGAATTCCGGCATCGGCCGCGACGGCGGCGACCATTCCTTCGACTTCTACATGGAAACGAAGAACATCGCCTTCGCCACGTCAGCGCACGCGATCCAGAAACTCGGCGGCTGACCGGAGGAGATCAGAATGCCCTTGCCCAAACCCAACCTCTATCCCGCCTTCAACATCGTGCGCCTCAGCCATGTCGAGCTGGCGGTGACCGACCTGGCCAGATCGCGCGCCTTCTATGTCGACACGCTCGGCCTGCAGGTCACCGACGAGACATCGGGCGCCATCTACCTCAGAGCCATGGAGGAGCGCGGTCATCACTGCATCGTGCTGCGCAAGGCGACGACGCCGGAAGCGCGCGACCTCGGCTTCAAGGTGTTTTCGGACGAGGATCTCGACAAGGCGGCGCACTTCTTCAAGGGCAAGGGCCTGCCGGTGGAATGGGTCGAGCGGCCCTACCAGTCGCGCACCTTCCGCACGCGCGATCCGCACGGCATTCCGCTGGAATTCTATGCCGAGATGGCAAGGCTGCCGCCGATCCACCAGAAATACGCGCTCTATCGCGGCGTGAAGCCGTTGCGCATCGACCACTTCAACTGCTTCTCGCCCAATGTCGACGAGTCCGTCGCCTTCTACAACGAGCTCGGTTTTCGCGTGACCGAATATACCGAGGACGCCTCGAGCGGGAAGCTGTGGGCGGCCTGGACGCATCGCAAGGGCGGCGTCCACGACATCGCCTTCACCAACGGCGTCGGGCCACGCCTGCACCATGTCGCCTTCTGGGTGCCGACGCCGCTCAACATCATCGACCTGCTCGACCTGATGGCGACGACGGGCTACCTCGCGAACATCGAGCGCGGCCCGGGCCGGCACGGCATTTCCAACGCCTTCTTCCTCTATGTCCGTGACCCCGACAACCACCGCATCGAGATCTATTGTTCGGACTACCAGACGGTCGATCCGGACCTCGAGCCGATCAAATGGGACCTCAAGGACCCGCAGCGCCAGACGCTGTGGGGCGCGCCGGCGCCGAAAAGCTGGTTCGAGGAAGGCAGCAGCTTTGCTGGTGCCACTGCGCGCCAGCCGGACCTGACGGCTTCGCCGATCGTGGCGCCGTGAGCAGTGCCATGAACCGGCTCGCCACCTTCACCGCCGGCGGCAAGACGCGCTATGGCGCGGTCACTGGCAAGGGCGTCGTCGACCTCTCGGCCCGTCACAGCCAGTGGCCGACATTACGCGAGGTGATCGAGGCCGGCGCCTTGCGGCGGCTGGCGGAGGAGGCCGAGGCCTCTGCCGCCGATTTCCCGCTCGACGCCATCGCCTACGACATCCCTGTCCCGTCACCGGAGAAGATCATCTGCGTCGGCGTCAACTATCCGGACCGCAACGAGGAGTACAAGGACGGGCAGGCGGCGCCAGCGAACCCGTCGCTGTTCATCCGCTTTCCCCGCTCCTTCGTCGGCCATGGTGCGCCGCTGGTGCGGCCGCCGGAATCGCCGCAGCTCGATTATGAGGGCGAAATCGTCATCGTCATCGGCAAGGGCGGCCGGCGCATCGCGGAGACCGAAGCGCTCGGCCATATCGCCGCGCTCTCCTTGTGCAACGAGGGCACCATCCGCGACTGGGTGCGGCATGCCAAGTTCAACGTCACGCAAGGCAAGAATTTTGACCGCACCGGCTCGATCGGCCCGTGGGTGGTGCCGTTCACGGATGAGGCGCAGATCGCCGATATCGCGCTTTCCACCCGGGTCAATGGCGAGCTGCGCCAGCAGGACCGCACCAGCCGCATGATCTTTCCGTTCCGCAAGATCATCAACTACATCTCCACCTTCACCACGCTGGTGCCAGGCGATATCATCGTCACCGGCACGCCGACCGGCGCCGGCGCGCGTTTCGACCCGCCGGTCTGGTTGAAGCCGGGCGATGTGATCGAGGTCGAGGCCGACGGCATCGGCGTGCTCAGCAACAGCGTCGTCGACGAGGCAGCTCCATGACCCCGGAGCAAGTGGAAGACGCCGCCAGCCGGCTGTTCGAGGCCGAGCGTTCGCGCCGCAAGATCCGGCTGCTCAGCCTCGATTACCCGCAAGCGACCATGGAGGACGCCTATCGCGTCCAGGCCGCGCTGGTGACGCGCAAGATCGATGCCGGGCTGAAACCGAAGGGCTGGAAGATCGGCCTGACCTCCAAGGCGATGCAATATGCGCTGGCCATCGACACGCCGGATTCCGGCGTGCTGTTCGACGATATGTTCTTCAACGACGGCGCGACGGTTCCGGCCGGCCGCTTCATCCAGCCGCGCGTCGAGGCCGAGATCGCCTTCGTCATGAAAGCGCCGCTTAAAGGGCCGGGCGTGACCCTCTTGGACGTGCTCAATGCCACCGACTACATCACGCCGGCGCTGGAAATCCTCGACACGCGCATCGAGCGCATCAATGCGGAGACGAAGAAGGCGCGCACCTTCTTCGACACGATTTCCGACAATGCCGCCAATGCCGGCATCGTCATCGGCGGGCGGCCGCAGCGGCCCGATGAGGTCGACATGCGCTGGATCGGCGCCATCGTCTCGCGCAATGCCGAGGTCGAGGAGACCGGGCTCGGCGCCGGCGTGCTCAACCATCCAGCGATGGGCATCGCCTGGCTGGCCGACCGGCTCGCGCGCTACGGCATGTCGATCGCTGCCGGCGAAGTGGTGCTGTCGGGCTCGTTCGTGCGTCCGGTCGAAGCGCGGCCCGGCGACACGGTCGTCGCCGATTTCGGCAGTTCGGGAACGGTCAGCATTCATTTCGCCTGAGATAGGCGATCACCACATCGGCCGCGATGTTGGACATGCGCAGGCCGACCTCCCTGGTGATATCGCCCTCGACGCGGCTCTGCACCCAACCCAGAAACGCGAATGACCGCAGCGCGGCGAATAGCGGCAGCGCGGCGACATCCTGCTCGGTCAGGTCCCGCTCCTGCCGGTAGCCCTCGATCAGCGATGCCTCGATCAGCGGGTAGAGTGGCTCCTGCCGGTTCTGATACAGAGCAACGGCAAGGTCGTACATGTGCCAGCCATGGCCGCAATCGTCGAAGTCGATGATACGCACCGCGCCGTCGTGGAGAAGCACGTTCTCCCGCACCAGGTCGGCATGGATGATGCCGAAATTGCGAGGGCTGCGCTCATGCTGCGAAAGCGCCTTCACGGCCTTGTCCCGTGCCCGCAGAACAAGGTCGCGGCGCGGACCGTCGAGAAAGGGCGAGGTCTCGAAACGGCCCCAGGTCGGGCTCGGGCCGAAGAAGCCGTCGAAATCCCAGGCATGGCGGGCAAAGCCGGCGGGCGGCGTCCAGCCGGCGCTGATGCTGTGCATCTGCGCGATGGTTCGGCCGATTGCGGTGAAGACCTGCCTCGCCTGTTCCGGCGTGTAGGCCAGGGGCACGCCTCGCGCGCCGACAGCGCGGCCTTCGAGCCAGCTCAGGCAATCGGCCTGGCGGGGCGGCCCTGAAGCATCCGTGCCGACAAGCACAAACAGATCGCCGGCCGGTGTCGGCACCGGAGACGGCGTGGCGATGCCGGCCGATTGCAGGAAGCCCATCCATTGCAGTTCCGAGCGCAGCGCGGCATCCGTGTGATAGCCAAGCCGATGGATGCGCATGGCCGCCGGTCGGCCATCAGCCAGACGGACGCGGAAGACCGCGTTCTCGCGGTATTTCAGCAGTTCCGGTTCGCCGTCGCGGACGCCCCAATAAGCGAGCGCATGCCGGGCAAGCGCGGTGACATCCGCTGCCGTCTCAGGCTCGGCTCGCTCGAAAACCGCGTTCACGCCATCACTCCGCCGACCCCACCAAGCACTTCGTCGAGCGTGCCGATCAAAAGCTCGGCATGGGCGCGGGAGAACGGCATGGGCGGGCGGATCTTCAGCACATTGCCGTGGATGCCGGTCTTGCCCATCAGCACGCCGCGATCCCGCATGGCGTTGATGACGCGCCCGGCTATGTCGGGCGCGGGCTCGCGGGTCTCGCGGTCATGGACCAGCTCGGCGCCGAAGAACAGGCCGGCGCCCCTGACCTCGCCGATGCAGTCGTGCCGGTCGGCCAGCGGCCGCAGCAGGCTAAGTGCGTAGATGCCTACGTCTCGCGCGTTGGCGACAAGGTTTTCGTCTTCCAGGACATCGAGGACGGCATTGGCGACCGCGCAGGAAACCGGATTGCCGCCAAAGGTGTTGAAGTAGCGGAAAGCGTTGCGAAACGTCGCCAGGATCTCTGAAGTGGTGACGACAGCGGCGACCGGGTGGCCATTGCCCATCGGCTTGCCCATGGTGACGATGTCGGGAACGAAGCCGGCACGCTGATGGCCCCAGAAATGGCTGCCGGTGCGGCCGAAGCCGGGCTGCACCTCGTCGGCGATGACCAGCCCGCCGGCCTCACGCACCGCCGCCACGGCGTCATCGAAGAAGCCGCTGGGCAGCGTCGGAAAGCCTTCATTGGCAAGCAGCGGGCAGAGGATCATGCCGGACAGGCCGATGCCGTCCTTTGCCAGCGAAGCGATCGCTTCGCGCACGGCGTCGCCGAACGCCTTGCCGTCGGCCATCGCGTCGGGATGGCGAAAACTGTCGGGCGCGGGCACCAGCCGGACATAGGGCGCACGGCCGCCGACCGGCGGCATGCGCGTTGAGAGCTGCGAAACCGCCGTGGTGTTGCCGTGATAGGTGGCGTCGGTGGCGATGATGCCCATCTGGCCCGATGTCGCCTGCGCCATGCGCAGCGCGATGTCGTTGGCCTCGCTGCCGGTGCAGGTGAGGATGGCGGTCGACAGGCTGGCATCGAAGGTCGCGGTCAGCCGCTCGACATAGTCGAGGATGGCGGTGTGCAGATAGCGCGTGTGGGTGTTGAGCAGGCTTGCCTGCCGGCACAGCGCCTCGACGACATGCGGGTGGCAGTGGCCGACATGGGCGACATTGTTGTAGGCGTCGAGATATTTGCGGCCTTCGGCGTCATGGAGCCAAACGCCTTCGCCGCGCACCAGATGCACCGGCTCGTCATAGAACAATTGCGATTTCGCACCGAGCAGGCGGCCACGCCGGCCAATCAGCGTCTCCTCGGCCTGCGTTCCGTGCGCCGAAATCTTCCGCGGGTGTGCCATTTGTCTCTCGAAACTCCGTTGTATCCCTGTCAGACCTTCGACAGTCCGGCATCCAGCGCTTCGCCGATCTTCGCGACATCGGCGGCGCTGATGATGAGCGGCGGCGACAGGATGATGTTGTTGCCGGAGACGCGCAGCATGACGCCGGCCTCGTAGGCGACCTCCGAAACCACGGCCATGGTCTTCTTGTCGGTGGGCTTCTTGGTTGCCCGATCCGAGACCAGTTCCAGCGCCGCCATCAGGCCCTTGTAACGGACATCACCGACGATGGCATGTTTCGCCTTCAGGCCTTCCAGCACCGCCCCAAGCTCGACGCCGCGCGCGGCCGCATTCTCATTGAGGCGAAGCCGTTTGGTCTCGGCAAGCGCCGCCAGCCCCGCCGCGCAGCCGACCGGGTGGCCGGAATAGGTGTAGCCATGGCCGATCGACCCGAAGCTGGTCTTGTCGGCCTCGAACACATCGGCGACCTTGGCGCCGATCAAGGTCGCGCCGAGCGGGAAATAGCCCGAGGTGATCGCCTTGGCGATGGTCATGAAATCCGGCTTCACTTCCGTCAGCCGCGAGCCCGACCACGCGCCGGTGCGGCCGAAGCCTGTCACCACCTCGTCGGCGATCAGCAGGATTTCGTGGCGGTCGCAGATCTCGCGCACCAGCGGCATGAAGCTCTCATGCGGAACGATGACGCCGCCGGCGCCGAGAACCGGCTCCATGATGAAGGCGGCGATGGTGTCGCCGCCCTGGAAGGCGATCTCGTCCTCCAGCGCCTTGGCGCAGAGTTTGGCCAGCCGCGCCGGATCGGTCTCGTCGAACGGGTTGCGGAAGGTCCAGGGTGCGGGAATATGGAAGACGCCAGGCAAGAGCGGCTCGTAGTTGCGGCGAAAATTGGCGTTGCCGTTGACCGAGGCACCGCCGAAATGCGTGCCGTGATAGCCCTTCTTCAAGGCGAGGAATTTGGTGCGGTCGCCCTGGCCGCGAATCTTCCAGTATTGCCTCGCCAGCCGCAGTGCTGTCTCGACCGAATCCGAACCGCCCGAGGTGAAGAAGGTCCGCACCATGCCTTCCGGCGCGAACCATTCGGAAAGCTCGTAGGCGAGTTCGATCGACGGTCCGGTCGAGGTGCCGCGAAAGCCGGAATAGTAAGGCAGCGCGCCGAGCTGATCGGCGATCGCCTTCTTGATCGGGTCGCAGCTGTAGCCGAGATTGACGTTCCACAGGCCGCCGACGGCGTCGAGCACGCTCTTGCCATCGATGTCGGTGACGGTGACACCCTCGCCTTTCATGATCACCTTGGGCGGATTGGCCCGCATCTCGGCAGGATGCGCCATCGGATGCCAGATCGGCTTGGCATTGGTCTCGGTGAGGAAATTGATGTCGCGCATCGCAAGGCTCCGCAAATGGTCTCAGGCAGCTGGGACGAGGTCGAAATGGGCAAGGGCTTCGGCATAGGAAAGTGCTGGCCGGGCAACGTCGAAATGCACCGCGCGCATGCCGGCGGCACGGCCGCCATCGACATTGCGCTGCTGGTCGTCGACGAAGACGCAGGCGCTGGCGGGCAGGCCGAGCGCCTCGGTGACGAAGCCATAGGCGCGCGGGTCCGGTTTCAAAATGCCGGTATAGGTGGCGTCCACGATCACGCCGAACAGGCCGAGCAGCGGCAGCCGTTGGCGAAAATCGGCGCCGTAGAACAGGTCGAGTTCGTTGGACAGGATCGCCAGGCGAAAGCCGGCGGCATGGACGGCGCGGATGGCATGGTCGGCCTCGGGCCGCACCACCTTTTCCGGCTCGGCGCCACGCGCGCGCTGGACGAAGGTTTCCATCGCCTGCCAATCCTCGCCGACGAGCCGGCCGACCTCGCCGGTGCGGGTGCGCCAATAGTCACGCTCGCTGATCTCGCCGGCCTGCATGGCGCGCCACAGTGGATCGCTGTCTGGATCGAATGGCCCGCGCCATTGCAGCGTTCCGGGCTTCAGGTCGAGTGCCTGTTCGGTCAAGGCGTGGGTCTCGAACAGCGTGCGGGTGACGACGCCACCGAAATCGAGGACGAGCGCCTGGGCACGAACAGCGCTCACGCGGCCACCCCCTTGGCCGGCACGCCGCGCGGGATGATGCCTTCCTCGACCCAGCGGTCGAAGATCTCCAACGCCTTGGCGACAAAGTCGTCGCTGTTGATGTGGGCGTCGATCTCATGGAATTCGACCCCGGGAGAAATCACCTTGCGCATCTCGTCGACGAAGGCGGCAAGGGCTTCCGGCTCATGGAGCGGCTCGCCCTGCACGTCCCACTCCTGGATGCCGCCGGAGGGCAGGATGAAGGCGGAGCGCCCTTTCGAGGCGCCGAGCTTGGCCGCGATTGTCCTGGCGACCTGGCGGCGATCATCGGCATCGACGGTGATCGAGGCGATCAGCCTGTTATGAGCATGAAACGGACGATCGGAAAATTTAGCCGGCAAATCCTGCCAGGTCGGCAAATCGACCATGTCGGTCGCGCCGGGGGCGGCAATCTGCGGAATGCCGCGGGCGCCGGCATTTTCCAGCCGGTCGCTGCCGGACGAGACGACGGAACCGGCCAGATGGTTGGTGATCTCCTGCAGGCTGAAGTCGAAGACAGCGCAGAAATGGTCCTGGCCGGCGATCGATTCGAAGGCGCGGCCGCCCATTCCGGTGGTGTGGAAGACGGCGACATCATAGCCGCGCCGTTCCAGCGCCGGCTTCAGCGTCTTCATGTAGCGCAGGCAGGAGCTGCCGAGCGAGGTCATGCCGATGCTCGGCCCGGTCGCCGGGACCGAGGCACGGCTCTCCAGCACGATCCTGGCCGCGCCGACAACCGCGCCGCAGGCCTGCGACAGCACCAGCTTGCAGATCGAGTTGAGGCCATAGAGCCCGCCGGCCCAGAGGATCATCATCAGGTCGGGCGCGACGCGCTCCGGCGGGATCAGGTGCGAATAGGCGATGGTGGAGACGACGAATTTCGGCACGCCGAGCGGCAGGGAAAGCGCCACGTCGAGCGCGAGGTCTGTGCCCATCGAGCCGCCTATGGCGATGAAAGCGTCGATCTCGCCGTTGCGGTGCAGCTGGCGCACCAGTTGCACGGCCCCGCCCGCCATCAGCGTCATGGCGGTGTTCTCGTCACCGCTGGCGACGATCTCCTCGATGGTCACGTCGACGGCCCGCGCCACGGCGTGCTTGTCGTGATCGGGGCTGTAGGGCGGATTGCCCAGTACGCTGACATCCATCATCACGGCGCTGCCGCCCGATGCCTCGATGCAGGCTTTCATGAACAAGAGCTCATCGGCCTTGGTGTCGCCGGTGCCGATGACCAGGATGCGGGGCGTGGTCTCTACCGACATCAGGCCTGCCTCCTCAAGGTTTGCAGATTGTCGCCATTGAGGCGCATCGAAATCTCCCGTGCGGCCGCCATCACCGCAAGCCCGCGTTGCGTGATGTCGGCCGTCGTCGTCCTTGCCTTGGGCGCCGCCACGGCGATGGTGCCGAGCGCGAAGCCTTCCGCCGCCAGGATTGCCGCCGCGACGGATATGACGCCTTCTTCCAGGCCCTGATCGCAGATCGAATAGCCGCGCTCGCGCGCCTCTGCCATGGAACGGGAGATGGCGGCCGGCTCGATCAGCGTATGCGCGGTGAAGGCCTCGAGAGGACCCGCCAGGCATGCCTTTACGATCTCGTCCCTGGCAAAGGCCAGATAGGCGATGCCCGAGGCGGTCGAATGCAGCGGCAGAAGCTGGCCGATATCGATGTTGACGCGGTTCGCCCAGGCGGGATGCTCGACATGGACGGTGACCAGCCTGTCGATGCCGAACTCTGACAGATGCACGGTCTCGGCGGTGGCGCTTGCCAGGTCCCGCACCAGCGGCACCGCGGTCTGCAGGAAGGGGAGGCGCGCCTCGCGGATGCGCGCCAGCCGCGACAGGCCGGCGCCGAGCCTGTAGTGCCGCGTGCCGGCGTCCTGCTCGACGAAGCCATGACCTGTCAGCGCCACCAGCAGCCGCCGCGTTGTCGCCTTGTCGAAGCCCGACCGGCGCGCCAGATCGGTCAGCCCGAGTTCTGGCTCGGCCACGGTGAACAGCTCCAGAAGTGAAATCGCCTTGCCGACCGTCCCCAATGCATCCTCCCGGCATTTGCCTCCAGCAGGGGCAATCAATTAACGTGTGAATTAACTTGACAGCAAGCCGCTTGGTTTGCAAGTCTATATTCAAAATAACGGTTCAAATAATGAACCAACATCCAGAGCCTAAGGGACAGGCCATTCGGCCGGCAAGCCAAATCGGTTTGCAAACAGGAGGGACCAATGACAGCAGTTTCGGAACAAGCGCCGCCCGCCAACAGGCTGCGCAAGAACAGCCTCGGCGTCGGCGCCATCACCTTCATGGTAATCTCGGCCGCCGCACCCCTAACGGCTGTCGCCGGCGGCACGCCGCTCGGCATGCTGATGGGCAATGGCGCGGGCTTTGCCGGCACCTACCTGATCGTGACGGTGCTGCTGCTGCTGTTCGCGGTCGGCTATGTCGCCATGTCGCGCCATGTCGGCAATGCCGGCGCCTTCTACGCCTATGCCGCGCGCGGCCTCGGCGGTCTCGCCGGCGGCGCCACGGCGCTGATCGCCATCCTGTCCTACAATGCCATGCAGATCGGCGTCATGGGCCTGCTCGGCGCCGCCACATCGGGTCTGTTTGCCGGCTGGGGCATCAACCTGCCCTGGTGGGTGTGGAGCTTCATCGCCATCGCCATCGTCGCCGTGCTCGGTTACCGCCAGGTCGACCTGTCGGCCAAGATCCTGACGGTGCTGGTTCTCTGCGAATACGCCGTGGTGCTGATCCTCGATCTGACGATCCTCAAGACCGGCGGCGACAGCGGCCTGTCGGCCGCACCGTTCAGCTGGAGCCAGATCACGTCAGGCGCGCCGGCCATCGCCATCCTGTTCTGCTTCGCCGCCTTCATCGGCTTCGAGGCGACGACGATCTATGCCGAGGAAGCCCGCGACCCCAAGGTCACCATTCCGCGCGCCACCTATTTCTCCGTGCTTTTGATCGGCGTCTTCTACATGGTCACCGCCTGGCTGATGGCGGTCGGCGCCGGTGTCGACAAATTGCTGCCGGCGCTGCAGGGCCTGCAGGATCCGACGACCTTCCTGTTCGGCCTCTCCGATCGCTACGCCGGAACGCTGCTGACGCATGCGATGAGCATCCTGTTCGTGTCGAGCCTGTTTGCCGGCGTGCTGGCGTTCCACAATGCGGTTGCCCGCTACATCTACGTCTCGGGCCGCGAGAAGCTGTTGCCGCAGTCGATCGGCGTGACGCATTCAGCGCATCAGAGCCCGCATGTCGCCTCGGTGATCCAGAGCGTGCTGGCTGCCGTCGTCGTCGGCCTGTTCGCCGTGCTCGGCCTCGATCCGGTGCTGGCGCTGTTTTCGTGGCTGACCAATGTCGCGACGCTCGGCGTCATCGTCATGATGGCTGTCGCCTCGCTTGCCGTGGTGATGTACTTCCGCGCCAATCCGTCGGCGCAGGAGAACGCGGTGAAGACCACCATCCTGCCCGGGCTGACCTTCATCGCCTTCGTCGTCATCATCTATCTGATCGTCATCAATTTCGGCAGCCTGTCGGGAGCCGGCGGCTTCCTCGGCGTGTTCCTGCCGGGGCTGGTGCTGATCGCCGCGGTGGTCGGCCTGCTGTTGGCCGGCGCCTTGCGGGGCCGCGACCCGGTCGCCTTCGAGAGCCTCGGCCTGCCGCTGAAGGATTGAGCGAAATAGCTGGGCGGCCTACCAAGCCACCCAGCCCACCTGAAACGGGAAGATCATGATCAGTCAAAATGCCATCGACACGCTGCGCAACACCGAGATCGGCGCGCGCGGCCTGTTCATCGATGGCGCACAGTCGCCGGGAACAACCGGCGCGACGCTGCCTGTCATTTCGCCGATCGACGGTCGCGCCTTCGCCAGTATCGCCGACGGCAATGCCGCCGATGTCGACCGCGCGGTGACATCGGCGCGCAAGGCATTCGACAAGGGTTCGTGGTCGCGCGCCGCCCCTGCCTTCCGCAAGAAGGTGCTTACGAAGCTCGCCGAACTGGTCGAAAGGCACGCCGACGAACTGGCGGTGCTCGGCGTGCGCGACAATGGCACCGAGATCGGCATGGCCTACAAGGCCGAGCCGCTTTCGGCTGCCGGCACCATCCGCTACTACGCCGAGGCGATCGACAAGGTCTATGGCGAGATCGCGCCGACGGCGGAGAACGTGCTGGGGCTGATCCACAAGGAACCGCTCGGCGTCGTCGGCGTCATCGTGCCGTGGAATTTCCCGCTGATGATCGGCGCCTGGAAGATCGCGCCCGCACTGGCCGCCGGCAATTGCGTGGTGGTCAAGCCGCCGGAGATCGCCTCGCTGACGCTGTTGCGGCTGGCGGAACTGGCGGCCGAGGCCGGCCTGCCCGCCGGCGTGCTCAATGTCGTTAGCGGCCGCGGCGCGGTCACCGGCGAGGCGCTCGGCCTGCATATGGATGTCGACGCCATCGCCTTCACCGGGTCGGGGCCGGTCGGCCGGCGGCTGCTCGACTATTCCGCCCGCTCCAACCTGAAGCGCGTCTTCCTCGAACTCGGCGGCAAGTCGCCCAACATCGTCTTTGCCGATGCGCCAGACCTGAAGCAGGCGGCGGTCGTCTCGGCCAACGGCATCTTCCGCAATTCCGGCCAGGTCTGCGTCGCCGGCTCGCGCCTGCTCGTGCAGTCGTCCGTCTATGACCGTTTCATGGACGAACTTCTCCAGGCAACCACGCGGCTGAAGGTCGGCGACCCGCTCGACCTCACCAGCGACATCGGCGCGGTGTCGAGCGCGGAACAGCTGGACAAGAATCTCGGCTTCGTCGCCAAGGCTGGGCAAGAAGGCGCAAGGCTGGTCACTGGCGGCGAGCGGATCCTGACCGAGACCGGCGGCAGCTACATGGCGCCGACGATCTTCGAGAATGTCACGCAGGACATGCAACTGGCCCGCGAGGAGGTGTTCGGGCCGGTGCTCGGCGTCATGCGCTTCGACACCGAGGAGGAAGCGGTACGCCTCGCCAACTCGACGGTCTACGGGCTGGCCTCGGCGGTGTGGACATCAAACCTGTCCACCGCGCACCGCATGGTGCGTGCCATCCATGCCGGCGTCGTCCACGTCAACACCTATGGCGGCGCCGACATCACCGTGCCGCTCGGCGGCGTCAAGCAGTCCGGTTTCGGCCGCGACAAGTCGCTGCACGCGCTGGAAAAGTATCTGGAGCTGAAGACCGCCTGGATCGCGCTTTGAGGACACGCTGGCCTCTGAGAATCTGACCACTCCCGATGCCCTGGGATCGCAGTGCGACACCGCCGCGGTCGATCCCGTGGCGTCTTGTGCTCCCGCCCTTCAAATTTTTGAGAGAATATTCCCGGCTTCGCCGAGAATGGCGAAACATGTTCTTTGATAAAATCGATAGAATTTCTGACGATGTGACCGAGCCTGGGCAATCCGCCTTGCTGCCATGACTTCACAACCGCAGAGATCAATCATGTCCGACGCCAAAAACACTTCGCCATCTTCCCTTTGGTCAACCATCAACCGCCGCGGCGGCCTTGCTCTGCTGTTCGCATCGGCCGTCGCGGTCGGCAGTCTGATGGCGCCGCATGCGTCCTTCGCTGAGGACAAGAAGGCGATCAAGGTCGGCATCATCAGCGGCGAGGACGAGGACGTCTGGCGCGTCGTGGTCGCCCAGGCCGCCGAAAAGGGCCTGACCATCGAGACCGTGGTGTTCAACGACTACACCCAGCCCAACGAGGCGCTGGAGCGCGGCGAGATCGACGCCAACGCCTTCCAGCACCAGCCTTATCTCGACAACCAGATCAAGACACAGGGCTATCACATCGTGCGCGTCGGCTATACCGGCGTCTGGCCGATCGGCCTCTACTCCAACAAGTACAAAGCGGTCGCCGACCTGCCGGAAGGCGCTGTCATCGGCGTGCCCAACGACCCTTCCAATGAAGGCCGGGCGCTGCGTGTGCTGCAGAACGAGGGCGTGATCAAGCTCAGGGATGGCACCGGCATTCTTGCCACCACCGCCGACATCGCGGAGAACCCCAAGAAGGTCGAGATCAAGGAACTCGACGCCGGCATCGTCGGCCGCTCGGTCGAGGATCTCGACGCCGCCGTGGTCAACACCGACTGGGCGCTGAAAAGCGGCCTGACGCCGGAAAACCGCATCGCGCAGGAACCTATTGCCGACAATCCGTACCGCAACTTCATCGCGGTCAAGGTCGGCAATGAAAACGAAGCCTGGGTGAAGACGCTGGTCGCCTCCTACCAGAACGACGCGGTCAAGGCCGAGTTCGACAAGGTCTACAAGGGCACCGGCCTCAGCGCCTATTGAGACCATCAGGGCATTGATATGCCTGCTTTGATCGGGGAAAGCGGTCCGCGCGATGCGCGGGCCGCAATCGCATTTCGGGATCCGCGTATGAACCAGCATCTCACCGCAACCGCCGAGCCCGCCGACAAGGCCGGATCGCAAGACGTGGTGCGCCTTGTCGATTTGAAGCGCCGCTTTGGCGCCACACCGGCGATCGACGGCATCTCGCTGACGGTGCGCAAGGGCGAGATCCTCGGCATTATCGGCCGCAGCGGCGCCGGCAAGTCGACGCTGATCCGCTGCCTGAACGGGCTGGAGCGGCCGGATTCCGGCGAGGTCTTCATCGAGGGCCGCGAGATCAGCCGGCTCGGCGAGCGCGAGCTGCAGCCGCTGCGGCGGCGCATCGGCATGATCTTCCAGCACTTCAACCTGCTGTCGGCCAAGACGGTCGAGGACAATGTGGCGCTGCCATTGAAGATCGAGGGCCGGCCGAAGGCCGAGCGGCTGGCACGGGCGGCGGAGCTGCTTGAGCTCGTCGGCCTGTCGGAAAAAGCCCGGGCCTATCCGGCATCGCTGTCAGGTGGCCAGAAACAGCGGGTCGGCATCGCCCGGGCGCTGGCCGCGCGGCCGGCGCTGCTATTGTCTGATGAAGCGACCTCGGCGCTCGACCCGGAGACGACACGCTCGATCCTGGCGCTGCTGAAAGACATCAACCGGCAGCTTGGCCTGACCATCCTTTTGATCACCCATGAGATGGAGGTGATCCGCTCGATCGCCGACCGCGTGGCGGTGATCGATGCCGGGCGCATCGTCGAGCAAGGGCCGGTCTGGTCGGTGTTTGCCGACCCGCAATCGGACATCACCAAAAGCCTGCTCGGCGCCATCCGGCCACAACTGCCAGCCGAACTGGCGGCGCGGCTGCTGCCGGCTTCCGGCGCGGAGACGATCCTGCGCGTGGACGTGGCCGGCGACGCTGCAAGCGGCCCGCTGCTGTCCGACCTTGCCACTTCTGTTCCGGGCGCCTTCCGCCTCGTCCATGGCGGCATCGACCACATCCAGCAGCAGCCCGTCGGCACGCTGTTCCTCTCCGTTCCCGGCAGCGATGCGAGCCATCTCGCCGAAATCATCATATTCCTGAAGGCCCGCCAGGCGCGGGTGGAGGTGCTTGGCCATGTCGCCAATCCTGTTTGAGCTCCTGCTGCGGTCGATCTGGGAAACGGTGCTGATGACGGCCGCCTCCGGCCTGATCTCGCTGGTCTTCGGCCTGCCGCTTGGTCTCGCGTTGATATCAACCGAACGCGGCGGCATCGCCGAAAGCCTGTGGGTCAACCGCGTGCTGGGTGCCGTCATCAACGGCTTCCGCTCGGTGCCGTTCATCATCCTTCTGGTGGCGCTGATCCCGCTGACGCGACTGATCGTCGGCACCTCGATCGGCACCTGGGCGGCCATCGTGCCGCTCTCGATCGCCGCCACGCCCTACTACGCGCGCATCGCCGAAGTGTCGCTGCGCGAGGTCGACCATGGCCTGATCGAGGCGGCGCGCGCCATGGGCGGCAACCGCTGGACGATCATCCGCGAGGTGCTGGTGCCGGAGGCGCTCCCCGGCATCGTCGCCGGCTTCACGGTGACCTTGGTGACGCTGATCGGTGCCTCGGCCATGGCCGGCGCCATCGGCGCCGGCGGCCTCGGCGACCTCGCCATCCGCTACGGTTATCAGCGGTTCGAGACGTCGGTGATGGTCGCGGTGGTCATCGTACTGATCATCCTGGTGTGTGGAATCCAGTGGGCGGGGGATCGATTGGTGGCGCGGCTGGATCGGCGGGGGTGAGCCGGCTGAACACTTGGGCGGAGCTTCCCTAACTTCGTCATCCACGGGCGAAGCAGCCGCGAAGCGGCGTCGCGGAGACCCGAGGATGACGAAGTAATGGGTCGTTTCGGCAAATCGCCGAGGCAACGACCCGTCGACGCGCACCAAGCTAACCCCGCAACCTCACCCCTTCCGGATCGAAGAACGGCATCGGCGCCACCACCGCACGGGTCGGCTCGCCGTCAATGTCGATGCTCAGCTCAGCGCCTATCGCCGTAAACGGCAGCCGCAGATGCGCGGTCGCCAGCACCTTGCCCAGGGAATAGCCGTGGTCGCTGTAGGTGACGATGCCGGCATCCTCGCCATCGGCCAGCACCCTGGCATCCGTCGCCGCCGGTTTGTCGCCATCGAGGATCAGACCGGTCCAGCGCTCGTCGAGGCCCTTGTCGCGGATTTTGAGCAGCGCTTCGCGGCCGATGAAATCGCCCTTGTCGAACTTGATCCAGCGGTCGAGGCCGACATGGAACGGCGTGCGGGTCTCATCCATGTCGATGCCATGCGCCGGATAGGCCTTTTCCAGGCCGAGCGTGAACATCGCCAGCACGCCATAGGGTTTCAGGCTGAAGTCCTTGCCGGCCCGCATCAGCGCATCCCAGACCGAGGAGGCCTCGTCGGCGGGCACGAACAGTTCGAAGCCGAGTTCGCCAGTCACGCCAGTCCGCGAGACCAAGACGCGCGTGCCGTTGACATGGCCTGATGTGAATGCCCATCGCTTCAGATCATCGAGGTCGGTATCCGAGATCAACGCCTTCAACAGGTCGCGCGAGCGCGGGCCCTGGATGGTCGGGAAGGCTATCGCCGCGGTGATGTCGGTGACGTAGGCCTTGCGGCCCTCAGCATGGTGCTGCAGCCAGGGCAGCATCTTCAGGCGGTTGACCGAGCCGGTCACCAGCATGAAATGCTCCTGTCCCAGCCGGAACACGGTGAGGTCGTCCATGATGCCGCCATCCTCGCGGCAGACCGTGGAGTAGCGCACCTGGCCCGGCTTCATCGCCGCGGCGTCGTTGACGATGACATGGTTGACCAGCGCTTCGGCCTCCGGCCCCTTGATGTCCATCTTGCCCATGGTGCTCAGGTCCTGCACGCCGACATTTGCGCGGGTGTTAAGGTGCTCGTCGGCGATGCCGGAATAATATTTGGCCGAGATGAAATCGCCGCCGACCCGACCCATGGTCGCGCCGAGCCCGACGATGCTGCTGTAGAAAGGGGAACGCCGCTCAGCCAAGAAGGTCTCCATCATTCATGAAAAACGGCAGCGCCAAGCTGCGCTGCCGGAAGGCGTTCGTTGCCGGCCTCAGCTGCCGTAGACGTCGAACGCAAAATACCTGTCGTTGATTTCCTTGTATTTGCCGTTGGCGCGCAAGGCGTCGATCGCCGCATTGAACTTGCCGGCGAGGTCCTTGTTGCCCTTCTGCAGGGCGATGCCGACGCCGGGTCCGTGAATGGCCGGATCGGCGGTCAGCGTGCCGAGCAGCTTGCAGCAGGCGCCGTCCGGTTTCTTCAGCCATTCGGTTAGGATGATCGAGCCGTCCATCATCGCGTCGAGGCGGCCATTGGCCATGTCGGTGCGGGCATCGTCGCCGGTCGGGTAGGCCTTGACGGTCGAGCCCGCATATTTCTGCTCGGCGAATTTCTGGTGGATGGTCGCGGTCTGCACGCCGAGCGCCTTGCCTTTTAGATCGTCCGGCGAGGTACCTGCAATGGTCGAATCCTTCGGCACGGCGATGGCTGGCGGCGTCTGGTAGTATTTGTGGGTGAACTCGACCTTCTCGGCCCGCTCGGGCGTGATGGTGATGTTGATGATCGCATCGAACTTGCCGGCCTGCAGCGCCGGTATCGAGCCATCGAAATCCTGCACGGTGAACTCGCACTCGGCCTTCATTTCGGCGCACAGCGCCTTGCCGAGATCGATGTCGAAGCCGCCCAGCGTGCCGTCGGCATTGGCATAGTTGAAGGGCGGATAGGCGCCCTCGGTGCCGATCCTGAGCTTGTCCTGGGCGCTGGCGGCGCCGGTGGCAAGGGTAAGGGCGACGGAAGCGGCAAGCACGAAACGACCGAAAAGACGCATGTCTGAGATCTCCGTTGACCGGCGAAGTCTACCGGCTCCGGTGCTTCCGGCGGAGACGGAAGCGACATGCGCTGCGGCGATCACGGCGCGGTGCGGATACGAACCGTCGACAACAGGGCTGCGCCTTTATTTCGCGGTACATCTTCCCCGCACAAGGAAACTTGTGGTATACACTTCCATCTCCAAAGTATCCGTAATTCTTGATTTGAAATACGATGATTTCGTCGAGGGATTTGCATTGCCCGAAGGACAATGCTCGGGAGGACGACAATGGATCAGCCGGAATTCGTGCAGCAGGCCGCGCAGCGTCGGATCGCTGAGGACATCGCCAACCGTGTGCGCATCCACCAGGCCAACATCCAGCGCCTTGCCGCCGCGCGCGACAGCGCACACACACTGGAGGCGGCGGTCAGCAACCGCCCGCTGGTGATGCTGGCACAGGGCGATTCATGGTTCGACTATCCGCTGACCGGCAACGGATTGCCGCTCTCCGACACCGATGTGATCGCGCAACTGCGCCGGATCGGCAGCGCCCCGCCGACGATCCTCAACCTGGCGCATCACGGCGACGCGGCGACGGACGAGATGTCGCTTCCCAAGCAGGAAAGGATGATTGCAGCGCTGCGCAACCAAGCCAACTGGCTGGACGGCAAGCCCGACGCCATCCTGGTCTCGGCCGGCGGCAACGACATTGCCGGCGATCAGTTCTGCATCTTCCTCGACTTCAATGACGGCCACGCCACCGGCCTGAACAAGGACCGCTTCACCAGGGCGCTTGGCATGATCGAGGCCTGTTATCTCGACCTGTTCGCCTTGCGCGACCGGGTCGCGCCAGGCGTGCCGATCTTCGGGCATTGCTACGATTTTCCGATCCCGAACGGCGTTCACCCGGCCTGCGCCGGTCCCTGGCTGAAACCTTCGCTCGACTTCTGCAACTGGACCGTGGCGCAAGGCAAGACGATCGTCCATGACACGCTGGCGGCGTTTCGCGATCTGGTGAAGGGGCTGGCCGACACGCCCGCCAACAACTTCCATCTCGTCGATACGCAAGGGACGCTGACGGCCGCCGACTGGGCCAATGAGTTGCATCCGACGCCGGCGGGTTTCACGAAGATCGCGCAGAAATTCGCCGCCGCGCTGAAGGCAGCCGTGTAGGCGCGGCCATGAGGCCGCGCGGTTCGGTTTCGACCACCCGTCAGGGGACTGTTGGAGGCCCCGGGGCACCGCATATGAAGGTCGTCAGGTCCCGAAAAGGTTCCTGGCTTGCTCTTCCGTATAATAACCAAGCCTGACGTCCTCGGCGACCAATTCCGGATCACGCTCGCGCGGATCGCCATAGCCGCCACCGCCCGGCGTGCCGACGCGCACGCGGTCGCCGGCTTTCAGCGGGATATCCTGCTCCTTGGACAGATGCGGCGGCACATGCGCCACGCCGTCACGGAAGACGGTCACGCTGTTTGGCTCGCCGTCCTTGCCGCCAAGCGCGCCTTGCGGGCCGAAGCGGCCGTGATCCATGACGAAGGAGGCCCGCGCGTCGCCGCGCAGGATCTCGACCTCATAGGCGAGGCCGAAACCGCCGCGGTGCTTGCCGGCGCCGCCCGAACCTTCGCGCAAGGCGTAGTGGCGGTAGAGCACCGGAAAAGCCTGCTCCATGATCTCGACCGGCGGCGATTTGGAGATGCCGATGGTCGAGCAACCATTGGTCAGGCCGTCATGGCCTGAATTGCCGCCATAGCCGCCACCGGAGATCTGATACATCACATAATCGCGGCCGCGCGCCGGGTCGTTGCCACCGAGCGCGAAATTGCCGCTGGAGCCGGCGGGTGCGGCCGTCACCTTGTCCGGCAGAGCCTGCACCATGGCCGCGAACACCGCTTCGGCGATGCGCTGCGAGACCTCCGCCGCGCAGCCGGACACGGGGCGCGGATATTTGGCGTCGAGGAAGGTGCCCTCCGGACGCTTGACGATCAACGGTTCGAAAGCGCCGGCGCTGATCGGCACATCCGGGAAGATGTGGCGCATGGCGAGATAGACCGAGGACAAGGTCGTCGCCAGCACGCTGTTCATCGGCCCGGCGCAGGGTTTTGAAGAACCGGCAAAATCGAAGGTCAGCGTGTCGCCTTGTTTCTCCACCGCAAGCGCGATGGTCAGCGGCTCGTTGACCACCCCGTCGGAATCGACAAAGGCCTTGGAATGGTAGGTGCCGTCGGGAATCGCCGCGATGTTGGCGCGCATCTGCTCGGCGGCGCGGCGGCGCAGTTCGGCGATCGCCTCGACAACCGTTTCGTCACCGTAACGATCGAGGATTCCATTGAGCCTATCCTGGCCGATCAGCAGCGCGGCGGCCTGCGCCCTGATGTCGCCGATGCGCTGGTCGGCGACCCGGATGTTGGAGCAGATGATGGCGTAGATCTCGGGATCGAGCACGCCCTTCTTGAACAGTTTGACGGGCGGCAGCCGCAAACCTTCCTGCTCGACGGCTGTCGCGGACGCGGAAAACCCGCCCGGCACCGAGCCGCCAATGTCGGGCCAATGGCCGGTGTTGGACAGCCAGCAGAAGATTTTCCCATCGCGGTAGACCGGCATGGCGAAGCGCACATCCATCAGATGCGTGCCGCCGAGATAGGGGTCGTTGACGATGTAGATGTCGCCGGGTTCCGGGGCCAGGCAACGCCCATCGGCGATCATCTCTATCACCGTCTTCGTCGAATATTGCATGACGCCGACGAACACCGGCAGGCCCTGCGACCCTTGCGCGATCAGCGAGCCGTCGACGGCGGAATAGATGCCGTCGGAACGGTCATTGGCCTCGGCGATCACAGGCGAGAAGGCAGCACGGGAAAAGGTCAGGTCCATCTCGTCGCAGACCTGCTGCAACGCCGCCTGGAGAACCGAAAGCGTGATGGCGTCAAGCTTTGCCATATCAATGTCGGGCATGTCAGGCCTCGCCAATGTCGATGATGATGTTGCCGTCGGCATCGCAGCAGGCGCGGTCGCCGGGTTCGAGCACGGTGGTGGCGTCCATCTGTTCGAGGATCGCCGGCCCGTCGATGACGGCATCGAGCGGCAGTTTTTCGCGCGCATACACCGGCGTGTCGTGCCACTGGCCCGCATACCAGACCGGCCGGATCTCACGCCGCGCCTCATCGAGTGTCGTGGCGCGCCCGGCCGGGTCGATAAGTCGAGACAGGTCGATCGCCGGCCGCACGCCCGTGACCGAGGTGTTGAGGTTCACGAGGTTGGCGCGGATTTCCGGCAGCTCTACCTTGAAGCGGGCGAAATAGGCCTTGTCGAACAGGGCCTGCAGCTCCTGCCGTGTCACAGTGGAAGACGGCAGCGGCACGTTGATGATGTGGGTCTGGCCAACGAACTGCATGTCGGCGGAGTGGGTGACGCGGATCGTCTCCGGCTTCACCGCTTCCTTGGCGATCAGCTCCTCGCCTTCGTTTCGGTGCCGTTCCAATACTTGATGAAGCTGGATTTCGTCGAGCACCGCGACCGGCTGGTTGATGGTGTTGACGAAGTCATGACGCAGGTCGGCGACGACGCAGCCGAGCGCGTTGGTGATGCCGGGACGCGCCGGCACCAGCACGCGGGGCAGGCCGAGTTCGCGCGCCAATGCCGTTGCATGCAGCGGCCCGGCGCCGCCGAAGGCGAACAGCGCGAAATCGCGGGGGTCGTGGCCGCGCGACACCGAGACCATGCGGATGGCGCCGGCCATCTTCATGTTGCCGAGCCGCAGCACCGCGCCCGCAGCCTCGACGCCCGACAGGCCGGTGGCCTTGCCGATCCTGTCCTCGAAAATGCCGGTGACGCTCTCCACGGTGACCGGGTTTTCGACGGCCAGCAATTTCTTCGGCGCCAACCGGCCGAGCACCAGATTGGCATCGGTGATGGTCGGCTCCAGGCCGCCACGGCCGTAGCAGATCGGGCCGGGATTGGCGCCCGCACTTTCCGGGCCGATCTGGATCAGGCCGGCCGCGTCGACACGGGCGATCGAGCCGCCGCCGGCGCCGACCGTATGCACCGCGACCATCGGCACATGGATCGGCATGGCATATTCGATCTCGATCTCGTTGGAGACCGCCGGCTCGGCGTTGCGGATCAGCGCCACGTCGGTCGAGGTGCCGCCCATGTCGTAGGTCACAAGGTTTTCGAAGCCGGCGCGCTTGCCCGTATAGGCGGCGGCGATGACGCCGGAGGCCGGGCCGGACATGACGGTCTTGGCCGATTCACGTGTGACGAAGCGGGCCGAGATCATGCCGCCATTGCCGTTCATGATCAGGAAGTCGCGGGCATAGCCCTTTGCCGCCAATTCCTTGCGCAGCCGCTCAACATAGCGCTCGAGGATCGGCTGCACCGAAGCGTTGACGGAAGCCGTCACCCCGCGCTCGAATTCTCGAGCTTCCGACAGCAGCGCATGGCCCGTGGTGATGTAACCGTTCGGCCAGAGCTCCGCGGCAATCTCGGCGGCGCGCCGCTCGTGCAACGGGTTGGCGTAGGAATGCAGGAAATGGATGACGAGGGATTCGCAGCCGGCCGCGATCAGCGCCTTCACCGCATCGCGCATTTCGGCCTCGTCGAGCGGCGTGCGCACCGCGCCGGACGCCTCGACGCGCTCCGACACTTCGAGCCTGAGATTGCGCGGGATGACGGGAACGAAGGTGCCGGTCATGCCATACGGTTGCGGCCGGGTGCGCCGGCCAAGCTCGATCACGTCGCGAAAGCCGCGCGTGGTGATCATGCCGGTCCTGGCCAGACGGCGCTCCAGCACGGCATTGGTGGTGGTGGTCGTGCCGTGCACGATGAGGTCGATGCCGTCGATGGCAAATCCGGTGGCGCCAAGTGCCGAAACCACCCCGAAGGCCTGGTTGTCGACCGTCGTCGGGGTCTTGGCGATATGCACCTTGCCGCCGTGCCTGCCGTCGATCAGAAGCAGGTCGGTAAAGGTCCCGCCGACATCGATGCCGGCCACGACGCTGCCCAGGGAATCCGGCGGCTGCACCGAAAAATTCTCTTTCATTGTCGAAACCCGAAATGCTGGGACTACGGATATGGCACAGTTTGGAAAGGTGTTTCGCGACGGTATCTTGACGCAAATATCGTTTGTATACTAATAAATTCCGGACACAAGAGCTTACCGCTTTGGAGTGTGCGAGCAGCACGCCGGGACCTGAACGGTCCGGGCGCGCAGGTGAAAGTTTGGCGCCCGCGTCCGGGTTGGGCCAGAAAGTTGGATTTGATGAACACCACATCCGCCTTCAACACCGCCGGCGCCCGCCCGCTGCAGTTTCCGATTCCGGCCAATGTCTATGCCGAAACCGTCGTCTCGGTGAAACACTACACCGATCGGTTGTTCTCGTTCCGCATCACCCGTCCGCAGTCGCTGCGCTTCCGCTCCGGCGAGTTCGTCATGATCGGCCTGCCCAATGCCGAGAAGCCGGTGTTCCGCGCCTATTCGGTGGCGAGCCCGGCCTGGGACGAAGAGCTGGAATTCTTCTCGATCAAGGTGCCGGACGGCCCGCTGACCTCGGAACTGCAGAAGATCCAGGTCGGCGACACCGTCATCATGCGCCAGAAGTCGACCGGCACGCTGGTGGTCGACGCACTGACCCCAGCCAAGCGGCTGTTCATGATCTCGACCGGCACCGGCATCGCGCCCTTCGCGAGTCTGCTGCGCGACCCCGACACCTATGAAAAATTCGACCAGCTGATCCTGACCCATACCTGCCGCGACAATGCCGAGCTGACCTACGGCCAGGAACTGGTGGCGGCGCTGGAGAACGACCCGCTGATCGGCGAACTGACCACCGGCCGCGTCACGCTCTACAATTCGACGACCCGCGAAGAATCGGCCCGCATGGGCCGCATCACCGCCCTGATCGGCTCGGGCAAGTTCTACGCCGACCTCGGCATCGAGAAGCTCAATCCGGAAACGGACCGCATCATGATCTGCGGCTCGATGCATATGCTCAAGGACGTCAAGGAGCTCGCCGAAAGCCTCGGCTTCCAGGAAGGCTCGCTCAGCCATCCCGCGACCTTCGTCGTCGAGCGCGCCTTCGTCGGCTGAGCCGGACGCCGACACCTCAAACCTGCATTTTGACCATGCGGTCAAAAACTAGCTGCTTTTGCGGCCTTTTTCAGCTATCCCTCGCTTGAGGACTCGTGAAGCACGACTTCACGGGCTATCTTGTCGGGAAACGACGCGCACCAAGACATAAGCGCAAGTCGCTGAATGAAAGGGCAGGAGATGAGCAGCACAATCCGCGAAGCCGACATTGGCACCAAGGTGACGCCGCTGCCGGCCCGCGCCGCCGCCAACACCCCGGCACCGCTGGACCATCGCATTGCGCGCAATCCCGGCATGAAACTCGACCTCGGCTTCATGGAATCGGTGCGCAGCGTCAACCGCTCGGCGCTGGAACGGCGCGTCGCCAGCCTGACCAAGCGGCGCTCGATCAAGGCCGACAACCAGGCGGCCTGGCTGCTGCGCGCCGTCGCCTGCATGGATCTGACGACGCTGAACTCCAATGACACGGAGGAGCGCGTGCGCCGGCTCTGCGCCAAGGCGATCAACCCGTTCCGCCGCGACATCGTCGAGGGCCTCGGCATTGCGGGCGATACCATCCGTCCGGCGGCGGTCTGCGTCTACCATCCCTTCGTCGCCACGGCCGTCGATGCCGTGCGCGGCACCGGCATTCACGTTGCCGCCGTTTCCACCGCCTTTCCGCACGGCCTGGCACCGCTGTCGACCCGGCTGCAGGAAATCGAGGCCTCGGTGCGCGACGGCGCCGACGAGATCGACGTCGTCATCCCGCGCGGGCTGGTGTTCGGCGCCAAGTGGCGGGAGCTCTACAACGAGATCGTCTCGATGCGTGCCGCCTGCGGCGATGCGCATCTGAAGGTCATTCTCGGCACCGGCGACCTCGCCACTTTGCGCAATGTCATGCTGGCCTCGATGGTGGCGATGATGGCGGGCGCCGATTTCATCAAGACTTCGACCGGCAAGGAAAGCGTCAATGCGACGCTGCCCGTCGGGTTGGCCATGGTGCGCGCCATCAGGGCCTATTTCGAGGAGACCGGCTATCTCATCGGCTTCAAGCCGGCCGGCGGCATTTCCACCGCCAAGGCCTCGCTCGACTGGCTGGTGCTGATGAAGGAAGAACTCGGCCGGCCATGGCTGGAGCCGGAGCTGTTCCGCTTCGGTGCGTCGAGCCTTTTGACCGACATCGAGCGGCAGCTCGAGCACCATCTGACCGGGCACTATTCGGCCAATCACCGCCACGCAATGGCTTGAGCACCCACCCCGATCGGCCTGGCCGGTCGACCCTTCCCGCGAAGGGGAAGGGTGAAGGAGGCACCCCATGAATATTCTCGACCGCTATCACGCCATGGAATACGGCCCAGCGCCGGAAGCCCGCAACGAGGCCGATGCGTGGCTTGCCGCGCGCGATTTCGGCAAGGCGCTGTTCATCGACGGCGGCTGGAAAGCCGCTTCCGGCGGCAAGACCTTCGACACCAGCGAGCCGTCTTCCGGCAAGCTGCTGGCCAAGGTCTCCGATGCCAGTGCGGCCGATATCGAGGCGGCGGTTGCGGCCGCCACCAAGGCGCTGCCGAAATGGAGCGCCAGTTCAGGCTACGCCAGGGCAAAGGTCCTCTACGCCATCGGTCGTGCCATGCAGCGGCATCAGCGCCTGTTCGCGGTGCTTGAGTCCATCGACAACGGCAAGCCGATCCGCGAAAGCCGCGACATCGACGTGCCGCTCGCCATCCGTCACTTCATCCATCACGCCGGCTGGGCGCAGGCGCTGGACAGGGATTTTCCCGGTCACAAGAGCGTCGGCGTCGTCGGCCAGATCATCCCGTGGAATTTCCCGCTGCTGATGCTGGCCTGGAAGATCGCGCCGGCACTGGCCGCCGGCTGCACGGTGGTGCTGAAGCCTGCCGAGTTCACGCCGCTGACCGCCATCCTGTTCGCCGAGATCTGCGAACGTGCCGGCGTGCCTAAGGGCGTCGTCAACATCGTGCAAGGCGGACCGGAAGCGGGCGCGGCCATCGTCAACCATCCCGGCATCCAGAAGATCGCCTTCACCGGCTCGTCCGAAGTGGGCAAGATCATCCGCAAGGCCACAGCCGGCTCGGGCAAGAAACTGTCGCTGGAGCTCGGCGGCAAATCGGCCTTCATCGTCTTCGAGGATGCCGATCTCGACAGCGCCGTGGAAGGCCTGGTCGACGGCATCTGGTTCAACCAGGGCCAGGTCTGCTGCGCCGGCTCGCGGCTCCTGGTGCAGGAAGGCATTGCCGAGGCCCTGATCGCCAAGGTCAAGACGCGGATGAGCCGGCTGCGCGTCGGCAGTCCGCTCGACAAGAACACCGATATCGGCCCGTTGGTCGACCTGACCCAGCTCGACCGCGTCAAGGGCCTGGTCGCCGAAGGCGCGAAGCAGGGCGCCGTCTGCTGGCAGCCGGATGCCGTGCTGCCGTCCTCCGGCTATTACCATCTGCCGACGCTCGCCACCGGCGTTTCGCCGGCTAATATCCTGGCGCAGGAAGAGGTTTTCGGACCGGTGCTGGCGACCATGACCTTCCGCAACACCGAGGAAGCGATCGAGCTTGCCAACAACACGCGCTACGGCCTTGCGGCGAGCGTGTGGAGCGAGAACGTCAACCTCGCGCTCCATGTCGCGCCGCAGCTGAAGGCCGGCGTCGTCTGGATCAACGGCACCAACATGTTCGACGCCGCCTGCGGTTTTGGCGGCTACCGCGAAAGCGGCTTCGGGCGTGAAGGCGGGCGTGAAGGCATGTTCGAATATCTCACGGCAAAACTGCCGCTCGGCCCGGTCATCAAGCCGGCGGTGATTTCGGCGCAGCCCGTCGAGCAAGTTGATGGCGCGGCCATCGACCGCACCGCTAAACTGTTCATCGGTGGCAAACAGGTGCGGCCGGACGGCAATTATTCGCTGGCTGTCGCCACCGCCAAGGGAAAGCTCGCCGGTGAAGTCGGCTTAGGCAACCGCAAGGATATCCGAGACGCCGTTTCCGCCGCCCGCGCCTGCAGAGGCTGGCCTGAAGCCACCGCCTATAACCGCTCCCAGGTGCTTTATTACCTGGCCGAGAACCTCTCCGGCCGCGCCGGCGAGTTTGCCGCCCGTCTTAGCGAGCTGACCGGCGCCAACGCCAAGGCCGCGCGGGAAGAGGTGGAGCAGTCAATCGAACGTCTGTTCCTCTATGCGGGTCTTGCCGACAAGTTCGAGGGGCGCGTGCACCAGCCGCCGGCCCGCGCGGTGACGCTGGCGCTGCATGAGCCGGTCGGCGTCGTCGGCATCGTCGCGCCGGATGCTTCACCGCTGCTCGGCCTGATCTCGCTGGTCGCGCCGGCGCTGGCCATGGGCAACACCGTCGTCGCGGTGCCTTCGGAGCGTTATCCGCTGCTCGCCACCGACCTCTATCAGGTGATCGAATATTCCGACGTTCCGGCCGGCGCCATCAACATCGTCACCGGCCGCAGCGCCGAACTTGCCGGCGTGCTGGCCAAGCATGACGATGTCGACGGGCTCTGGGTGTTCGCCGATGCCGAGACCTGCGCCAAGGCGGAAGCCGAGTCCATCGGCAACCTCAAGCGCGTCTGGAGCGGCAATGGCCGCGGCCTGGACTGGGCATCCGACGAGGCTGCCGGCGATGCCTTCCTGCGCCGCGCCGTCGAGGTGAAGAATGTCTGGGTGCCTTACGGCGACTGACATTTCCGGCCTGTCGCAATGGTGATCGTGTTCGGGCTTGACGCCCGGACACATGTTCTTTAACGAGAAAAAACATCTTTATCAGTGAACTGGGACAGGCTGCACGATAGCACCTGGCTGGCACATGACGCCGCCGCCAGCCGCCGATAAAGGCAGTTGACCCAAGCAGGCGAGGAAAAGATATGGCAGATCTGGCAGGCAAGGTCGTTGTCATCACGGCGGCGGCGCAAGGCATCGGCAAGGCGAGCGCGCTGGCCTTCGCCAAGACTGGAGCCACCGTCCACGCCACCGACATCAACGAGACGCTTCTCGCCGAACTCGCCAAGACGCCCGGGATCAAGACCCGCAAGCTGGATGTGCTCAACGACGAGGCGGTCAACGCCGCCTTCGCCGAGATCGGCCGCGTCGACGTGCTGTTCAACTGCGCCGGCTTCGTTCATTCCGGCTCGATCCTGGAGATGAAGGATGGCGATCTCGATTTCGCCTTCAACCTCAATGTCCGCGCCATGATCCGCACCATCCGCGCCGTGCTGCCCGGCATGCTGGAGCGCGGCGACGGATCGATCGTCAATATGTCTTCGGTCGCCGGCGCCGGCAAAGGCGTGCCGAACCGCTTTGCCTATGGCGTCACCAAGGCCGCTGTCATCGGCCTGACCAAGGCGATTGCCGCCGACTATGTCGGCAAGGGCATACGCTGCAACGCCATCTGCCCCGGCACGGTCGAGAGCCCGTCGCTGCAGGACCGCATGCATGCACAAGGCGACTACGAAGCCGCCCGCGCCGCCTTCATCGCCCGCCAGCCTATGGGCAGGCTCGGCACGCCGGAGGAAATCGCCGATCTCGCCGTCTACCTGGCCGGCGCGACCTATACGTCCGGGCAGGCCTATAATATCGACGGCGGCTGGTCGATCTGACCGCAGAGATCAGGCGCCGACAGGAAGATCGGATCCGCCCCAAGGTTTGCCGTGGATCGGGTAGTCTGAAAATCCCGCGCGCCGGCCCGCTCGACAGCTGTCTGCGCTTGCCCGGGATGAGGTCGATGGATACGGTCCGCCCGGCTCCTCGGGGAGCCATCGCCTCGGCGGAGAGTTTGCAAAAGGCCGCGAGGCCGCAACCAGGAGAAGGATTTAGATGAAACTGCTGCGCTATGGCGAGGTGGGGAGCGAACGTCCCGGCCTGCTCGATGCGGATGGAACGATCCGCGATCTCTCCGCCCATGTCGCCGACATTGCCGGCACCACGCTTCATCCGGCCTCGCTGGAGATGCTGGGCAAGCTCGATCCGAAGTCGCTGCCGGTGGTTCCCGGCAAGCCTCGCCTCGGCGCCTGCGTCGCCGGCACCGGCAAGTTCATCTGCATCGGCCTCAACTACTCCGACCACGCCGCCGAAACCGGCGCCACTGTGCCGCCGGAGCCGATCATCTTCATGAAGGCAAGCTCGGCCATTGTCGGTCCGGACGATGACGTGCTGATCCCGCGCGGCTCCGAGAAGACCGACTGGGAGGTCGAGCTCGCCGTGGTCATCGGCAAGACGGCAAAGTATGTCAGCGAAGCCGATGCGCTGGATTATGTCGCCGGCTATGCCGTTGCGCATGACGTATCCGAGCGCGCCTTCCAGGCCGAGCGTCAGGGCCAGTGGACCAAAGGCAAGAGCTGCGACACGTTCGGCCCGACCGGCCCGTGGCTGGTGACCAAGGACGAAGTTGCCGACCCGCAGAACCTGAAGATGTGGCTGACCGTCAACGGCAAGACCATGCAGAACGGCTCGACCAAGACCATGGTCTACGGCGTCAAATATCTGGTTTCCTACCTCAGCCAGTTCATGTCGCTGCACCCCGGCGACATCATCTCCACAGGCACGCCGCCCGGCGTTGGCCTCGGCATGAAGCCGCCGGTGTTCCTCAAGGCCGGCGACGTGGTGGAACTGGGTATCGAGGGCCTGGGCCAGCAGAAGCAGACGTTCAAGGCCGACGTGTAGATGCGCCGACTTGCCTTCTCCCCTTGTGGGAGAAGGCAAGAAGCGTTGGCACCGGCTACTTCAGCACCTTCCCGTCCGCGCCAAACCGATAGGTCTTCGCCGGATCCGGCGTCGCATAGAGCGTCGCGCCGGGCTCGGCGTCATAGACACCGAAAATCCGCACCGTGATCAGCCCCGCCTTCTCGCAGTCGAGATAAAGATTGGTGTCGGCGCCGAGATGCTCGGCATGCACCACCGTGCCCTTCCAACTGCCTGACTTCGGATCAACGGTCAGATGCTCCGGCCGCACGCCGATGGTCTTGGCCGTCTCGCCGAGACGGGCACCGTCGATGAAGTTCATCTTCGGTGAGCCGATAAAGCCGGCGACGAACTCGTTTGCCGGTGAATTGTAGAGCTCCATCGGCCCGCCGATCTGCTCGATCCGGCCGGCATTGAGCACGACGATCTTGTCGGCCAGCGTCATCGCCTCGACCTGGTCATGGGTGACGTAGATCATCGTTGCCTTCAGCCGGCGGTGAAGCTGTGCGATCTCCAGCCGGGTGTTGACGCGCAGGGCGGCGTCGAGGTTCGACAGCGGCTCGTCGAAGAGGAACAGTTTGGGCTCGCGCACCACGGCGCGGCCGATGGCGACGCGCTGGCGCTGGCCGCCGGAGAGTTCGGCCGGCCGCCTCTCGAGATAGGGCTCCAGCGACAGCATGGACGAGGCGATGCCGATGCGGCGATCGATCTCCGGGGCGGGCGTGCCGGCCTGTTTCAGGCCGAGGCCCATATTGTTCTTCACCGTCAGATGCGGATAGAGCGCATAGGTCTGGAACACCATGGCGATGCCGCGCTTGGCCGGCGGCGTGACGGAGACATCCTGACCGTCGATGACCACGCGGCCCGAGGTCGAATCCTCCAGACCGGCGATGACCCTGAGCAAGGTCGACTTGCCGCAGCCAGACGGGCCGACGAAGACGACGAATTCGCCATCCGTCACTTCGAGGTTGATGCCCTTGAGCACCTCGACCGGCCCGAAGGCCTTCTTCACATTCTCGATCTTCAGCGAGCCCACAATATTGTTCCTAGCTTTAGAGTTTGACGGCTGCGCCGATGCGCACGCTCTCGTCGGCGGCAAGGCAGACGGCGAGCGACTTGACCGCGTCGTCCATGTGTTTGGTGAGATCCAGATCCTCTCGGATCGCCTTCAGCACGAAGGCCTGTTCGAGATCGCAGAGGTCCTGGTGGCCGGGCTCGCCGGCCATGGACAGCATTTCGTCCGCCTTGACGAACTTGCCGTCCGGGCCGGTTTCAGCGCTGTGCAGGCGGATGGTCGAGGTCTTGGTGTGGGTGTCGATGTCATCCGACTTGACGCCTTCCTTCATGACGATCGACACGCAACCATTCGGCGAGATGACGTCCTTCACGAAGAAGGCGGTTTCGGAAATCATCGGCCCCCAGCCGGCTTCGTACCAGCCGACCGAGCCGTCATCGAACAGCACCTGCAGGTGGCCGTAATTGTACATGGTCGGCGCCACCTCCTGCGTCAGCCGCACGCCCATGCCGCGCACCTCGACCGGCTTGGCGTCGGTGATCTGCAGCATGACGTCGAGATAGTGCACGCCGCAGTCGACGATCGGCGACGTCGTCTGTATCAGCTGCTTGTGCGTCTCCCAGGTATGGCCTGCGGACTGCTGGTTGAGATTCATGCGGAAGACATAGGGGCCGCCGAGCTTGCGTGCCTCGGCGATCAGCCGGATCCAGGACGGGTGGTGGCGCAAGATATAGCCGACCACCAGTCTCCTGCCGTTGGCCTTGGCGGCGGCGACGACGCGTTTTGCGTCGGCCACCGTGGTTGCCAGCGGCTTTTCCACGAACACGTGGCAGCCGGCCTCGAACGCCCTGACCGCGTAGTCGGCATGGCTGTCGGAATAGGTGGCGATGCAGGCGACATCGGGCTTTTCGTCGCGCAGCGCCTCGTCGAAAGACCGCCTGATGCCATAGCCCGACAGCCCGTCCGGCAGCGGCACGTCGGAGCGGTTGATGAGGGCCGCGATCTCGAAGCCCGGATTGGTGTGATAGGCCAGCGCATGGCTGCGGCCCATATTGCCGAGTCCAGCGACGACGACGCGAAGAGGCTTTTGCGAACTCACTTGACGGCTCCCGACGTAATGCCGCGGATCAGCTGCCGCGAGAAGATGACGTAGAGGATCAGCACCGGCATGATCGCCAGCGAGAGTGCGGCCAGGATGGCGTTCCAGTTGGTGACGAACTGGCCGAGGAACAGCTGGGCGCCGAGCGTCACCGTCTTGGTCTCTTCCGACGGCGCCAGGATCAGCGGGAACCACAGATCGTTCCAGATCGGGATCATGGTGAAGACGGCGACAGTCGCCATCGATGGCCGCACCAGCGGCAGCACCAGCCGGAAGAAGATGGTGTATTCCGACAGGCCGTCAATACGGCCGGCATTCTTCAGGTCGTCGGACACCTGCTTCATGAATTCCGACAGGATGAAGACGGCGAGCGGCAGGCCTTGCGCGGTGTAGACCAGGATCAGCGCCGTCAGCGTGTTGACCAGCCCGCTCGCCACCATCAATTGCAGGATGGCGACGGTGCCCAGCCGGATCGGGATCATGATGCCGAGCGCGAGATAGAGTCCCATCAGCGAATTGCCGCGGAAGCGGTATTCCGACAGCGCGAAGGCCGCCATGGCGCCGAACAGCAGCACGAAGAACAGCGAGGCGACGGTGACGACGAGGCTGTTCTGGAAATAATGGATGAAATCGCCCTGCCCGATGACGGTTGTGTAGCCGATCAGGTCGAAGGTTTTTGGCGTCGGCGGCGTCAAAGGTGCCCCGAAAATACCGGCGCGCGACTTGAACGAGTTCATGATGACCAGGATCACCGGAAACAGCGCGATAGCCGTATAGGTCAACAGGATCGCGTGGGCGCCGATGGTGCGGGGCAGCGAACGGGTGGCGGTGCTCATCTCTGGCCCTCAGAACTGGTAGCGACGCAGGCGCGTCTGGACGAGGAAGAGGTAGACGCAGACGCCGCCGAGGATGATCAGGAACATCATCGTGGCGATCGCGGCACCCATATTGGGATCGCCGACCTGCAGCTGGAAGCCGAAGAAGGCGCGGTAGAGGAAGGTGCCGAGAATGTCGGTCGAATAGTTCGGCCCGGCGAGCGCGCCTTGCGCGGTGTAGATCAGGTCGAAGGCGTTGAAATTGCCGACGAAGGTGAGGATCGAGATGATGCCGATCGACGGCAGGATCAACGGCAGCTTGATCTTCCAGAACTGCGACAGGCCGGTAATGCCGTCGCATTCGGCGGCCTCGATCACCTCCTCGGGAATCGACAGCAGGGCGGCGTAGATCAGCATCATCGGGATACCGACGAACTGCCACACCGAGATCAGGCTGAGCGCGGTGAGCGCGTATTCTTCCTTGCCGAGCCAGGGCGTGAACAGGCTTTTCAGGCCGACCAGGTCCATCATATGCGGCGCCACGCCCCACAGCGGCGACAGGATCAGCTTCCAGGCGAAGCCGACGATGACGAAGGACAGGATGGTCGGCACGAAGATCGCCGTGCGGTAGAAGGCCGCGAATCTAAGCCTCGGGCTGGACAGGAGGGCGGCCAGCATGACGCCGATCGGGTTCTGCACCAGCATGTGGATGATGAAGAACCAGACGTTGTTCCTGAGCGCATTCCAGAAGTTCACCGACCAGTTGGGGTCGCCGAACAGGGTGCGGAAATTGTCCAGGCCAACAAAGACCTGGTGCTGCTCGATATTGCGGAACAGCGACAGCTGCAGCGTACCGGCAAGCGGCAGGATCATGATCGCCGTATAGACGAGCACGGCCGGCGCCAGGAAGATGGCGATGTGCCAGCGGAACGGTCTTTTCGGTCGGATATCTGCGGCCATGAGTTCGGTCCCCGCCGTCTCTCGGTTCCAAAGGGTGACAATGCTAGATGATGCCTCGATGCACGGCCCTGACATCCTTGCCCGGTGCGGCAAGAACAAAGGCCTGCGACTGATCAGCTAGCCTTCCCCAAGACGAGCAAGGGTAAGGCCGCGAGGCGGTGCCGACAATCGCTATCTGAACGGGTGCACTTCCGAAAATCAGGGTATCCGGAACCGGCCAGGCATGCGCCCGGCCGGCTCCGTTGCCTGAGCTCTTACTTCGCCGGCTTGTACCAGCTGTCGAGACCGGTCTGCAGCTTCTTGGCCGCGGCCTCCGGCGTGTCGGTGCCGTTGATGACGTTGGCCGACTCAACCCAGGTCTCGTTTTCGAGGTTCGGCGTGCCGCGCGACAGGATCTGGTAGGTCGAGCGGATAGTCGACTTGCACTTGCCGCGCCAGGAGACGAATTCCTGCGCCAGCGGGTCCGCCATCTTCACCGGCGAGGAGTTCAGGCTGAAGAAGCCAGGCAGCGCATTGGCGTAGATGGTGGCGAAATCCGGCGAGGCCACCCAGGACAGGAAGGTCTTGGCCGCGTCGGCATGCTTGGAGGCTGCATTCAGGCCCATGCCGATATCGGTATGGTCGGAGATGTAGCAGGTGTCGCCGGCCTTCTCGACCGGCGGCGGGAAGGCGCCCATCTTGAACTGGGCCTGGGTGTTGAACAGGCCGATTTCCCACGAGCCGGCCGGGTAGATGGCGGCACGGCCGAGCGTGAACAGGTTCTGGCTGTCCGGATAGGTCTGCGCCTCGAAGCCGTCGCCGAGATAAGGCTTCCACTTGGCCAGTTCCTCATAGGGAGCGACCCAGTCCTTGTCGGTCAGCTTCTGCGTGCCCTTGATCAGCGCCGCGCGGCCATCCTCGCCCTTCCAGTAGTTGGGGCCGATGTTCTGGTAGCCCATGGTCGCGGCTTCCCAGAGATCCTTGGTGCCCATCGCCATCGGGATGTAGGTGCCGTCGGCCTTGATCTTGTCGAGCGCGGCGAAGAACTCGTCGCGGGTCGTCGGCACCTTGATGCCGAGCTTGTCGAAGGCGTCCTTGTTGTAGATGAATCCGTGGATGACGGACGCCATCGGCACGCAGAAGCTCGCCTTGCCGTCATCGGTCTGCCAGGCGGACTTGGCGACGGGCGAGAAGTTCTCCATGCCGGGCAGCGCCGAGAGATCGGCGAGGTTGCCCTTCTTGTAGAGTTCAAGCGACTTGTCGAAGGGGCGGCAGGTGATCAGGTCGCCCGCCGAGCCGGCGGCGAGCTTGGCCCCCAACGCCGCGTCATATTCGGTCGGAGCCGATGGCGCGAACACCACCTTGATGCCGGGATTCTTGGCTTCGAAGGCCGGGATCAGCTTGTCCTTCCAGATGGCAAGGTCGTCGCCGCGCCAGCTTTCGATGTTGAGCGTTACGTCCTCGGCGTGAGCCAACCCGGCCGAGCCGAGAATGCTGGTGCCCAGAAGCAGTGCCGTCAGTAATTTCGTTGTCATGCTCAGTCTCCCTGTTGACCTTTTTCAGGTTCGGTTTTGATGAGAACAGGGGCTTTTGACCCCTTGCTCCCCTCGCAAGCCCGTTTCACCTCGATGGAAATCGGGATGAAACAGGCCCTACTTCCTTGTTCGAGCGTGATCCTTTCCGGGATCATGCTCCAGCGCGGAAAGGGCCGGCCGCAGCTTCTGGCCGGTCTCTTCCAGTATCTTGCGCGCCGCATCGGCGCTGTCGGCGCCGGCGGCGAGCAGAATGGCGGTCTTGACTGCGCCGCCGCTCTTCTCGAGCAGCCGGGCGGCTTCGTCCCTGTCGCGCCCGCTGATGGCGGCGACGATGCGCGCGGCGCGGTCGCGCAGCTTGATGTTGTCGGCCATGAGATTGACCATGTAGCCGTCATGGACATGGCCGAGATGGACGGCGGTCAGCGTCGACAGCATGTTGAGCGCGATCTTCTGCGCAGTGCCGGCGCCCATGCGCGTCGAGCCGGCGATCACTTCCGGCGGCGTCTCGAGCAGGATGGCGGTTTCGGCCTGTCGCAGCAGGGCCGAGTCCCGATTGTTGGCGATACCGATGGTGGCCGCACCCCGGCTGGCGGCTTCCTCGATGGCGCGCACCGCATAGGGCGTGGTGCCGCTGGCGGAAAGGGCGATCAGGCAATCGCCGGCGCCGATGCCGGCCTTGGCGACCGCCGCCGCGGCCTCCTCCGTATCATCCTCAGGACCGCCGGCCAGCGTCTTAAACGCCTCGTCGCCGCCGGCGATCAGGATGGCGATGCGATCGCGCGGGATACCGAAAGTGCCGGGAAGCTCCAGGGCGTCGGCCAGCGCCATCAGGCCGGAACTGCCGGCCGCTGCATAGGCAAGCTTGCCGCCGCCATTCAACCGGCCGGCGATGATCTCGGCTGCCTTGGCGATGGCGGGGATGGCGTTGCGGACGGCCTTGGCGGCTTCGATCTGCGCATCGGCCAGCGAAACAAGGATGGCTTCCGGAGCCTGGATATCCAGCCCCTCGGCATTCCTGTGAAGCGCTTCGGTGCGCGTTTCAGCCATCCGTGTTCCTCCAATACCAGAACAATACCAAAAAAATACCACTTGTCCACATGCATTAACGAAATCGCGGACAGGAAATCGATGAGCCGGCGAAATGTGCAGGATTTTCAATAAAATACGGCTTAATCTTTTTGAAACGGAAATTAATCCTTGGCTATTGGTATTTTATTGGTATTATCCGCCCGGAGGAGAAATTGCGTGAAATTCGTGCTCGGCATCGATGGCGGCGGCACCAGCTGCAGGGCCGCCCTGGCAACGGTTGAAGGTTCGGTCATTGGCCGCGCCAAGAGCGGCGCAGCCAACATCCGCACCGACCTCACGGGCGCGCGCTCGAACATTGTCGACGCCGCGCGGCAGGCTTTCATTACCGCCGGGCAGGATCCCGAGCTGATCCCGCAGACACCGGCCATTCTCGGCCTTGCCGGCGCCAATGTCGGCACCTACCGGCAGCAGCTCGAGGCGATCCTGCCGTTCAGCATCAGCCGCGTCGAGACCGACGCCGAGATCGCGCTCGAAGGCGCCGTCGGCTCCGGTGATGGCGCCATGGCCATCCTCGGCACCGGCACCGCCTATATGGCGCGCAAGGACGGCAAATCGCGCGCCATCGGCGGCTGGGGTTTCCAGGTCGGCGACCAGGGCAGCGGCGCCCGCATCGGCCGCGACCTCCTGGAGCAGACCTTGCTTGCCCATGACGGTGTGCGCGCGGCTTCGCCGCTGACCGACGCCATGATGGCCATCTTCCGCAACAATCCCGAGGATGTGGTCGAATTCACCACCAATGCCAAGCCCGGCGATTTCGGCGGCTTCGCGCCGAAAGTCTTCGAGCACGCGCAAAAGGGCGATGCCGTCGCCAACTGGATCGTCGACAAGGCGGTCGGCGATGTCGAGGCCGCGCTCGGCGCGCTCGGCCTTTCGGACGACGCGCCGCTTTGCCTGCTTGGCGGGCTCGCGCCACTTTATGCGCCGCGCCTGTCGGCCCGCTACCGCGCACTGCTCAAGCCTCCGCTCGACGACGCGCTGGGCGGCGCGGTGCAGATGGCGGCGCGTCTGTTCGCCAAACCGGTGGAGGCGGCGCGATGAGCGACGCCGCCGACCAGATCTTTGCCACGCTGAAGCAATCCGCGCAAAGCGGCGCGCCGCTCTATCTGCAGCTGCGCAAGAGCATCGAGGACGCCGTCAACCGCGGCCTGATCGGCCCGGGCGACGCGCTGCCTTCCGAGCGCGACATCGCCACCAAGGCCGACATTTCGCGCGTCACCGTGCGCAAGGCGGTGCAGGACCTGGTCAAGGGCGGCATCCTCGTGCAGCGCCATGGCTCCGGCACTTTCGTGGCGCCGCGCATGGAGCGCGTCGAGCAATCGCTGTCGCGGCTGACCTCGTTCACCGAGGACATGGCGCGGCGCGGCATGGCGGTGCGTTCGGCATGGCTCGACCGCGGCCTCTATGCGCCCTCGCCCGACGAGATGATGGTGCTCGGCCTGTCGTCGAGCGAGCTGGTGGCGCGCGTGGCGCGCCTGCGCATTGCCAACGACACGCCGCTGGCGATCGAACGCGCCTCGCTGTCGGCCAGCCTGCTGCCCGACCCGGCGGGGATAGGCTCCTCGCTCTATGCCGCGCTGGAATTGACCGGCAACCGGCCGGTGCGGGCTGTGCAGCGCATCTCCGCCGCCAATCTCGGCGACAGCGATGCGCGGCTGCTCGAGGTGCCGCCGGGCATCGCCGGCCTGCACATCGAACGCATCTCCTATCTGGCGAGCGGCAAGGTGATCGAGTTCACCCGCTCCATCTACCGGGGCGACGCCTATGATTTCGTCGCCGAACTGCGGCTGACAGGGCCGAGCGAAGAGGGCCGACCATGATTTCCACCCATATGCAACGCGAGATCGAGGAAATCCCGCAGGCCGTCGCCCGTCTGCTCGATGGCTCCGGCGCCGTGCTCGCCGAAGCCGGGCGCGGCATCAAGGAACGCGACCCGCATTTCGTCGTCACCGTGGCGCGCGGCTCGTCCGACCATGCGGCGACCTTCATGAAATATGCCGTGGAGCTGACCGCGGGCCTTGCGGTCGCCTCGGTCGGTCCGTCCATCGCCTCGATCTATGGCCGCAAGCTGAGGCTCGACGGCTCGGCGTGTCTCGCGATCTCGCAGTCGGGCAAGAGCCCCGACATCGTCGCCATGGCCGAAACCGCACGCGCCGGCGGCGCGCTGACCATCGCCGTCACCAACACCGCCGACTCACCGCTGGCGCGCGCCTCGGACTATGCGATCGACATTCTTGCCGGGCCCGAGCGCAGCGTCGCGGCGACCAAGACCTTCGTCAATTCCGCCGTCGCCGGTCTCGCCCTGATGGCGCATTCCACCGGCGACGAAGCGCTTCTGGCAGCGCTGGCCCGTTTGCCAGAGCATTTCGGCAAGGCGATCGCCTGCGACTGGATGAGCGTGCTCTCCGAAACCATCGAGAAGCAGAAATCGCTGTTCATCCTTGGCCGTGGCCCGTCGGCGGCGATGGCCAATGAGGCGGCGCTGAAGTTCAAGGAGACCTGCGGCATGCATGCCGAGGCCTATAGCGCGGCCGAAGTCATGCATGGCCCGCTGGCGCTGATCGGCCCGGACTTTCCAGTGCTGGCGCTGGCCGCGCGCGATGCATCCGAACCATCCATCACTGAGGCGGCCGACGGGCTGGCGGCCAAGGGGGCGCCGGTGTTCGTCACATCAGCGCTTGCCAACCGCGCCACGCGCCTGCCGCATGTCGCCACCGGTCACCCGCTGACCGACCCGCTGACGCTGATCGTCTCCTTCTACGTGTTCGTCGAGGCCTTCGCGCGCCATCGCGGCCTCGATCCGGACACGCCGCGCAATCTTCGCAAGGTGACGGAGACCGTATGAGCGACCGTTTTGCCCTGACTGGCGCCCGCATTTTCGACGGCGACGACTGGCATGAAGGCGCCGCACTCGTCGTGCGCGATGGCCTGGTCGAGGCGATCGTGCCCTCTGGCGCCATCCCCAGGGATATCCGCGCCGTCGACACCGGCGGCGGTATGCTGGTGCCGGGCTTCGTCGACATCCAGGTCAATGGCGGCGGCGGCGTCATGCTCAACGACCACCCCGATGTCGCCTCGATCGAAACCATATGCCGGGCGCATGCGCCCTTCGGCACGACGGCGCTGCTGCCGACGCTGATCACCGACACGCCGGAGATCACCGCTTCCGCCATCGCCGCCGGCGAGGCCGCCGCCCGGCAGAAGGTGCCGGGCTTCATCGGCCTGCATCTCGAAGGCCCGCACCTGTCGATCGCACGCAAGGGCGCGCATGACCCGGCGCTGATCCGGCCGATGACGGATGCCGACCAGGCGATGCTGATCGCGGCGCGGCCGAAGCTGCCGGTGCTGCTCACCACGATAGCGCCGGAATCCGTCGATCCGGCGCGTGTTGCGGCCTTGGCCAAGGCCGGCATCATCGTCAGCCTCGGCCATTCCGATACGGGCTACGCCACGGCAAAAGCCTTCGCCGGGGCCGGCGCCGGCGTGGTCACGCATCTGTTCAATGCCATGAGCCAGATCGGCAACCGCGAGCCTGGCCTCGTCGGTGCCGCCATCAACATCGGCACATTGTCCGCCGGGCTGATCGCCGACGGCATCCATGTCCATCCGGCAACCATCAGGATCGCGCTCGACGCCAAACAGGGGCCGGGCAAGATCGTGCTGGTCACCGACGCGATGGCGACGATCGGCACCGACATGACCTCGTTCACGCTCAACGGCCGCACCATCTACCGCAAGGACGGGAGCCTCAGGCTAGTCGACGGCACGCTGGCCGGCGCCGATCTCGACATGATCTCGGCTGTCCGGTTCATGCACGATGTCGTCGGTGTCGATCTGTCCGAGGCCCTGCGCATGGCCTCGCTCTATCCGGCGCAGGCGATCGGCCAGTCGCACCGGCTTGGCCGCCTCGTCAACGGCACGGCGGCGGATGTCGTTGCGCTGTCTGACGATCTTGGCATAGGAAGCGTCTGGATCGGCGGCGACAAGGTGTTCGAGGCCGCCGCTTCACGCTGAAGGCGAGGCCATGCAGACAATCGATTGTGTCGTCGCCGGAGCGGGCGTCGTCGGGCTTGCCGTCGCCAGGGCGCTTGCCGTGTCGGGCCGCGAGGTGGTGGTGGTCGAGCAGGCGGACGCGATCGGCACCGTCACCAGTTCACGCCATTCCGAAGTCATCCATGCCGGCATCTATTATGCGCCGGGAAGCCTGAAGGCCAGGCTCTGTGTCGAGGGGCGCCAGCGTCTCTACGCCTACTGCGCCGAGCACGACATCGCCCATAAGCGTGCCGGCAAGCTGATCGTCGCCAGCGAGCCTGGCCAGGTCGATGGATTGCGCAAGATCGAGGCCAATGCGCGACGCTGCGGGGTCGACGATCTCGAGCTTCTGACGCAAAGCGAGGCCGAAAGCCTCGAGCCGGCCCTGACATGCGCCGGCGCGCTGCTGTCGCCATCGACGGGCATTATCGACAGCCATGCGCTGATGCTGTCGCTGCGCGGCGAGGCCGAAGCCGCCGGTGCGTCCTTTGCTTTCCTGACCACCGTTGCCGGCGCGACGATCGAGGCCGACGGGATTCGGATCGACACGCGCGATGCCGATGGCGAGACCTTCACCCTGGACGCGGGCGCCTTCATCAATGCCGCGGGCCTCGAGGCGCAGGCCCTGGCCGGCCGGATCGACGGTTTCCCAAGGGATTTCATCCCCCGGCAATGGCTGGCGCGCGGAAACTATTTCGCGCTTCCGGGCCGGTCGCCCTTTTCGCGGCTGATCTATCCGGTTCCGGTCGAAGGTGGCCTCGGCGTCCATCTGACGCTCGACCTCGGCGGCAATGCGCGCTTCGGGCCCGATGTCGAATGGATCGACCAGGTGGACTACACGGTCGATCCCGGCCGAAGCGCCGCCTTCTACGAAACGATCCGGCGCTATTGGCCCGACCTTGCCGACGGCGCCCTGCAGCCGGCCTATGCCGGCGTCAGGCCGAAACTGTCAGGCCCCGGCCAGCCCGCCGCCGATTTCATCATCCAGGGCCCGGCCGATCATGGCGCCGGGCGGATCGTCAATCTGTTCGGCATTGAGAGTCCCGGCCTGACGGCAAGCCTGGCCATCGCCGACCATGTCGTCGCGTTGTTGTACCCGCAATGATGGCGCTGCCGGGAAATTCGCCGTCTCGAGCGGCCGCCGTGAAACCTTTTGATTTCGAGGTCGTTGTCGGAGCGTATGTCCGAGGCGAAACCCAGATCGAAACCGGCCGACGGCATCAAACCGCGCGGCGCCCCCAAGTCGCAAAGGCAAAAGCCGCGTGGCGAGCACGTGCGCGAAAAGAAACCAAGCGACAAGAAGGCATCGACCATCGAAGCGGCCGCGCCCGGGATTGTCGGGGAAGCCCCGCCGCCGGAAGCCGTTGAACCCGATCCCGAGCTGACGCCCGAGCAGGCTGAGCAGGCGCGCAAGAAATACCTGCTGAAACGGTTCTGGATCAGCGGGCGCGGCTATTGGGGGCGGCACGGCGACAGGCTCGGCTGGCCATTGACGATCGGGCTGCTGATCCTGATCGGCATCAATGTCGGCTTCCAATACGGGATCAATGTCTGGAACCGCTCGATTTTCGACGCCATCGAGAAGCGCGACGCCCACATCGTCTATTTTCTCAGCGCGGTGTTCGTGCCGCTCGTAATCGGCAGCATGAGCCTTGTTGTCGCGCAGGTCTACCTTCGCATGACCATGCAGCGCCGCTGGCGATCCTGGCTGACCACCTCGGTGATAGCGCGCTGGCTCGCCAATGGCCGCTACTATCAGCTGAATCTCGTGCAGGGCGACCACCAGAACCCCGAGGCCCGCCTCTCGGAAGATCTGCGGGTGGCCACCGAGGCGCCCGTCGACTTCGTCGCCGGCGTGATTGTCGCCACCCTGTCGGCCTCGACCTTCATCGTGGTGCTGTGGACCATAGGCGGGGCCTTGAGCTTCAATCTGGGAGGCTCGACCTTCACCGTACCCGGCTTCCTCGTCGTCACGGCGGTCATCTATGCCGCGATCACCTCCACGTCGATGTTCGTCATCGGCCGCGATTTCGTGCGGCTGTCCGAAGAGAAGAACCAGGCGGAAGCCGAATTCCGCTACGTGCTGACACGCGTGCGTGAGAACGGCGAGAGCATCGCCTTGCTGGGCGGCGAGGAGGAGGAACGCAGCGGTATCGACAAAACCTTTGCCGGCGTGCTGAAACGCTGGGCGCAACTGACGGGCCAGCACATGCGCACGGCCTTGGTGTCGCAGGGCTCGAGCCTGTTCGCGCCGGTCGTGCCGGTGCTGCTGTGCGCGCCCAAATTCCTCGAAGGCTCGATGTCGCTCGGCCAGGTCATGCAGGCAGCCTCCGCCTTCGCCATCGTGCAAGGCTCTTTCGGCTGGCTGGTCGACAATTATCCGCGCCTCGCCGACTGGAACGCCTCCGCACGCCGCATCGCCTCACTGATGATGTCGCTCGACGGGCTGGAGCGCGCCGAGCAGAGCGACGAGCTCGGGCGCATCCAGCACGGCGAGACCAAGGGCGACACGATGCTCTCCCTCGACAATCTCTGCGTGACGCTCGACGACGGCACGTCCATGGTCAAGGAGACCGAAGTCGCGGTCGAAGCGGGCGAGAGGGTGCTGGTTTCGGGCGAATCCGGCTCGGGCAAATCAACGCTGGTGCGAGCGGTCGCCGGCCTGTGGCCATGGGGAAGCGGAAGCGTCAATTTCCATCCCGACAAGCGGCTGTTCATGCTGCCGCAGCGGCCCTACATCCCTTCGGGCACGCTGCGCCGGGTGGTCGCCTACCCCGCTGCCGCCAACAATTGGAAGCTCGAGCAGATCAAGGCAGTCCTCGACAAGGTCGGTCTCGGCCACCTCGCCAGCCGGATCAAGGAGGAAGCACCCTGGGACCAGATGCTGTCGGGTGGCGAAAAGCAGCGTGTCGCCTTCGCACGGCTTCTGCTGCATCGCCCTGACATCGTCGTGCTGGACGAGGCGACGTCGGCGCTGGACGAGAAGAGCCAGGACCAGATGATGGAAATGGTGATCCGCGAACTGCCCGAGGTCACCATCGTCAGCGTGGCGCACCGCGCCGAACTGGAAGCGTTCCACACCCGCAAGATCACGCTGGAGCGGCGCAAGGGCGGCGCGAAACTGGTCGGGGATATCGAGCTCGTGCCGCGCAAGCGCAAACGCGGCCTGTTCACGCGCGCCCTGTGGGGCTCCGGCACCAGGATCAACAAGCCGCGCAAGACACAGAATGGCAGTTAGGACGCGTAAAGATCCTTATAGGCTTCGCGCAGAAGATTCTTCTGGACCTTGCCCATCGTGTTGCGCGGCAATTCGTCGACGAAGATCACCTGCTTCGGATGCTTGTACCTGGCCAGGCGTCCGGCGATGGCGCCGAGGATTTCGGCCCCGGTGATCGCTGCCCCCGGCGCCCGCACGACGACCGCGGTGACGCCCTCGCCGAAATCCGGATGGGCGACGCCGATGACGGCGCTTTCGCTCACTCCATCAAGCGCGTCGATCTCGCTCTCGAGTTCCTTCGGATAGATGTTGTAGCCGCCCGAAATGATCAGGTCCTTGCCGCGGCCGACGATGTGGACATAGCCGTCGGTGTCGACCATGCCGAGATCGCCCGTTATGAAGAAACCGTCGGCGCGGAATTCCGCCTTGGTCTTTTCCGGCATGCGCCAGTAGCCACCAAACACGTTCGGACCCTTGACCTCGATCATGCCGACCTCGCCTTGGGCCAGCGGCGTGCCCGTGTCGGGATCGGCGATGCGCAGCGACACGCCAGGCAAGGGGAAGCCGACCGTGCCGGCACGCCGTTCGCCCTCATAGGGGTTCGAGGTGTTCATGTTGGTCTCGGTCATGCCGTAGCGTTCGAGGATGGCGTGGCCGGTGCGCTCGCGCCAGGCCTTGTGCGTGTCGGCCAGCAGCGGCGCCGAACCGGACACGAACAGGCGGATAGTCTTCGTCGCCTGTCGATCCAGTCCATCCTGCTGCAGCAGGCGCACATAAAAGGTCGGCACGCCCATCAGCGCGGTGGCGCGCGGCAGCAGCGCGACGATGCGGGCCGGATCGAATTTCTGCTCGAACAGCATCGAGGCGCCCGCCATCAGGACGACATTGGTGGCGACGAACAGGCCATGGGTGTGGAAGATCGGCAAGGCGTGGATCAGCACGTCGTCCGATGTGAAGCGCCATTGCTCGACCAGCACTTGCGCATTCGAGGCGAGGTTCTCGTGGCTGAGCATGGCGCCCTTCGAGCGGCCTGTCGTACCCGACGTGTAGAGGATTGCCGCGAGATCATCCGGCCCGCGCGCCACGTCGTGAAAATCCGACGGCAGACGCGAGGCCTGGTCAGCCAGCGATCCCCGGCCATTGCGGTCGAGCGTGACGACGACGGCGCCTGATGGTTCGACCATGCGCCCGATATCGACCGCCCTTGCCGGATCGCAGACGATGACGCGCGGCGCTGCATCCCCGAAGAAATAGCCAAGCTCGGTCAGCGTGTAGGCGGTGTTGAGCGGCAGGAAGACGGCGCCGGCGCGCACGCAGGCGAGATAGAGCAGCAGCGCCTCCGGGCTTTTCTCGACCTGCACGGCGACCCGGTCGCCGGGCTCGACGTCCAACTGCAGCAGCGCATGCGCGAACTGTGCCGAGCGGGCCAGCATTTCGCCATAGCTCAGCGAGCGCCCGTCATCGGTTTCCATCAACAGATGCCCGGGCGCCGGCATCCGGGACCGGAACGCATCGAACAGATGATTGCTCATGAAGTCTTCCCGCAGTGACGGCAATGGCGACGCCGGCAATGCCTTGGGGCGGCATGAGTCGGCGGCGAAGAGTTCGCGTTTCCCAGCCATGCCGTCAAGGCCGCAAACAGCGGTCCAGCACCTCACGTCCGCCGAAGGGCCGCGAAGGATCGCGCCAAGGCGGCAAAGGAAAAGGCCGTTACCGCCGGGCGCGTTCGGCCGAGGCGGCGGCCTTTGAGACTTCGCCTTGCTTGAAACGTTCCATGCATATGGAAGCGGTCAGCTGGTAGTGATTAATCAGCGCCTTGACGGCCTCGTCGGCATTGCCGTCCAGCGCGCATTCGGCGATCAGCCGGTGTTCGGCGAAATCGTCGCGCTGGATGCTGTCGCCGTCATTGGCCATTTGCCGGTAGCGATAGGCGTGATCGGAAAGCTGGTCGCAGAAGCCCACCAGCCAGTGCGACCGGCAGGCCGAAATCAGCACTCGGTGGAAGGTGCGGTGCAATTTCTCCCAGTCAGGATCGAGCGACGTGGCAGTTTGCGGCGAAAGACGTGAGGCGCGGCCCAGGCGATGCAGCGCCAGCACCAGCTGTTCTTCCCATTCGGCGGTGCGGTGGGCGATGGATTCGCGAAGCGCCCGCTCCTCGAGCCAGCAGCGGGTGCGCGTCAGCTCCTCGAGTTCCGCCGCACTGACCGGCATGATGAAAAAGCCACGCTGGTCGTGGCGGCCTAGAAGCCCTTCGGAGGCAAGGCGATTAAGAGCTTCACGAACCGGGGAAGCGCCGGCGCCATATTTGGAAACAACCCACTCGACCCGCAGTTTGCTTTCGGCTTCAAGAGCGCCGCCGAGAAGATCATCCCGCAATTGGTGGTAGACCGTACTGGCAAGTGTGCTCTTGGATCCTGTGCCGTCGTCGTTCAGGTTGGCAGCTCCATATGTCAAGGTTGACTCCTTGTCCCCATTTTCTCCGGGCAATGCGAGTCCGAAGGGTACCCTTTCGTACATGTACCATACAGTGTCTGCGTCAAGAGGCTCAAGCAGAAGATGGCGCTATTGTACTTAAGGACAAAGGAATATACCCCGATCTGTATCCGATCGTGGAAATTCGCGCATCTCTACAACCAGTAGAAACTTAACATGTTTTGTATGCACGCAAGATTATCTGTTTCTTGCGTGCTTGTGCGAGCATCTTTTCTGTCGCGCGCAAAGACAGCGGGCGTCCGCCCGAATCAGGGCTTTCAGCGAATCGGATTCGTGGCGGCGCGTCAGCCGGCGGCCTTGTCGGCCGCTGTCCTGATCGCCTCGATGTTGGCGCGGTAAGCTTCGACGCTGTCGCCCTTGAAGATGGCCGCACCCGCCACCAGCACATCGGCGCCGGCCGCTGTGACCAAGGGGGCCGTTTCGGGCGAAACGCCGCCGTCGATCTCGATGCAGATCGGCCGGTCGCCGATCAGCGCCTTGACCCTTCTCACCTTGTCGACGATCCCCGGGATGAAGGCCTGGCCGCCGAAGCCCGGATTGACGGTCATGATCAGGATCAGGTCGAGCCGGTCGAGCACATATTCGATCATCGTTTCCGGCGTCGCCGGATTGAGCGACACACCGGCCTTCTTGCCGAGATTCCTGATGGTCTGCAGCGAGCGGTCGAGATGCGGCCCGGCCTCGGCATGCACCGTCATGCCGTCACAGCCGGCTTCGGCGAAGGCGGCGAGATAGGGATCGGCCGGCGCAATCATCAGGTGGCAGTCGAAGAAGGCCTTGGTGCGGTTGCGGATCGCCTTGATGACGGGCGGGCCGAAGGTGATGTTGGGAACGAAATGGCCATCCATGACATCGAGATGGATCCAGTCGGCGCCCGCCGCCGCGACGGCTTCGACCTCGTCACCGAGCTTCGAGAAGTCCGAAGCCAGCACCGACGGTGCGATCAAGGTCTTTCTGCTCATCGTGCGGCCTTTCCAAGCGTCCTTTTCGTCGGGCTCTGAACCCGACTGCCTAATGCGCTCCAGATGACTTGTCGAGGGCGCAGGTAAGGGCGCCGTCTGCACCGCATGACGCGGCAGGGATTGCCGGGGACCAAAAAAGAACCCGCCGGATTGCTCCGGCGGGTTCGGGTCAGGTGTCGCACAAATGGTTACTGCTGCTGGAGCTTCAGGATTCGGTTTGGTGCCGGATCCTGCTGGTCGACCTGCGGCTGACGCCGTGGCAGCACCTGCTGCAGCAGCAAGCCCGGGTTGATCTCGAGCGTGGGCCCATTGCGGATCGGCCGGCAGTTTGGATACCGTCCGATCGTGCCCTCCGGGCAGCGCCGCTTGAAGATCGGCTGGCACTGGCCATTGATCATCTGGGTGCCCGGCGCGCATTCCGTCTGTTGCCTGGGCCTGCGGCATGCGCCGTCGATCACCTCGGTCCCGCGCGGACAGACACACTCGCCGCGCTTGTTGTGGACCTGGCCACGTATGTCGCATTGCTGCTGTTGCGGCTGCGGGCGCCGGCATGCGCCGTCGATCACCTCGGTCCCACGCGGGCAGACACAATCGCCATTGGCATCGTGCACCTGGCCGCGGATGGCGCACTGCTCGGGCTTCGGCCGGACCGGCCGGCAGGCCCCGTTGCGCACCTCGGTGCCCTGCGGACAGACGCAATCGCCATCGGCATTGCGGATCTGGCCGGGGATGCGGCACTGCTGAGGCTTCGGCCGCACCGGACGGCAGGCGCCGTTGCGCACCTCGGTCCCCTGCGGGCAGACGCAGTCGCCATCGGCATTGCGGATCTGGCCGGGGATGCGGCACTCCTGGGGCTTCGGCCGGATCGGACGGCAGGCGCCGTTGCGCACCTCGGTCCCTTGCGGGCAGACACAGTAGCCGTCGGGGTCGTGGATCTGGCCGCGGATGGTGCACTGCTCGGGCCTGTCGGTCCTGACGCACTGGCCGTTTTCCAGCGCCGTGCCGCGCGGGCAGATGCAGCGCCCGTCCTCGGTGCGGATCTGGCCTTCGAGCAGCACGCAGCGCTTCGGCGGCGGCGGTGGCGTCGGCAGAATGTTGGTGCCGCCGCCGGTGCACTGGCCGTTGCGGAAGGTGGTGCCTTCCGGGCAGACGCAGCGGCCGGCGTCGTTCATGACGAAGCCTGGCGAGCATTCCTTCTTCACCTCGTGGGTGATGATGAAGGGATGGCACGCATAGGCCTTGCCGCGATCGCCCTGCGCATTGGCCGCATCCTTGGACAGCACGTCGCCGCCGCCCTGCACCCGCGTGTCGGGAGACAGGACGCCAACGCAGTTCTGGCCGTTGACGTTGCCCTGCGAATTGGCCAGGCGCCCGTCGTCGGGAATGACCACGGTGACATGGTGCGACTGGCTTTCGCCGGCGCCGAGCGTCAGGTTGGCAATGCAGGACAGAGGCAGGGTTGCCGGTTCGGGCGAGCAGCCGAAGGGCGGGTCGATCGAGGTGATCGCGACGCCGTCCAGCCGGCCGAGACCTTCCACGCCGATCGCATCGCCGATGCGGACCGGGCCGGAGAAGGGGCTCGTCCCGTCATTGGTGATGGTGATGTCGAACGAGCAGGGCTGTCCGAGCCGGCATTCGCGGTCGCCGGTCTTCTCGACACGGATGGTCGAAGAGCCGCCGCCCTTGGCGCAGGCCTGGCCGATCGGATAGACGACGTCGTCGCCCGGCGCCGGTCCGTAGGAGCCGCGCGCACAGTTCTCGAATTCGCCATTGGCCGAGACCGTGACGTCGAAGTGCCTGCTGGTTCCGGGCGTCATGACGGCGCCGGGAATCTGGCACGACAGCGTGTTGGCCGGAACCGGTCCGCACGCCCATTCCGCGCCGTCAGGGGTGACGGTCTGGATCTGGACGGGCGCGCCGCCCGATACCAGGGTGGCGGCATCGTTGACCCGCACCGGACCGGTGGGGGCGGCCGTGCCGGCGTTGGAGACGGTGATGCGGCAAGAGACGACCGCGGCACCGGCCAGCGAGCCGTTGCACACCTTGGTGATACGCAGGCCAGGCTTGCCGCCATTAGGACGACGGATGCGTTCCTTGGCGCAGGCCTTGTTGTTGGTGAGGTCGACCTCACCGGGAATGGCCTTCACCGCGGCGCAGTTCTCGACCGTATCCGACTGGTAGCCGGTCGGCATGACCGCCTTGACGACGATCGGCGTCGAGGCGCCCGCGGGCAGCGAGATGCCGGCATTGTCGCAGCGGAACTGGCCGGGGCCGTTCGGACCGCATGTCCAGGGCGGGCTCGGCCCGAAGGTCGAGGAGCTCGGTGCGCCGCCAGGATAGTTGTCGATCACCGTCAGCGGCCCGTTATAGGTCGACGTGCCGTTGTTGATGATGTCGATGACGAAGTAGCAAACGCCGTCCGGCGTGCAGACCGGGATGCGCGCGCGCTTCTTCAGGATCAGGTCGACCTTCTTCTCGACCGGCGGCTGGCAGTCGCGGTCACGATCGCCACGGCGGCAGATCGGGATCGAGGCGCAGCCACGGTCGTTCGACTGGCTGCCGAACAACGGCTTGCCGCTGGCGGCATAGTTGTAGG